>Ga0207703_10003180_pt1 | contig 13838 bp, 4 predicted proteins | sample KBSSwiS12_FD_184304 | JGI IMG/M metagenome (GOLD analysis project Ga0207703, IMG submission 184304) | Switchgrass rhizosphere microbial communities from Kellogg Biological Station, Michigan, USA - KBS Switchgrass S1-2 (SPAdes) (version 2) | ecosystem: Host-associated > Plants > Roots >... | reverse complement strand
AGCAGAGTTCTAACTTTGATGTAGATGGACTGTGTCTGAGCGACCATCTCTTGCGGCAATGTGAAGTAAAAACCTTGACGTTTCGCTTCGATGAAAAGCAAGTGAGAGCCATCGGAGCGCACGAGTACATAGTCCGCGTATCCTGGCTGAACGAATTCCTCGCAATGCACTCGATTGTGCGGCCATCCGAAAACGTCGTGCAGCAAGGGATCGATGAGTTGATGCCGGGTATCAGCTTCATTTAATTTTTGAGAGGCAAATTGCAACGCTAGTTGCATTGCACTATCGTGAGATTTCATTCAGCGAGCGCTACCTTACCGATTTTGTTTCTAAATCCAGCCTGCTTCCGCGACTCAACGGGGCACAATGCGAGTCTCTCGACCATTGAGACAGATCTCCTACCAGCGCGTAAATTGGACCGACGTGATTCGCTGCCGACCAGGGTACCGTCGCACTGACACAAGAACGTCTATCCACAAGACGGACGGCATGCCAGATTCCGTTAGAAGTGCAACTGATTATGCGGAATCCAAAAGGGATACCATCCTAGGTACGTCATCGTTCTTTGCCTGAACAAGACATCGCTTGTAGCGAATTGGATTTGGGGCGCTATCAATCCCGCGCATCTCGGGACAAGTGTCACCCCCGGAACCACTCGATGCCTTGTATCAATCTGGTCTTTAGAAACTAAGACAGAAAGCTGTCCGCGGAAACGGGCAGGCCAACCCTTACTTGGCGTTTGTGTCATCATATCTAACACATGGGGGAGACCGCAGCGCATTGTTTATTTGAGGCGCATTTGACGAAAGACACAAAGGTCTCCCATTTCTGGGAATACGTGTTAGGCATTTTGTACAACTCTACTCGGAACACAACTGCACGCCGCATCGTTTAGGAACAAGCACGTGAAAGCATCGGACAGACCGAATGGAGAGGGGTTAGAACGCGAAGTGGCTCGGATCTATCGCTTGCTTGGAGCAGAAACTCACCAGCGCCTTCTCATTGACCACTACGAAATAGATGTCCATGCAACGTTGCGGAGCGGCCCGTTTCGACTCTCGTTTGTAGTCGAATGCAAGGAATACGGTGCGGGACAGGCGGTTTCCGATACAGACATGGAGAAGTTTGTTGTCAAACTCGTCGCCGCACGTCAGCGCGGCCTCGCTGACAAAGGCGTTTTCGTCACCACGTCGTCGTTTTCGAAGAATGCGCGTGCGACCGCGACGCGGCATGGCATTCAGTGCTTGCTCCTGCGTGATCTCCACAATCAACTTGTTGATTTCCATCCGTACCTAACCAGGTTGATCCAAGATTTCGACTCAAGCAATCTAGGTCGCTGGTACGTGGACCAGACGGTGAGCGAATTCGAAGACTATGACGCCCTGTCACCAACTGCTCGTGCCGGGGTCCTTCACTCGCCCGCCATCAAATATCTAGATCATCGATTCAAGGGTCCCGAAGAAGAACGTCTAGCCTTACTTGGCAACTTCGGAACGGGAAAGACGAGCCTCTGTCTCGCCTATCGCGCACATCTTGCCCGTTCCGCCTTGACGGATTCGGCTGCGCGCATTCCTTTGTTGATCGATTTGCGCGATTTTCGGGCAGGCTTAGATATTCAGCAGGTAATCGTCAATACTCTGCAAAGGCTCCCGGGCATCGAGGCGAGCCTTCCCGTCTGTCTCGAGCTTCAACGGCTAGGGCGATTCTTTTTTTTGCTTGATGGCTTGGACGAGATGGCAAGCCGCATAGATCGGGCAGTTATCAACGAGAGCCTTCAAGAAATCGATCGTTTACGTACCGCTGGGAACAACCGCTACATAGTTACGTGCCGAACGCATTTTTTCCAAGAGCGCATTCTCGATGAATTCCTGACGGACTACGATGTGTTATATCTTACGGAATGGAGCGCGCCTCAGATCAAGACGTACTTCAGTAGACGTTTTGGTGACAGCGGTGCGTCACGGTGCGAGCGCATTTTATCTGACGCGCGTATCGCGGACCTTGCAAAAACCCCACTCTTGCTTGACATACTCCTTGAGACAGATGATCTGGATTCCGAGGATATCAATGTCTACAAGTTGCTAACCAAGTACACAGACGGTTGGATCGTCAAGCAGTCAAAGCGCCGTGGCACAGTTATGACGTCACACCAGCGCCGGCGATTCGTCTTGACGCTGGCGTCTCATATGTACACTAAAAACGCGAGCCGGCTCCACTTTTCAGATCTGTATGAAGTGGCGCGCGAATTCTGTGGCCATCGTGACGCGAGTCGTATAGATCACTTTGACGCCGACGCGCGCACATGTACCTTTATTACAAGAGACAGCAGTGGCAACTACTCATTCCGATATCAAGCATTTTCAGATTACTTCTCAGCGAGTGCCATAGGTGACTCGATGGAGATTGGTGATTCTGCACTCCTCGGCGCAAGGGAGTTAACGTCCGAGATCGCCGAGCTGATTGTTGGGCGAGGTATAACGGCGGATGGTTCCGCACACTTGCAGACGTGGGCTACGAAATACGCCCAGGAAGCACTGTCTTCGAATGCGGTTAGGATCTTGAGCGGTCTCGGAGTAACACTGCCGGAGGAGGTTCGGAAGCACTACAAGTTAGCCGACCAGGATCTAGCAGAGATCCGTCGTCAAGATGCCGGGCAGTTGAATGACTTCTTTATGGAGGTCGTATCACGGTACGGCCCGGAACTTCGGGTATTCGCAAGAACTCTGCATGGCAACCACGAAATCGATGCGGACGACCTAGTTAACGATGTTTTTGCGCGTCTCTGGGTTGAGGTGCAGGAGCAAAGATTCAAAGCTAGTGATGTCGACCTCATCAGCTACCTTCTTCGCATGGTGCGAAATGAGACCATTGATAGAGCGCGAGCTGCGCGGCGAGGTCGTGATATTTCCATTGACCATTTGAGTGCGACAGAAGTCGAGCAACTACTAGCCGAGTTCCATGGCGTTGATAGCTCCGGTGACGCCAGGCTGTCCGAAATCGAGTTAGCCTTGAGTCAACTTAGCCCGCAGCAGAGGCTAGTAATGGAAAAGCGTATTGAAGGTCACATGTACGATCAAATCGCAACAGCTATGGACCTCGATCGACATCAAGTGGAAGTGCTTCTAAAGTCCGCTCGTAGGCAACTTCGCACGCGTCTCAATATCTTTTAACTAGTCGTGCTTCGGAAACCCTCATGCGAACCTGAGCGTTGGTGTGATAGCTTTGGTGCGTATCGCCTTCGGACCTAGTTAACCGCAGCAAGACGCGCGGCACTTCCTCGTCGTCATCGAGGAGAAACGATCCTCGCCGTGAGTGGGCGCCAGCACCTAATTGCCAACGCGGGTTTCGTCGGCAATCATTTCTTCGAGGCGCTCAAGGTCGGGGACCATGGGGGTCTCGTTGACCATTCGGACCTGGCAGATGATAGGGGCGCGGTCGGGGAAGACGCGGGAGTTGTCGGGGCGGACTACGTCGGAGCTGACGCGAACTAGCTGCGGGAAGCCCTGGGAGATTATGCCGAAGTTGCCGCCTTCGACGCGGGTGCCGAGGGCGTGGAAGATTACGATTCGGGTGCGGCCGGAGGCCGGTGGAATCATTTGGCCGCAGGCGCCTTCGAATGACACCAACGGGATGGCTTTGCCGCTCCAGGGGAAGGTACCGATGTACCAGGGTGGAGCACCGGTCATTTCCGAGGGAACTTGGAATCCAACTACCTCCGCTACGCATGCGCGGGGGATGATCAGTCGGCCGTCCGTGACCGGAATGAGCAGACTGTAGATTTCGGTGACGCGCTCAGCCATGACACTTGCTCATGAGGTGGCGGCCAGCGCTTGCGACGGCAAGACGGGGGCCAAATGATTGGCGATGAACGGCGTTAGATTGCGAGATCATGTTAGACACGGGCGTCGCTGCTGAGGCGCTCGTATGAACCACTACCGCCCTGCGCTTGGCGATGGCGTTCGACTAGCGGGGCGATCGCGTCTAGCAACTGCGCTTCCTGATAGGGCTTACCAAGATAGTCGTCGACACCGAGCTCGATTGCTCGGGCGCGATGCTTCTCGCCTACGCGAGAGGTGATCATGATGATCGGGACGTCCTTGAGGCGCGGGTCGTTGCGCACGGCCGCCGCGACTTCATAGCCGTCCATGCGCGGCATTTCGATGTCGAGCAGGATGATGTCCGGGATGTTGTCCTGAAGCAGTGTCACGGCGTCCATACCGTCGCGGGCTGTCAGCACGCGCATGCCGTTGCGCTCCAACAGACGTTGGGTCACGCGGCGGACGGTAATGGAGTCGTCGACGACCATCGCAAATACGCGCTTGTCGCTCTTGTCTTTCGGAGCTACCTGCGCCGGCGCGGCGCGGCCGCGCCACTCGGCACGGACCAATGCGTTGATGTCGAGAATGATGACGATGCGGCCGTCGCCGAGGATGGTCGCGCCGGAGATGCCGCGGATGCTGGAAATCTGCGGACCGACGGACTTCACGACGATTTCGCGGCTTCCGACCAACTCGTCGGCGACGAGACCTGTCGAATGCTCGCCGGCGCGGACGAGGACCACTGGAATTGTGACGTCCTGTTCGGGCAGCGGAGAGGCTTCGAGCTGAACGAATGTAGCGAGATGTTGGAAACGGTACTTCTGGCCGCCGTAGTCGAACGCGGAGGCGTCCTTTCCGAGGTGAGCCAGTACTTCCGCCTTCGACAAGCGCAACACGCCTTCGACTGTCGGAAGTGGCAAAGCGTAGTACTCATCGCCGGTACGCACGACCAACGCATGGCTGATCGCGAGTGTGAACGGCAGACGAATAGTGAACACAGTGCCCTGACCCGGCTTTGTCTCCATATGGAGCGCGCCGCCGAGGCGTTTGATTTCGGTAGCGACGACGTCCATACCGACGCCGCGGCCTGCCTGTTGGGTGATCGTGCCAGCGGTCGAGAAGCCCGGCTCCAAGATGAGCTGCATGGCATCTTCGTCGCTAATGGTCACTCCGGGAGTGATGAGGCCCAGGGCCGCGCCCTTGTCGCGGATGGCCTTGAGGTTCATGCCCGCGCCGTCGTCGATGAGGCGCACCATGACTTCCGCGCCTTCGCGATGGAGCTCGAGGACGATCTTGCCTGCTTCGGGCTTGCCGGCAGCAGCACGCGCCAGCGGCTTTTCGATGCCGTGTACGACTGCATTACGGAGCATGTGCTCGAACGGCGGCAACATGCGTTCCAGCACCTGGCGGTCGAGTTCGCCTGAGGCACCCTCCACTACCAGCTCTGCCTTCTTCTGCGTGTCGGCCGCCGCTTGGCGAACGATACGCGACAGACGTTGAACGTGACGCTGGAACGGAACCATGCGAGTACGCATGAGTCCGTTCTGCAGCTCGGTGATTGTGCGAGCTTGCTGTTGCAGAAGGTTCTGGGTTTCTTTGCCCAGATTCTCGAGCAACTGCTGAATGCTGCCGACATCGTTCGCCGTTTCGGCGAGCGCGCGGGAGAATTGTTGGATCGACGAGTATCGATCGAGCTCCAACGGGTCGAAATCGCCGCGGTGGCTGGACTCATCCTCGTGGCGGTGCAGGATCTGCGCCTCGGTTTCGATTTCGAGGTTGCGCAGCTGCTCCTTCAAGCGAGTCACGGTTCGTGACAGCTCGCCGAGGTTGAAGTCGATCGAACCGAGTTGCTGCTCCAGGCGAGAGCGCGCGATGCTGGCTTCGCCTGAGATGTTCAGAAGTTGGTCGAGCAGGTCGGCGTCGACGCGAGCCATTTCCTGACGCTCAGCAGGAGCGACGGGTTCGCGGCCCGGCGGTACAGCTTGCGGCGGTAATAGTCCGTCTTCGCTTGCCTTTGACTCGTTGCGATTGAGGTTGACGGCGACGGATTTGGCGCCCGCAGAAGCAGAAGCGCTAGTTGGCTGCGCGGCAGACGCCGCAGCTGCGGCTGCGGCCGTGGCGGCTGCCGCTGCGGCCACCGCCGCTGGCGCGAATGCTGGATTGCCGGCTACAACGTCTTCGGAGGCCAAAGTAGAACTCGAGCCACCTGTCGAACCTGTGCGGTCGGCCAAATCGGCTCGGTCATCAAAGGCCGAGCGGTCGAAAGCACTTTCGCTGGAAGTCGGACCAGACGGTGGGGTCTCGCTCGCACTGGCTGTCGCCTGATCTACCCCAAACGTTGTCCGCTCAGCAGCGAACCCCGGCTCGCGGTCGCTGGAGGCAGCAACAGGCTCGTCGGAGGCGGCAGCTGAGAAAGCTACGGCCTCATCGGCTCCAGACGTTGGCTCACCGGACGTAAGCTCGCCGGATGTTGACTCGCCGAAAGTCGGTGCGAGCGCGGACGCTGCGTAGTCAGCGGCAGCCGCTGACGAATCACCGGCTGATGAAGGCGCTTGCTGATGATCCGCTGGCGGCCAGATTGGTGCAGCCTCACCAGCACCGGGCTCGGCCCAGTTGCCGAGGAACGATTCCGCCGCATCTTCCGTATCCCCGCCCGACGAGCCGAGTGTGGCGAACGATGGCTCTTGCGAAGAAGGCGCGCCGGGTTGGTCTTCCGACAGTTGGGGCTCTTGGCCGAAGGCTGAGAACCCACGACGGTCGCCATCTTCGGTGAGAGTTGGCGTTTCCTGAGTTGACTCTGGGGTCCACGAACGAACAGGAGTAACTTCCTCGTTCGCTGCGGAGTCACGAGCTGAAATGTAGTCAGATGCGATGTGGGCATCGACGGAATCCGCATCAGAGGCGGACGTGTCGCCTCCCATTTCGACGTGCTCACCGCTAGCTGACGCTTCGTTTGTCAGGTGCGCAAGGTCGCTGCTGAGGTCGTAGCTACCGGATTCGCTGTCGGCAGAAGCTTCGCCGGTAGTCTGCTCCTCAGACGCCAGATCTTCTGATTGACCGGAAGATGGGTAGCTCGCGAGCAGCTCGGCAGCTAGATCGCCGCTGGTTGGTTCGGAAGTGGCCGCAGTGTCGAACTCGGGTGCAGGTTTGAGTTTGTCGTTCGCCGGGCCGAACTCTGGTATCGGTGCCTCGATGGTGTCGAGCAGGGATGCGTGAGGCGGCAGGGCGCGGTTGAGTTGAGTTTCCGCGTCGGACGGCAAATCCGTTCCGGCATGGGCGGCATTGGGGTCGAAGGCAGAATCGGAATCTGCACTCAGCGCTCCGTGTGTTGCAGTGTCACCGTAGCGAATCTCCTCTTCGGAGGATTCGATTGCGTTAACTACGGCGGACGCAGCAGCGGCGTCCGGAGAGTCGCCGCGACGGAGCTCGTCTGCAGCAGATTCGAGGTCGCGAAGCTCGGCCTCGAGGCCACCGGATGCGTCCGATTCAGGCAAGCCCAGATCGGCGCGGGCGGCGGCGTAATCGGAGAGCGCTTCGGACTCGGGTTCATCGGCGCTCAGGGCGCCTGCGGCAACAGAGCCGAATTCCGGAGGGGTCTCACCGCCAGCTGAAGTCGGCTCGGCCTGAGCCGAAGAAATGTCTTGGTGGGAGAACGAAGACGTGGCTTCAGACGGCTCTGTCGCAGTGCTAGTCGACGTGGCCTCAGCATCTGTTGGTATGGCCAACAGACCCGCCAATTCGGCTTCAGCATTTGCGAATGACGCCTCGCTGTCAGACGAAGCGACGTCAGCATCAGCTGAATCACGATCGTTCTCGGAATACCCGGCCGCCGGCGAGTTGTCCGCTGCGGCCGCTGGCGTTTCCTGCTCCGCCGGTGTCAGCGCGGGTGGCGGCGGAGCAAAGGACTGTGGGGTTGGGGGTACCGCCGGTGTTGGTGTAAACCCGGGCGGCCCGCGTCTGAAAGGTTCGCCTGCAGGGGCAGCGGGTTTGATGGTCGGAGCGGAGGCTGCGGGAGAGGCGCCTTTCGGCTTGGTCAGACCGTGGATGCGCGCGATCATCTGCCGCGCGGATGCAACGCGACCGCCGTTGGCGACGGACTCGCGCATACGCGCGAGTTCATCCAGGCTGGCCTGGATGACATCAAACATGTTGTCGTCGGCAGGGACGGAACCGTTGTCGACCTGCATGACGAGCGTTTCTAACTCGTGGGACAGGTCGCCCATTGCGGTGATGCCCGCCATGCGGGCGCCACCCTTCAATGTGTGCAGAGGACGCTTGAGGGCTGAGCGGTAGTCGGCGCCCTCTGGCTCCAAACGCCAATCGCTGAGGGCTGACTCGCAGACCTCGATGAGCTCCATGGCTTCTTCGCAGAAGATGGATGCGACTTCCGGGTCGAAATCCCCAGCGTCTTCGGTCAGCTCATCCTCTTCGCCTGAGATTGAAGTTTCGGCCTGCTCTTCGGATGCCTTCGCGATGCGCTGGTCGAGGATCTTCTCGGCCTGCGCGATGCGGTCATTCAGGACCTGGTGGTTCTGGAAGTAGCCGGTCACTTCGTCCAGGTGCGAGACCACGGCTTCCATGGCCAGCATGCAATCGGACAACAGAGACAGGTCTCGATTCAGAAGGCCGAGGCCGCTGTTGAATACGCGGCGGAGCCAGTGATCCATGGGCTCAGCGAGGCGAACGCCGTGGCGCGCCTGGGCCATCTTCGAGCTGCCCGACAGCGTGTGGCAGGCTCGGTAAACTTCTTCCGGAATCGCGTGCGGCTCGGAGACGCCTTCTTCGCGATCGAGGTACGCACGGACGGTGGCAACGTGGTTGGCCGTCTCACGTGAGTAGATGTCACGGAGGACGTCATCAGGTTCCGACTGCGCCGAGGCGGGATCCTCTTCCTCGACGGCGCGAGGTAGCGGTGCACCCTTGCCAGCGCCGACAGACGCCCCATGTGCGGATGCCCCGGCGACTACCGGCGGTGCTTCTGAGGCAGAGAGTATCGAGTCCTCGTCTTCGGGTGAAGGCGGTGTTTCCTCCTCCAACACGATCGACTCTTCAGCGGGGGCGTCACTTGCTGACTCCTCGGGGAGCAGCAGATCGAGATTATTCAGGTCAGCGGCCAGGCTCTCGGCCGTCGGTTCAGACTTGCTGGTCTCAGGCTGCAATTCAGGCAGCTCTGGGACATCCAACTCTGGATGCTCGTTGAACGACCCCGAGATCGACGGCTTGGAGTCCGCGGCACTGAGGCTCGGTACTTCAAACAGCGACTGCTCAACGTCGGCAACGTCCGCGTGCGACTGAGTCCCGTGTACGCTGACAGCGGTCTGAGCGTGGCGGTCGCCGCCGAACGCTGAGAATGAGGGCGCACCCGCTGGCTGTGCCGATGGATCCAGACGCTCGTGAAGGCCAGTTACGCTCTGCGCGAAGGTCGGTCCCTTCGGCGGCGTCCCAACAGGCGCTGTCGGTGTGGCGGGCCTCCCGGCTGTCGGCATCGGTACGACGTTCGAGTTAGAGAACGTCGTAGTGGCCGAAGTGGAGGATGGTGAAATAACTGTGGTTGCCGACGTGGCACCGGAGGCAGCACTCGGAGCAGGCTTCGCGGCTCCGGGAGCAGGGAGGGGTTTGCCGGAAGCGAGCGCATTCGCGCGCGCAGCAATCGCCTGCGAATCGATACGCGGCGCACGGCCCGTCTCGAGTTGCTCGATCATCCCTGGCAGGGCATTCACAGAGTCGCGCAGGACTTCGACAATCGCGGGTGAGCGGGTCAGCGTGTTGTCGAGAACGCGATTCAAGAGGTTCTCGATGGACCAGGCGAACTCCCCCAGCTCGCGGGCGCCGACCATGCGGCCGCTGCCCTTCAATGTATGGAATGAGCGGCGGACCGTGACGAGCGCTTCGCGCTCCATCGGGTTCTGGTCCCAAGCCGGGAAGAATTTTTTGATCTTCTCCAGCTCTTCGTGCGCTTCTTCAATGAAGAGCTTGACCAGTTCGGGGTCGGCCGTTTCGGCCAATGGCGGAACGTTGGTGCGGGTTGTCGTCGGTGGCGTCTGTGCGCCCACCATCGTAGACCCGTGGTCGGCGGGCTCGACACCAAACACCGCCTTCGGCGTGATCGCCAGCGTCTTCGCGTAAGCGGACGGCTCCACCGGCGGCAATGTCGGGAGGACCGGTGTTTGTTGATGCTCCAGCGCCTGCACGCAGGCCTGCGCATTGTCGAGCATGTACCAAGGATCGCTGCGGCCAGCCTGCAGCGTTTCCATGTAGTACTCGACGCTGACGATCGCGTCGGCAAGTCGGTCCATGAAGCCTGGTGGCAGACCCTGCCCGCCCGGCTGCATGACTCGCTTCAACTGTCCGGTGACGCCTTCGATGACCTCAACAGCGCGCGCCTTGCCCAACATGAGCAGGCCAGCCTTGAGTCCGCGCATCAACTCCTGCCAGGCGTCCAGGCCGGCGGCGTCCAGCGTGCCACCAACGTTTTGGCTGATCGATTCCTTGATGCGTGCGAGGTTCAGGATACATTCGCGCAATACCGCGGCCTGTACCTGTTGGAAGTCGTTGTCTTCGTCCTCTTCGATATCGGTAACAGCTTTCGGCCGGATGAGACCGACGAGCTGAGCGTCGAGTTTGTCTTCAACGCCGATGAGGGTGGCCGCGATCTGGACGAGAGTCGCTTCGTCGGCCGGGAGGGTACCGGCGACTATCTTTTCGAGGCGCTCAGTTTCCGCTTGGACATTGCCGCGCAACTCGCCCAGGCCCAACACGCCCAAGGTATCCCCGATCTTCCGGAGCATCTCAACCTGAGAAGCAAGCTCCTTCGGTTGACCAGCACCGCGACGGACGAAGATATCCAGTACATCTTTAACCTTCGACAGGTCCTCGCGGATCGCGACGGCGACTGTCTGCATGAGCTTCACGCTCGGTGCTGACAGGTTCTCGCGCTCCTGCTCGATGCTCTCGTCGACAGGCAACAGTTCCTGCAGACGGAACGAAGCCCTCACCGCTTGAACGCGGGGGCCGTTGGATTCGGCGCGGCCAACGTAATACAGAAGGTTATTGAGCAGCTCGACAGCCGGTGTCTGCGCGTAACGTGGCTCACCCTGCTCGTAAAGGCGTCGGATCTCGCGGTCACCGAGACCTAACAGACGCTTTACTGAAACGCCGCCTTCCAGGCCATTTTCCTGGAGGGCTTCGATGACAGCGCCTGTGACCCACCAAAGTTGGAAGACCGGTTGGCGAGTCGCAATCTGTTCGAGCTTCTGGGCAACAGCGGCCAGAATATCGAGGTTCTGTTCGAGGCGCTCACCCCGGATCCAGCCAATGAGGCCAACCTGGAAGCGTGCGCGCAGACGCCGGGCCCACTGCTCCACCGTCAACGGTGGCTCACCTGGAGCAGCCGCAACAGGCTGAGCCTGCTTGTCTGACTTCAGGTTGAGAAGCAGCAGAGTACCTTCGGACAACAGCGCGCTACCGCGCACCGCGCGAAGGTCATTCAGAAGGGGAAGCAACACGAGCGCGAGGTCGCGGCCACCCGCGAGCACACGCTCCAAATAACTCGGCAATTGCACCATCGCGCGCATGAGCGCATCGAGGCTCTCGGCCTGGCTCTTGCGCTCAGACGCTGTCTGCAGCAGGTAACTCGCTACCTGCTCCATTTCCTCGGCAAGCAGAGCGGCGCCATATATTTCCAGAACACGCAGAACACCCTGAACCTGGTGAAGCTCCTGGGTGCAACGTTCGAGCAAATTGATGTTGTCAGGCTGCTCGACGTAATTCTCGAGAGCAGTACGCGCCTCCGCGAGCGTGACATTCAGCTCACGACCGACGAAATCCAGCGTCTGGGAAGCGACTTCCGGCATGAAAACTCTCGAGCGTTATCAGGTGCCGCCGTACGCGGACACCTGGCGTACGGGGGCGGCTTTGTTTTCGTCCAGGCGTTTGAACGCACCGGTCGCACCGATGGGCTCGGAGACCGCGCCCGGCAACCGGAATCCTGCGGCCGCCTTTCTCAGGCCCGCGGACAGCTCGGCCAACTTCGAGATAGCGGCCGAAGTTGCGTTCGTCGACTCGGCGGTCTGGGCGCTGATTTCCTTGAGAACCTGCATGTTTCGCGCAATGTTCTGAGCCGCGCCCGTCTGGTGACGGGAGCTGCCGGAAATGTTCTGCACCAGGCTGGCGATCTGGTTCGACACCTGCTCGATCTCCTCCAGGGCGGCGCCCGCGTTCTCAGCAAGCAACGCTCCACCCACCACATCGGTCGTACTGCGCTCCATCGACACGACCGCCTCGTTCGTATCCGTCTGAATCGTGCGGACCAGCACTTCAATCTGCTTGGTCGCATTCGCCGCGCGCTCCGCGAGGCGTTGGACTTCGTCCGCAACCACCGCGAATCCGCGACCCGCCTCACCGGCCATCGAGGCCTGGATGGAGGCGTTCAACGCGAGAATATTCGTCTGCTCGGCGATGTCGTTGATCAGCTCAACGATATTGCCGATTTCCTGGGAGCTCTCACCCAGGCGCTTGATACGCTTAGACGTCTCTTGGATCGTCTCGCGGATCGTGTTCATGCCGTCGATGGTGCGGCGCACGGCATCACCGCCCTTATGCGCCACTTCCACCGAGTGCCGCGCGACATCTGCCGCACGTTCGGCGTTCCCTGACACTTCTTCAGCCGACGCGGCCATTCCGCCCGCCGACTCGGTCGCCGAAGCGATCTGCTTGGATTGCGCGCCGCTGGCCTTGGCCAAGTGACCGGACAACGCCTGCGTCTGTCGGGTGGCACTGTCCAACTGGATGGCCGACTGATTGATCGTCGTTACCAAGCCGCGCAGGGCGTCGACCGCGTAGTTGATAGAGTCCGCTATTGCGCCGGTAATGTCTTCCGTGACCGTTGCCTGCACGGTCAGGTCGCCGTCGGCCAGGCTGGACAGTTCGTCCAGCAACCGCAGAATGGCCTGCTGGTTGCGGTCGTTTTCCTTGCGTTGAGTCTCGACCACCAGCCGCTGATGATCGACGGTCTTGCGCAAGCGGGACGTTGCAACGATTCCACCCAGGATGAGCAATAGCGCGACCGCAGCAACTGCCCCTGGGATCCACTTGGGCGTCTTGGGTGGCTCAACAACTGGCGTGGCTGATACGCCTTCGGCAGCGAGGGCACGGGCGTCAGTTGTAACAGCCCGCGCGGCCGCCTGAGCAGCTGGCAGCGCCGGAGCCGCAGCCACGGCCCGACGAACAGCGGCGTTCAAATCCGTGTAGTAATTGTCGAGCGTCTTCAGCCGCTTTTCGCCTTCGGCACCGGTCAGCCGGGGCAATCCGAGGCTTGGGCTCGTGCCCATCAGACCCTGGATAACCTGGCCCAGATAATCCGCACTTTCGGCGAGACGCTGAGCGGCCTGAGTGGGGTTAGCAGCACCAGCAGCCAAAGCAGTCACGTCGAGTTGTAGACGCTGAGCGCGCAACTCAAACCGCTCAAGGGCGCGAGTTGCATTCTCGAGATTGGGACCTGAGAGGCCACTAGCAACAGACGACACTTCGGCCAACAGCTTGGGCACGAGGATACGGGTGTCACGCGCAGCAGTGCTGGCATCGGTCAACGAGCTTTGAGCCGTCAACACCGCACCAGCGTTGGTCAACAGATGGCTGAAACGCGGATCCTTCGTGTAAGGAGCACCCGCGTCCCTCGCTGCGTCTTCCTTCAACTGCCTCAGCTGGTTCTGAAAGGCGTTGATAGCAGCCTGATCTCCACCAACGGCATTTTCGGCGTCAATGGCCAGTCCGTAGAGCGTATCCAGGGGCACCGTGGGCGCCGGCGGGGCGCTGCTTTGGCCCGGCATAGAGAAGAAGGCGATGGCGCTGGCGAGAACCAATGCGGCCGCCAAGGCCAGAATAAGGGTGAGACTCCCGCCGATTCGGGGTGTGCCGACTGCTGCGGGACTCATGCGGCGGCCTCGGAGAATGCCGTACTTTCGAGCACGGACCTGAGATTGAGTACGGGCCACTGTTCAGTGCCGCGTTTGAACGCACCAG
>Ga0207703_10003174_pt1 | contig 13850 bp, 13 predicted proteins | sample KBSSwiS12_FD_184304 | JGI IMG/M metagenome (GOLD analysis project Ga0207703, IMG submission 184304) | Switchgrass rhizosphere microbial communities from Kellogg Biological Station, Michigan, USA - KBS Switchgrass S1-2 (SPAdes) (version 2) | ecosystem: Host-associated > Plants > Roots >... | reverse complement strand
TGATGTCCATCGTGGCCATGGCGAGGCCGGCGCCGTTGACCATGCAGCCGATGTCGCCATCGAGCTTGATGTAGGCGAGATCGTACTTCGAGGCTTCGATCTCGGCCGGGTCTTCTTCGGTCTCGTCACGCAGGGCCATGACTTCGGGGTGACGGTAGAGCGCGTTGGAATCGAAGCTCATCTTGGTGTCGAGGACGAGCAGCTTGCCGTCCTTGGTCTCGACCAGCGGGTTGATCTCGAGCATCGAGCAGTCGAGCGCCATGAAGGCTTCGTAGAGCTGCTTCGAGATCTGCTGGGCCTGCTTGTTGAGCTCGCCCTTGAGCTTGAGGCCGAAGCCGACGGCGCGGCCGTGGTGCGGCTGGAAGCCCTCGGCCGGATCGATCACGATGGTGGTGATCTTCTCGGGGGTCGAGTGGGCGACTTCTTCGATGTCCATGCCGCCCTCGGTCGACACGATCAGCGCCACGCGTCCGGTGCCGCGATCGACGACCATCGACAGATAGTATTCCTTGGCGATATCGACGCCGTCGGTCACGTAAAGGCGGTTGACCTGCTTGCCGGCCTCACCCGTCTGGATGGTGACGAGAGTGTTGCCGAGCATCTCCTTGGCGAAGGCTTCGACTTCCTCGATCGACTTGGCGAGGCGGACGCCGCCCTTGGCATCGGCCGGGAGTTCCTTGAACTTGCCCTTGCCGCGGCCCCCGGCGTGGATCTGGGCCTTGACGACATAGAGCGGCCCCGGGAGCTGCTTGGCCGCGGCGACGGCTTCTTCCACGGTGAGCGCGGGGATGCCGGCCGGGATGCCGACACCGAACTTCGCGAGCAGTTCCTTCGCCTGGTATTCGTGGATGTTCATCGCGTGGGTCTTTCCGCTGCTATGACCGCCGGGGCCGTTGTCCTGGGAGATGGGTGTTAATCGATCGCTTGAATCGCAGGTTTGCGCTGGCGCATAGGCGATGAAACCGGGCTTGAAAAGGCCGTATCGATTCGAGCAAAATATGCCTTTATTCTTGAGACGCATTAGCAAGAGCAGCGGCCTGAACGCGTGATCGATCGCGAGCGCCTTGAGACGATCGTGCGCGAGGCGGGACGCATCGCGCTGGCCTCGTGGCCGGGCAATGGCCACAGTCCGCAGGTGTGGGAAAAATCCCCCGGGAACCCGGTGTGCGAGGCCGACCTGCTAGTCGATCGCTACCTGCGCCGCGAGCTGACGCAGCTGCTGCCCGCGGCGGGCTGGCTCTCCGAGGAGACCACCGACGCGCCGGAGCGACTGGCGGGCGGGCTGATCTGGCTGGTCGATCCGGTCGACGGCACCCGCGACTATATCCGTGGGCGCACCGGATGGTGCGTGTCGGTCGCGTTGATCAGCAGCGGGCGGCCGCTGTTCGGCCTGCTCTGCGCGCCGGCGCGGGGCGAGTTCTGGCATGGCGAGGCCGGACAGGGCGCCTGGCGCAACGGTCGCGCGCTGATCGCGTCCAGCCGCAAGGTGCTCGCCGGAGCGCGGGTCCCGGCGGACGGGCTCTCGCGCCACGACGCCGACCTGGTGACGGTCGACAAGCCCAACTCTATCGCGCTGCGCATCGCGATGGTCGCCGCCAACGAGGCCGACCTCGTGGCGACGCTGCGCTGGGGGTGGGAGTGGGACATCGGCGCCGCGGCGCTGATCGCGCGCGAGGCGGGTGCGGCGGTGACCGACGCATTCGGCCAGCCGCTCAACTACAACAAGCCAGACCCGCGGGCGTTCGGCGTGCTGGTGACCGCGCCGGAAATCCACGAGGCAGCGGTGGCGCGACTGGCGGACCGGGCGGCGGAGCTGTCGCAGCGGGGGTGAGCCGGCAGCCGGTACCCCCATCCAGCAGCGACCAGGCAGCAAGCTGCCAAGTGAGGAAGCACGCCGATCATGGGGGAGGATGCACAGGCCGCTGGCCCTCCCCCGCGATGGGGAAGGGATATCGCAGCTGGCCGGCAGAGCCTTTGAAAGGTTGGGGGGCGCTCCCCCGTCGGCCTACTGCCCCCGGGCCCGCGCGACGTCGTCCTGGGTGACGGGGACGATCTTGATCTCGACCCGGCGGTTCTTGCGGCGGCCCTCGTCGGTGGCGTTGTCGGCCACGGGCATGGTCTCGCCATAGCCTTGGCTGCGGATGCGCGCAGGGCTGACGCCCTGCATCTGCAGGTAATTGGCGACGGTGCGGGCGCGGTTTTCCGAGAGGGTCTGGTTGTAGGCGTCGGACCCGGTGGAATCGGTGTGGCCGTAGACGTCGATCAGGCTGTCGGGATACTGCTTCAGGCTGTCGGCAACCTTGTCGAGCGTGGCGCGGAACTCGGGCTTGAGAGAGTAGGAACCGACATCGAAGGTGACGCCTTCAGGGAGGTTCACGAGGATTGCCTGGCCATTGTCGACCGGGGTGACGTCGACCCCGGAGCCCGCGGTCTGCTCCTTGAGCTGCTTGATCTGGCGGTCGAGCGTGGAGCCATAGGCCGCACCGGCGATGCCGCCGATGCCGGCACCGATGATCCGCCCGGTGCCGCCGCCGATCAGCCCGCCGAGTAGCAGGCCGCCAAGTGCGCCGACGCCGCCGCCGATCGCGGTGCGCGAGGCCTTGCGCTCGCCGGTGTTCGGATCGGTGACGCAGGCCGAGAGGCTGACCAGTGAGACGGCGCAAAGCGCGGAAACAAAAACGCGGGTATTCTTCATGGCAGATGCCCTTTTCTGCTGATCCGGCGCGACCCGGCGGAACAATTTTCGCAATGGTTCTGAATCACGCAAGATGATCGGCGCATGAACAGGTTCCCGCGCAGGCTGGCGCTCACCGTTTGGCGCAGCTGTTCGCGCACCCTTCGCGCACCCGTGCATTTCTGCTAGCGCCACGGGCGTGACGCCCTTTCCCTGGTCCGATGTCCTCGTCATTGCGGGGCTGATCCTGCTGAACGGCCTGTTCTCCATGTCGGAGATGGCGATCGTCTCGGCGCGTCCGGCGCGGCTGAAGATCGCGGCCGAGCGCGGGTCTTCCGGCGCGCGCTGCGCGCTGGCGCTGGCGGACAACCCGGGCAAGTTCCTCTCCACGGTGCAGATCGGGATCACCCTGATCGGCATCATCGCGGGCGCCTATTCCGGAGCGAGCCTCGGCCATCCAACCGCCGAGCGGCTGATCGCGTGGGGCCTGCCGCCCGCGCACGCCGAGGAAATCGGCTTCGCGGTGGTGATTGCCGCAACGACCTATTTCAGCCTGGTGGTCGGCGAACTGGTGCCCAAGCAGGTAGCGCTGCGGCTGGCCGAGCCGATCGCGATGTACGCCGCGATCCCGATGCGCGTGCTCTCGCGCGTGACCGCGCCGCTGGTGTGGTTGCTCGACCGCTCGTCCACGCTGCTGATGCGCCTGATCGGGCTCAAGTCGGCCAGCGAGCAGGAGGTGACCGAGGAAGAGCTGCACATGATGTTCGCCGAGGCGACCCGGTCGGGCGTGCTCGAGGAGGAAGAGCGGGCGATCATGACCGGCATCATGCGGCTCGCGGACCGGCCGGTGCGCGAACTGATGACTCCGCGGACGGAGATCGACACGATCGACCGCCGCGCGACCGAAGCCGACGTGCGGGCGCTGCTGAAGGAATCGCCGCATTCGCTGTGGCCGGTGACCGATGGCGGGCCCGACCGGATCGTCGGCGTGGTCAAGGCTAAGGACGCGCTGGCCGTGCTGCTGGCCGGCAAACGGCTGCAGGTGGCGCGGCTGATGAAGAAGGCGGAGATCGTGCCAGACCAGCTCGACGCGATGGACGCGCTGCGCATCCTCCAGGGCGCCGACGTGGCAATGGCGATGGTCCACGACGAATATGGCCACCTCGAGGGCGTCGTCACCCCGGCGGACCTTCTCACCGCGATCGTCGGCGATTTCGCCTCGTATCAGGACGAGGGTGCGGACCCGATGATCGTCACCCGCGAGGACGGCACGCTGCTGATCTCGGGCGCGCTGCCGGCCGATGCACTGGCGGCGCGGCTCGGTCTGGAGCTGCCCGATGACCGCGATTATGCGACCGCGGCCGGGTTCGTGCTGTCGGTCATCAAGCGCCTGCCGCATGAGGGCGAACACTTCCACGAGCAGGGCTGGCGCTTTGAGGTGGTCGACATGGACGGCCGCAAGATCGACAAGCTGCTGGTTAGCCGCGAAGGGGCGGAAGAGCCCGAGGAATGAGCCGGTCGGGAACGGTTCATTCGGCGCGCGAGGCGAGTACGTCCATCAGGGTGCGGATCGGGCCGAGATCGTAGCCGGCGTGTTCGGCGGCGCGGGCGAGCTCGTCGGGATCGGCGCCCTTGCTCGATTCGGCGAGCGCCCACAGCAGGGTCGAGCGGGTGCCCGACCGGCAGTAGGCGAGGACCGGTCCGGTCGCGCGGTCGAGCGCCTTGGCCATCGCTGCGACCTGGGGTTCGCTGAAGCCGGCGTGAGTGACGGGAATGGCGACATAGTCGATCCCCGCCGCGCGGGCCGCAGCCTCGATCTCGGCGCCGGGGACCTGGTCGGCCGATTCGAGCTCGGGGCGATTGTTGATGATCAGGCGGATGCCCATGGCCCTGGCCAGTTCGACATCGTCGATGCCGATCTGCGGGCTGGCGTAGACGCCCTCGATGAGCTGACGGAATAGCTGGGTCATGGCGGTTCAGTTCCTGAGCGGGGGCGGGGAGCCCTGCTGGCCGCGCAGGCGGGCGCGGCGGTTGCGACCGATGATGTTGAGCGCCTCGACCGCGGCCGAGAACGCCATCGCGGCATAGACATAGCCCTTCGGGATGTGAACGCCGAACCCGTCGGCAACGAGCACCAGCCCGATCATCACGAGGAAGGCGAGGGCGAGCATCACAAGCGTGGGGTTCTTTTCGATGAACCTCGCCAGCGGATCGGCGGCGACCATCATGATCCCGACCGTGACCACGACCGCGGTGATCATGATCGGCACCTCGTCCGTCATCCCGACGGCAGTGAGGATCGAATCGATCGAGAACACGAGATCGAGCGCGATGATCTGCGCGATCGCGGCGCCGAAGGCGATCTGGGCGAGGCCCTTGTCGTGATCCAGCAGTTCGCCCGAGGTTTCCTCGGTGTCGATGTTGTGGTGGATCTCTTTGGTCGCTTTCCACAGCAGGAACAGCCCGCCGGCAATCAGGATGAGGTCGCGGCCGGAGAAGGCCGTTTCGAACGTCGGCTCGCCATGGCTGCCGGGCGTGCCGACGAGGCCGAGATCGAACAGCGGGGCCTGCAGGGTGACGATCCAGCCGATCAGCAGGAGCAGGCCGATGCGCATACCGAGGGCGAGGGTAAGGCCAATCCGCCGCGCTTTCTGCTGCTGGTGGGCGGGAAGCTTGTTCGACAGGATCGCGATGAACACGAGATTGTCGATGCCGAGCACGATCTCGAGCGTGATCAGGGTGATCAGCGCGGCCCAGGCGGCCGGCTCGGTGAGCAGGGTGAGGAATTCCATGACCGCGTTCTGCCAAGCCCGGGCAGCACTGGCAAGGCGAACCGGCGGGGCGCCGTACCGTCGGTGGGCGGGGGCAGTCACGAGCCCCGATCCGCACGCTTGCACCGGTTCTGGCGGCGCCCTGTCGGAATCTGTTCGCTCTTGCCGGTATTTTCGGCTATGTCCGATGATGCAGAGGAGAGGGCCGCGAGCATGTTGCGCCGGCTTGTCCCTGTCGTCCGGCGCGTTTCGTCCGCGCCGACCGGGCGAATCCACGGGGGCGAAGCGAAGGTAAGTTCGGGTTTATGGGTTTCGACAGAGGACGTCGCGGCAGGGGCCGTGACAAGCGGGACGGCGGTTTCGGCGAAGAGGGTTTCGATCCGGGCTACGGTGGCGGCGGCGGCGGTTTCGGCGGCGGCGGCGGCGGTGGTCGCGGCTTTGGCGGCGGTGGCGGCGGCTTCGGCGGCCCGCGTGGCGGCGGCGGTGGCGGCGGGATGCCGGCCCAGGTCGTTGGCCAGGGCAAGGGCGTCGTCAAGTTCTTCAACGGCCAGAAGGGCTTCGGCTTCATCCAGCGCGAAGACGGCGGTGAGGACGTGTTCGTCCACATCAGCTCGGTCGAGCGCGCGGGTCTGGAAGGTCTGGCCGAAGGTCAGGGCCTCGAGTTCACGCTGGTCGATCGTGGCGGCAAGATCTCGGCGAGCGACCTCGTGGTCGTTGGTGATGTGATCCCCGTCGAGAAGCGCGAGCCTGCGCCGCAGCGTCAGCTGACCGGTGAGAAGGCGACCGGGACGGTCAAGTTCTTCAACTCGATGAAGGGCTTCGGCTTCATCACGCGTGATGACGGCCAGCCGGACGCGTTCGTCCACATCAGCGCGGTTGAGCGGTCGGGCCTGCGGGGCCTGAACGAGGGCGACCGGCTCGAGTTCGATATCGAGGTCGATCGACGAGGCAAGTACTCGGCGGTCAACCTGACGCCGCTTCAGGGTTGAACCGGCCCGCTGGCCCTTCGGACATTTGACCGAAGGCAAGCGACAACATAGCGCGCAAATGGCGGCCCATGTGGGCCGCCATTTGTCGTTTGCGTTGCCCCATTCCGCCGGTCCGATCCCGGCGTGCCAATGTTTCGAGGAAGTTGCGATGACGATCACACCGCTCATGCCCGTCTATCCGCGGTGCGGTTTTCGCCCGGTGCGCGGCGATCACTGCCACCTGATCGGCGAGGATGGCCAGCGCTATCTCGATTTCGCGGCCGGCATCGCGGTCAATATCCTCGGCCACTCGCACGCCGGCCTGATCGGCGCGATCAAGCGCCAGGCGGAAACGCTGATGCACGTCTCTAACCTCTACGGGAGTCCGCAGGGTGAGCGGCTGGCGCAGCGCCTGGTCGACCTGACGTTCGCGGACACGGTGTTCTTCACCAATTCGGGCGCCGAGGCGGTCGAGTGCGCGATAAAGACGGCGCGGGCTTATCACAGCCACGTCGGCAACGATCACAAGTACGAGTTGATCACCTTCAACAACGCCTTTCACGGCCGCACGATGGGCACGATCAGCGCCTCGAGTCAGGAGAAGATGCACCACGGCTTCCTGCCGCTGCTGCCCGGTTTCAAGTATGTCGAGTTCGACGATCTCGAGGCGGCTAAGGCAGCCATCGGTCCGAACACGGCCGGCTTCCTGCTGGAGCCGGTGCAGGGCGAGGGTGGCATCCGTCCAGCCAGCGAGGCCTTCATGAGCGGCCTGCGCAAGCTGTGCGACGAGCACGACCTGCTGCTGGTGCTTGACGAAGTGCAGACCGGCGTGTGCCGCACGGGCACGTTTTATGCGCACGAGCAGTATGGCGTGACGCCTGACGTGGTGGCGACCGCGAAGGGGCTGGGCGGCGGCTTCCCGCTGGGCGCGTGCCTCGCCACCGAAACGGCGGCGCGCGGCATGGTCGCGGGTTCGCATGGCTCGACCTATGGCGGCAATCCGCTGGCGATGGCTGCTGGCGAGGCCGTGCTCGACGCGGTTGCGAACGACGAATTCCTCGCTCACGTAAACGCCATGGGCGAGCGGCTGCGGGCGCGGCTCGAGCAGTTCATCGGCAACTATCCCGGGCTGTTCGAGCTGGTGCGCGGGCGCGGGTTGATGCTGGGGCTGAAAATGAAGGTGGAGCCGCGCGGGTTCGTCGCGCACCTGCGCGACAATCACCAGCTGCTCACCGTCTCCTCGGGAGACATGACTCTGCGGATCGTCCCGCCGCTCGTGATCGACGAGGGGCACGTCGACGAGTTCATGGAGAAGCTCTCGGCAGCGGCGGCGAGCTATGCTGCGGAGGCGGCAGCGTGAGCGTGCGGCACTTCCTCGAGCTGTCGGACGCCGGCGGCGATGCCATTGCCACGATGCTGAACGACGCTCTGGATCGCAAGGCGGCGCGCAGCACCTGGCCCAAGGGCCGGCCGGACGCAGACGCGCCGCTCGCCGGGCGCGTGCTGGCGATGATCTTCGAGAAGAATTCGACCCGTACGCGGGTCTCGTTCGACATGGCCATGCGCCAGCTCGGCGGCAGCGCTATCGTCATGGAAGCGGGGGGGATGCAACTGGGCCGTGGCGAGACGATCGCCGATACCGCGCGCGTGCTCAGCCGGATGGTCGATGCGATCATGATCCGCACCGACGATCACGCCAAGATAGAGGAGTTGGCCGCCTACGCCACGGTTCCGGTGATCAATGGCCTTACCGACCGCTCGCACCCGTGCCAGATCATGGCCGACTTGCTGACCGTGATCGAGCGCGGAAAGCCACTCCCGGGCCTCGAGGTGGCGTGGCTGGGTGACGGAAACAACGTGCTCAACTCGATTGTCGAGGCGGCCGGGTTGATGAAGTTCAACGTTCGGATCGGGGTGCCGGAAGGGTACGATTCGGATCCGGCCTACGTCGATGCCGCCCGCAAGCGCGGGGCTGGTGTCTCGGTCTGCCGCAGTGCCGCCGAGGCAGTCGCCGGGGCAGACATCGTCGTGACCGACACCTGGATCTCGATGGGTCAGGCGCATGCGGAGGCTAAGCACGCCGCGATGGCACCGTTCCAAGTCAACGAAGCGCTGATGCGCCAAGCCAAGCCAGACGCGCTGTTCCTGCATTGCCTGCCTGCGCATCGCAATGAGGAGGTGACCGACGCCGTGATCGACGGTCCGGCCTCTGTGGTGTGGGATGAAGCCGAGAACCGCATTCACGCCCAGAAGAGCGTGCTGCGGTGGGTCTTCGGCCAGCTGTGAGCGGGAACGGGCAGCGCGAGGGGATCAGCTTCGACCAGGTTCTGGGTTTCACCGTAGCCGAGCGAAATGTGCGCGGGCGGCTGGTCCGGCTCGGTCCCGTGCTGGACACGATCCTGACCGCGCACGCCTATCCTCCGGCGCTGCGTCATGTTCTGGCCGAAGCGCTGGTGCTGACGGCGCTGATGGGCTCGCTGCTGAAGTCCGCCGAGAGCCAGATGACGCTGCAGATCCAGGCGCAGAACGGCGTCGTCGATCTGCTGGTTTGCGATTATCGCGCCGGAGAATTGCGCGGGTATGCGCGGCACGACGCCGCGGGCCTGGCCAGGCTTGGCAACAATCCAGGCCTCGGCGCCCTGTTCGGGGAAGGGTATGTGGCGGTGACATTCGACGTGGGTGAAACCGGCCAGCGCTACCAGGGCATCGTCCCGCTGGAGGGGCACTCGCTTTCGGCAGCGTGCGAAAGCTATTTCCACCAGTCGGAACAGATCCCGACCTTGATCCGGGTCGCGGTCCGCTCAGGCCCGGAGGGTTGCGTCGCTGCGGGAATGCTGGCGCAGCACCTTCCGGAAGGCGAGGAGGGTCGCGAACGGCTGCACGTTCGCATGGATGACCCTGACTGGGAGCACATCGCGGCGCTTGGCGGGAGTATCCGCCATGACGAGCTGCTCGACCCGAATCTGACGATGGAAGATCTTACCTGGCGGCTGTTTCACGAAGAGCGAGAGATTCGGGTGATCGCAGGTCCGCACTTGTCCCGCGGGTGCCGTTGTTCTGCGGATTACTACCGGTCCGTGCTGGCGCGTTTCCCCGCCGAAGAGCGAGAGCACATGCGCGGCGATGACGGCCAGATCGCGGTGGATTGCGCGTTCTGTTCACGAATCTTCCAGATTGAACTGTAAGAACCTCGGCACACGAACGGAGTTTGCGTTTGCCGCGGCGAGTATTAGATGGATTGACTTGGCGCGCTGGGGGGCGGTGTCGCAGATGATTCTTGGCAGGATGGGGTTGCTGGTCGGAACCATTGCGCTCGCGTCAGGTGCGCTTGGCGGGACGCTGCGCGCCGGCCCGTCGCCGGCGGACAACGTGCTCGATACGTTGCGCGAAGGGCAGTGGGAGCTGCGGACCAGAGGCAGCCAGTCCGTGCAGCGGCTATGCGTCAGGGGAGGGCTCGGTCTGATCCAGTTGCGCCACCCGGGCAAAGTGTGTGACCGGCTCGTGCTGGAGCAGACGAGCTATTCCATTCTCATCCAGTACACCTGCAAGGGCAGCGGCTTCGGCCGCACCCGGCTCCGCCGCGAGTCGCCGGAATTGGTTCAGATCGAAACACAGGGCGTGGCCGAAGGCCTTCCATTCGACTACGCTAGCGAAGGGCGCTGGGCCGGATCTTGCGCTCGACCCACCCAGTAGGCGGCCAGGTGCTTGCAGGAGCGGAGCGGGGGGATTAGCTCGGCCGGATGAGTAGCAAAACCGATGCAGTGGTCCTGCTGTCTGGCGGCCTCGATTCAATGGTCGTGGCGGGCCTCGCTCGCAGCGCAGGATTCCGCCTCAACGCCCTCACGATTGATTACAACCAGCGGCACCGCCGCGAGCTTGCTGCGGCAGCTGCTGTCGCGGAAAGCTTGGATGTGTTCCGCCATATCGTCCTGCCACTAGATCTTCGAACATTCGGCGGATCGGCGCTGACGGCCGAGATCGATGTCCCGAAAGATGGCGTGGGCGAGGGCATTCCGATCACTTATGTTCCGGCGCGTAATCTGGTGTTCCTGTCGCTGACTTTGGCGTGGGCGGAGGTGATCGGCGCGCGGGATATTTTCATCGGCGTGAATGCGCTCGACTATTCAGGTTACCCGGATTGCCGCCCAGAGTTTATTGAAGGCTTCCAGACCGTCGCAAACTTAGCGACCAAGGCCGGCAGCGACGGCATCCGCTTTCGCATACATGCTCCGCTGCAGAATCTCGGCAAGGATGAGATTGCGCGCGAGGCGCAGCGGCTTGGATTGGACCCCGGTTTGACGTGGTCCTGCTATGACCCGACCGAGGACGGTCTTGCCTGCGGGTTATGCGACAGCTGCAGGCTGCGGCTCGAGGGGTTCAGGCGCGCCGGCCTGGTCGATCCGGTACCGTACGCCACTCTTCCTGGGGCAAGCTAGCAAATCCTCGGGTAGGTTAGCAAAAGGGCTTGCTGTCACGCGGGGAACACGCCCGCAAGCTTCAGCGAAGTTATCAGCGCGGCCAGGGTAGCACGCGCCTCTGTATCAACGACACTGCCTCCCGAAGGAGCCGCGGGAGCAGAAGGCGAGCGCCAGATGCCGGCGATGCGGGTGATTTGCTGTCCGGTCGCCTTGTTCAGGCACTGCATGCCATCGCGTGGCACGACGAACAGCCACTGGTCCAGTTGCCGAAGTGCGAGATTGCCATCCTGGCCACTCCAGGCTCCGGTCGCCGAAGTACCGATCAGCCATGCCTGCCCGTCAGTCGGCGTTGCGGGCGGCGCAATCAGCTGATTCTCGACGGCGCAGTGCATCAGCCCGTCCACCATCGCGAGGGCTTCATTGACGAAGTCTTCCTTCTGCGCCTGGCCGACGAACAGCAAGGGCAGCGCCAACCGCGGTGTCGCGGAATCGAACGAAACAGGATCAGACATGGGGAATGACTCCGCTCAGGAGATGGTGGTGATGAGAAGGGGCGCCGAACTCGCATAAGTGCCGCGTTGGCGCACGATCAGTGGCTTGCCGGGGTGAGAGGCCGCAAGCGAGGAGACGACAGCAGCGGCGATGGTGAGACTTGGCTCTGTCGTGACCCACATGGCGGCGATCTCAGCCTCGGAGCCGAGCAGGACCTCATACGTCTCGCTCTGCTCATGGAGTGGAGCATCGACCTGGTCGCGCCATAGCCAGGCGGCCCTGGCACGTCGCGTCCAGTTCAGCTGCAAGCTGCCATCCGCCAGCCGGTACGCGCGCGGGTGCACAGGGAACAGTGGGCGCTGGGTCAGCCCTCGCGCGCGAATGGAAGATGTTGCCGGCGCGCTGTCACCAGGGCCGATCGCCTTCACGGTTGCGGTAGGGAATTGGGCCAGGAGAGCGCCATCGAGCGTAACCGGCGTATCATCGAGGAAGACGAAGGTTTCGCCCGCCGAGTGGCCGGCGATGGCCAGTTCCGTTCCGCCTCGACCACGCATCAGCAGCTCGAGACGCCACAGCCGGCCACCAAGCGGGTGAGCCCGACCGAACTGGAGAATCTCGCTACCAATCATGGCGCGATTGGCACCTGCTGCCAATTGCCGGGGCGTTGCGTCGAGCAAGGCCATATCGTCGCCCAGCAGCTCAATGGTGACTGTCCCAGAGCGATCGATGACGAGCGGGGACGCTGAGGCGAGTGCAGTCAAGGTGGTGCCTGCGACGGCGCGCGTGCGACCGGTCCATCCAGCGGCGATCAGTTGGCCGTGGCCTTCATCAAGATAAAGTGCAGCGCCGTTCCACCCCGCCGAGCCGGAGGAGGCTGTGACCTGCACGATCGGCACGTCACCCGCGCCGCTGCCATCCCATGGCAATTCCACCGCGGCAAGCCACGTCGATCCAATCGTCCGGTCGACGGCAGTTGCCGCCCGTCCTGTGTCCGAACCGAGGGACAGCGCACTCGGTGGGGCTGCGAACGGAGTCCGCACGAGGCTCAATTCGACACCGCTGGCGCGCCATTCCCACGAAAGTACCCGCCATATGCCCGCCATCCCGGGCACGGTGACCAGTGAGCCGGGGCGGCATGCCGGATCGATCTCGGACGAACGCCACAGCACGGTCTGGCGCGACCAGTCCAGCCGACGCGACGCCGCTTCGATGAAATCGCGCGCTTTAGCGCCATCAAGCGCAACCGGTACGTCGACAGTGGCGACCGGTCCTGGAGCGACAAAGCCGGATGCTCGCTGTATGCCCGGTTGATAGTCGCGAGCGATATCGTAGTAGCGCAGGGCAGCCGGTGGTTGATCGTGTGGACCAGCTCGTTTCACGGCCACGCCGCTGCGTTTGCCAAACTCGTCGTCCGACGCCGAGACGGTCGGGTCCCTCAGCGTAAGAAGGTCCAGTCCTCCCTCACCGGAGACGCGCACCTTCCCGTCGCTCACGTCGTAAAATAACGGCATTATCGGCTGGAGCATGGCCAGGGTCTCGGCGAGGGAGCCTTCCTGGGTGAGTCCGTCGATGCCGGATAGCGGCAGGGTGCTGGCGAGTTCGCGCGGGTCGAGGGCGAGATTGGCGACGCCGAACGGTACCGCCTCGGCAAAGACCTCGAAAGTCAGCGCTGGGATCCGGTTGCCGAAATCGCCGAGCTGGAGGTCCTCGAACACGACATAGGACAGGCCGCGATAGGCCGGGCATGGCAGCGGTGCCTCGGCTGCGGCCATCAAGGGGTCGCGATCCTGGTCGCCTTGCCCGGAATAGAAGCGCAGTGTGCCTCCAGTCTTTAGGTCGCCCGCTGCACCGCGCAGAAGGTTGCCGTCAGCCCAGATGCGCCCGATCCCGTAGAGCGGCCGGCTCGACAGGGCCACGGCGAACGAGGCCGAGTACGAATAGCTGGTAACCGATGGGCGCCCCTTGCCGCCCCCCTGCGTCTGGCGATGCTCGACGAGGTCGGTGGCCCAGATGATCGACCCGCCCACGCGCATCTGCCCGAAGTGCCGGGGCAATGGCGATCCGTAGCTGGAGGTCGTGGCGGTGAGTTCCTTCAGGCGCGGGCCTTCGCGCGATGGCGAGCCGATCAGCGCAGTGTCGACTTGCCGCCCGATCAGCGCACCGATCGCGCCGCCGATCGGTCCGCCAAGAACAGTGCCAAGTGCCGAAAAGACCAGAGTGGCCATGTGAGAATTCCTTGTCAGCCCTTGGCGCCGAGGCGCCAGCGCCGGAAAATGATGGCGGGATCGGGCAGGGGGCTCAGCACGACCTTGCGCAGACCGGCATGGGCTTCGACGATCCAGCTCGGATCCATGGCGACAACAGCCATGTGCAGCTGACTCGGTCCGGAGACCATGAGCAGGACATCGCCCGGACGGCAGCTTCCGTCTGCCGCTGTGAAGTTGTTGCGCGTCGCCCAGCTGTCTGCATCAGGCCACTGCCCGGTGCGGAGCTGGTAGCCAGTCGGCAGCTGGCAGGGCAGGTCACT
>Ga0207703_10003170_pt1 | contig 13864 bp, 12 predicted proteins | sample KBSSwiS12_FD_184304 | JGI IMG/M metagenome (GOLD analysis project Ga0207703, IMG submission 184304) | Switchgrass rhizosphere microbial communities from Kellogg Biological Station, Michigan, USA - KBS Switchgrass S1-2 (SPAdes) (version 2) | ecosystem: Host-associated > Plants > Roots >... | reverse complement strand
AGCGTAGCAATGAGAATCGGCGGCAACCTGAATCGCTGCAGCAGGATGAACGCAACCAGAACGATAGCAATATCAACAACCGAGCGTATCGCGCTGACCCAGACAGGGTTGTAGAGAGCGGCACCCAACAGACCCACGACCGCGGCGTTGATGCCGGCAAGCGCGGCCCCGGCTGTGTTGTGGCTGGAAATCCGACCCAGCACGGACAGGCCGGATGTTGCGAGCAACATACCAGGCAGAAAGATTGCGATCAGCGCAATCAACGCCCAGATAAATGACTGTTGCGCTGGCGCACTTGCCGCGCCGAGGTACGCGGCAAGAGTAAAGAGCGGCCCCGGCATGGCCTGCGCAAAACCGTAGCCGGCCAGAAAGCGATCGTCGGACACCCAGCCCGAAGGCACGAGCGCCTGTTGCAAAAGTGGCAGAACCACATGACCGCCGCCGAATACGAACGCACCTGATCGGTAGAAAATGCTGGCCAGCGCTACCGGTCCATGTGTTTGAAACAGTTGGCCGCTCGACAACCCAGCGAGCAACACGAGAAAAAGACCCAAGGTCGTCCACGCCGTACGGGTTGATAGTCCTGCCGGAAGCTTCGGCGCCATATGAGATCCCCTGGCCAAATCCTCCATACCATCGACGTCGGGTGACTGGCACAGGAAGATGCCCGCGGTGGCGCCACCGATCAGGGTCAGGAGCTGTGCAAATCCGGTATGGAGAAACAGGAGTGGCAAACAAGTCGCGACGGCGATGGCGCGCCTGGGCAGGTCGGGTGCAAGCGAGCGCGACATGCTCCAGACTGCCTGCGCGACCACAACCACAGCAGTCAGCATCAGGCCATGAAGGACGGCCCGCATCAGAGGGCTCGGGTTCGTAGGCGCAAAGAGAGCAAACGAGTACATCAGGACGGCGGAGGGGAGCGTAAAGCCAACCCAGGCGGCGAGAGCTCCCAACCAACCGGCGCGATGCAACCCAATCAGAAACCCAACCTGACTGCTCGTTGGGCCCGGCAGAAGTTGGCACAGCGACACCAGCCTGCCGTACTGTTCCGGGCTCAACCAGCGCTGCTCTCGCACGTAAGTGCGCTCGAAATACCCGAGGTGCGCGATGGGCCCGCCAAAGGAAGTGAGGCCCAATTTGAGCGCCACCCAAAGAACCTCGCCCGCAGCACCGGTCGACGGAGAACCTGTCGACGCCGACCCCGTCGACGCTGACCCCGCCGACGCTGACCCTGTGGATGCCGACGTTGTGGATCCCGGCCCTGTGGATGCAGACCCTTCCGAATCACTCGCCACTATTGGCTGCCTCTGGTCTCAAAACCCAGATGGTAGCCGGTTCATTGCGCTGTGCGCGCACCGCCAGATAGAGCCTGTCGAGCTCGGGCACGAAAAGTGACGTCCGTGCGCCCGATGAGGTGCTCAATTTTCCAACCGAGTGGTACCTCGACCCCTCATGGGCGAAAATCTCCACGAATCCGGCACCACAGGTGACATACAACCGCCCCCGCCTGGCGTCGGCAAACACGTCATCCGAATCGTCGCAGGTATCAAGAGCCTGCAGCAAGCGCCCATCCTGCTTCTGGAAGACCCCGATTCGCGCCGGATGTCGAAACACGGCCAGGACAGTCTCAGGCCCATCCAGGATCAACGGGTAATTGGCAGTCAGGGGTGATGTCTTCCAACTGGCTATCTGCCTGCGCGCTTTGCGATCCACGACGGCGATCTCGCCCGCGTCCGGCACATTGACGAAGATGCGCGACTGTTGCGGATCCAATCGAAAGCTTTCCGGGTGACCTCGCAGCGGAATATCAGAAACAGTCTTCATGCTGACAGGGTCGATGGCCGCCAGCGCCCCACGTCCATATCCAACCCAGACATAGTGCGTGTCAGGATCGACGCGGACGTTGTCGGCATCATCTCCCAAAGCGAGGCGAGTCAGCGGCCGCAGCTCCGCTCCTTTATAGAGACGAACTGATCCGTCTCCACCATTTGCAACATACACCGTATCCGTGGAAGCCTCGTAGGCAATCCCTTGCGGCTCCTTCAATCCCTCGAGCCTGTTGATCACCTTGCGCTGTTGCAAGTCGATTACGCCAACAGTGTCGTTGCCCAGTTCCGCAACGTAGAGCCTTTGTCTATTGAGGTCGACAGCCAGATGATCGATGCGCCCTTGGATATCGCCCAGCGCGATCTTCGTTTCAATCGCCAGCAATTGCGCGGGCGCGGATTGAGCCATCGGGGCCAGAGCTCCCAGCCCAATCAACATCGCGCACCTGGAATTCACGGCGCGCGGTTGACGTTGGTCAGATCGAGCGCCGCGCGATGACGGCTGATCACTCGAAAGCGATCACTCAACACCGCCGCCCGGATCGACCACAGCGGAATGAGGCAACTCCACAGATAGGTCTGGAAATCATCCGGCGGCCGCACCATCTGATGCATTCCCGCGGTCTGACTCGAATCCAGTAGATAAAAGCCAACACGCACCATCGCCATGACATAGACGAGGATATATACCCAGCGTGACACCAGCCGGGTGAAGCGATGCAGCTCGAGGGTGGGCTGATCCGCGAGATCGAGCGCGCCAGTGATCAGCACAGCAGCTATAGCGGTGCATGTCACGACAGCGAACAGCACGCGGACAGTCTCGGTGAGGGGCGGCGAAACTCGAATGTGCTCGCAGTAAAGGGCAACCAGGCCGGCAAACAGCACGGGTGTCGCAACCCGGATCCACATGTACCGATGCATCACCTGCTCCATGCATGCATTGGACGCCTTTTACTTTGTGTTGTAAAGTTGCCTTGCTGTCGGCGTTCCCAGACCTACCGTTGGGCTGAGGCGCTGTCTATTGAATCCCGGGGGCAATCCCCCCAGAATGGGCGGGTGTCCCAGCCTCGTTCCAAGCTGCTCGTCTGGCTTCTCTGCATAGCTCTCGTCGTGATGCGGGTCGGAGCCGTGCACGTGCATTTTTGCGCGGATGGCAGCGAACCCGCGGCCAGTGTGCACGTCGGTGACACCGGGCTCGATGATCTCGATCACCCGAAAGGCGTCGGTGTTGACTCAGCCATTTCCGATTCCGACATGAGTGTGCCAGGAGACATCCTGGTCAAGAAGTTCGGCGGCGACTTCGATCCGGCCACGATGGCGGTTGCCTTCGCGCTGCTGTTGTTTTTTGTGGCGGTGGTACGGTCCGTCCCGGTCGATTGGGGCCCATCGCTCGTCCGGGTTTCTGATCCCACTCAACTTCGTCCGCCCCTGCGGGGTCCTCCCGCTTAAGCCTGCTCGATCTGCGCGGGGTGACCTGCGCCGTGCGCGATCCAATCGCGCGTTCTAACTCGAGAGGCCATCATGAGATTTCCGTTCGCACGCCGAAGATCGGCGTGCACAGGCGTCGCTGTGCTCATCACGGCGGCTGCCCAGATTTCGCTCGCACAGAGCGCGCCACCGACAAGCGAGCCTGTAGGTGCGCTGACGGTAAGCGAGCCTGTGGGTGCGGTGACGTTGAGCGAGGCTGTTGCCGCCACCTTAGGGCATAACCCAGACCTCGCGGTCAGAGCGTACGACCTCAAGGCAGGGGATGCCCGCGCCCTACAGGCAAGCCTGCGTCCGAATCCCGAGGCTTCGCTGGAAGCCGGTGGATTCCTGGGTTCAGGAGTCGCTCGGGACGTAGACGAAAAACAGGCGACGTTGACCCTCAGCCAGGTCCTGGAGCTGGGTGGCAAACGCGACCGTCGTGTCGAGGTCGCCCAATCCGACCGCACCGTGGCAGGAATCGATCACCAGGCACTCGAGCTCGATATCGTGGGCGAAGTAACCCGGCGTTTCATCGAAGTCGTCGCGGACCAGGAGCAGATCAACTCATCCCGAGGGGCCCTGCAGTTGGCGGAGCGCACCGAGAAAGCGATCGCCGCCCGTGTCCAGGCAGCGCGCACACCTGAGGCTGAGCTCAGTCGCGCGCGCATTGCAACGACACGGGCCCGGATCGAGCTCCGCCAAGCGCAAAGCGTGTTGGAAGGTGCACGCCGCAACCTGGCTGCAATGTGGGGAGGCACCGAGGCACGCTTTGAAAAGGCCCTGGCCAATCTCTACACGCTTCCGCCCTTGGAGTCCTTCGAGTCGCTGCGTCAGCTGCTCGATCGCAATCCCGACTTCGTTCGCTTCGCCTCTGAAGCGAGACTACGCGATGCCGAGTTGCGTCTTGCCCAGGCGCAGTCTCGCCCTAACCTCACGGTGAGCGCCGGGGTGCGTCGCTTCCAGTCGACGGGCGATGTGGGATTCATAGCGGGCTTCTCCATGCCAATACCGGTAAACGATCGCAACCAGGGTGCGATTGCCGAGGCGCGAGTTAAACGTGATCAAACACATGCAGGAGAGCGCGCAGCGCGCATTCGGGCGCAGGCGCAATTGTTCGCCTTGTACCAACAGGTGCAGGCTGGACGAGAACAGCTCGCCGTCCTGCGACAGGAAGCGACTCCCCAGGCACAGGCGGCCCTCGACCAGACACAGTACGGCTACGACCGTGGCCGGTTCTCGTACCTCGAGCTCGCTTCCGCCCAACAGGATCTGCTCGCCTTGCAGATCGCCGTCATCCAGGTGGCTGCCGACATACATCGTCTGACAGCCGAAATTGAACGCTTGACCGGCGAGCCCGTGGCAGCCAGTCGCACATCGCAGGAATGATCATGAAAAATGCCCCGGTTTGGATTGCCGCTGTCCCGGTTTGGATGGCCGCCTGCGTGTTAGTCGGATCGGCGGGTTTCGGATTGGCCGGCTGCGGAAAAAGTCACAGCTCCGCCAGCGCCGCCAGCTCCGCCAGCGCCGCCAGCGCCGCCAGCGCCGCCAGCTCCGCCAGCGCCGCCAGCGCCGCACCCACACAGGAACCGGCCGCGAAGGAATCCGAGCTCACGCCCGAGCGCGCCCGCAACGCAGGCATCGAAACAGTAGTCGCCGGCGAGGCGCAGATTCGCACCACGCTGACGTTGCACGGAACGATCCGTCCCAACGCCGAACGTGAGCAAGACATCCGCGCCCGCTATCCCGGAGTGGTTCGAGATGTGCGCAAGCGGGTCGGTGACCCGGTTACCGCCTCGGAAGAGCTGTTGCGAGTCGAGTCCAATGAGAGCCTGCAGACCTATCCCATCCGATCACCGATTCCGGGCCGCATCATTGAGCGGCGGACGAATCCAGGTGACGCGGTTGATGGCAGCACCGTGTTACTGCGTGTCGCCGACCTCTCCACCGTGTGGGTTGAATTTGCGCTTTTCGCCCGTGATCTCGGCCAGGTGAGGCCGGGGATGTCAGTCTCCTTCAGGGGTGCCAGCTCTGATGACGCGAGCGAAGCGAAAATCAAATATGTCGCTCCTGCTGGACAAGCTGACAGCCAGAGTGTCGTGGCGCGTGCAGTGGTCGATAACCGCGATGGACGTTGGGTGCCCGGCCAGTTCGTCACAGGCGAAGTAGTGATTGCCGACACCCGGGCGCGGGTCGCTGTAGTGCCTGCAGCGCTTCAGGAGTTGCACGGCAAAACGGTTGTGTTTGTAGAAAAGGGCGCCGGCTTTGAAGCCCGATCGGTCCAACTGGGCAAGCGGTCTCGCACGGCGATCGAAGTGCTGACCGGCATTTCAGCCGGTGAACGCTACGCCGCTCAAAACAGCTACCTGATCAAGGCCGATCGCCTCAAAGGCGCGGCCGGGGAGGAATGATGATGGACCGTATCATCCAGTTCTCCATCGGTCACCGCTGGCTCGTCCTGGCCGCGGCCGCCGCTTTCGCCGTGTTCGGTTATTTCCAGTATCAGCGCCTGCCGATTGATGCTGTTCCTGACATCACCAATGTCCAGGTGCAGATCAATACCCAGGCGCCGGGTTACTCGCCTCTCGAGACCGAGCAACGCGTCACCTTCCTCGTCGAAACGGCCATGGCGGGTTTGCCGAAGCTCGAGCATACGCGCTCGATCTCAGCCTATGGGTTGTCGCAGGTGACCGTGGTATTCCAGGATGGAACAGACATCTACTTTGCCCGGCAGCGGGTCAATGAGCGCCTGCAGGAAGTCAAGAGTCAGTTGCCGCCGGGCGTGTCGCCCGCAATGGGCCCCGTTTCGACCGGCCTCGGCGAAATCTATCTGTACAACGTCATGGCTGACTCCCAGGCACGCAAGCCCGACGGCACCCCTTACACACCCACTGATCTACGCAGCATCCAGGACTGGATCATCCGCCCACAACTGCGTCAGGTCGCAGGTGTCTCCGAAGTCAACAGCATCGGTGGCAACGCAAAGCAATATCAGGTGGCGCCCGACCCCGCACGCCTGCTGGCGTACGGAGTGACTCTCAGCGATCTCATCGAGGCGCTCGAGGCCAACAACCTCAATGTCGGCGCGGGGTACATCGAAACCAACGGAGAGCAGAAGCTCGTTCGCATTCCCGGTCAGATCTCCGATACGGACGCGTTGCGCCGGGCAGTGATTGCCACACGCAACAGCATCCCGGTCACGGTCTCGGATGTAGCCGAGGTAGGACTCGGAAAAGAGCTTCGTTCGGGTGCCGCAACACGCGACGGCGAGGAGACCGTCCTGGGCACGGCGCTCATGTTGATTGGCGAAAACAGCCGAATCGTCTCGCAACGGGTGGCCGATCGCCTGGTCGAAGTCAATAAAACTCTGCCCGCGGGCGTCACAGCCGAGCCGGTTTACGACCGCACGGACCTCGTCAACAAGACGATTGCCACGGTGCAGAAGAATCTGCTGGAAGGCGCCATCCTCGTGATCGCGGTGCTCTTTGCCTTCCTGGGCAACCTGAGAGCCGCCTTGTTGACCGCGCTGGTCATTCCGCTCTCGTTATTCGCGACATTCACGGGAATGGTCTCGAGCCACGTCAGCGGCAATCTGATGAGTCTGGGTGCCCTCGACTTCGGCCTGATCGTCGATGGGGCGCTCATCATTGTCGAGAACTGCATATTGCGGCTCGCGCACGCGCAACGCGAACGCGGCCGTCTGCTCGATCGCCCGGAGCGCTTCAAAGTCGTCTATGAGGCGACTCGCGAAGTCTTCCGCCCTAGTCTCGTGAGTGTGATCGTCATCATCCTGGTCAATCTCCCGATCTTTGCCCTGACGGGCGTCGAGGGGAAGATGTTCCGGCCCATGGCATTCGCCGTCATCGCCGCTCTGGTCGGTGCGTTCATCTTTTCAATCACCTTCGTACCGGCGGCCTGCGCCGTGTTGCTTTCAGGGAAGGTGCAGGAGAAAGACAACTTCATTGTGCGTGGCGCCAAGCGGGTTTACGAGCCGATGCTGCGTGGAGTGTTGAAACTACGCTGGCCGGTTGCCGGCCTTGCCGTTGCGTTCGTGGCGGTCTGTGGCTGGCTCGCTTCGACGATGGGCGCGGAATTCATTCCAAATCTGGACGAAGGTGATATCGCAATGGAGGCAGTGCGACCGCCCGGCACAGGTGTCGAGCAGGGCGTGCAAATGCAGTTGAAGCTGGACCAGGCCTTGGGGAGCCTGCCGGAAGTGAAGACCGTCTTCGCACGAAACGGTACCGCGGAAGTTGCCACCGACGTCATGCCGCCTGCACGCTCGGACGTCTATGTCATTCTGAAGCCGCCGAAGCAGTGGCCCGATCCCAAGAAGACCAAGTCACAGTTGATTGATGAGTTGCAGGCCGCCGCGCAAACCATTCCCGGAACCGCGTACGGTTTTACTCAGCCGATCCAACTCCGATTCAACGAGTTGATTTCCGGAGTGCGAAGCGACGTTGCCGTGAAGATCTTCGGTGACGATCTATCGGTCCTGCTGAAAGTCGCAGGCGAGGCGCAACGCATCGTTGCCGCCACCAACGGCGCCGCGGACGTGACGACCGAACAGCTCTCCGGCCTGCCGATTTTGTCTGTTCAACCGCGTCGCATCGAGCTGGCGCGATATGGGCTGACCGTGGCAGATGTACAGGATTCTGTCTCGGTCGCGATTGGCGGCAAGGAAACCGGCCTCATCTACGAAGGCGACGCCAGATTTCCCCTGGAGGTCCGTCTGCCGGAAAGCATGCGAGTCGATCCCGACGCGCTCTCCCGTCTCCCGATCGCACGGCCTGACGGCAACTACGTGCCTCTGGCAGAAGTCGCTGACATCACCTCCAACGAAGGCCCCAACCAGATATCGCGCGACAACGGCAAGCGACGGATAGTGGTATCTGCGAACGTTCGAGGACGCGACCTGGCGGGCTTTGTCTCCGAGCTTCAGAGCAGGCTCGAATCACAGATCGAGCTCCCACCCGGTTACTACATCCAGTACGGCGGCACCTTCGAGCAGCTTTCTTCCGCGGCTCAACGCCTGCAGACCGTAGTCCCGGTTTCATTGCTGCTGATCCTTGGCCTGCTGCTGATGACGTTCGGTTCTATCAAGGATGCGTTGTTGGTGTTCTCAGGCGTTCCGCTGGCACTCACGGGAGGCCTCCTGGCGCTGCTGTTGCGCGGAATTCCCCTGTCGATCACCGCTGGCGTGGGATTCATCACCCTGTCGGGTGTCGCCGTCCTGAGTGGAGTCGTCATGGTATCCGCGATCAAAGACCTGCTGCAGAAAGGCGTGCCGCTCGATGATGCGATCATCCAGGGCTCCTTGTTGCGACTGAGGCCGATTCTGATGATCGGGCTGGTCGCGAGTCTCGGATTTCTTCCAATGGCTCTCAATACGAGCACGGGTGCGGAGGTGCAACGCCCTCTGGCCACGGTAGTCATCGGGGGCATCATTTCAGCCACCGTGTTGAGTCTCCTGGTGTTGCCAGCGCTATACCGTCTCGCAACCCGATCTGACGACCCGGCCAGTGCGCCCCAGGTGACCGCGGAAGAAGCAACATGAGTAGCGCACATTCGCTTCACTGTCGTCTCCAACGCGTCGTACACGACCAACTGCCTGGCGCCCGCAGCGCCGCTCGCCAGGGCCAGTCAAGCGTGCCTGGGGCCCAGCATAATGATGGCCATTCCGACGATGCACACAGCGGCCCCAATGAGATCCCAGTGCGTCGGACGTTCGCCTTCGACGATCCAGAGCCAAACGATTGCCACTGCGATGTAGACGCCACCATACGCCGCGTAGATGCGCCCCGCCGCAGTCGGGTGCAGCGTCAACAGCCACGAGAAGACGGCGAGGCTGATCGCTGCGGGAACGAGGAGCCAGGGTGGGCCACCTTTCTTCAGCCACACGTAGGGCAAATAACAGCCCAGGATCTCCGCGAGGGCCGTCGCAACGAAAAGTCCGAACGTCTTGATGATCAGCATTCTCGAATATCTACACTCATCGCCATCATGGCAAGGTTGACAATATGAGCCCACTGGATAGACAAGTGCTAGCGTGCGTGCCGTCAGCGATCCCTTCCGCCGAACGCCAGGGACATTTCGCGCTCGGTCGCGAACTCGTCAACATCAAGGCGAAGGAGCGACGGGCGCTCCCCAATGGTTACGCCATCCGCTTCGATCCGGAGGAATTTGACGCAGTTGCCCGATTCGTCGCGAATGAGCGCAAATGCTGCCCGTTTCTCACCTTTGAATTGACCCTCGACCCGGAATCCGGACCGCTCTGGTTGCGCATGACCGGCCCTGAAGGATCCAGGGCTGTCCTCGATGCCGAGCTGAGTCTCACGGGTGGTTGCGGCTGCAAGTCAGGTGAACCTGATTGACGGCCCGCCTAGCGGCTTGCGTTCAATGGGCCTGGCCGAGCTTCCTCGCGGTCGAGCTGTTCGCCGCTTCGTTGACTGCAGTTTGATACGCCGCATCGCGCCCCGCATCCCAGTCCTCAAACCGAAGCGGCACCAACACATCCGGCTGCAGCGTCTTCACCCGCACCGGGTAGATCCAATTGAGCCAAAAACACTGACGCCAGTCAGTGCAAGCCTGCGCATAGTCATGCTTGCCCCGCTGGAAAAACACACACGCCTTCAGATGTGGCAAACACCCTTTGCCGCCCTCGGAAAAGAACGCCAACCGATCCCCGACCGGTTCGCCAATGATACTGACGCGATCCCCGCCCGCTTCCTTGACGAACGCCTCAGTCGTAATGGCAGCAGAAAACGTCAAGGGATCTGTCAGGACGGAAATGTGCCCGCCCGGCGCCACCAACCCGGGTAGCGCATGCGAGAAACCCCAGGTGTGGGTGTAATTGCCGCCGCCATTGCCGCGTAAATCCAATATGACACCGCACGGCGGGTGAGCCCGAAAAGCCGTCAGGGTCGCCGCGAGAAAATCCGCAAGACTGTGCCCGCCCGAGTCATAAATTGCCTGGATCCGGACCACCCGAATACAACCATCACCCGCGGGAAACACCCGAAAGGGTTTGTCCCACTCCCGCCACGTGTCAGGAACCTCGCCGGACCGAGGTCGTTCAGCCATCCAATCGTGCTCCACCCCATCGGCCGGTTCGGGCGAGAGCCAACGTTCATCCTGGGGGATCCACTCCCCCGACTCATCCCGATAGGCCGTCAGGGTCTGCGTCACCACGCCACCGTCGGGCAGTCTGACTGTCCAAACCGAGCGTTCAGCCTCCGAAGCAATACCCAACCCGAACAGCAAGTCCTGCATGACGATCCAACGCGCAGCGTTGGACCGACGAAAGCCCTCCACGCCGCCTCGCAGAGTCTCCAGTTGTCGCAGGACTTCGTCCCAAGGCTTCCCATCGATACTCTCAACACGCCCACCCAACAGGTTGCGATACGAATCGGTGGTCCGCATCACATAGAATCCATCCTCAAACCGAGTCACCCTCAACGGTAGAATCAGCGCGCCTGCGCCTGAAGGCTCCATGCGGGTATGCCCGTTATCGGCCAACGCCATCACCTGCATCAGCGCGACCAACAGCTTCGGTGCGGGAAGCGCCTGTGGCAAAGCGGCAAGAGCGGCCAGGCGGGATCGAGCCTCGGCGCGTTGGGCGGCCGAGAAAGCCCGGTCCAACTCCATCAACCGGGAGAAATAGTCGAGATCCTGGCGCTGGGCCTCGAGCGCCGATTGAGGCGACGGATAGTGAGAGTCCGGTGCCGATGGCTGGAAGCTCGACTTGAATGCGAAACCCAGCGCTCCCAAAGCCACGACCGTGGCCAGAACGAGCCCGCCGCAGATCCAGGCAATTCGACGAAATCTAGTCGCAGCCATGACTCACAACCCACCTTCGCACCGATAGCGAGATGGATTGTGAGCATGTGGCATTGAGCCCAACAAGAACCACTAGCCCCAAAGGCGACAACCAGTGGCGCCCCGACGACGAACCGCCACCGCTCCCACGCGGCGACGAGCGCCATCGTCCCGGCTACATGCACCGCCGCCGTGCCCATCCAACGACGAGCCCCCGTCGTCCCGACAAGCGACCCGCCACCGCGCCAGCCGTGGATCCGCCCACGGCCAGCGCCCAACCACTCTCAGTCAGCCCCAAACGTCGTAGGAGTCACTACGACCTTCCCCGCAAGCACGTCAGCAACGCTGACCAGCGGAAAGCCGACCGTAACCAAAGTGCTCTGCGTCCACGCATCCACAATCTCGTCACGCAGCTCAGCAGCACCCGCGGCGAGCTGCTGGGTCACGATGGCGACCTCAGCCGGCTTTGCCGTCTGGTAGTTGTCGTTGCCGGAAGAGAGCGCTGCCTGGTAAGCAGGTACAACCTGACTCAGCGTCTCCTCCAGGTACAGAGGCACACGCTGCTCCATCGTTGTAACACCGCGGTCGGTATAGGGCCGAACCTGTTCAGCGACTTTGCGGAAATCAATGAAGTTGTGAACGAACGAGCCTTCGAACGGCGCATGAATCGGCGCAGTCGTGAAGCCGTTCGGGTTGGGGAAGTTGCCCCAGCCATTGAAGTGAATAGACACATGCATCGGCTGGCTGGCATCCGCCACGAAGTGGCTCCAGTAGCCCAGATCACGGATGATCAGTTGTTCGCGCAGCGCCAGGTGAGTCAGGAAGTATTCCTTGTCCGCCGGCTTCTTCGCCGTCATCAAACCCACCTTGAACGCGCGCCACATCCCGAAGTCCTTGCGCAACTGCTGGAAGCCATCGAGCATCTGATAGGGAAGGTAGCCGCCCGAGTACTGGGTCTGTACGGGCGCTCCGCCGCGTTGCGCAGTATCAAACGCTTCACGCGTCGTCGGCAAACTAAACAAAGGCACTACACCGCCAATGACCACGCCATTGTCGTCAATGTCGATGAAATGACCGGGGTCGCGCTCTGCATCGTGCACGGTGCGCGTCGTGAGAATGCTGCCTGTGCTGCTGATGCCGGTGACAATTCCGGTCGTCTTTGACTCATCGGCCTCCGGGCCCAACTCACCAATCGCGAATGCCGACAAACTGTTCCGCACGAAGAACGGGATCTCATCCGGCAGTTTCTCGATCGCAATCCTGCTGATTTCCACGTGGCCCGTGTGACCCCAGGACCAAGCGTGGCAGGAAGCGACCAACAGACATGCGCCGGTCAATCCGCTGATGAATTTTGTTTTAGCCGCCATGGGCAAATGCTCCCTGAGGTTAATAGAAGGGAGCAAACTTAAGTGGGTTATGTGAACGCGTGGTTACAACACCCGCCTCAATCGTTCCTGCGCAAAGCGTGACAGTTTGAGCCTGGCCCCATGGCAAAGGCCGCCCCGGCAGAAACCGGAGCGGCTCTCTCCGCGGCCATCTCACCGCACCTGCGCTATCGCCACCCGCTGCGTCAGCATTTGATTGTTGACTGCCGCAACCGCATCGTCCACCGCCCGCTGCACGCAAGCCTTGTGAGCTCGCACACCCTGCAGGTCCCGGATCTCGAGGCCACCACACACCTCTTTGGCCGCGCCCTCGATCCGCTTGTACAGCACCTGCACGCCCGCATCCGTCTTCAGGTTGAGATCCTGGTAGGTCACCGCCTTGACCGGTGCATCGGTCCCGGGCTCGGCGCCGTGCGCCACTCCAACCAACAGCCCCACGGTCAGCGCGGCGGCCATCACCACAATGTTCGTTAAACCTGTTGTCTGCTTGTTCATGATCGGCTCCTTGGCTTCGTTCGGGTGGGAGACTTTCCCCTCACCGTTGGGAGCTATCCTGCGCGGGTGCGCGCGCGGCTTCTGTCAGGCGCCTGACACAACCCGCTATGCTTCACTCATTTCGAGGGGAATCGATTCATGGCCCTGTCCGTGCAGACCATCCTGGAGCGTAATCGCCTGTTTCGCGGGCTTTCCGCGGCCACGATTGCCCAGATTTCCGCCCTGGCCGTCCGGCGCCCCTACCCGCAAGGCGCGATCGTCTTCTCCCAGGGCGACCCCGGAGACGCGCTCTATGGGGTGGTTACGGGTCGGATCCGCATCAGCGCCAGCACCCGGGAGGGCAAAGAGATGTTTCTCAACATCATGGAGCCCGGCGACACCTTCGGTGAGATCGCGCTACTGGACGGTAATCCGCGGACGGCCGCCGCCACGGCGACCGAGCCCTGCGAGCTGATGATCATCTCGCGGGCCCAGTTTCTCGCCCTTTTGCAGCGCGAGCCCACGCTGGCCATCCACCTGCTGCAGTTGCTCTGCCAGCGCATTCGCTGGACCAGCGGCTGGGCGGAGGACTCGGCCTTGCTGGCAGTGCCCACGCGGTTCGCCCGCCGGTTACTCAGCCTGGCCAAGCTGCACGGACAAAGGTCGCCGAAGGGCGTTCAGCTCGTCATTTCGCAGGAAGAAATGGGCCGCTTCCTCGGAATCTCCCGCCAGGCAGTCAATCAGTACCTGCAGGAGTGGCGGACCCAAGGTTGGGTTGATGTAGGCCGCGGCAAGGTGACCGTACTCGACGAATCGGCCCTGCAGGCCCTGGCGGCCGATCAGCCGCGTGACGACAAGGTCAGCAAACGAACCCGCCCGTAGCCTTTGGCGAGGCTC
>Ga0207703_10003169_pt1 | contig 13864 bp, 12 predicted proteins | sample KBSSwiS12_FD_184304 | JGI IMG/M metagenome (GOLD analysis project Ga0207703, IMG submission 184304) | Switchgrass rhizosphere microbial communities from Kellogg Biological Station, Michigan, USA - KBS Switchgrass S1-2 (SPAdes) (version 2) | ecosystem: Host-associated > Plants > Roots >... | reverse complement strand
TAAAGCGGATCCGCAGAACACCCTTCGCTTCACAGGTAAGGCGGATCTCACGATGCACAAGGGAAGCAACGGGGAGTGGAAAATCACGGATTGGGTCGACCATCGGGGGGGCGCCACCGATTCCACTTGGGGCCTACTCCGAGCCGCGAACCGGCCGTGATTTTTGGGCAGGCTGGAACCCAAAGGTGACGCCTAGGGTTGACATATGCGGCCTCCCCTTGTATCCTTTAAATCAACCGGCCGAGCCATCCTGAGAGGTCCCACTGAATCCGGTCCTTCGCGCTCTTCGCAGTGCTAACTCAAGGCGACTCCTCCCGTTAGCGCTCCTTTTCCTGGGATTTACCCTTGTCGGGACAGGGTGCATCTTCAGCCCCAGTGAGGACAAGACCCCCCCGCCTCCGCCCGGGAAAACCTACCTGGATCCCATCAGCCCGGAAAACGTCCTGGATAACCTGAAGACCGCCTACGAGGCGCGTGACACCACCGGGTACAAGGCCGTCTACGATACGTCCTATGTGGGCACGTCGCAGGATCTGAACGACCCCCCGGGAACGGTTGTATCCACGTTCCGGTATGCCGATGAGGTTGCCCACATGGCCCACATGGCCCAGGTGACCACAATCGTCTCGGTCGTTTTTGACATCGGTCTGCGAACGACTTGGCAGAGACTCCCTTCGGATGACCTCAGTCATCCCGAGTGGGTGATGATTCAGATCAACAACTCGAAGATTCAGGTCTACGATGGTGCCACCCTGTACAGCGCGGTGAGCAGCAACGCGATCACGTTTACGTTCGAGCCCAAGACTGTCAACGGGCTGACGACATGGACGATCGTGCGCTGGAACGAGATCGCGAGCTCGGTCTAGCCCAGCCTAGCCGCCTCACCTTGACACTCCCCTCCGGCCGCTCCTAGACTGCGGCCGGAGTTTCTGTTTCCGCCTCGCAACGCACCCGCTCCCCACAACGAGAACCGGTGGCCCGTAAGTCGCGCAAGGCAACCCGCGGGGGCCAGAGATCGATCCCCTGGCTCTGGGTGATCGCGGCTGTCGTCCTCGTGGCTGCGGCCTTCGCCATCGCGCGCCATCACGGGCGTCCCTTCGGCGGCGCGATGAGTCCGGGCAAGTCCTCGAAGGCCGCTCTGGTCGAGCCGACGCAGCCAACCGCCGCGGCCGACGAGCCCTTCCTTCCCATCGAGGTCAAATCCGACTGGGATCGGATGCGGCTCCGCACCGAATCCGAATTCCTGCGCATCGCCAAGGGCAGCGATCGCGCCGCGCTCAACCGGCTCACGAGCCGCACGCTTCGCGGCGCGCTCGAGGATGCGGGCGTCACGCGCGAGATGATCGACGAGCGTCCGGGCGCGGCCGCCGCGGCCGGGGTCGGAGCCGCGCCGGTCCAGTGGCGCATCCAGGTGCCGCCGAGGGCGTCCCTGTTCAAGATCAACGACGCGGTGGCGCAGGCGATGGAGGTGCTCGGCGGCGAGGTGATCAGCGGCCGCGAGCGTCCCGGGCGCGTGCTCGGCACCGCGCTCGATCTTCGCGTGGGTTATGGCGACCGGGTCACGCACGCGATCGTGGTCGAGCCGAACCCTGACCTCTCCGACACGGGGAGCGAGATCGCGTTCGTGGTCATCGACCTCGATCCGGCGAGCGAGCCGCTCTTCCGATCCTTCATGGAGAGCAAGATCCCGTTCACGATCGCGCTCCGGCCGGACCTCCCGCACGCGGGACGCGCCGCGCGCGAGGTGAAGGACGCCGGCCGCGAGCTCTTCCTGCACCTGCCCATGGAGCCGCGCGGCTATCCGCGCGTGGATCCGGGCAAAAACGCGATCCTGCTCGACCTCTCGCGCGTGGAGATCGAGGAGCGGATCAGCCGGAGCCTCGGAGCGCTGGGCGATCCGCAGGGCATCGTAACGCGGATGGGGAGCGCCGCCGTGAACGATCCGGACGTCATGCACGCGGTGCTCGGGGAGGTGAAGCGACGGGACATCCTCTTCGTCGACGCCCACGGATCGGGGCCGAGCGTGGTCGAGGAGACGGGCGAGGAGATGGGCGCGCGCACGCTGACCCTCGGCGCCACGCTCGACGGGAGCGGCTCCCCGGCCGCGATCCGCGCGCGGCTGGATCAGCTCATCCAGACGGCGCAGCAGCGGGGCGCGCTCGCCGTGGCGGTGCGCGCGAACTCCGTAGTGCTCACGGTGCTCGAGGCGGAGCGGGACAAGCTCGAGAAGGAAGGTGTCGCCATCGTGCCCGCGTCGAAGCTGGTCCTGTGAGCCGCTCCACCGAGCTCAGCGTCAACGTCGACCATGTCGCCACTCTGCGCCAGGCGCGCGGGGGCGTCGAGCCCGATCCCGCGCGCGCCGCGGTGCTCGCGCTCGACGCGGGCGCGGCGGGGATCACGGTCCATCTGCGCGAGGACCGCCGCCACATCCAGGACCGCGATCTCGAGGCGATCCGAGCGCTCCGACGCGGCGAGCTCAACTTCGAGATGGCGCTCACCGACGAGATGATCCGGATCGCGATCGCGACCCGCCCGGAGCGGGTGACGCTCGTTCCCGAGCGGCGCGCGGAGCTGACGACCGAAGGCGGGCTCGATCTCCGCCGCGATCCGCAGCGCCTCGCGCAAGGATGCGCCCAGCTCACCCAGACCGGGTTGCCGCTGAGTCTCTTCCTCGACCCTGACCCCGAGATTGCGCCGCTCGCGCGCGATACGGGTGCCACGATTGTCGAGATCCACACGGGTCATTACGCAAACGCGCGCGGCGCGGACTCCGTGGAGCGCGAGCTTCAACGAGTCACCCAGGCCGCCAAGGCGTTCGAAGCCGCGGGACTCAAGGTCCACGCGGGGCACGGCCTCAACACCACGAACGTCGGACCGCTCCTCCAGCGCTACCGCTTCGGCGAGTTGTCGATCGGACATCACATCATCTCCCGCGCGATCGAGATCGGAATGCCCCACGCGGTTCGCGAGATGATCGGAGCGCTCCGCGCCGTCTGATTCGAGTCCGCATCACCACACAGCGTTGCGCGTGAAACCAAAGCGAGCGATGTCCAACCCGTAACACGCGCCCCGTTCCCTCCGTTACTTCGAAGTAGGTCCCGCGCAATATCGCCGTCACGCCTCGAACCTAGACTTCCGCCCGACTCGCATCACGGAAGGTCCGGCTCAAGTTCGCTCCGTCCTTCCTCGAGTGTCACGGCCGGGGCAAGGTCGTGACGTTTCGCGATTGACGTGGGCGATCGCCACCACGCACCAAGACCCGGCTGGAAGCCTTGTCCCTGTCCGCACGTCCGACCGAAACGTGCCGAACCCTAATGGTGTCGAGGGGCGGAGTGCGGGCGGGACGGGCTTGCCGGCGGCTCCTTCCTGGTGCGGCGCGCCACGTTACAGACGTAACAGTGAAGGAATGCATTCGTAACATCTCGTTTACCCAAGGCCCGTAGGTTCACGCTTCGACGAACGTGGTCCGGCGCGCGGGGCAGGCGCTCCGAGGCGTGGAGACGGACCGACGTCACAGGGAGCCGAAATGAGGCCGAACGTAGTAGCTGGGCTGCTGGCAGTCAGCGCCGTCGTGATGGTCGCAGGATCCGCCCTCGCGCAGACGGACACCACCCGCACCACCCCGTCGTTGCCGCCGCCGCCGCCGGTCACTGGGACCGAGCCGGACTTCCCGCGCGGCCGCATCAGCGGTCTCGTGTTCGGCGACCTCTACTACAACCTCGCCGGCGACCCGACGCACCACTACAACGCTGCGGGCGCGGACAGCGGCAAGAACTACATCGATGGAAACGGGGCGCCGATCACGAAGGACCTGAACGGCGCCCAGATCCGTCGGATCTACTTCCAGCTCGATAACGACCTCTCGATCAAGTACTCGACCCGGTTCCGTCTCGAGGCGGACAGCCGGGAGCTGACGTCGGGCGGCAAGATCGGCGTCTTCGTGAAGGCCGCGTACCTCCAGGCCAAGAACTGGATCCCGGGCGGCAACGCGTTTCTCGGTATGACGAGCACCCCGACGTTCGAGAATTCCGAGGAATTCTGGGGGTATCGCGCCATCGAGAAGACGATCGTCGACTTCCGCGGCCTCTCGCCGGCATCCGACCTGGGCGTCTCCCTCAAGGGCTTCGCCGACGCCGGCCACAAGATCGGCTACTCCGGCATGGTCGGCACGGACACCGGCCAGCGCCCGGAGAACAACCGCCAGAAGCGCGCCTACCTCTCGATTCCGCTCCGGCCGCTCGAAGATCTCCGGATCGAGCCGTACGTCGACTACGAGTGGATCCGCACCAATACGGGCGAGCACGACAGGGCTCTCTACAAGATTTTTGCGGGATACGAGTTCAAGCGTGTCGCACTGGGCGGCGAGGGATTCAAGCAGGTGGTCCATGGCGGTAATGCATCGCCTACCTACACGTATCCGGTGGGCTACTCCGTCTTCGCCCGAGTCGCCGGGACGCCGAAGCTTCATGGATACCTGCGCTACGACAAGTTCCAACCCGACACCAAGGGGGCGAATCGCGTCGACCAGAGCCTCTACATCGCAGGGTTCGACTGGGAGCCGTACAAGGACGTGCACCTCATGCCGAACATCGAGTCGCTTCAGTACGACGCGCGCGGCACGGCGGCACCGCCGAGCCACCACGACACGCAGGCGCGGATCACGTTCTATTACCGATTCTCCAAGCCCTGACAACCCTGATGACAAGGAGCGGAACACCATGACTCGAATCTCTCGCACTCTCTGGGCCGTGCTCGCTCTGGTCCTGATCGCGGCGTTCGCGGGTAACGCGGCGGCCGAAGTCAACCTGACCGGCGCCGGCGCGACGTTCCCCTACCCGCTCTATTCCAAATGGTTCGACATCTACCAGAAGGAGACGGGGGTCAAGATCAACTACCAGTCGATCGGATCCGGCGCCGGCATCCAGCAGGTGAAGGCCGGCACGGTCGACTTTGGCGCGAGCGACGCCGCGCTCTCGAACCAGCGACTCAAGGAGATGCCGCGGCCGGTGCTCCACTTCCCGACCGCCGCGGGCGCCGTCGTGCTCGCCTACAACGTCGACGGTCTCACGCAGCCGCTCAAGCTCACGTCCGACATCATCGCCGGCATCTACCTCGGTAAGATCACCCAGTGGAACGACAAGGCGATCGCGGCCGTCAACCCGGGTGTGGTACTCCCGCCGTCGCCCATCCTCGCGGTGCACCGCTCGGACGGCAGCGGCACGACGAACATCTTCACGACCTATCTCGCCGTGGTGAGCCGTTCCTGGAAGGAATTGGTTGGCGCGAACACGTCGGTCTCGTGGCCCGTTGGCATCGGCGGCAAGGGGAACGAGGGCGTGGCCGGGCTCGTGCGCCAGACCCCGGGCTCGATCGGATACGTGGAGCTGGCCTACGCGAAGCAGAATCACCTGGCGTACGCGCACGTACGGAACGCAGCGGGCAAGTTCATCGAGCCGACGCTCGCCTCGACGACCGCCGCCGCGCAGGGCGCGGCGGCCGCGCTCGCGAAAGACGTCCGCACGCCGATCGCGAACTCCTCCAGTCCGGATGCCTACCCGATCGCGGGCATGACCTTCCTCCTCGTCTACAAGGATCAGAGGGACGCGGACAAGGGCAAGGCGCTGGCCGACTTCATCCGCTGGGCGAATTCGAAGGGACAGGAGATCAACGAGACGCTGGAGTACGCTCGTCTACCGGAGCCCGTGGTGAAGGTGAACGAAGCGACCTTGATGCAGCTCCGCCTTGCGGGCAAGCCGGTCGCCTCGGCTCGGTAGCGATAGGAGAGAAACCATGAAGGCAAACAAGATCCTGGCCGCGGCGCTCGTCGCCGCGGTCCTCGCGGGATGCTCGGGCGGCGGTGGCGGAAAAGCGTCCTCCGTCGTTCTCACGGGGGCGGGAGCGACGTTCCCCTATCCGATCTATTCCAAGTGGTTCGAGACGTACCACGAGTCGACCGGCGTGCAGATCAACTACCAGTCGATCGGCTCGGGGGGCGGTATCCAGCAGCTCAAGGCCGGCACGGTCGACTTCGGCGCGAGCGACGCGGCCTTGAGCGACGACAAGCTCAAGGAGATGCCCCATCCGGTCCTTCACATTCCCATGGTGGCGGGGGCGGTCGTGCTCGCGTACAACATGCCGGAGATCACGCAGCCGCTCCAGCTCACGCCGCAGGCCCTCGCAGGCATCTTCATGGGCACGGTCAAGACCTGGAACGATCCCGCCATCAAGGCGGCCAACCCCGGCGTGGCGCTCCCCGCGACGGCGGTGCTCGCGGTCCATCGTTCCGACGGAAGCGGGACGTCCAACATCTTCACGACCTATCTCTCGGCGGTCAGCCCCGACTGGAAGAGCAAGGTGGGGGCGAACACCTCGGTTGCATGGCCGGCCGGAGTCGGCGCGAAGGGCAATGAAGGCGTCTCGGGGCAGGTGAAGCAGACGCCGGGCTCGATCGGCTACGTCGAGCTGGCGTACGCGAAGCAGAACAACCTCGCCACGGCCAAGCTGCAGAACACCTTGGGCGCGTTCGTCGAGCCCTCGCTCGCGTCGACCACGGCGGCCATTCAGGCCTCCGCGCAGGCGCTCGCGGCGGACGTGCGCGCGTCGACGGTGAACGCGGCCGGCCCCGATGCCTATCCGATCGCGGCGCTCACGTTCATCCTCGTCTACGAAGACCAGAACGACGCGGCGAAGGGGAAGGAGATCGCCAACTTCCTCACGTGGGCCATCCACCAGGGGCAGGACGAGGTGGAAGCGCTCCAGTACGCCCGCCTTCCCGCCGAGGTCGTCACGGTGGACGAGGGCTCGATCGCCAAGCTCACCTCCGGCGGCAAGCCCCTCGCCTCGCGATGAGACGACCTCTCCCGCCGCGGCGGCGCGGCCCGACGATCGACGGCGTGTATCGACTCGTCCTCGCGTCGGCCGCGGGGGTGGTCTTCCTCATCGTGGCGCTCATCGCGGTCGAGGTGGCCCACGGCGCGATGCCGTCCATCCGGACGCTCGGGTTCGGGTTCCTCACGCAGACCCAGTGGGATCCGGTCGCCGATCACTACGGCGCGCTTCCCTATCTCTACGGCACGCTCGTCTCGTCGCTCCTCGCCCTCATCATCGCGGTGCCGCTCGGCCTCGGGAGCGCCGTGTTCCTCGCGGAGCTGGCCAAAGGAAAGGTCGCAGCCACGATCTCCTTCGTGATGGAGCTCCTCGCGGCGATCCCGAGCATCGTGTATGGCATCTGGGGGTTCTTCGTGCTCGCACCCTTCCTGAGAACCGTGCTGGAGCCCTGGCTCATCTCGAACTTCGGGTACCTCCCGCTCTTCCGCGGCACTCCGTTCGGGATCGGCATGCTGAACGCGGGCATCGTGCTCGCGATCATGATCGTCCCGACGATCGTGTCGATCTCTCGGGAAGTCCTCCTCGCGATTCCGCGCACGCTCCGCGAAGGCTCGCTCGCCCTCGGCGCCACGCGGGCGGAAGCGATCGGCATCACCCTTGACGCGGCCAAGCCCGGCATCCTCGGCTCCGTCGTGCTCGCGCTCGGGCGCGCGCTGGGCGAGACCATGGCGGTGACCATGGTGATCGGGAACACGAACCGGATCTCGGCCTCGCTCCTCGATCCAAGCGCGACGATGGCGAGTGTCATCGCCAACGAGTTCACCGAGGCGACCGGCGCGCTCTATCTCTCCGCGCTCATCCAGATCGCGCTCGTGCTCTTCGCGGTCACGATCGTGGTGAACGCGCTCGCGCGCAGCCTCGTCTGGCTCACCACCGGCGGGCGGCGCGACATCGCGGCGGCCACATGACCCCGGCCGGGACCATGGCGGCGCCCGCGTGGGTGGACCGCACGCCACGCTCCGTCCAGCTCTGGCGCGCGACCCTCAACAAGATCGTGCTCGGAGCCTGCATCCTCGCCGCGGGGCTCGTGGTGCTCCCGCTCGTGCTCATCGTGGGCTACCTGATCGCGAACGGATTCGCCGGCCTCAATCTCGCCTTCTTCACCCACATGCCCAAGCCCGTGGGAGAAGCGGGAGGCGGCATGGCGAACGCCATCGTGGGCACCTTGCTCGTCGTGGGCGTGGCGGCCGCGATGGCGCTCCCGCTCGGCATCGCGGCGGGGGTCTATCTCGCGGAGTACGGCCGCGGGCGATTCGCCTCGCTGGTCCGGTACACGACCGACGTCTTGAGCGGCGTCCCCTCGATCGTGGTGGGCGTGGTCGCGTACGGACTCGTGGTGATTCCGATGGGCAGGTTCTCGGGCTTCGCCGGAAGCGTGGCGCTCACGATCCTCATGCTGCCGCCGATCATCCGCGCGACGGAGGAGATGGTGCGGCTCGTGCCGCAGTCCTACCGCCAGGCGGCGCTCGCCCTGGGGGCGCCGCGGTGGAAGACGACGCAGCAGATCGTGCTGCCGGCGGCGCGGGCGGGGATCGTGACCGCGAGCATGCTGGCGGTGGCGCGCGCGGCGGGCGAGACGGCTCCGCTCCTCTTCACCGCGCTGGGGAACCGATTCTGGTCGCTCAGCATGGACCAGCCGATCGCGACGCTGCCGGTCTTCATCTATGACTACGCGAGGGCGCCCTACACGGATTGGAATCGGCAGGCGTGGACCGGGGCGCTGGTCCTGGTGCTCCTCGTGACGCTGATCTCGCTGGTGCTGCGGCTCACCGTCCGGCGGGTTCGCGACCGCTAGACTTCTCCGCGATCTCGTCCGCGTGGTGCTTGATGACCCGCGCGTCCGCGACGAAGACGGTCTCCTCCGCTACGTTGGTGGCCAGATCCGCCACCCGCTCCAGATTGCGGCTCGCGAGCACGAGCTCGAGGGACTGAGGAACGATCCCCGGATCGTGGACCATCTCCGAGGAGAACTTCGCGAAGATCTGGGCCTTGAACGTGTCGATCTCGGCGTCGCTCTCGCACACGCGCTTGGCGAGCGGCCCGTCGTGGGCGAGCCAGGCGGAGACCGCGTCCCGGAGCATGCGCATGGTGCGCTCGCCCATGGCCATCACCTCGGTCATGCCCTTGCCGGGCGGCAGGTCCGCGAGCTTCTGCGCGCTCTGCGCGAGATTGACGGCGTGGTCTCCCATCCGCTCCAGGTAGTTGGACACGCGGATGGATGCCACGAGGAAGCGAAGGTCGCGCGCGACCGGCTGCTGGAGTCCCAGGAAGTCGAGGCACCGGCGCTCCACCTCGAGCTCGATCCGGTCGATCGCCTGGTCCTCGTCCACGACCTCGCGCGCCAGGCGGGTGTCGCGGCGGTTCATGGCCTCGAGCGCCTTGGACAGCGCGGTCTCGACGCGTCCCGCCATCTCGCCCAGGCGGTCCTGCAGCGTATGGAGATCGTGGTGAAAGTGACGTTCCATGGTCGGGACCTCGGGGCTTCGGGTCGCGTACGGGAGGACGCGGATCAACCGAAGCGGCCGGTGATGTAATCCTCGGTCAGCCGCTCGCGCGGCGACGTGAAGAGCGTGCGCGTGGGCCCTTCTTCGATGAGCTTCCCGTTGAGCATGAAGGCGGTTTCGTCGGAAACCCGCGCCGCCTGCTGCATATTATGCGTCACGATGGCCACAGTGACGCTGGTTTTGATTTCGAGCACCAGCTCCTCGATCTTGGCCGTGGCCGTGGGATCGAGTGCGGAGGCCGGCTCGTCGAGGAGCAGGACCTCGGGCTCCACGGCCAGGGCGCGCGCAATGCAGAGGCGCTGCTGCTGCCCGCCGGAGAGGCCGAGGGCCGAGCGGTTCAGTCGGTCCTTCACCTCTTCCCACAGCGCCGCCCGCCGGAGCGCGGATTCCACGATCTCCTCGAGCTTCCGGCGGCTCGAGATGCCCTGGAGCCTGGGCCCGTAGGCCACGTTCTGGAAGATCGACATCGGGAACGGGTTCGCGCGCTGGAACACCATCCCGACCCGGCGCCGGAGCGCGACCAGGTCGGTGGAGGGGCCGAGCACGTCCTGGCCGTGGAAAAGGATCGATCCGTCGTAGCGGACGGGCGGGAAGAGGTCGTTCATCCGGTTGAAGCACCGGAGGAGCGTCGACTTTCCGCAACCCGACGGGCCGATGATCGCGGTGATCCGATTCACCCCGATCGCGAGATCCACGCCATTGAGCGCGTGATGCGCGCCGTACCAGAGCGACAGGTTCTGCGTCTTGAGAACCGGTTCCATCGCGGTGGCGGGCGCTGCCTGAGCGTTCATGGACGGCTCCGGGTACGGAAGCGGTGACTCCGCCTTCGGGGCGGCTGGGTTCGGCCTGACGTTGAGAAGCGCGGTCCGTGCCATGCCTTCATGCTATTGGAGCTCCGACGCTCGCCCATGTCGAACTTGTTACGATCCGGTTACGCCGCACCGGCGTCCCCCGCTGGCATGGGCCCGCCCGGCCCGGCCACCGGGATCTCGAACGAGAAGGTGCTCCCCTCCCCGGGTTTGCTCTCGACCCCGAGCTTCCCCCCATGGAGCTGGATGACGTGCTTCACGATCGAGAGCCCGAGCCCCGTTCCCCCCTGGTCGCGCGACCGGCCCCGGTCGACCCGGTAGAACCGCTCGAAGAGGCGCGGGAGGTGCTCCGCGGAGACCCCGCGGCCGGTATCGATCACGAGCACGCGGACCAGGTCTCGTCCGACCGGCTCGACCCTCAGGGTGATCGACCCCGCCTCCGTGTACTTGACCGCGTTGTCGAGAAGGTTACGAAGCGCGAGCTCGAGGCGCTTCCGGTCCACCCGCGCGTGCACGCCGGGGCGCGCGTCCACCAGGACATCGAGCCCGCGGCGCGCGGCCAGATCCGTAAACGTGGCGCCGAGGTCGCGCGCGACCTCGCCCAGGTCCCAGTCCTTGAGCTCGAGCGGCGCGTCCGGGCGCTCCAGGTCGGCCAGCTCGAGCAGATCGACCACGAGCGACTCGAGCCGCGAGGCCTGATCGCGGATGGTCTCGACGAAGCGCACGCGATGCGACTCGTCGTCGAGCGCGCCGCCCAGGAGAGTCTCCGCGTAGCCGCGGATCGATGTGAGCGGCGTGCGCAGCTCGTGCGAGGCGTTGGCCACGAACTCGCGCCGCAGCGCGGCCATCGCCTTCTCGGGTCCCAGGTCCTCGACGCTCAAGAGAAGCGACTCGGGGGTGGATCCCTCGGCGCCGACCGGCGTGACGCGGGCCTCGTACTCCCGGCGCCCCCCGCGATAGAGCGTGACGTCGCGCACGAGCCCGCGCCCGCGGCGCAACGCGTCGAGCGCGATCTGCTCGAGCGCCGGCTGTCTCGCCGCGAAGAGCCGCACCTCGCCCGGCGGCGGCGTGAGTCCCATCATCTCCCAGAAGAGCGTGTTGGCGTGGCGGATCCTTAGATCCGTCTCGAGGAGCGCCAGGCCCAGCGGCAGGTGCCCGAGGATCGACTCGCCGGCATCGCGCTCCGCGCGCAGCTCGAGCACCCGCGCGTTGTGCCTCGCCGCGAGGTCGTTGAGTGCGCGCGCGAGCTGTCCCACTTCATCGTGTTCGTCCACGGGAGCGAGGGTGGCGAGATCGCCCCCGGCCTGCGCCTCGGCGCTCTCCGCGACCGTCGCGAAGCGCTGGTCCAGCGATCGGAAGGAGACATATCCGACGACGAGCGCCGCGCCGAACAGGAGGAGAGGTAGCGCGATCGCGGCGGCGAGGCCCGCCCGGAGCGCGCCCGGCATGAGCCACGCGGTGACAAGGGCGGCTGCGACGAACGCGAGCGCGAGCCTCGTGAACGGCTTCCGCGTGAGCGAGCGCACGTCCAGAGCGTACACCGGCGGCGCGTTCGAGGTGGGGCTTATCCCTTCGGCAGCTCGGCCGAGTAGCCGACGCCGGTGACGGTGCGGATGAGCGAGGCTTCCTTCCCGAGCTTGGCCCGGAGGCGGCGCACGTGGACGTCCACCGTCCGCGTCTCGCCGAAGTAACCCAGGCCCCAGACCTTGTCGAGGAGCTGCTCGCGCGTGAAGACGCGGCCGGGCCGCTCGAGCAGGTACTCGAGCAGGCGGTACTCGGTCGGCGTGAGCCGAAGCTCGCGCTCGTTCATGAAGACCTGGTGCCGCTCGCGGTCGAACCGTAGCGGGCCGATCTCCGTGGGTGCGATCCGCTCCTCGCCGCGTGTCCGCCGGAGAATCGCGCTCACGCGCGCAACGAGCTCCTTCGGCGAGAAGGGCTTGGTCAGGTAATCGTCGGCACCGTGCTCGAAGCCGACGAGCTTGTCCATCTCGGTGCCGCGCGCGGTGAGGATCAGAACCGGTAGCGTGCGCGTGCGCGCCTCCGCCCGGATCGCGCGGAGCACTTCCAGACCGCTCTTGTGCGGGAGCAGGAGATCGAGGACGAGGAGATCGGGGGGCGACTGGAACACCCGCTCGAGCCCCGATTCACCGTCGCGCTCGGAGAGAACGCGGTATCCCTCGCGCGCCAGGTTGTAGCTCACCAGCTCGCAGATTTCAGGCTCGTCGTCGATGACCAGGATCGTCGAGCGCGCGGTCGTCGGCACCTTGGCCCCGTGTCGAACAGCGGGTCGTCGTGAGATCGACGTCGGCGAGTCTACCATGCGCGCGAGGCTACGGCCGGGCGGTTACCACCGTGCGACGGGAAGGTGTCCATCGTGTAACGGAGAGGCGGACCGCGGCCGTCGGCGTGTGGCACACTCTATCACCGTGCGTCCGCCCCGGCTCGCGCTCGTCCTCGCCCTCGCGCTCGTGCTCCGGCTCGTGCACGTGGGCGCGCCGATCCTCGGCGTCCACTCCTGGCGCCAGGCGGACACCGCTGCGATGGCGCGGAACTTCCACGAGAACGGATACCGCTTCTTCGAGCCGCAGGTGGACTGGGGTGGCTCGGGGCCGGGCTACGTGGAATGCGAGCTTCCCGCGTTTCCGTATGCGGTCGCCCTGGCGTACGGCGTGCTGGGTCCATCCGAAGCTTGGGGACGCCTGCTCGCCGCGCTTCTCTCGACGCTGACGGTCTACCTTCTCTATCGCCTCGCGCGCGACGCCTATGGCGACGATCGGGCGGCGCTCGCGGCGGCGTTCGTGTTCGCCGTGCTGCCGCTTTCGGTCTTCTACGGCCGCGCGTTCATGCCCGAGTCCGCGATGCTCTGCGCGAGCGTGGCCGCGCTTCACGCGTTCGACCGGTGGACCGCGACCGGGAAGCGCCGGTGGTATGTGCTCGCGGCGGTGGCGACCGCCATGGCCGCTCTCCTCAAGCTTCCCTGCCTCTATCTCGGGCTTCCGCTCCTGTATCTCGCGTGGCGCGCGTGGGGCGCGGGGTTGGTGCGGCGGCCGGCGTTGTGGCTCTTTGCCGTGCTCGTTCTGGCTCCGGTCGCGCTCTGGTATGTGCACGCGCACGAGCTCTACCGGCACGGGGGTGTGACGTTCGGGATCTGGGGGTACGGCTCCGACAAGTGGGGCAACTGGGGACTCGTCGCGAGCTCTGACTTCTGGAACGGCGTCCTGCTCCGAAGCCTCGCGGAGCGCCAGCTCACCTGGGCCGGCGTCCCGCTCGCGGTCGCCGGATTGCTCCTGCCGCGCGTCGGTCGCCGGGGAGGCCTCGTGGACTGGTGGCTCGCCGCGCTCGGCGTCTATCTGGTCGTCGTGGCGCGCGGGAACCTCCTGCACGAGTACTACCAGCTCCCGTTCCTCCCACCCCTCTCGATCGCGATGGGACGCGCGATCGCGGCCGCGTTCGCGCCGGGGGATCGCCGGGCGCTCCGCGCCGGGGTGGCGACAGCGCTCGTGGCAGCGATGGTCGTCTTGAGCGGCTCGAGGCTCACATCGTACTGGCGCCGGGAAGAGCCTCCGAGGTCCATGCTCCACCGGCTCGCGCTGGAGGTCGACCGGCAAACCCGTCCCGGCGCGCGAATCGTGGCGTTGGATCAGGGGAATCCAACGCTCCTCT
>Ga0207703_10003165_pt1 | contig 13883 bp, 13 predicted proteins | sample KBSSwiS12_FD_184304 | JGI IMG/M metagenome (GOLD analysis project Ga0207703, IMG submission 184304) | Switchgrass rhizosphere microbial communities from Kellogg Biological Station, Michigan, USA - KBS Switchgrass S1-2 (SPAdes) (version 2) | ecosystem: Host-associated > Plants > Roots >... | reverse complement strand
GTTTTCTTCCAGCGTCTGTCGTCTTCTCGTTTCAGGAGGTAAAGGACCATCGCAGGGATACGCGCGATCCACAGGGAAAGCGGCTCGGACCACGAACTTGTCACCTCACATGGAGACTTGTGAGGTGAGGCGTTGAGCGGATTCTTCCGGCTGGCGATCGATCTCGATCCGACCTATGCGCTCGCGTACCTCGGTGTGCTTTGTCGTGCTGCGGGTGCACAGCTGGCCCGTTGCGCCGGACGCCCTCGTGAGCGCCAAAGCCGCGGCAGCGAAGGCCCTCGACATCGACGACTCGATCGCGGAAGCTTGGGCGACATACGATCGGCACGGAGGCAGCGTTCTTCCGGCTGGTCGGCCAGCATGAAGGGGACCGACGAAACTGCGCTCGAAAACCGGTGCCCGCGTGTCGTGTTCCGCCATACTCCAGGCAATCGCGACAAACATGGAGGAGAGGGAATGAGGTGCGAGTGATTGCCGGCGTCGGGCCCGCCATCGAGTCCGGCACGATCATCGTGCGCGGCGGCAAGATCGCGTCGGTCTCATCCGCGGGCGCGAATACGCGGGGGCTGCGCGTGATCGATGGCAGGGGCATGACCCCCATGCCCGGGTTCATTGACGGCCATAAGCACGTCAACCCGGCCCCAACGAGAAAGGGCAGATGCAGTCGATCCTCGAAGCCGGCTACACGACCGTGCTCGCTGGCGGCGGCATGGCGGAAAACAATCTCACGCTTCGTGATCATATCGAGTCGGGCATGATCAACAGGGAGACGGTATGAAGCTGACGGAATTTCTCCTGGCAGAATTGGATCGCGAAGTTGCTCGGTCCCGGCGTGCGTTGGAACAGGTTCCCGAAGGGAAATATGACTGGAAGCCGCACGAGAGGTCGATGATCTTCGGCTATCTGGCCGATATGGTCGCAACCATTCCGTCGTGGATTGCGATGGAAGTGACGAAAGACGAGTTGGACGTGGCGCCCACCGACGGATCGACGATGAGACAGGAGCCGAAGAAAACGAGCGAGGAGCTGCTACGGGCGCTCGACAAGTCCGCCGCGGACGCGCGTGCCGCGCTCGAAAAGACGACCGACGAGCACCTGAATACCACGTGGCGGCTGAAGGCTCGCGGACAGGTCGTGCAGGAGGCGCCGCGCTACGAGATGATCCAGGACACGATCAATCACTGGGCGCATCATCGCGGACAAATGACCGTCTACCTGCGTCTGATGAACGCAAAAGTCCCCGCGCTCTACGGCCCCTCAGCCGACGACAAGAGCTTCGGATAGGCCGTCGAACAGAAGACGCCTATCTGACCTTGACGTACTTTCGCAGATTGTGCGCGCCGACGTCTGCCGCGAAGATAGCGCCCGTGCTGTCCGCTGCGATCCCGGACGCCGACGTTCCAGCAATCACTTTGTCCAGGTCGGCAGGGTCGGGGATGAAAGCCTTGAGTGAGCCGTCGATGGCGTTCCCGATGATGATGCCCCTCAGCTCGCCTTTCTTGGCGTTCGGATCGGAAAAAGAAGCGCCGACGTAAATCGTGTCGTCCTTCCCGACAAACACCGAGCTCGGCTGGCCGAATTGCTTCCACTCGACGATGAAGGTGCCGTCCTGGTCGAAGACCTGAATGCGGTTGTTCCGGCGGTCGGCAACGTAGACCCGGCCGCGGGAACCGCCGACGAAGATGTCATGGGGTTCGTCGAACTCGCCAGGCGCGGAACCTTTGCGTCCCCAGGCCTTGATGAAATGGCCGTCCTTCGAAAACTTCACGACGCGGCCGGTACCGAACTTATTCGGGGCATGGCCGTCGGAAACAAAGATGTCGCCATTGGGCGCCACGGCAACGCTGGTCGGCCGATCGAACCCGTCCGCGCCGGTTCCGGCCACACCCTGCTTGCCGAGCATCATCAATACTTTGCCCTCGGGACTCAACTTGAGCACTTCCTCGCCCATCGTGACGCCGGCCGCGTTCCGGGCGGGCATCCCGAGGATCGTCTCCTGATCGTTGACGTCGGTCGCCCAGAGGTTTCCGTCCCCGTCCATGGTGAAACCGTGGTTGTAGGCAAACAGCCCCGCGCCGAAGCCCTTCAAAAGCTTGCCCGACGGGTCGAATTCCAGAATCGGCGGATTCGCCGGACCCCGACCGATGCAGGTGGCCTGGCCCGCGGGTACGACGTTGAAACAGCGGTGGAAGACCCAGATGTTGCCCTTGGCGTCCACGTGCACGCGGATCACCTCTCCCCAGTGGCCGCCGTTCATGCTCTTCGGAAGCGTCGGCCACCCTTCGACGAGGCGATACGGGTTGGGGAGCTCGGTTGGCTTCGGGTACCGGATCGCCTGCGCGCTCGGCTCCCTCGGCGACGCGGATATCACCGCGAGTATGAGCAGCAGGCAGAATCTCAGTCGGCTGGCAAGTGTCGCGTCTCTGAAATTCGTTGGCGAATTTTCCGGAGGGAGGCGCCCGGATGGCAAGGCGTGACGACCGAGCATGTAGGGAACATGTGAGGGAGGAGCAACGCAGCCGGCCGGGATGCCCCGCCCGGAAAATGCCAACGAATTTCGGAGACGCGACACCAGTGCCATCGCAAACCTCCCGGTCAATGAACAAGGCCGGTATCGGGCGCGCCACATCGTGGACCCGCGGCCTGTGGCCATGCCGGTCCGCGCGCTCCGACGGCAGCCTCAACATACTAACGAAGATTCACGTCGCGTCGGCATGTGGCACCCGGCGGTGTAAGGCGAAGCTTCGTTAGCGGCCTGGGTAGATGAACTGGCGGCCGGTCGTTTCTCCGTTCGGCCACCAGACCGTAATCGGCGGCACGAAGCCCGCCACCGACTCCCCGATCGACACCGAGGCCTCGAGACGCATCCCGCGGGGGCGCTCGGCTGTCTTCGTGAAGCTCATGAAATAGGTCGTCCGTCGATCGCGGCTGAGGACACGCACCACGCTGGGCGCGGCCGCCGGATCCGCCAGCTCGAAGACGTAGGTGCCGGCGCTGAGCGCCACTCCCGGCAGCTGTACTGGCCGACTGAACGTGAGGTACGTGGTCCGCTCGGCGCAAGTCCCGGCGACCGCGTCCTGCATGAGTGCGAGCGCGAACACGGCTGTGCCGACGGCGGTCCAGACCAAGAGACGGTTGTTCCGCATCTCCTGACCTCCTGAGGGGGAATGGCATCATGCCATCCGCTACCTCAACCAACGATTCGATGAGGCCAGGAGAACAGCCGCTGCCGGGGCGTTGCCTAAGGTTGCGTCGCGAAGTTTCGCAACGCTGTTCGGAATGACCCGCCGGATCGTTCATGAGAGCGTGGAGTCGATCTCATTACCGGGAACGATGGCGGGCCGATCGGCGGCCCTCGTTGCCGGGTCCATGCTGGGCCCGTATCAAGTCGACCGGTTGATCGGCAAGGGCGGCATGGGCGAGGTGTACCGGGCGCGCGACACGCGGCTGAATCGAGATGTCGCGTTGAAGGTGCTGGCCGCGAGCGATCCGGCCAACTCCGACCGCCTGGTCCGGTTCAATCAGGAAGCGCGAACCACGGCGCTGCTCAATCATCCCAACATCGTCGCCGTCTACGACGTCGGCTCGCACGCAGGGGTGCCCTTCGTCATCTCCGAGCTCCTTGACGGCGTGACGCTTCGGACGAAGATACGGGCCGGCCCGCTGCCGCTGAAAGCGGCGGTGTACTACGCGCTGGAGATTGCACGCGGTCTCGTGGCCGCTCACCAGCTCGACGTCGCGCATCGCGATCTCAAGCCGGAGAACATCTTCATCACGCGCGACGAGCGTGTAAAGATTCTGGACTTCGGCCTGGCGAAATGCCGCGAGGAAACGCTCGACGAGAAGCGCGATTCCTCGATTTCGACGCGGCCGGGCACCATCCTGGGCACGGTCGGCTACATGTCGCCGGAACAAGTGCGCGGCCGGCCGACCGACCATCGATCCGACATCTTCAGCCTGGGCGTGATCCTCTACGAGATGCTGGCCGGCACCGCCCCGTTTCGCGGAGACTCGGCCGTCGAAACGCTCAACGCCATCCTGAAAGAGGATCCCCCGACTCTCCGATCCCGGGACCGGCGGGTGTCGGGAGCGCTCGACCGCGTCGTCCGGCACTGTCTCGAAAAGACTCCCGACGCGCGCTTCCAGACGGCGCGCGATTTCATCTTCGGCCTCGAACTGGTGCACCACACGGCCCCCCGGACCCCGCGACGGCCGAAGAAGCCCGTCACCTTCCTTCCAAAGACGCGTCGACTGCTCGCCGCACTCTTCAACTGATGTAGCTGACGGGGCGCGGACCGCTCCTCTGGCGCCATCGCGGTCCGGCGTGGTCTGCGCGGAGCGCCACGGATATGCCCGGTGCGCCGGTCGCGACAGGGGCCTTGGAATCTTCCGCGTGGAGCCAGGGCGGCTGCCGTGGGACCGCTGTTCGGTCGGACGCAAGTGTTCGTTTACCTCTGCAACCGGCACGCGCGAATCGCTCATGCGCCGTTTGACTGACCAGGCGGCCCCACACGAGCCGCGCGGCCTCCCGACCAGGAGGACTCGATCATGAATCGCCTGCACAATCACTACGTTCGTCGAACGACTCTCTTCCGCACCTGTGTGCTGCTTGCGGCCTTCGCGTACGCCCCCACTGTCGGTGCCCAGGAGGAGACACGCGCCGATCTTCTTACACGCGAACGTGAGGCCAAGGCGCAGCAGGCTGCTCCGCCCGTGGCGTTCTGGCTGGATCGGACGTTCGTTTCGGTGGAATCCCGACTCCAGGAATGGTCAGGGGACGGTCTTCATCCGGTGACGGGCGGAATGATTCCGGGGACCGGAATCGCCATCGGACCGGGCTTCCGGCACCATCTATTCGGCAATCAGGCGATCGTCGACGCCTCGGGCGCCGTGTCGGCGGGTCGGTCGCGAGTGATGCGTTCGAGACTCGAGTGGCCCCAACTCTTCACGAACCGTCTTTCCGTCGGCGCCGAATTGAAGTATCAGGACTTCACACAGGTCAATTTCTTCGGCATCGGCGAAGACTCCCTGAAGACGAATCAGACGAACTACCGCCTGAAAGATGTAGACGTCCTTGGATTCGCTGCGATCCGACCGAGGCAATGGTTGACCATCGGCGGTCGCGTGGGAGTGCTCAGGCGCGTGGAAATCGCGGCGGGAACGAGCTCTCTGTCCCCATCGACGGGAGACCGCTTCGATGAGGTCACCGCACCGGCGCTGACACGCCAACCGGACTTTCTCCATACTGATCTCTCCGTCGCGATCGACACACGAGACGTGCCTGGCTACCCCTCCAGCGGAGGTCGGTATCAGGTGTCTACCGCTTCATTCCACGATCAAAGTTATGCGCAGTACAGCTTCCGCCGACTGGACGCGGACGCTGCGCACTACATTCCTCTCTTCCACAAGAGCTGGGTGCTGGCGCTTCGCGGGCGCACGGTGTTGTCGCAGAGCGCCGCGGGCCAGGAAGTCCCGTTCTACCTGCTGCCTACGCTTGGAGGATCGAACACGCTCCGCGGATTCGCGGACTACCGTTTCCGCGATCGCGATCTCGCGCTGTTCAACGCCGAGTACCGGTGGCCGATCTTCCGCGCCCTGGACGGCTCGTTGTTTTACGAGGCGGGCACGGTCGCGCCCTCCCTGCAGGCGGCGCTCTCGATGCGGCACGCGCATACCGACTACGGCGTTGGCGTTCGCCTGCACACCGCCAAGCGCACGCTTTTCCGGGTCGATATCGCGCGAGGCTCGGAGGGCATCCGCACCATCTTCGCGTTCACGGCGCCACTCGGCGCGCCGAGTCGCACAGTCGCGCCTTACGCGCCGTGACATGCAGCGTCTCTTGACTTCCACCTTCAGGCCCGACGCAAGCAAGAGAGGAGAGATTTTATGGACCGCAGACACAACGCTTCCCGGTGGCAGTCCATCGTCATGGTTCTCGCCCTTGGTGCCGGCTCGACGATGGCCGGCGCCGCCACGCAGAAGTTCTTTCCCGACGACCCTTTGACCAGCGACCCGGAGAACAGCGATGCGTCGCATGTCAAACCACAGATCGTCGGTCCCGGCTACATTGGCTGGCAGATCATTCGTGACACTGCCGACCACACGTGGCGGCGCGCGATCAATGTGAACGTACTCGACGAGGTGCCGGACTCGAGCTGGTTCACGAATCGGTTCGAGTTCCGGTCGCCTTCGGCGAATGCGATCGAACGCGATTCTGGCCGCGCGGCCGAACCGCCGCATGGGCCTTGGACAGTCGTCGCCGGGAAGAGCAACGGCGTCATGCCCGGCCTTCAACTGAAGGACTCCACGGGTCAGCGGTATTTCGTCAAATTCGACCCGCCGTCGAATCCCGAAATGGCCAGCGGGGCGGAAGTAATTTCCACCTGGATCCTGCATGCGGTCGGCTACAACGTGCCCGACAATCAGCTCGCGACCCTGCGCCGGGACGACGTCGTCATCGGTGAAGGTGCCACCTTCAAAGGCCCCGACGGGCGCAAACGGCCGCTGACCCTGGCCGATCTCGATCAGGTGCTCCATCAGGCAGCACGCCGACCCGACGGCTCGTATCGCATCCTCGCAAGTCGCGCACTCGATGGGATCGCCGTGGGCCCCTTCAAGTACGAAGGGACACGCCCGGACGATCCCAACGACATCGTGCCGCACGAACATCGGCGGGAACTGCGCGGCCTGCGTGTGTTTGCCGCCTGGTTGAACCATGTCGACACGAAGGCGGAGAACTCCCTCGACACGCTGATTGCGGTCGGGCCGCGCACGATCGTCCGCCATCACCTGATCGATTTCGGATCGACGCTAGGAAGCGGTGGCGTCGAACCGATGGGGCGACGCGACGGATACGAGTACGCCCTGGACAAGCGCGCGACGATTCTTGGACTTGCGAGCCTCGGTCTGTATGTGCCGCCCTGGCAGCGCATCCGGTACCCCCACTTGCCATCGGTCGGCCGGATCGATGCCGACCACTTTCGACCGGAGCGTTGGAAGCCCACGTTGCCGAACCCGGCCTTTCAAAATGCACGGCCGGACGACACGTTCTGGGCGGCAAGGCGGGTGATGGCGTTCACCGACGAGGCGATCGCGGCGATCGTGCGAACGGCGCAATTCAGCGATCCGCAGGCGGCAGCCTACTTGAGCAACGTGCTCATCCGCCGCCGGGACGCCATCGGCCGGACGTGGCTCACGGCGGTCAATCCAATCGTGGACCCGTCGGTGACTGATGCCGGAATCATGACGTTCCGGAACGCCGTCACCGACGCGGGCCTCACGACCGAACCCTCAGAGTACTGGGTGAGCTGGGCCACCTACGACAACACAACCGGTGCGGCCACACCCGTCGGCCACGCGGAAGGCTGCGCGGAGGCGCAATGCCCGCTGCCAGCGAATGTGACGCCGGAAACTCAGTATCTGAGGGCAGAAATTCGCACCGTCAATTCCGCGTACCCAGCCTGGAGCACACCGGTGCACGTGTTCTTGCGGAGAGACGACGACCACAGATGGTCGGCCGTTGGCCTCGAGCGCTTGCTGGAAGACTCGCAGTCAAACGACGAGCGGCGATTCGCGAATCGACGGAACCGGCGGACGCCATCGAGTGACGCCGGGGAATAGGGGGCGTTTATGTGCTCGAAATCTGCACGTCGCATCGTCCTCTCCTGCATGATCCTGGCGGCGCCGCTCACGCTGGGGGCGCGCTCGCCCGTCGCCAGACGCGCGAGTCCGGTGGACTCGGTCGCGCTTTTCGAAGACCGGGTTGCCGCATATGTCGCCTTGCACAATCAGTGCGTGCGACGGCTCCGCGGCGACGACGCCGATCGCGATTCGAGCGGCGGGCCGACATTCCGACAGACGCTGGCGGACTCGATTCGGCTCGCCAGGCAAGGTGCGCGGCCTGGTGACATCCTGTGCCCCGCCGTGGCACCGCGGATCCTTCAGCTGGTGCGAGCCGATCTGGCGGCCAGGGAGCGGCTCGAGCAGGAGGCGATCCTCGCGGAAGTGCCTCAGGTGCCGGTGCGGGTGAACGACTGCTATCCGGCGGGCGCGCCACTCGCCACCACGCCTCCGAGGCTGCTCCTTCGGCTGCCGCCTCTGGCGCCCGAGCTCCAGTACCGATTCCTCGGGCGCACGCTGATTCTGCTCGATGTGGACGCAGGCCTGATTGTCGACCTGCTCCAGGACGCGCTGCCGCGCCATCCCTGAGGCCTTGTATGCCAAGAGCATCTCTTCGCAATTTCGTGTTCGTGGCGACGGTTCTCGCCGGCGCGTCGGCCAGCGCCTACGGGCCGCGGGCCGCGTCGGCCGACGCGACCACCCTCGTGCGGTTCGCGGTCATCGGCGATTCCGGGACGGGCCTCAAGGGGCAATACGAGGTGGCGGCCGCGATGGAGGCGACTCGCAGCCGGCTTCCGTTCGAGCTCGTGCTGATGCTGGGAGACAACCTGTACGGCGGCTGGAGCCGGAAGGCCGCGGTCGAACGATTCGAGCGCCCCTACAAGGCGCTTCTTGATGCCGGCGTTCAGTTCTACGCGAGCCTGGGAAACCACGACGATGCCGAGGAACGATCGTACGGACCGTTCCACATGAGCGGTGAACGGTATTACGCCTTCACTCGAGGCAACGTCGACTTCTTCGCCCTCGACAGCAACTACATGGACCGATCACAACTCGGTTGGCTCGAGCAGAAGTTACAGGGTTCCCGGGCGCGCTGGAAGGTCGCCTTCTTTCATCACCCGCTGTACTCATCCGCCGGACGTCATGGTTCGGAGACGGACCTCCGGCGCGTGTTGGAGCCACTCTTGATCCAATACGGCGTGCAGGTCGTCCTGAGCGGTCACGATCACGTGTACGAGCGCCTCACCCCTCAGCACGGCGTCACCTACTTCGTCTGCGGGTCGTCCGGACAACTCCGGCGGGGCAATCTCGGGAAGGGATCAGGCCTGACAGCCATCGGCTTCGATCAGGATCAGACCTTCATCGTCATCGAGGCAACGGCCGAGATCCTGCAATTCCAGGCCCTCTCGCGAACCAACGCGGTTGTCGACTCAGGTCGAATCAACTGGAGTGCCCGCGTGTCCACAGTGATCGGCTCTGGCGAACGCGGTGCTGCTCAGCGGCCGGGCGTCTCTCTTCCGGTGCCGCCATGAGACCCGTGATGTTCCGTCGCTACGTCGATCTCACGACGATGGTGTGCACCCATGCCGGTGAGCTGCGGCAGGGAGCGCTGCTCGGGATGTACCTCTTCCTGATCGTCACCAGCTCCGTGATCGGAAAAGCCGTCCGCGACGCGCTGTTTCTGAGTCATTTCACGACGCTCCAGATGACGTACGCGGACCTCCAGACCGTCGTCGCTATCGGCGTCACGATGGGAGTGTACTTCCGGTTGCAGCGCTCTTTGACGCTTCGCTGCCTGTTGATCTCGTCGTCGGTGTTCTTTGCCGTTGGGGATACCGCCTGTTGGTGGGCCACGACCTTTCACCAAGGGTGGCTGACGCGCGCCATTTATTGCTGGGTGGGAACGCAGGCCGCCATCACGCTGCCCCAGGTGTCGATGCTCGCCCGGCAGGTCCTGACCACGCGTCAGGCGAAACGGCTCTTTGGTCTCATGGGCACTGGAGCCATCTTCGGCTGGATCGTCGGAGGATTGGTGACGAGCGCTGCGGCAGGACGCGTCGGAACCGAGGCGCTGCTGCTCGTCATGGCTGCGTTGACGGCGGCCGGTCCGACGCTGCTTGCAGGCGTCTGGCGCACGGGCGAAGCCGGCATGATTGAAACGCAACACGCCGATCGGTCTCTGTTGTTGCCTGCGCCGGGTCTGTTTCGCAGCGCAGCACTCGTCTGGAGCTCGCGTCACCTGCGAGCCGTTGCGTTCCTGGTCTTTCTGTCGTCGGTCGTCACGACGATTGCCGGTCTGCAATTCAAGGCCATCGCCAGTCAGTCCATGGGAGCCACCGATCGCCTGGCCGCCTTCCTTGGATCGTTCAGCTTTCACGCCGGTCTCGTCTCGCTGGCCATTCAGATCCTGTGCACGTCACGATTCCTGCAGTATTTCGGAGTCGGAATGGGCCTCGTCGTCGCCCCGCTGGCACTCGCGACGGGATCGGTTGGCGTCCTCGTCTGGGGGACGCTCTCGACCGCGGTGTTCTTGAAAGGCAGCGATCACGTGGTGCGTCATTCGATCGATCGTACGGCCCTCGACCTGCTGTATGCACCTCTTTCGCCCGACGAAACGTTACACGCCAAGACCTTCATTGAGGCCGTGGTGTATCGCATCGGAGATGGCGTAGGGGCGCTGGCGGTCGCGTTCGGCGCGACCGTTCTCCATTTGAGCTTCCCCTCGTTGAGCGTCATCAGCCTGGGGTTCGTGGCCGCGTGGTTCGGGGTGGCGATGCAAGCGCGCCACGGCTACGTGGAGCGTCTTCTCGCCACTTTCCGGCAGCGAAACGACGCCGCCTGGCAGCCGGTTGCGACGGACGCCATTCTTGCCACGTCGCGCGCGACCTTGGGGGAAAGCTCGAACCAGTTGGACGTCCACGACCGGGATCGAGACGCGCGCATGGTCCCTCAGGGCGGCTCATCGGAGACAGGCGGAATGCCGGTCGACGTGCTGTTTGAACCCGACGAGACGGCCCGGCTCGAAGCCTTGCGCGCGCTGAACGCGTTTCAGACCCGCCACCCCGACGAACGTGGGGAAGCAGAACCGCTGGTCACAGCGTTCGCGGCCGAAATCGTGGGCCTGTACCGGTTGTTCGAGACGCCGATTCCGACCCGGTCGGAGCTCGCGGCGACGCGAGAGTGCCGGGAATCCATAGAACGAATCTGCCGGTTACTGAAACTCATCTCGCCCGAGCACGATCCGGTCAGCGCTTTCGACGCGCTTCACTCGGGGAATGCAAGATTGAAGGCAAACGCAATCGAGTATCTGGAAAACATCGTGGAGCCACGGTACCGATGGTTGCTCGTCCCATTGCTCGAGCTCGAGAGTGAGTCGGTCCTGAACTCCGCCCCCTGAGAGCATCACGCAACCGCACTCCCCGTTCCTACCTCAGCGTTCGTTCCGCCCTCCCCAGTCGTTTACAGAGTCGAGAGGTTTAACCATGCGAATTACCGAGCGGCGGCTTCAGGGGACAACCGTTCTCGAGCTCCACGGGGCACTCAACAACCCGGCCGCGACCGAAGCTCTGGATGCGATCGTTCACCGGGTTACACGGGCAGGCGTGCAACGGCTCGTCCTCCACCTTGGAGATGTGCCGTCGATCGATGCGGGTGGTCTCGGGGCCCTGGTAGCCGCGTACAGCGTCGTGAGGCGAAACGGAGGAACGTTCAGGCTCGCCCATGTGACCAGGCGCGTTTACGCGCTCCTTGCCGTGTGCCGTCTCGTCCCGGCCTTGGAGACGTTCGATTCAGTCGAAGCCGCGGTTGCGGACGGTTCGGGAGCGAGCCCGGGGCCGTCGACGACGGATCCGTCGGCGACCAGGTCTCGTGCACCGCAGTTGTCGCAGACGTCGCTGAACGTGATCCAGGACTTCCTGCGGCAGACGTAAGTGTCGTGTCTTCGCAAACACGACACGAAGCTGCCAGGGAGCCGAGCGAGGGGCTCGCGCGAGGGCGGGCCCCTCACAGGAGGAATCATGGAAGCCGGTTCGTTGCGAGCTGTTCGGGGACAGGCGTGGCTGGATCGCTGGCTGTGTGTCTTCACTGACGTGCGAACCGGTGAAGGGGCGGGCGCACTGTTGCTGGCTGCCAACGTCTTCTGTCTTCTGGGGTCGTACTACCTCTTGAAAACCGTACGCGAGGCGCTGATTCTGAGCGAGGGCGGCGCTGAGGTGAAAAGCTATGCGGCGGGCGCCCAGGCGATCATCCTGCTCCTGGCGGTGCCGGCGTACGGGGCGTTTGCCTCGCGGGTGAACCGGATCCGGCTGATCAATGGAGTGATGTTGTTCTTCGTTTCGCACCTCGTCGTGTTTCACCAGCTCGCCGTCCACGGCGTCCACATCGGCGTGCCGTTTTTTCTATGGGTCGGGATCTTCAACCTCATGGCGGTCGCGCAATTCTGGGCCTTCGCCAACGACCTCTACTCTACCGAGCGCGGCCAGCGCCTGTTCCCGGTGGTGGGCGTCGGTGCCTCTCTTGGCGCCTGGGTCGGGGCTCGGCTCGCGTCACGGTTGATGGCGGCACACACGGGACCACCTCAGTTGCTTCTGGTGGCGGCCGTGGGGTTGACGGTCTGCGTCGGCCTCGTCCACTTCGTCAACCATCGAGAGCGGTCTCGCGGCATGTCAGCCGCCGCCGGCCGAATCGACGAACCGCTCGGCCCCGAGGGCGGATTCCGTCTGATTCTTGCCAGCCGCTACCTGCGCCTGATTGCCTTGATGGTGATCCTGTTGAACATGGTCAACACGATCGGTGAGTTCCTGCTTGGAAAGGTGGTGGTCGCGCAGGCATCACGGGCGCTTGCGGATGGCACAGCCGCGGGTCTCACCAAAGCCCAACTCATCGGGATCTTCTATGGCGACTTCTTTGGCTGGGTCAATCTTGTGAGTCTCTTCATCCAGCTGTTCGTCGTGTCGCGCGTGTTCAAGCGCGTCGGCGTTCGCGGCGCCCTGTTCGTGCTGCCTCTGGTGGCGTTCGTGAGCTACGGCATGCTCGCACTGGTACCGGTGCTGGCCGTTGTGCGGATCGGGAAGATCTTCGAAAACAGCACTGACTACTCGCTGCAAAGCACGGCTCGCCACGCGTTGTTCCTGCCTACGAGCCGGGAAGCGAAATACAAGGCCAAACAAGCCATCGATGCCTTCTTCTGGCGCGCCGGGGATGTGCTCCAGGCGATCCTCGTCTTCATTGGCGTGCGCCTCGCCTTCGGGGTGACTCAGTTCGCGATGCTCAACCAGCTGCTGGTCCTCCTATGGTTGGCGGTGATCGTCGGTATCTACAGTGAGCACAAGCGATTGGTTGCTGTGGACGAACCCGAACGTGCTGCGGCGTAGAGAAGCAGGGCCTGGACAAAGGGAGGTCGACATGAGGACAAGCGCTGCGCGTGCTGTGACGGCCGTCAACCTTCGTTTCGGCTTGGGAGCGAACGCGTCAAACCTGATCCGCGGGCTGTTCGTGATCGCCGCGGCCGTGATCGTTCGCCCCACCTCGGGCTGGGCGCAGGCGACGGAACGTGCGATCTACGTCAGCGTGTTGGACCAGGGCGGCAGACCTGTGTCGAATCTCGCGGCAAGCGATTTCATCGTCCGCGAGGGCGGCGTGCCGCGTGAGGTCCTTCGCGTCTCTGCGACGACCGACCCGTTGCAGGTTGCTGCGCTGGTCGACATGAGTCAGGCCGTCAAGCCCGTTGTCAGCGACGTTGGGAGAACCGAACTCAAACACCAATACCTTGTCATCTACTCGCAACCGCCGACTGCGATCCCTCCTGGCACGGTCGACGTCAATGTCAAGTGCTCCGGGATGATGGTTCGTGCTCTGCTGGCACCGCGGAAGGCGGGCGCGACGTGCTGGATCGTCGAGGCGGACACCTCACGGAATCAAACGTTCTTTGGCTACCAATGTAGATAGACACACAAACGCGCCACCGCCGGAGAACTTCCGGCGGTGGCGTAGCCTGAGTCAAACGTCCGAAACGGCGTTAGCGCTTTGGGTAGATGAACTGGTGGCCAGTCATTTCTCCAATGGGCCACCACGCCGTGATCCGCGGCGCCGTACCCGCAGCCGACTCGCCGAGCGACACCGCCGCGTCGAGACGCATCCCGCGCGGACGTTCGACTTCGCGGGTGTAGCCCATGAAGTACGCGGTTCGGCGATCGCGGCTGAGGACCCGCACCACGCCGGCCGCGGCCTCTGGATCCGCCAGCTCAAAGACGTACGTGCCCGCG
>Ga0207703_10003160_pt1 | contig 13896 bp, 9 predicted proteins | sample KBSSwiS12_FD_184304 | JGI IMG/M metagenome (GOLD analysis project Ga0207703, IMG submission 184304) | Switchgrass rhizosphere microbial communities from Kellogg Biological Station, Michigan, USA - KBS Switchgrass S1-2 (SPAdes) (version 2) | ecosystem: Host-associated > Plants > Roots >... | reverse complement strand
CTGAGGCCGGGCGATCCTCTCGCCCAGACGCTGTCGCTTGCGGCCGGACTCGCACTGGTCGAAGCGGTCGATGCTGCCGTTCCCGGCCAGCCTCTGCTGCTCAAATGGCCGAACGACCTGCTGCTCTCGGGCCGGAAGCTCGCCGGGATCCTGCTCGAACGCAGCGGCGATCGCATCACGGTTGGCTTCGGGATCAACCTGGCAGCGGCTCCCGAAATGCCGGACCGCCCCGCGGCCTCGCTCGGCGGCAAGGTGCGTCCGGAAGCCTTCGCCCCATTGCTCGCCGGTACCTTCGCCCGGCTGCTCGACTTGTGGCGGCAGAGCCCACCGGCGCTTCTCTCCCAGGCCTGGCTCGCGCGTGCACATTCGGTGGGTACGCGCCTCACCGTCCATTCCGGGCCGGACGAGACAGTCTCGGGCCGCTTTGACGGGATCGACCCCGACGGCGCTCTTCGTCTGCGCCGCGACGACGGCGGCCTGGAGACAGTGCGGGCTGGCGACGTGACGCTCTGATCGGTTGCTACTCTCGCGACTCTTTTGCGGCTTCCTGATAAGAGCGCGGCTGTGACCGAAATTTCGGAGCTCCCAACCTACGCATCTCGCGCCGACCAAATGTTCCTGCGGTTCAGCGACGAGGAGATCGAGCGGTTGGCGCGGTTCGGCGAGCCGCGCAGCTATCGCGCCGGGGACATGCTGGCCCGAACCGGAGAGGCCGGTCCGGGCCTGATGCTGATCCTGTCCGGCCAGGTCGAAGTCTCGCAGACGAACGAAAACCAGAAAAAGCATATCGTCACGCACGAGCGCGGCAATTTCATGGGCGAGCTCGCACAGCTGTCGGGCCGGCCTTACCTCGTCGACGAGCAGGCACTGACCGATGTCGAGGCGGTCGCGATCCCACCCGATCGTCTACGAGCGTTGATGATCGCCGAGGCCGATCTGGGCGAACGGCTGATGCGAGCCCTGATCCTGCGCCGCGTTGGGCTCATCGAAGCCGGGGCGGGGCCGGTCGTCGTTGGCAACGAGCAGGATGGCGACGTTCTCCGCCTGACCAATTTCCTGCGCCGCAATGGGCATCCCTACCAGCAGATCGATCCCGCCAACGACAGTTGCGGCCAAACGTTGGTCGAGCGCTTCCATGTCGAGCCTGAGGAATTGCCGATCGTCCTCTGCCCAAGCGGCACGCTCCTGCGCAATCCCACCGAGGCGCAGCTGGCACGCTGCGTCGGTCTTGTCGGCCCGCTCGACCCCGCCAGGCTCTACGACGTCGTCGTCATCGGCGCCGGCCCGTCGGGATTGGCAACGTCGGTCTATGCCGCCTCGGAAGGCCTGTCGGTGCTGGCCATCGACTGCCGATCGTTCGGCGGGCAGGCCGGCGCTTCCGCGCGGATCGAAAATTACCTGGGCTTCCCGACTGGCATCTCGGGCATGGCGCTGATGGGCCGGGCCTTCAGCCAGGCGCAGAAGTTCGGGGTCGAGGTCGCGATCCCCGACGAGGCGGTGAAGCTCGAATGCGGCAACGACCCCTGCCACGTGCAGCTGGGCACCGGCGAGCGCGTCCAGGCCCGTGCCATCGTTCTTTCGACCGGTGCTCGCTATCGCCGGCTCGAGGTCGAGAATCTCGATCAATATGAGGGGACGTCGGTTCATTATTGGGCGTCGCCGCTCGAGGCCGACCTTTGCACAAACCAGGAGGTGGCGCTGGTCGGCGGCGGCAATTCCGCAGGCCAGGCGACCGTCTTCCTTGCCGCTCGTGCGCGCCGGGTCACTTTGATCGCTCGCCGCCCCCTCGAGCAGACCATGTCGCAATATCTAATCGAGCGCATTCGCGCCCAGCCCAACGTCGAAGTTGTGATCGGCTGCGAGATTTCCGCGCTCGAAGGCGCGGGCGGTGCTCTTGAGGGAGTCAGCTGGCGCGACCGCAGCAGCGGCGCGGTGACGACGCGGGCCATCCGCTATCTGTTCTCGTTCATCGGCGCCGAGCCCAATACCGACTGGCTCGGCGGCTCCGGGCTGAAACTCGACGAGCGCGGCTTCGTGGTTACCGGCGACGACATCGGGGACGGCCGGCTTCCGCTTGAAACCAGCCGGGACGGCGTGTTCGCGACCGGCGATGTTCGCGCCTGCTCGGTCAAGCGCGTGGCCGCCGCGGTCGGCGATGGAGCTCAGGTCGTGGCCTCGATCCACGCTTATCTCGCCAAGCAGCAAGAGCACCAGCCCGCAACGCAGCCGGCCCCCGCCACCGCGACCGCGACCGCCTGATCTTTGCGCTTATCGCTTCTTCGCCTAAGGCGCCGCCATGCTGCTTGCGGTGGATGTCGGCAATACGAACCTGGTCTTCGCTCTCGTCGATAAGGGGGAGATCAAGGCGCGCTGGCGCATTGCCACCGATCCGCGCCGTACCGCCGACCAGTATAGCGTCTGGCTTCACCAGCTGCTCGAGCTCGAGGGCTACGGACGCGACGAGGTCGACGGGGTGATCATCGGCACGGTGGTCCCGCGCGCGCTCCACAATCTTGAAGTCCTCTCGGAGAAATATTTCCGCAAGACGCCAATAATTGCAGGGCAGGGCGCCGCCCAATGGCCGCTCCAGCTGGACGTCGACGAGCCGCAGAATGTCGGCGCCGACCGGGCGCTCAACGCGATCGCCGCCCACGCCAAATATCCCGGCGACCTGATCGTCATTGATTTCGGTACCGCAACGACTTTCGACGTCGTCAGCTCTTCCGGCGCTTATGCCGGCGGCATCATCGCGCCCGGCATCAATCTCTCGCTCGACGCCTTGGTTAGCGCAGCCGCCAAGCTGCCGCGCATCGCCATCGAAGCGCCGGAGAGCGACAGTGTGATCGGCCGCACGACCGTCAGCCAAATGACCATCGGCATCTACTGGGGATATGTTGCGATGCTCGAGGGCCTCGCGGCGCGCCTCAAGCGTGAGATCGGCCGGCCGGTCACCGTCGTCGCCACCGGCGGTCTCGCCACCCTGTTCGACAAGCACACCGACGTCTTCGACGCGATTGAGCCCGACCTTACCATCCAGGGGTTGAGCCTGCTGTACGACATGACGACGCGCAACCCATGATCCCGGGAGAGGAACTGCTGTTCGTCGCGCTCGGCGGCTCGGGCGAGATCGGCATGAACGTCAATCTCTACGGCTGCCGCGGCCAGTGGATCATGGTCGACCTGGGGCTGACCTTCGCCGACCCGACCTATCCCGGGATCGAGCTCATCCTCCCCGACCTCGAGTTCATCGAGGGCCAGCAGGACCGGCTCGCGGGAATAGTCCTTACTCACGGGCACGAGGATCATATCGGCGCACTTCCCTACCTCGCCGAGGAACTGAAGGCGCCGTTATACGCGACGCCCTTCACCGCCGGGCTGATCGCCGGAAAGCTCGAGGAAGAAGGGCTGACCGGTCACGTGAAGCTCAACATCGTCGAGCGCGGTGGAAGCATCGAGCTCGGGCCCTTCCGTGTAAGCTTTGTCGCGCTCTCGCACTCGATCCCCGAGGGCAACGGCGTCCTCATCGAAACGCCCTACGGCAACATCTTCCATACCGGCGACTGGAAAATCGACGAGACCCCGGTAATCGGCGAGGCGCCGAGCCCCGAGACGCTTCGAGCCATCGGCGACCGCGGCGTGCTCGCGCTGGTCTGCGATTCCACCAACGTTTTCCAGGACCAGCCCTCGGGCTCGGAGGAAAGCGTCCACGCCGGGCTGCTCGCCAAGGTCGCCGAGGCGAAAGGCCGCGTGCTCGTGACGACCTTCGCGTCGAATGCTGCGCGCCTTCAGACGATCGGCCGCGTCGCGATCGAGACCGGCCGCAAGGTTTGCGTCGCGGGCCGTTCGCTCGACCGGATCCTGCGCGTTGCCCAGGCGACCGGTTACATGAGGGACTTCCCGCCGCCGGTCGACTTCGATGAAGCGATGCGCCTGCCCAGAAGCGAGGTTCTGGTGATCGCCACGGGCGGGCAGGGTGAGCCGCGCGCCGCGCTTGGCCGGATTGCATCGGGCAACCACGACCTCAAGCTTGGCGAAGGCGACACTGTCATCTTCTCGTCGCGGATCATCCCCGGCAACGAAGTCGCGATCGGCCGAATCATGAACCAGCTGTCGGAGCTGGGCGTGAGGATCATTACCGAGCGCCAGGCGCACGTTCACGTCTCCGGCCACCCCGGTCGGCCGGAGCTGATCGAGATGTACGGCTGGGTCCGCCCACAGATCGTGGTCCCGGTGCATGGCGAGGCGCGTCACCTCGCCGAGCATGCGAGGCTCGCGCTGGGCCACGGAGTCCCCAATGCCGTCGTCCAGGAGAATGGGGACGTTATCCGTCTTGCGCCTGGCGAGCCGAAGAAGATCGACGAAGTGCGGGTCGGGCGCCTCGTACTCGACGGCGACGTCATCCTTCCCGCGGACGGCGCGACGGTCACCGAACGCCGCCGCATCGGTTACGGCGGGCTCATCACCGTGGCACTGCCAGTGGGCGAGGGAGGAAGGCTGGCCGGCGACCCGCTCATTCGCCCGTTCGGCGTTCCGGTGGAAGAGGATCGCGACGATTTCATCGCGGATGCGACGGACGCCGCGCGGCGCGCCTACAGCCCGTCTGGCGACGATGAGAAGGTCCGCGAATCGGTCCGGCTCGCGGTGCGCCGTTGCGCGACCTTGTGGACTGGAAAGAAACCGGTCGTCGAGGTCATGCTGCTGCAGGTCGCCTGATGGCCCTTTCCTCCATCGTCGCGATCTATTTCCTGTTCTTTGCCTTTAGCGCTTTCCTGCTGCTTCCGTTCGGAGTCCGGACCGATGAGGAAGCGGGCACGCCCAAGGTCGCCGGGCAGGCGGACAGTGCCCCGCATCGTTTCGACCTGAAGCGGCATCTGCTGCGGGCTGCGCTGCTCGGCGCATTCCTGTTCGCGCTATATTACGCGAACTGGACCTTCGGCTGGATCAAGCCAGACGACCTGGACTTCTACCACCGCTTCTAGCGGCGCTTGTCGATCGCCTGCGCGAGCGCCGCGTAGAGCTTGCCCATGTCGGACGACATCAAGGTCACGGCAATCATCCCGCCGTCACGCTCGGCGAGCACGCGCCGAAGCATCGCCTCGAAATCGTGGACGTACCGGTTGACCGAGCGCTGGAACTCGGCGTCGCTCTCATAGTGCGTGCGGATGGCGCGGGTCTCGCTGCCGCCGATCAGGCGCACTGCACGGCTCGTGAAGACGCCGCGATTGCCCTTGAGGTAGGCGCCCCAGACCTTGTCGTCGATTTCGTCGGACAGGATCTTGCCGACGTCGATGGCCGCGGAGTGCATCGAGTCGATCAGCAGCGAGACGCGCTTGGCGAAGACCTCGCTGTCCTTCTCGCGCTGCTCCTTGCTGGTCTGCTCGATATGCGCTTCGAGCGCGGCGGCGGTCTGGCCAAGCGTGAACATCTGCTGCGTCAGGCGGTCCGATGCCGATCGGGCCGAATCGACCGCGCGGGCAGCAACGTTCTCGACGTCGCGCAGGCGCTCCTCGACGCTTTCCCTGATAACCCGCTCCAGGGCGATCCGAGCTTCTTCGGACAGCTTGCTCGCGGCATCGGGGATTGCGGCTTCGATCGCTTCGCGGGCGCGCTCTGCCGCATGGGCAGCCGCTTCCTTCACCTGGACCAGGGAGGCGACCAGCGCCGGTCCGGTCTCCGCGCTTAGCGCCGTGGCCTCGCGCTCGACCTTGACCAGCGTCGATGCCAGCTCGGCGAGCTTGGATTGTGCGTCCTCGACGCCGCCGTCGACGCTCGACAGGAGCGCCGCGAAGCGCTCGCGCTGTTGATCGATCTCGGATGCCGTGCCTGCCAGCCGCTCGCCGGTCTCGATTGTTGCGTCGCGCAGCCAGCCGATCTCCGGCCTGATGGCGGCAGCAGTCTCGACCAGTCGGTCGGCGCCGCCTTGCGCCTCGCCGATCGAGGTGGCGACGCTTTCGCGAATTTCGCTGCTCAGCCTCTCCATGCTGTCGCGCAGCGACGCCGTGCGTTCCGCCAGCGACCCGATCGCACCATCCTGCGTGCTGGCCTGCGCGGCGAGTGTATCGAGTTCGATCCGGGCGCGTGTCAGCGAATCGAGGAAATGGTTGGCTCGCTCGTCGCCGTTGGCGGCGAGCTCGGTGAAGCGCTGGTCGATCAGCTCAAGGCCGCGGTCGATCTCGGCGATCATCGCCTGCGAGGCGCGATCCTGTTCGGCGACGCGGGTGGACAGGGATTCGAGCGAGCTATTCGCATGCTCGAGGTTCGCGGCGAGTGATTCGGCTGCGTCCGCGCCTGCCTTGCCGATTCCGGCGGAGGCCTGCGCGACCAGCGACGCGACCGCGGCGGCCTGGACGTCGATGCCCGAGCGAATCTGCTCGAGGCTTTCTGCTGTCCGGTTGAGCAAGGCGTCGAGCGTGCCCGAGTAGGCAGCCTCGGCCTCGCCGACGCTTGCCACGGCGCCCGCGCTTGCGGTCTCGATCTCGGCGAGCCGCGCGGCAAGCCGGCTGGTTGCTTCGGCGACGATTTGGTCGGCGCTCCGCGCGCGCTCGGCAAGGTCGCTGACCTGCTGCCCGAACGCGGCAGCCTTCTCGGCCGAATCGCGCCCGATCAGCTTCAGCTGGTCGGCAACCGCCCGAGCCTTCTGTTCCGCCTGTGGGAGATCCTCGAGCAGGACGCCGATATCGACCCGCGCAGAACCCGCGGCCCGGTCGAGCGCCTCGCCATGGCGAAGCAGCTTCTCGGTGCTGCTGTCGAACTCACGCGTAATCCCGCCGAGCTTGCCTGTCGCCTCGTCGCCAAGCTCCATCAGGTGCTTCGCGATCATGTTCAGCTCGGTGCGGCTGTCCTGGATGCGTTGCGACAGGACCTCGAGCAGGGCCTCGAGCGACTGAGTCTCGCCGCGCATGGCGATGACCGACCGGGTGAAGCGTTCCGCTTCCTTGCGGCGGGTACGGCCGAAGATCAGCCAGGCGAGCCCCATCAGCGCGAGCGGGCCGGCGGCGACCGCAACCCATTGCGCGATCTGCGGCGAGGTGAGCGGCTGTCCGCCCAGCGTACGCCCGGCGGACCAGGCGGTGTAGGCCAGCCACAGCGCCGACAGGACGGCGAGGGCCGCTGCGAGCACGTGTCGCCCGCCGCTGCCGCGCTCCTCGGCGGTCCGCCGCAGCCACTGGTCCTGGTCAAACGACGGCTCGACGAAGTCGATGCTGTTCGCCAGCAGGTTGTTGGTCTCTGCCGCGTCGTCGGCCGGTGGCAGGGATTCGGCGCGCTTTTGGGTGGGTGTCATCGCAAGGATCAGTTTACCATCTTTGACCGCTCACGAAAGCGGTTAGAAAGGTGAAGGGGCCCAAAGTGGGAAAGGCGGGGGATCGATGGCCGTCGGGGCGCTGATCAGCGCCTATCAGGAAGACGACAGCGGCGTGCTGCGAGCCCTGCTTCCGCTCGCGGGCCGGACGTTGGTCGAGTATCAGGTGCGGTGCGCGGCCGCAGCCGGAGCCGCGCCGATCGTTGTGGTCGTCGAGCGTGTCCCCCAGGCCCTTCAGGATGCTTTCGAGCGCCTGCGCCTCGATTCCATCGGTGTCTTTCCGGCAAGCGACCTGAACGAGGCGATCAGCCGATTCGAGGCGGGTTCTGCCATCCTCCTCATCGGCGATGGGGTCGCGCCGCCCGTCGAGCTGGTGATGCGCATGGCCGAGCATCCCGATGCCGCGGTGGCGACGGTTCCTGATGACGAGCCGCACGAGGCTTATGAGCGCATCGACGCCGGCTCGCGCTGGGCGGGCGTGGCGGTGGTCAATGCCAATCTTCTGGGATCGACCGCGGCGATGCTCGGCGATTGGGACCTCCAATCGACCTTGCTGCGCCGCGCGATTCAGGAAGGCGCGCTACGCGTCCATGCGGTCGAGGCTGGGGGCGAACCGCTTCTTGCCGAGAGCGCCGAACAGCTCGCCGGTTTCCAGCGGATGCTGGTCCAGGCCTCGCGCGGGGCCCGCAGCGATTTCGCCAGCCGCTTCCTGCTTGCTGCGGTCGAGGATCTTGCGACCGAGCAGTTGATGGAAACGGCCGTGCGGCCGCCGTGGCTGGTCTGGAGCGCGCTCGCCCTCACGCTCGGCGCGGCCTTCTGCTTCAGCCGAGGGTGGCTCGGCGCCGGTTTGGTCCTGATGATCCTGTCGACGCCGCTCGACCTGATCGCCGGCCGGCTTGCCAGTCTCAGGCTCAAGCCCTTGCCGGCGAGAATGCTCACCCGAATCGCGCTGTGGCCCGCCGCTGGCCTGGCACTGCTTGCGATCGGCTTGTGGGAGATGCGCCACGGCCCCGGGTGGGGCGCAATGGTCGCCGCTGGCGCAGGCTGCGCCTTTGCCGAGGCGATGCGGATCGAGAAGGCCTCGATGCCGGGAAGCAGCGACCTCTGGCTTTTCTCTCGCCGGAATGCGGTCGCGCTGGCGATCCCCTTCGCGCTAGGTGGCGTATGGACCGCTTACCTGCTCGCGGTCCTTGTTTATGCGGCTCTTTCCTTCTTCATCGTTCAGCGGGTGCGTCACACCCCAACGAGTTGACGCCAATTTAACCGGAATCCGCTAGACGCGGGCACATGATGCCTGAGGAATGGCCCATTGCTGCACCGGCAGCTGACGGGAACGGCCCCGCGCGCCCTGCGGGGCGGGGCCGCCTCGCGACCGTACGCCGCGACTTCTTCCTCGATCCCGCGGACCGCCTGACCGAGCAGGAGCGGGCGCTGATGACGGCGATGCTGCATTGCCTGGTCAGCGACGTCGCCGACGCCGTTCGCGCAGAGCTGCCGAGCGGCCGTATTGCCGCCAACGATGAGGGCGACGCCGCGCTTGTGCGGGCGCTGACTGCCTCTGGCTTGCTCGATGAGCCCGGCCTCATGGCGCTGCTGCTGCGCCGGGCAGATGAGGAGCGGATCGCCACGGCCGCGCGGGCACGAAGCGGGCGGCGCGAGGCGCGAGTTCTCCAGGGGCTGGTCAGCCATGATTATGGCGCGGTCGCCGCTGCGGCGATGGCGTTGATCCTCGCTCGCGGCCGACGCCGCGATCGCTTCGGCCAGTGCCTGGTCGCCTTCGACGATCTGCCTGAGGCAAGCGCCGAGCAGCTGGTTCACGCGGTTGCAGCGGGCCTTCGCCGCGATCTTGCCGCCGCGCGCGGCGCGTCCGCATCTGACCTCGAGCTCGCCGAGGCGTCCGACAGCGTGCTTCAAAACCACGACGCCGAGCGCAGCGTCGAATCGCTCACCGCGGCGCTGGTCGTGTTCCTCGATGAGGGCGGCGGGCTGAGCGACGAGCTCGTGCTCGCGGCCGCTCAGGAGGGGGAGGTGGGCTTCATCGCCGAGGTCCTCGCCAGGCGGGCCGGCGTTCCCATCGATTCGGCGCTCGATGAATTGCTGTCAGGCGATTCTCGCCGTCTGATGGGTCTGCTTCGCGTCGCCGGCGCCTCGCGCGAGCTCAGTGCCGGCCTGCTTGGCGGCATCGGCGACCTGCTCGGCATTGCCGACGCAGGTGAAGCGATCGCATTGTTCGACCGAATGAGCGCTGACGACGTCGCCGCGGCGCGCAGTTGGCTAGTGACCGCGCCGGAATATCGCTCGGCGCTCGAGCGACTTGGCGAGCGGCGTGGCTAGCGCTCCCTCCGAACCCCGGCCGGTGTTCGGCCGGCTCGACCGGTCGGGGCGGCTGGTTTCCGCCGACCCGGCCCTTGAAGCGCTGCAGCGTGAAGCCGGCTCGGCGCTCGGCCAGCTCTTGGCGCTCCCGCAAATCGCAGCCGTGGCGGATCTCGCCCGCAAGCTGCGAACGCCGGTGTCGCGGCCTGCGCTTGCCGCCTCGACCGATCACGATATCGAGCTGTGGGTGACCGCGACGCCGGAGGGCGAGGAGATCGCCTTGTCGCTCGAGGGATGGACCGAGCGGCCTCCCGCCGGTCCGCGCCTCGCCGCGATTCTCGGCGGCGGTGCCGAGGCGGAAACGGGCGGCGCGCGGAATGAATGGGCGGCCGACGAGGAGCTCCGCGTCATATCCCTGTCACCCGATCTCGCCGAGCTGCTCGGCGTCGAGCCCGACGGAGTCGCCGGGCAGCCGCTGACCCGGGTACTTCGCCTGGAGGAAGACGAACATGGCGAGATGCCGCTAATCAGTGCACTTGCTGCGCGCCGGGGCTTCTCCGGCCAGCATGCGCGGAGCCGCGCCGACGAGACTCGCGAGGTCGTGCTCGACGGCGAAGTCGTGACGGGAGCCGACGGCAGTTTCGCCGGTTTCCGCGGTTCGGTTCAATCCAATGGCGCTGGGCCGGCGGCGGCATCGGCCTCGGCCCGCAACGCCGCTTTCGATCATGCGCTCGACGAGGTGCTTCGCTCGCCGCTCGACCGCATCATCGAAAGCGCGGAGCGGATTGTTGAGCGATCGGACGGCCCGCTGCGCAGCGATTATGCGGGCTACGGCAACGACATCGCCGCCGCGGCTCGACACCTGCTGTCAGTGCTGACGTCGATGAGCGAGGAGCCGGCCGGCAAGCAGCACTCGATCGATCTCGCTGCCCTTGCCGGCGAGGCCGTGGTCATGCTCGACTCCTCAGCCGAGGAGAAAGGGGTCGTCATCCAGTCGGAAGGCAGCGGCGCCCTTCATGCGAGCGGCGACGAGCGCGCCGTCATCCAGATCCTCGTCAACCTGATCGCCAACGCAATCCGCCATTCGCCCGAAGGCGGAATCGTCCGCCTCGGATTCCGCAGCGCCGGTGGCCGCGCCTGGGTGACCGTCTCCGACGAGGGTCCTGGCGTCGAGGCGGCCGACCAGCAGCGCATCTTCGAACGCTTCGAGCGGGCCCAGTCGCGGGGCGACGGGACGGGCCTCGGGCTCGCGATCTCGCGCCGGCTGGCGCGCTCGATGGGCGGCGACGTCACGCTCGACAGTGCCCCAGGCCAGGGCGCGAGCTTCACGGTAACGCTGCCGGCCGCCTAGCGCGGGTCGGCCCTTATCGGAGTCAGGGCCGCATGGAGGCCGTCGATCGCGACCGCGTTCAGCGGCGCCAGGCGAAGCGACATCCGAAAGCTCCTGGCCGCCGCGTCCAATTGGCCACTGGCAAGCTCGAGGCCGCCGAGTACGTTCCACAGTCCATGGTTGTCGCCGAGCGGCCTCAGCAATGCGCGGCCAAGCCGGATCGCATCGGAGCGCCGTCCGTCGTTCTCGAGAATGAGCAGGTCGTAGATAACGGCGTTGAGGTTGAACACATCCTCATTGCGTCGCACCGAGCTTACCAGCCGTACAAGGCGATCCATGTCCTTGGCGTCGAGCAGTTGCTCATAGCGGTCGACAAGCGCTCGCTTCGACGCGATCCGGCGCGCAGCGCGTTCGCGCTCGGCGTCGATCCGAGCCTTCGTCAACCACCGGCCGCCCAGAACAACACCGTCGAGGGCAGCCAGCGCGTCGAGCGACTGGAGCGGGTTTGCGCGAAGCAGCACAAGGTCCGCGCGATTCTTCGCCTCGACCATACCGAAGCGCCCGGGCCGCTTCATGACAGTGGACCATAGCTGTCCGGCATTCGTTGTCGCGGCGGCGAGCGTTTCGTAATTCGACAATCCCGCCTCGTGCAGCAACCTGAGGTCGTCGAGCAGGCACTTGCCGGGTAGGCAGATGACCGGCGCATCAGTTCCGGCCAGGAGCAGCACACCCTCACGATGCAGGGCAGCCGTCAGCCGCTTGAGCACCGCCATTCGGCGGTTCGACGTTTCGACGAAATCCGCGATATTCGGTCGGGTCGCGTAACGGCTATTCTGGGGCAGCCACTCCTGGTAGGTGTTCGCCGGAAGATATCGAAAATCCGGGTCCGCCATGAATTCGGCGAGGTGGGCCGCTTGGCGAGGCATTTCCGCATAGGCCACCATATTGGGAATCACCGCGGCGTGCTTGTCAGCGGTCAGGCGGGCAACCCGTTGCAAGGCTGCATCGTTGGTATCGTCCTTGAGCGTGCCGAAATATTCCTCGCCGTGAGCGACGACGTTGATCGAATCGAGGGCTTGGTCGATTGGCACCGCGGACGGCAAATGCCCAAAGATCGCTAGCCCCTGGCGCCTCGCGGCCGCTCCAAGCGCGGCAAGCTCGGGCGCTTTCATCTTGCCATAGACCTTCAGGAATTCGGCGCCGCGCGCCTTCATCTGCCGCACCACGGCGTCGGCCGCGGCGGGGTCGTGGATTGCGAAGAAGCGACGGTTGGTTGGAGGATTTGCGTCGAGGATGAAGCTGGCCGACATCAGGTGAGGCCCGAGCGATGGCCGCTTGCGCAGGGCCAGTGCTTCGCCGGCCAGGGTGGCAATCGCCGTCTGGCCGTAAGCGAGGTAGGACACGAGTTCGTCGGGGCTCGTCGGATGCGTGTGAAAATCGACGAGGCCGGGAAGCAGGAACCTGCCGCGGCCGTTGACAACGCCTGCGCCGCGCGGCGCTGCAATCGTCCCGCCCTTGGCTATGGCCTTGATCAACCCGCCGGAGATCAGGACATCGCGATCGGCGAGGACCTGCTCGCGGTCCATCGGAATGACGTCGACATGGCGGATCAGCAGGGGTGGCTGGGCAGCGGCAGCCGTGGTCGAAGCTGCCGCAAAGGTTATGAACGCCAACATCTTACGCATATCGCCCCCTTCATTGAGGGCTCTGGTGCTTGAATGCCGACCGCGCCGCAAGCCGGGCGCCGACGAACGCTCAGCGGCGTTCGACGGGCACGTAATCGCGCTGTGTCGCGCCGATGTAGAGCTGGCGCGGACGGCCGATCTTCTGGTCCGGATCGGCGATCATTTCGTTCCACTGCGCGACCCAGCCAACCGTACGCGCCAATGCGAACAGTGCGGTGAACATGTCGGTCGGGAAGCCGATCGCATTCAGGATCACGCCCGAATAGAAATCGACGTTCGGGTACAGCTTCTTGTCGATGAAATATTCGTCGTTGAGCGCAATATGCTCGAGCTCCTTGGCGACATCGAGCACCGGGTCGGAGATGTTGAGCTCCTTCAAGACCTCGTCGGCGGTCTCCTTCATCACCTTCGCGCGCGGGTCGAAGTTCTTGTAGACGCGGTGGCCGAAGCCCATCAGCCGGAACGGGTCGTCCTTGTCCTTGGCGCGGGCGATATATTCCGGGATCCGCTTCACGCTTCCGATCTCGCGCAGCATGTTGAGCGCGGCCTCGTTCGCGCCGCCGTGCGCCGGCCCCCACAGGCAGGCGATGCCCGCGGCGATGCAGGCGAATGGATTCGCTCCGGACGAGCTCGCGAGGCGAACGGTCGAGGTCGAGGCGTTCTGCTCATGGTCCGCATGGAGGATGAAGATCCGCCGCATCGCATTCTCGATGATCGGGTTCACATGATAGGGCTCGGCCGGAACGCCGAACGTCATCCGCAGGAAATTGCCGGTGTAGCTCAGGCTGTTGTCGGGATACATGAACGGCTGGCCGAGCGTGTACTTGAATGCCATCGCGACTAGGGTCGGCATCTTCGCGATCAACCGGTGCGAGGCGATCATCCGCTGCTCGGGGTCGGTGATGTCGGTGCTGTCGTGGTAGAATGAGGAAAGCGCTCCGACCACTCCGCAAAGCACGGCCATGGGATGGGCATCACGGCGGAAGCCCCGATAGAAGGTCGCCAGCTGCTCGTGCACCATCGTGTGGCGGCTGATCGTATAAGCGAAATCCTCGAGCTCCTGCTTCTTTGGCAGCTCGCCGTGAAGCAGTAGGTACGCGACCTCCATGAAGCTTGAGTTTTCCGCCAGCTGGTCGATCGGATAGCCGCGGTGCAGCAGGATGCCCGCTTCGCCGTCGATATAGGTGATTGCGCTCTTGCAGCTCGCGGTCGACGTAAAGCCGGGGTCGTAGGTGAACATCCCGGTCTCGCCGTATAGCTTGCGGATG
>Ga0207703_10003143_pt1 | contig 13934 bp, 9 predicted proteins | sample KBSSwiS12_FD_184304 | JGI IMG/M metagenome (GOLD analysis project Ga0207703, IMG submission 184304) | Switchgrass rhizosphere microbial communities from Kellogg Biological Station, Michigan, USA - KBS Switchgrass S1-2 (SPAdes) (version 2) | ecosystem: Host-associated > Plants > Roots >... | reverse complement strand
GCACACCATTCTCGGCGTATGCGAAGGCCTCGGCGAGGATTTCGGCTTCAACCCCGTGTTCCTGCGCATTCCGCTTGCAGCCATGGTGATCTGGAACCCCCTGGTGGCGTTCGGCTCATATTTCGGCCTGGGCGCGGTCGTCCTGGTGTCGCGCTTGCTCTTCCCGCGTCCGAAGGCCGATCAGGCTTCAGCACCGGCGTCCGTCCACTTCGACAACGACGAGGCAGCTCGCGAGCGGATGCCGATCGCGGCCTAACCCTTCAAAGTTCCCCCCGGCGCGCAGCAATTTCCCCGATTGCTGCGCGCAACCGTTTGTGGGGACCATCGATGTCTGAGGGCGGGCTCCAGAGATTTTCAGGGCCCATAAACGGGTAAACCCCACCGGTTTGACCCGGCGGGGTTCCCCATGCTTCAAAACCGAAGTCTCAAAGCACGATTGGAGTCATACAGGCGGATCGGATGCCGTCGAGTCCTTTCTGCGCGCCTTTTCCAGCGAATCGAAGATTCCTGTGGATAAATCTGTGGATTGATCGGGAAGGACCCGGCGGCTCAATTCAGATTCGGCCGTTTACCTCCCTCTCTGAAAGCTTACGACCAAATAAACCTCCTCTTTACGCCCTTGGGTTAGGACCCTTCCGAATAGGCTTCGCCTGAAGCTCTTCAGACGAGGGGAAAGGAATGGCGATTAATCGGTCCGTCGGCCGCCAGCCGGTCAGCGTTGCCGAAACCCAGCTCGCGCGCGTCGCGGGTGAAGGGTGCGCGCGCCATCCATATCTCAGCGCCCTGCTGGAAGCCTCCGGCCCCCACACTGGCCGTGACCTGTCCGATGCGGTCCACCTGCTGTGCAGCCTTCACGGCCGCTACCCGGGCCTCATCGAACTGGCGCTCCAGCGGAGCTCCTCGGGCCCGGCGCAGGTCTGGCTTTCCCAGGCTTCCGAAGCGTTCGAGCGTGAGCGCCTCTATCTGGTCCGGCTGACCTCTGCGGTCGGACCGCTGCCGAGCACTCCCGGTGCGGCCGAAACCGAATCAAGCCTTGTCGCCGCGCGTCACGCGCTGGAGACCCTGGCCCATTCCGAGCGGAAGGGTTGTGCACTCGGCGCGGCTACGGCCCTCGTCGGCGACTGGTGGCCGATCCGCCGCCTGCTCGATCGGGCCGCGGCAAGGGTCGGGATCCAGTCTCCGGCCCCATCCCTTCCCGATGAGGATTCGGTGATCGAAGTGATCAATTCCTCCTCGGACGCCCTGGTGGGCGATCGTGCCCTCGCCTTCGGCAGCGAACAGTTGTTGCTCCAGCACCGCGCATTGCTCGACCTGCTCGAAGCCCGCGCGGAAGCTCGCGGCGACTACTGACCTCCACAAAAGAAATCGCCGCCCGCACGAGGTGCGGACGGCGATCTGCTCCCCCGGGCCAAAAAAATATCAGTCGTCGCGGTAGGCTAGCTCGTAATTGCCCCAGCGGCGGCCCTTGATCCACAGCGGGACGAAGACGTTCTTCACCGGGATGTGCTTCTCACCCAGTTCCATCCGATAGGTCGCGAGCGTCGCGGGCTTTTCGCTGGCGAGTGCAGTGCGGGTCGTGTCGTCGATCAAGATCCGCTTGTTGCGGCAATGCGCATCGTTCCACACCGGATCGGGACCTTGCGGGTGGCTGCGCTCTGAAAGGTGCGTCGGCAGATAGCCGTTCATGTCGCCGATCGCGGAGCCGATGATCCGTCCGTCCGACGCCTTCACCCGGTCCAAAACCGGCCGGACGTGCCGGTCGGCGGTTTCGTTGAAGTGCGTGTCGTACTGGACCGGGTTCGAACCCTCGACGATCTGGTAGTTGGTGTCGAAAACCTCCTCGACGCTGATTTCCCCGGCGTCGATCGCGAGCTCGATCATCGCCTGGATCTGGCGGCAGGCTTCCTGCGCCTTGAGGATGAAGGGCGTGTCGTCGATCTCGGCGCCCGAGTTGGCCAAAGTATCGAGCATCGTGTTCGAAAGCATTTCGAGGTGCGCGAGACGCTTCTGAGCGCTCAGCAGCTCGGTGCCGTTGGAGCGAGCGTCTCCGGCGAAGTCCGTCAGGCCCGCCTTCACCCGGTCGACGCTGGTCTGGATCATGCTGGTCGAATGGGCGATGCCCTCCGTCTGGCGGTCGACCATTCCGACGATCTCGCTGACTTCGCGGACGGTGTCGCTGATCTGGCCGAAGCCCGACTGGGCGGCACGGCTGCGCTCGACACCGGTCTTGATCTCGGTGGTGACGGCGCCGGCCTCCCGGGTCAGCTCGCCGACGGTCGTTGCGATCTGGCTGGTCGCGGCGCGAGTATCGTGGGCAAGCTTCTTCACCTCGGCCGCGACAACCGCGAAGCTGCGCCCCGCGTCGCCCGCCCGGGCCGCCTCGATGGTGGCATTGAGCGCGAGCATGTTGGTCTTGCGAGCGATGGTTTCGATGGTCGAGGAGACCGTCTGCACCTGGCTCATCGCCGAGGCGAAGCCGGCCATGCGCTCGCCGAGCTGGACGACCAGATCGGTGAGGCCCTTGAAGCCGGCGATCGTTCCCTCGATCGCCTCCCGCCCGGCCTCGAGCTTGGCCTTGGCCTGCTCGGACAGAAGCCGGGCTTCGTCGGTCGAATCCGAAACGCGAGCCTGGTCGGCGAGCAGTCGAGTGGTCACTTCCTCGAGCTGGTCGAGAACCTTCAGGTGATCACCGATGCGGTCAGAAACGCCGCGAACGTAGCCGGCGACATCGCTGCATTCCATCGACAGCGAACCGCAATCGCGCGCGACCGCACGGATCGCGTTTTCCGTGACTTCCTCGATCCCCAAAGTGGCCATGAAAGCCCCGCTCCCGAACCAAACCGTTTCGGCGGAAATACGGGGAACCTCCTACTTCTTCGTTAACCACGCTGTACGAGCCGGGATCAAGCCGCCAACCGCCGCGAATCCTGCAGATCCTGTCGATAGGCGAGCTCGAAGACTCCCCAGAGGCGGCCGGCCACGCGAATGGGCAGAAAGACGCTCTTCACGGCCATGGAGCTTCCGTAGGGCACCTTTGGGCTATTGGTGGCCAGGCAAAATTCGGCGTCCAGCTTCATCGCCCGTTCCGCCCGCGGGCAATAAGCGATGATGTGATTGCGCGAGTATTTTTCGTTCCATTCAGGGTCGTCACCATGCGGTTGAGAATATTGGGTCAGGTGGGTCGGATGATAGAAGTTCCGGTCGATAACGATGCCCCCGATAAGGGCTTCATCCAACGCCTTCACCCGATCCAGGATCGGACGAATGTGGTGGTCGGCGAACCCAGTGAACCTCGTGGTGAATCTTGCCGGATTGGTGCCGGCGATCATCCGGTAGTCGCTGTCAAACAGTTCTTCGACGCTGAGCCGGCCGCTATCCAGCCCAGCTTCTATGGTCCGCATGATTTCGGCGTGAACACCCTTTGCCATATGGATAAAGGGCGTGTCGTCGATCGGCACGTTCGAATGACCCAGAATGTCGAGAATGACATTCGATTGAGATTCTAGATCTGCCAGCCGCTGTCCGGCGTTGTTCAGCGCCGTTGAATTCTCGCGCGCATCCCGCGCGAAATCGGCAAGATTGCCTTTCACCTTGCTGACGCTCGATTCAACGAAGTGGCTCGAACCGGCGATGCTTTCCGTCTGCTGATCGACCAGTCCGACGAGGTCGCTAACCTCGCGAACGTTCGCGCCGAGCCGGTCGAAGCCTAGTTGGGCTGCGCGGCTTCGCTCAACACCATTGCCGATGTCCGAAACGAGTTCGTCGGCTTCCTTGGTCAGCTCGGCAATCGTGACGGCGATCGTCCCCGTTGCCCATTTGGTGTCCTGCGCCAATTTCTTCACTTCAGCCGCGACCACGGCAAAGGTCCGGCCTGCCTCGCCCGCGCGAGCCGCTTCGATCGTCGCATTCAATGCCAGGATATTCGTCTTCCTGGCGATGGTTTCGATGCAGGAAGTTGCCGCCTGCACCTGCTGCATCGCAGCCGCGAAGCCGGCCATGCGATTGCCGAGATCGATCATCAGCGTCGCCAGGCCTTTGAAGCTGGCAATCGTCTCTTCAATGACCGAGCGGCTGGCTTCGAGCTTATCGCGGGCCCGCTGCGACAGGAACCGCGCCTCGTCGGTGGAGCGAGCGACGTTGGCCTGATCCGCCAACAGCTTCGACACTACCTCTTCCAGACCGTCGAGTATCGGGAGGTGCTCGGCAATGCGCTGCGCAACGCTCTCGACGAAGCGCGTCGCATCCGTGCAACCGATGGACAGGCGTCCGCAATCTCGCGCGATCACCCGGATCGCGTCCGCCCATTGCTGTTTGACAGGCGCTGCTGCCTGAATGTCACACGCGATCCCGACCACAGAACCTCCGGCAAATCTCGCGGACCCGGCTGCCGGTGGTTTGGTTAATTCGGCCTTGGGAATGGACGGATTCGGATCAGTCTCGCCTTATTCGTCGGACGGATAGAGCAGGTACGAACGGCGCTCCGCCGCCCATGAGCGCTGGTCAGGAATCGCCAAGGTGTCGAGGTCCGCCGGCGCGGCTTCGCGATCGTCGACCCACTCGCGAAGCAGCTCCGAACCATTGATCACATCGATCGCCAGCTTGTCGAACACATATTCGTACGGGAAATCTCGCCAGAGCGGGTAGTCGGGGTACAGGCGGCGGATCGCCTTGAACGCCAGGGTCTGAAGCCGCCAGGGCTTGAAATCATCATGATCGTAGAAGGGCCCCTCGGCGTGGATGAACACGCCGCGGCAAAGCTCCCCCACATGCTTGTGAAAGGTCGGCTGGAACGCGGTCTCGCGCAACTTGCACCCGGCGAGCCATTCGGGCGCGAACCGCTCCATTTCGGACATGATAGGCAGCGGCTCGATGTCGGGTGCCCCGAACAGTTCGAGCGGGCGGGTCGTGCCCCTGCCCTCGCTGAGCGTCGTTCCTTCCAGCATCACGGTCCCGGCATAGGCCCGCGCCATGTTGAGATTGGCGGCATTGGGACTGGGGTTGATCCACACGCGTTCGGGCGGCCAGCCGAAGCCTGGCCCCTCGGCAGGCTGCCAGCCTTCCATTTCGATCACTCGATAATCCACGTCGAGCTTGAAATGATCGATGAACCATGAGCCGAGTTCGCCCAGGGTCAGCCCATGCCGCATCGGCAGCGGCCCGGCTCCGACGAAGCTTTCCCAGCCCGGCCGAAGCGCCAGTCCTTCGATAGGCCGCCCAGCCGGATTCGGCCGATCGAGCACCCACACCGCCTTGCCATGCTCGGCCGCTGCTTCGAGCACGTAGAGAAGGGTCGTGATGAAGGTGTAGATTCGACAACCGACGTCCTGGAGGTCGATGAGGATCGTGTCGAACGTGCCCATCGACTGGCCGGTCGGGCGCCGCACCTCGCCGTAGAGGCTGAACACCGGGATCTGGTGGACCGGGTCGGTGAAGTCGTCGGATTCGACCATATTGTCTTGCTTGTCGCCCCTGAGGCCATGCTGCGGGCCGAAGGCGGCAGTCAGTTTGAGGCCCGCGGCCGCGAGAGCATCGACGCTGTGGGTCAAGTCCCGAGTGACCGATGCGGGATGGGCGAGGATCGCGACACGCTTGCCTTCAAGTGGTTTGCGAAGCTCCGCGTCGGCGAGCAGCCGGTCGATTCCGAACAAGGTCATGACCGGTGCTTAGGCAAGCCGCGCGGCGAAGCAAACGGGGTCGTGAAAGTCGGGCTTGTCGCCGTCCGGATGCGCCAACGCCCAATACGACTTCGTCCCATCTTTTTCCTCGAGGATGGCGGACAGGCCGAGTTGCCATTCGATGGCGGCGTCAACGGCAATGGTCGCGCCCAGAGCCCACCAGGTGAGATTGTCTTCGATCCGGATGTAGGGAGCGGCGACGTCGGCATCGGTGCGGCCCTCGCGGTGCGAGGTGAAGTCGTAGGCAGCCCACTGGCTCGACGGCGCGAAATTCCATTCGCGATAGCTGGCCTCGCCGTCCACTCGCAAAAACGCCTCGAAACAGGTCGCCTGCCATAGGTCTTCGGCCCGCTCGGGTTCCGCAGGTCCGGGAATCTCGAAGCGCTCGGCTGGAGCGCCCACGCCGAACCAGATGTTGGTGGTCGCGGTCGCGCCCAGCGCGCCGGCATGGTCGACCGTCGCCCAGACCTTCATTTCGGGGTCGGACGGTGGCATCGCCGGGTGTGGCAGGAGGTTGAGTTGCATCGCCACCCCAGTAGCAGGGCGGCACGCTTGACGCTAAGCGGCTCGCATGAGTGCGCTGAAATCCGACTTCCTCAAGCTGATCACAGAACGCGGCCAGTTCCACCAGGCGAGCGACCTCGAGGGGCTGGACGCGGCCATGAAACGCGGCTTCCCCGGCTATATCGGCTACGACCTGACCGCGCCGAGCCTCCACGTCGGAAGCCTGGCGCAGATCATGATTCAGCGCCGCTTCCAGCAGTGTGGCGGCAAACCGATCGTGCTCCTCGGCAGCGGGACAACCCGCATCGGCGATCCCTCGGGCCGCGACGAGAGCCGGCAGCTGATGACCGCCGACACAATCGAGACGAACCGCAAGTCGATCCGCAAAGTTTTCGAGCGCTTCCTGACCTTCGGCGATGGACCGACCGACGCGATCGAGGTCGACAATTCGGATTGGCTGCTCGACCTCAACCTCGTCGAGTTCCTGCGCGACGTGGGCCGCCATTTCTCGGTCAATCGTATGCTGACGATGGATTCGGTGAAGCTGCGGCTCGATCGCGACCAGTCGCTGTCGTTCATCGAATTCAGCTACATGGTGCTGATGGCCTACGACTTCGTGGTGCTGAACCGCGAATATGGCTGCCGCCTGCAGATGGGCGGGTCGGACCAGTGGGGCAACATCATCATGGGGGTCGAGCTCGGCCGCCGAATGGACGGCGCTGACCTGTTCGCGCTGACCCAGCCGCTGATCACGACGGCGGATGGCGCCAAAATGGGCAAGACCGCGCAAGGAGCGATCTGGCTCAACGAGGAGCTCCTCAGCCCCTACGATTATTGGCAGTTCTGGCGGAACACCCAGGACGCCGATGTCGGGCGGTTCCTCAAGCTGTTCACCGACCTGCCGCTGGATGAGATCGGCCGGCTGGAGAAGCTTGAGGGTGCCGAGATCAACGATGCGAAGATCGTGCTCGCGACCGAGGCGACCGCCATGCTCCACGGGCAAGCCCAAGCGGACGCCGCGGCGGAAACGGCACGAAAGACGTTCGGCTTAGACACAGAGACAGGTACCGCTTTTGCACTTGCAGGGCGTGTCGGTAATTCACTTCCAACATTGAGCGTCGGAGATGGAATCAACGTCGCTCACGCGCTCACGCAATTCGGTTTCACTCCCTCAAACAAAGAAGCGAAACGAAAAATTGCTGAGGGGGCGGTTCGGCTAGACGAGGTCGTCGTAAGCGATCCCGGCTTGATCATCACCGCCGGCGACGAGCCGAAAAAGCTCAGCCTCGGCAAGAAGAGGCACGGTCTGCTGGTCCGCTAACCGCTTCGGATCAGGCCCACTGCCTGGTCGCGCTCGAACAGATAGAGGCAGACCCGCGCCGCCTGGCCGCGCGGGCTGGCGAGGCCGCCGTCGCGTTCGAGCAGCAATTGCGCGTCGCTCTGCGCGATGGGTGCCAGCTCAGCCACGAGGTCGGGCGTCGCAACTCGAAACATCTCCTCGCCCGACTGGCGCGTGCCCAGGATCTCGCCGGGACCGCGCAGCCGCAAATCCTCCTCGGCAATGCGGAACCCGTCGTTGGTCTCGCGCATCAGGGCAAGGCGGGCGCGCCCGACCTCTGTCAGGTTCTGGCCGCGGATCAGCAGACAGGTGCTTTTGCCCGAGCCGCGACCCACTCGGCCGCGCAGTTGGTGGAGCTGGGCGAGGCCGAACCGCTCGGCCCCTTCGACCACCATCAGGGTCGCGTTCGGCACGTCGACCCCGACCTCGATGACGGTCGTCGCGACGAGGACCGAAAGACGACCCGACGCGAAGGCTTCCATCACGGCGTCCTTTTCCGGCCCCTTCATTCGTCCATGGACCAGCCCGACGCGGTCCTCGCCGAAGCGTAGCTTCAGCACTCGCGCGCGATCCTCGGCGGCCGCCGCGTCAGTCTTTTCGCTCTCTTCCACGAGCGGGCAGACCCAATAGGCCTGGCCGGCGTCCGAGAGGTGGCGGGCAAGGCCGTCGACGACCTGCGGCAATTTCTCTTCGCTGATCACCCGCGTTTCGACGGGGGTCCGGCCCGGCGGCATTTCGTCGATCCGGCTGACGTCCATTTCGCCATATTGCGTCAGGGTCAGAGTCCGCGGGATCGGGGTCGCGGTCATGACGAGCAGATGCGGCGGATGCTCGGCCTTCGACGCGAGCAACAGCCGCTGCGACACTCCGAAGCGGTGCTGTTCGTCGATGACCGCCAGGCCGAGATTCTTGTAGGCGACCTTCTCCTGGAAGATCGCGTGCGTGCCGACGAGAATGTCGATCGAACCGTCGGCGAGGCCCATGAGGACGCTGTCGCGAGCCTTGCCTTTCTCGCGCCCGGTCAGGATTGCGACCCGGACCCCGAGACTGTCGAGCATTCCGAGCAGGGTCGCATGGTGCTGCCGCGCGAGGATCTCCGTCGGGGCGAGCAGGGCCGCCTGCGCCTTGCTTTCGACGGCCGTCAGCATCGCCGCGACCGCGACCAGGGTCTTGCCCGATCCGACGTCGCCCTGGAGCAGCCGCAGCATCGGCACGGCCTGGATCAGGTCGCCGCGGATTTCGCGGATCACCCGCCGCTGCGCGTCGGTCAGCTGATAGGGCAGGTTCAGCTGCCGCATCAGTTCGCCCGTGCCGGCGAGCGGTGGAGTGCGATGCCGTCGCTGCGACTGGCGAAGCAGCAGGAGCGCTAACTGGTTGGCGAAAATCTCATCGTAGGCGAGGCGTTTGCGGGCATCGCCGGCACGTGGGTCCTGGTGACCGAGCGCCAGCGAGGGGCGCCACGCGCTCCAGCGTTCCCGCGCGGCGAGGCTCGGCTCAATCCATTCGGGAAGCTCGGGGGCGCGTTCCAGCGCTTCGCGCGCGAGCTCGCCCAGCCGGCGATTGGTGAGGCCCTCGGTCAGCGGATAGACGGGTTCACGCAGCGCCGGGCCAGGCCCCTTCCCCGGCTCCGCCACTTCGGGATGGATGATTTGCCACTCGTTGCCATATTGCTCGAGCTTGCCCGAGACGGTGCGCATCTCGCCGATCGGAAGGCTCCGCTTCGCCCAGCCCGGATTGTTGAAATAGACGAGGCTGATGGTGTTCCCGTCGCCGTCGGCCGCGAAGATGCGCGTCGGCCCCCGGCCCGAACGGCTGCCGCCGGTCTCGAACGGCTTCAGGTCGAGAATGACGTTCCGGCCGAGCAGATCGGCAGTCGCATGCGGAGCGCGCACGCGTTCGATCGCGCCGGTCGGCAAATGGTAGAGGAGGTCGATAATTCGGGTGAGGTCCAGCCGCTTCAGCAGCCTTCCGATCTGCGGTCCGACGCCCTTCATCGCTTCCACTTCCGTGAACAGCGGGTTGAGGATGTCGGGCCGCATTTCTCGTCATTGCGAGGAACGGAGTGACGAAGCAATCCGGCGGTTGTTACTGGATTGCTTCCCCCGGCTCTGGGCCGGGGTCGCAATGACGATAAAAGGCCATTATCTGCCCCCCATGCCGTCCGATCCGGAACTGAAGCGCCTTGCCTGGCGCGCGCATCATCGCGGCACCAGGGAAGCCGATCTGCTGATCGGCGGTTTCTTCGACGCGCACAATGCGTCGTGGGGATCGGCCGAACGCGCTTTGTTCGATGAAATGCTGAGCGAGCAGGACTTCGACATCATGGCCTGGGCGCACGGAAGCGCCGAAGTCCCGGAGCGCTTCGACGGGCCCATGATCGAGGCGCTGAAGAGGCTCGACTATATCCCGGTGGCGCGATGAGCGAACCGCTAAAAAACGTCCTTCGGGCGGAGCGACCCCTAACCCTCGCCGGAGTCCCGGCCGGCTTCCTGCCATGGCTCGCGGCCGATCTCGCGCGCGCGGCGCACGGGTCAGCCAAGGGCCGCCGCGCGGTCGTGATCGCGGCCGACGAAGCGGCGATGCGCGCGCTCGCCGACACCGCGCCTTTGTTTGCACCGGACGTGCAGGTGCTGACTTTTCCGGCATGGGATTGCCTTCCATACGACCGTGCGTCCCCCGCGCTTCGCACGACCGCCGAGCGGCTCGCGACGCTGAACTCGCTCCAGGCCAAGCCCGAGAAACCCCAGCTGCTCGTCACAACGGCGAGCGCCGTCACTCAGCGCGTCCTTACGCCGTTCCGGGTTCGCCAGCTCACCCGGAAGATCGCCGAGGGCGAACGGATCGAGCGCGAGACCTTGGTCGGGCAGCTGAACGCGCTCGGATACCAGCGCGCCGATACCGTCGCCGAGCATGGCGAATATGCCGTGCGCGGCTCGCTGATCGACCTCTTCCCCGCCGGCGAAGAGCTGGCGCTCCGGCTCGACTTCTTCGGCGACGAGATCGACAGTCTCCGGCGCTTCGATCCCGTGGACCAGCGATCGACCGACCAGGCCAAAACCTTCACCCTGATGCCCGCTTCCGAAGCGCTGCTCGACCCGGATAGCATCAAGCGTTTCCGGTCGGCCTACCGCGAGACGTTCGGCGCCACCTCGACCCAGGATCCGCTGTACCAGGCGCTGTCGAGCGGCCGCCGAATGGCCGGAATGGAGCATTGGCTTCCCCTGCTCGAGGAGAAGCTGGCGACGCTCTTCGACCATCTCGGGGACAATGATCTGATCGTTCGCGACTCGAGCGCCGACCAGGCGCTGGACGCAAGGCGCGAGTCGATCGAGGACTATTACGAGAACCGCTTGCGGGCGATGGAGGCCGAGCCGGGCAACTACCGCCCACTGGAGCCGCAGGTTCTGTATCTCCCCAAGGCGGAGTGGGACGGCGTCGTTTCGAATCGCCCGATCCACCTCGCTTCACCGTTCCCCGAGCCGGAATCCGACAGGATCATCGATTTCGGCGTCGAGCCGGCCCGCGACTTTGGGCCCGAGCGAGCGCAGCAGGCCAACGTCTATGAAGCCGTCGCCCACCATGTGAGCGGGCTTCGCCGGAGTGGCCGCAAGGTCGTTCTGGCAAGCTACACGGCCGGCGCCCGCGAACGGCTCGCCGGATTGCTCGAGGAACATGGCCTCAAGGCGCAAAATCCGGTCGAGACGTGGCAGAAAGCGCTTGGCTCGAAGACCCAGCCGGCCTTGCTCGTGCTTCCGCTCGACCACGGCTTCACGACGCCCGACGTCGCGGTCCTCACCGAGCAGGACATGCTCGGCGACCGCCTCGTGCGGCGCCGCCGGAAGCGCAAGGCCGCCGACGCCTTCCTGGCCGAGCTTGCTACCCTCTCCCCCGGCGACCTCGTCGTCCATGCCGACCACGGCATTGGCCGCTACGAGGGCCTGACCCAGATCCCGGTCAGCAAAGTGCCTCACGACTGCGTCGCGCTCGAATATGCGCGGGGCGACAAGCTCTACGTGCCGGTCGAGAACATCGAATTGCTCTCGCGTTACGGCAATGAGAGCGAGGGGGTGGCGCTCGATAGCCTGGGCGGCGAAGCCTGGCAGCGGCGCAAAGCCCGGATGAAGGAGCGGATCCGCGAGATCGCGGGCGAGCTCATCAAGACCGCCGCGATGCGCGCGACCCGTCCCGGAGTGGTCGCCGAACCGGACTCGACCTATCCGCAATTCGTCGACCGCTTTCCGTACGAGGAGACCGACGACCAGGACCGAGCGATCGAGGATGTGTTGAAGGACCTCGAGGCCGGCAAGCCGATGGACCGGCTGGTTTGCGGGGACGTCGGTTTCGGGAAGACTGAGGTCGCGCTCCGGGCGGCGTTCGTCATGGCGATGACGGGCAAGCAGGTTGCGCTCATATGCCCCACCACATTGCTCGCCCGCCAGCATTACAAGAATTTCGTCGAGCGGCTCCAGGGATTCCCGATCAACGTCGGGCGGCTCTCCCGGCTCGTTCCCGCGGCAGAGGCGAAAAAGACCAAGGACGGTGTTACCGACGGCACGGTCGACATCGTCATCGGTACTCACGCGCTCCTCGCCAAGGGTATCCACTTTAAGCGGCTTGGCCTGGTGATCGTCGATGAGGAGCAACATTTCGGAGTTGTGCACAAGGAACGGCTGAAGGCGCTGAAAGCCGATGTCCACGTGCTCACCCTGACCGCGACCCCGATTCCGCGGACCCTTCAGATGGCGATGAGCGGCCTCAGAGATCTCAGCGTCATCCAAACCCCGCCCGTCGATCGGCTCGCGGTCCGAACCTACGTCACCCCGTTCGACGGCGTCGTGCTTCGCGAGGCGTTGCTGCGGGAGCATTATCGCGGAGGCCAGAGCTTCTTCGTCGTCCCGCGCATCGCCGACTTGCCGAACATCGAGGAATGGCTCCGCGAGCAGGTTCCGGAGGTGAACTCCGTCACGGCTCACGGCCAAATGAGCGCCGGCCAGGTCGAAGAGCGCATGAGCGCCTTCTACGACCGCAAATACGATGTCCTTCTTTCAACCTCGATCGTCGAAAGCGGGCTCGACATCCCCAGCGCGAACACGTTGATCGTCTATCGCTCCGACCGGTTCGGCCTGGCCCAGCTCTACCAGCTGCGCGGGCGCGTCGGGCGGGCGAAAGTCCGCGCCTACGCCTATTTGACGATGCCCGCCGACCGCTCGGTTACCGAAGCCGCGATGAAACGGTTGCAGGTCCTCGCCGACCTCGACAGCCTCGGTGCGGGATTCCAGCTCGCCAGCTACGATCTCGACTTCCGCGGCGCCGGAAACCTGCTCGGAGACGAACAGTCGGGGCACATCAAGGAAGTCGGGTTTGAACTCTACCAATCGATGCTCGAGGACGCGATCGTCGAGCTGAAGGCCGGCGGAATTGCGAGAGCCGAGGAGTTCACGCCGCAGATCAGCATCGACGCGCCCATTCTGATCCCCGAGCATTATGTGCCCGATCTCGACCTCCGAATGGGCCTCTACCGACGGCTCGGCGATCTCGAAGACCGGCCCGCCATCGACGAATTCGCGGCCGAACTGATCGACCGCTTCGGCCCGATACCGGACGAGACGGCGAACCTGCTGAGGATCGTCGAGGTGAAGCTCAACTGCAAAGCCGCGAGCATCGCGAAGCTCGACCTGGGTCCGAAGGGTGCGGTGGTCACGTTCGCCGACGGCGGATTCCCCGATTTGCCGGGCCTGCTGGGTTATATGGAGCGGCTGAAAGGCGCGGCGAAGCTGCGCCCCGACAGCAAGCTGATCGTCGCGCGCAACTGGCCGACGTCGGAAGCGCGGCTGACGGGAGCCCTTCAGCTATCGCGGGGACTGGCGCGGGTAGCCGCGGCAGGAGAGAAAATGGCCGCCTAGGCGGCTTCGATTTGTGCCGCGGCGACGAAGCGCCAGAGCTCTTCCTCGGTAAGGGCACCGGCGCCGAGGAATCCCTGGTAGAGATCGCAGCCCCATTCGGCGAGCAAGGCCAGCTGAGGCGTGCTTTCCACGCCCTCGACGGCGACAGCCAGGTCGAGCTCGCGTGCGAGCCGGATCATCGCTCGAACCACGATCCGGTCGCGCTCCCCGCCAACGATATCGGCGATGAGACCGCGATCGATCTTGATCATGTCGAGCGGCAAGGTCGTCAGGTAAGCGAGGCTCGCATAGCCGGTGCCGAAATCGTCGATGGCGATCGCCACGCCGGCCTCGCGCAGCCGCGCCAGGCGTGCCGCTACGGCGGGCTGATCGACCAGCAGCGCGCTCTCGGTGATCTCGACCGCCAGGCGCTTCGGATCCAGCCCCGCGACGCCAATCTCGTCAAGCAGCCACTGCTCATAGCCGTCCCGCGACAGGTCTTCGGGCAGAAGATTGATCGAAAGCTTCAGGCCC
>Ga0207703_10003141_pt1 | contig 13937 bp, 12 predicted proteins | sample KBSSwiS12_FD_184304 | JGI IMG/M metagenome (GOLD analysis project Ga0207703, IMG submission 184304) | Switchgrass rhizosphere microbial communities from Kellogg Biological Station, Michigan, USA - KBS Switchgrass S1-2 (SPAdes) (version 2) | ecosystem: Host-associated > Plants > Roots >... | reverse complement strand
GAGACCCAACTCAGTGGGGGTACCCCGGGCAGGGTACAGGCTCGCGCCTACTACGTCGTGCGATTGCGCCAAGCCGAGCATCAAATGATTCGCCATGTTCTCAGCGCCGCCCACCCCCAAGTTGGGCAGAATCTGAAGGATGAGGAGCCGTTTTGACACGGGCGGAATGCGGGAAGTGAATGGTTCTGGCACGGTTTATGTTTTGCGGATCAGACCCGCATAATGAGTGCGGAGTAGGGGCACGGCGTATAGCAATTCCGCTAGCGGCCGCGAACATCCAGCGACCAGGCGGGCCAGCGGGGGCGCCAGCAACACCGGAACTAGGTCGACCCTGCATCCGGCAAACAGAGAGCGTATCTCCGCCGCGGGAACGCCACGCACCTGAGAATTTCGCGGATTGCCAACGCGAAAGTCGAACCATAAGATCGCGCCGCCGGGCCGGAGTACCCGCAGCATTTCGCGGGCTATGGCTCGCTTGAGCGCAGGATCCAGAATGGAGGTGAAGACAGTGAATTGAGTCACCAGATCGAACGACTCGTCCGGCCAGGGGAGTTCCGAAGCGCTGCCGGTTCGCAGATCGGCTTGCGGCAGGCGCAGCCGCGCGCGCTCCACCCGGCGGACGCTCAAGTCGATGCCATAAAGCGCGACCGGATCCGCCCCCCATTGGACGAACTCCAGCAGCCAGGTCCCGTCGCCGCAGCCGATATCCGCGATCATGCGCCCGCGCAGCGGAAAAAATGATGCGCGATCCAGCAGCCGGATGCAGCCGCGCACTGTCTGCTCGTGCAACAGCAGATTTGCCGGCCTGTTCCATGAGTAAAAATCGTCCGAAACTTCACGGTCGCGACGTTCGTACTCGGCAGCGATTCGCGCCAGTTCTGATCCCAGAAAGCTCATGAAATCTCGACTGGCGGCAATTCGCGGCGCCTCAAGGTGGCTCTGGGAATTGTGTGGAAACTCGGGAGCCGGTTCAAACGGGGCCTTTCTGGCCGGCGTGCGTAGGCATGAGCCACAAGCAACCCGAATAGCAGCCAGGTGGGCTTGCGATACTCCCACGTTAGAGCGGAGACGCCCATTCCCCATGTCGCCAGGAGTGTGATCCAGAGACGCCGTTCTAGACCCCTCATTTGCACCGCGCACCACACCACGCTGGCGAGCAGGCCGACCAAGACCAACCCGCCGACGGCGCCGAGTTCAACCAGCACGGAAAGGTAGGTGTTGTGCGCGACATACGGGATGTCGATGGCCTTCAGCACAGAGGCTCCGTAGGCGCCCGCTCCGACACCTAAGAAGGCATGGTCACGAAACGCCTGCAGCCCCGCCTCCCATATCAGTGTGCGGTGAGTCAATGTTCCCTCGGAGACCTCCCTTCCGAACGATAGGAGGCGGATCCAGGTGTCTTTTGGAACAATCAAGACGCTGGCTATCACTGCGGCAGAGCTTGCCAGGATCGATAGCAATCGCTGCGCGGGCGGCAGCCGCGACAAGGTCAGTGGATACATCGTGCATGCCACCATGGCGGCCATCGCGGAGCCGCGCGATCCTGTCAGCAAGAGTGCCGTGAGGCACAGCGGGATCTGCACCCAGTAGAGCAGCGTCACGGGTCCCTTTCGCCGTGTCAGCAGATAAAGGGTCATCGGTAAGCTCAGCGCCAGCATCAAGCCAAGGTCGTTCTCATTGATACCCGTGATGGTAAATCGGGAGTCGTGCCATCTTTGCCTTCCGGTCTGTTCGTAAAAGACGTCCGCGGCGGTGCGCCCGGCAAGAAAGTTGAAAAGGACGATTGTCGCGGAGACGTACGTTCCCAGCACATAGGACTGGAGCAATCCCACAACCCGGGCTTCCACAACCGCCAACTCCCAGACCAACCAAACCGCAGCCAGCAGTTGCAGGTATGTCCCGGTGCGGGTACTGGTCGCATCCGCGTCGACGCTCCAGAAGATGCTCAGCGAAGACAACAAAACGAAGGCCCCCATTTCGTAATGCACGGCAGACGGGCGTCTGCATCGCCGGCTCACCGCCACCCGCATGAGTCCGATTCCAAAGGCCACTAACCCGATCCACCGGCCGATTCCATAACCTGCCATCACCGGAAGGTCCTCGGCCCACGGTATGCAGAAAACAAAAGCCCAGAGAGCCACGTACGCCAATCGCTCGAGCGCCCTTTCCACCAAGCGGGGGGGGGACTCAGGTGTGTAGTACTGTCTGAGCGGATGGTGGGCGACGATCGTGTTCACGCCTCAATCCTCTCCGGAACGCTGTTTGCTTCGAGAACTGCCAAGCCATGGAGTAGCCCGCCTTCACCCGGTGCTGGTCTGAGCTGCCTGTCGATTCGGATTAGGATCACCGCGGTACCCACCAGTTGCACCAACGCCGTTATCAGGGCTGCCATGGCAGCACCGTGCAGGCCGTGCCCGGGAATCAGCCACACAGAAGCCGCCGCTGCGGCCAGGACAGTCGCGGCCAGTAGGGGAATCTGGGGCTTCAGGCTCCGGGCAGCTGTCATCACATACCCCAAACCGGACGCCACGAATGCGATCGTCCCCGCGACGGTCAACCAGACGAAAATGTCGGCGCGCGCGCCGTATTCCGGCCGGAACAGGTTGGTTAGGATGAAGCGGCCGAAGAACGTGGCCGCCAGGATCCCACCTGCGCCCAAAACGCCACCCAACGCCACGGCCTGCGCAACGAACGCGCGATACTGGACGCGATCGAAGTTCGCGCACGCCGTCGCCACTGGGAGGAAGATTGACTGGCCGAACGCCCCCACCACCAGATTGCCAGCGGTTAGCAGGGAAAAGATGGCGGAGAAAATCCCGAGATCCGCCGTCCCGGCATAGGCCTCGACAAAGTAGCGCGGCACATTCGAGTTCAACGCGACTAGTAGGGAGATGACACCCAGGGGAAGCGCCGTCCGCAGCAGGCGGCCCATATTGCCCGCATTCCATTTCCAGAGGTGGGTGGGCCGCGCGCCTCCCGCGCTTTCTAGAAAGCCGAGGCGCGCATCGAAACTCACCAGAATGAGAAGGCGTCCGAGCGCTAAACCAGCTACTGCCCAAGCAACGCTTCGAGTCATATACATCGCGACCGCAAGCATTCCCAGCGATAACGGGCCCTTTAGGATCAGGGAATGCGAGATCCGGTCCATCCGGTTGTACTTCTGCATCAATCCGTAGTAGATATCGCTGACGATCTCCAGAACCTGCGCGAAGCCCATCAGCAAGATCAGACTGGCGCGCCTTGCATCCGCCTGGGTGCAGGCTATGGCCCCCACGGCCACCATCGCACCTGCAAGCGACACGGAACGAAACGTAAGGTACTGCCCGAAGGAAAATTTGTTCTTGATATCAGACGCCAGCAATACCCGGAGTTGGAGGTTCGCAAACAGTACGACTGGCGCGGAGACCGCAAGCGCCAATGCATATTCCCCCACCTGCACCGCCGTGCCCAATTTCGCGAGAACCAGGACGATCCCCCACTGGCAGGCGGAGTAAAGTACGTTTCCCGACAGAACCCACGCGAAATCGATCTTCTGTCGTTTGCCGATGCGTAAACTCGCCGAAGTCACGGAATGTTTTCTCCAGTAGCCTAGGCGCGACGCCGCGGGGCTGGCCGTTGATTGTAGTTATAGTCACGGTAGGCCCGAGTTTTACTCGGGTCACTCCTCCAGCCGTTGAGGATCGTTCCCAAAATTTGGATCTGATCCTGCATCAGCCGGACGTAAGCGCTCTTGAGCTCTTCGCGGCTCTTCGTATTGGCGCGGACGACGATTACGACGCCGTCCGAGAGCCGGCCGATGATGCGCGAGTCGGCGTACATCGTCAGCGGCGGCGTGTCGATAAAAATCAAGTCGAAATCCCTGCGGAACCGCTGTAATAGGATGCCGAGATCCGGCGAGGATAGCAGACTCGCCACTGTGGCGCTGCCGGGACCACTGGGCATTACCCAGAGATTTGGAATCTGAGTCCGCCGCACCAGGGCCTCCAGCGGCGCGTTTTCCAGAAAATCCGGCGCAGCACAACGCGGTAGCACGTCCGTGATTCCCAAGTCGTTGGGGAGCTTGAACAGATCGTGCAGCCTCGGTTTACGCAGGTCCGCGTCGATCAGGAGCACCTTCCGCTTGCGGCTCGCCGCGGCCATTCCGAGGTTCGTCAATACCGTGGTTTTGCCCTCATGGGCGTCGATGCTAGTCACGGTCACCACCCGGCCTCGCGGAGCGCGGGTTGCGCCGTCGCCACCGGCACCATGCAAATCCTGGCTAAACAGGATCGAAGTCAAGGCGGCTTGAAAAGACTCACGCAAGACCGGGGCCTGCTCCCACGCTGATGGCGTCAATTCCAGGCCCGCACTGGGCAGGCCCAGAAGCCGGGAAGCTCGCGCGGACGGAATAACACCCAGTTCCTGGATGTTTAGAACCTGTGCCTCGCCAGGGACTTTGACAATATCGGACCGCTGACGCGCGAGAACCAGGCCAGCGCTCCCCAGCACCCCGATGGCGAAGCCAACAGCGGCATTGAGCGGTAGGTTGGGACTATATGGCGCGAATGGCACGCGCGCCGGGTCGATCACGCGGACGGCGGTCATCCTCAACGCGGATGCGGCGCCGGCGTCGTTCAATTTTTCCAACAGGGATTCGTACAGCTTTTGCGTCGTGTCGGCCTCGCTCTTCAAGACGCTATAGCGCCGTTCGTTCTCCATTTGCTGCTCCACGGTCTTCAACTGCTGGTTTTGTGCGTCCTGCAACATGCGCTCCAGGCCGGCGGCCGCCATATAGTCGCTGCGCAACGCGCTGACGATGTCCGCGCGTTCGGACCGCACGGTGGCTTCGGTCTCCGCGATTTGCGCCTCCAGTCGCTTTACTTTGAAGTTGTCCGGCGTGTACGTGGTTTTCAGCTCTGCCAGCTGGCGCCGCATGACCGCCAAGTCGGTCTGATATTGACGAAGCGGGCCGCTGGTGGATCGTTCGGAGGTGAGGTCCGCTGAGCCCGCGATCGCGGCCTCGTAGCGGGCTTGCTTGGTCGCGCGGTCGCTTTCGGCGCGAGCCAGCGCGAGCTGCAATTCGCGGACGCGGTCCTGCGCCAGCGTGCTCTGGCTTCCAGCGAAAATCAGACCGTTCCGGCGGGCGAAATCCTGCAATCTGGTGTTGGAGCTCTCGAGGTTGCCCTTGAGGTGGGACGCCTGCCTGTGCAGCCACTCCGTGGTGTTGTCTGTCAATTGTTCGCGGGCTTCCCGGTTCAACTCGATAAACTCGGCCGCCGCCGTGTTGGCGCCTTGCGCGGCCTGGCGCGGGTTAGAAGACTCATAGAACAGATCGATCACCTGGGATTGCAGCGAGGTCCCGACGGTGAGCGCTTTCCGAACTCTCGCGATGCGATCGTCGTCCCTCCTAGAGTCGCTCTGGGCTCCGTCGCCAGCCGAGTCGCCGCGATGAAAGAGGCTGCGTAGCCGAGCCTCGACCGTCTCCAGCTTTCCTGCGTTTTGTTCGCCCTGAATCGCCAGCCGGTCGGCGATGCGCCTCGCCAGCGTTTCGCTCTGCAGCACCTTGACTTCGTTGACGAGGTAGTTCTCCACGGACGCGTTGGGGATCTGCAGTGAGACCGGCGAAACTCCGCGCAGTACTTCCTCATTGAAACCCTCCAGCCGGAGCGTGGTGTGCGCCCGAAAGACAGGCGTGACGAACAGTCCGGCACCCAACGCGGCGATGACCCCGAGCAGCGCGCCGAAGGCAATCGCCATCTTTCGGCGCCACAGGGCGGCCGCCAGCACCGAGAGCCCCACAGGGTCTCCGGGCCTTTCCTCGGACACCGCCGCCATCTGAATCGTCGAGACCGCGGGACGCCGTATCTCCGGAGTGTTTCGTCCGTGCAGTAAAGAATGATCCATGCGCTTAGGAAGCATGCCATCTCCTTTTCGATTGGTCACGCAATTGTTCAGCTTGCATGAGGTAATTTCCTTTCGGCCTGCAGAATCGCGATTTCGCCGACGTGTCGTAAGGTCGTGGTGCGCTGCGGGACGCTAATCTTCTGGCCGCGCCTCCGAATCCGCGCTGTGCCTATTGGCGAGCCCAAAGTAGCTCTGGCCGGAAAGCGCGTCAGATTCTCCGCGCTAGGGTATTCGCCAGATAGCCATTCCAACGGCGGTCTGGACGGCCGCCTCCAGGGCCCGAACGGCAACTTTCCTCGCGGTGTTCGGTGGAATGACTAGAATATCGTTGGCCCGCAGAGGAAGATCCTCCGCCTTCCCGGCAAGCATCTTATTCAAATCCACTGGAATCTCTTGCCGCTCCTTGGCGCCAGGAATGAAGCGGATAATTCTTGAATGGTGTGGAGCCGGCGTGGGTCCGAATCCTTCCGCTCGGGAGAGCGCCTGCAGAACGGTTAGCGTGTCCGAATCACGCATGGGGACTTCGCCGGGCTTGTGAACTTCGCCAATCACGAACACCGATTCTGCGGGAGGCACGGTAACGACGTCGTTGGGACAGATCAGGATGTTCTCAGCTGGATGGGTGCCCGTGAGCAAGCCTTTCGTTTGCACCTGGGCGACGCTGAATCTTCCGCTTGGATCGGTTTTGGCGTTCAACAGGGGGATGGGACCATTCTCAATTTGCCGGCTGATGGTGATGCGAGGCCCGGCATTGTCCTTAATACCATCAGCCAGCGAGATGACCTCGGCCAGCGTTTTGCGACCCTGCACTTGATGGACACCCGGACGATTCACCGCGCCGAGGATGGAAACCGGCTCGCTGCCGAATTCCGCGATTTCGATCGAAACCTCGGGTCTTAGAACCTCTTTCGCCAACCGTTCGACCAGGAACGCTTTCAATTCGTCAACGGTCATTCCGGCGGCGTGGATTTTTCCTGCTAGAGGAAGATCCAAGTCTCCGCCCGGCTCAACCCGGTGCGGCTTGTCGTTGAAGAACTCCTCGAGTCCCAGGGCCCAGATTTTGACTTGATCGCCCGCTCCCAGGCGGTACTGAGCCAGGTTCTGCTTCTGTGGGCTGGGAGCCGGAACGGATTGCGCTCCCAACCCGGTGCAGAAAATGAGCACGATGAACATGAGAATTGCTTTTTCCGGCATGTGGTCTTACCTCACGGCTAGAGAATCGACAGGGTGATCTGGGGTCACGCAGTCCGGCTCAATTTCGAGCAGCACGGAGCGCTGAAGAAGCGTGATGGAAATGACCAGCGCCGGATTTGGCTTCACGCGCACGACGATGCCCTCAACCCCGCTGAAAGCGCCTCTCTCGATGCGTACCTTCTGGCCAGCCGGCAGAAATGCAAAGGGCTGCAGTTGAGCGTGAGCCCGGATCGCGCTTCGCAGAGAAGCAAGTTCTCCCTCATCAAGGGGGACGGGGTTAGACCCCGCGCCGACGACACCAACAACGCCCGGGGTCGTCAGAATCGGTAATCGGAAGCGGGGATTGAAACGGCAAAAGACGTAGCCCGGAAATAGCGGCAGCTCCCACTCTTTTAGACGCGTGGCATACCTGTGACATGTCTTGTAGGTCGGCAGCAGGGTTTCAAAACCCTTGGCTTGAAGCCCGCTGGCCACGGCCTTGTCGTGCCTGGGCTTGACCGTGAGAGCAAACCAATCCTCGACATTCACCGGTTCCACGATTCCTCCCCAATTGGGCGCAGCTACCGCTCTCTCAAGTCTGGGCTTCCTTCGCCCCACTAAGACCTGCAAGTCAAGTCAAACAACAGTGCACGAAAGATGCCACCGAAGGTCCCAAGCGTCAAAATGTTCGTGTCTAAACGAACTTCTTCTCGAAAGCCGATTGCAGGGCCCGGGCACAGTGGTACTGGGGAGTACAGATGGGGGGTGAGAATGGGAACGAGGATTCTCCTCGCTTGGAGTCAAGGACCTCGCCTTACCCGCATATGCTATCGACGACCAACGCCGCGGCAGCGTGTCCCTGCTTTTGAGCCTTCACATTAGGTTCTGATTCGGCGGGCGGAGACTCATGGCCTCAGGCGCGTTGAGAGTGGATCGCCGTTTCAGCACCGCTTCGAAAACGATGCCGGTGTGCTCGAATTCTTCCTCTGATGCGGGGATGTCTAGGATGAACGTACTGTATCCAAGCTCCCTGTAGCGGCCTATTTCGGCGGCGACGTCCGCGTAGCTGCCCACCAGATACGGGCAGTTGGTTTGATAGTTCTCGAAAGGGTGAAGCCAGTACGTCTGCCGCGTGCCACCGGCATCGGCGCTGCTCTCGGCAAGCCGATGCCGCCAGGCGGAGTCCGAGGCCTTGGCCGCGAGTTGGCGCGGCGTCAGACCCTTCCGTTCCGTAGGAAAACGCGTGAATGCCACTTTCCAGGCGTCGTCGTCGCCAGCCCGGGCGATGATGCCGATCTTTAGGCCACATGGCCCGCTGCCCGCAGGCAAGGCAGCCTCCTTCCGGCTGGTTGGCTCCGGGTACACCACGGCGACTGCCCCTGTTGCCCGAGCCGCGGCCATGCCCGCCTCAGAGGAGCCGGACATGAAAACGCCGGGCTGCAGTTCCAGCGCAAGACTTGGATTCACCATCAAATTCGTCACACGGTAGAACCGGCCTGCGAAGCTTACCGGTGCCCGGGCCTTCAAGACTTGCTGGATAACCTGCGTGTACTCCACGAGTCTCGGGTAGCGGGCGTCGTAGGGCGTGGTGTCGTTCAACGCGGAAAGGTCATTCTTGAAGCCGCCCGCTACCATGTTCAGGAAGACTCGGCGACCGTGGAGAAGACCCAGGGTCGATACCATCTTCGCCACGGCATAGGGGTGCAGGTAGATGGGTTGGACCGCCACCAAGGGACACAGAGAACGCGTGTTCTCGATCAGGACCTGGGAAACCAGCCAAGGATCCACCAGGGAATTGTCTGCGCCCACGAGGATGCCGGTGCAACCGGCCTTCTCACTCCATTGTGCGATTTGGGTGATCCGATCCACGTAACGGTCTGGATTTGCTGCCGACGAGGGGCAAGTAGAGAACAGTTGGAGCGGGGCCATTGCCTGCAAACCGGCGGCGGTTGAGTCCTGCGGTATCTCGACGCTCACCATGCCACTCCTCCTTGTGAGTGGCACGTGTAGTGCCAATCTGCGGCCGCAAATAGAACGTTTCCCTAGTGCAATGTCTCCCCCATGGAGAAAGCGAGTTTCACTAAATGGAATATTTCTTCTCAGCCTACGCTTCCACTAGGTGCTTGCGGATCGCGTAGCGGATCAGTTCGCTCCGATCGTGCAGATCCAGCTTGCGCATGAGATTGGTCTTGTGGGCATCCACGGTCTTTACGCTGAGATCGAGACGGGTCGCGATGTCTTTCAAGGATTCCCCTTCGGCGAGCAGCACCAGAATCTCACGCTCGCGGTCGCTCAGCAGTTCATATCCGCTCTTGAGTCCGGAGGGCTGCGATATATGCTGGCGCACTAATCCTTTCAAAATGCTGGGGCTCATATACTGCTGGCCTTGATTCACGGCCTCAATTGCATATACCAGTTGTACGGGCGGCGTGTCTTTCAGAATATAACCAGCAGCCCCGGCATCCAGGCATCGCGTCACCAGGTCCTCGTCCCCATATACGGTGAGGATGAGAACCTTAATGCAAGGGCGGGCACGCTTGAGCCGTCGTGTAGCTTCAAATCCTCTGAGCACGGGCATGGAGATGTCCATCAGGACTACGTCCGGATCCAGCTTCAACGCCATATCCACGGCTTCCTTGCCGTCACTCGCTTCGCCGACGACCTCAAGCGTCGGCTGCGCGTTAAGAATCGATTTCACGCCTTCTCTAAACAGTTGATGATCGTCGCACACCAAGACCCTAATCTTCTTGGGTATGGTTTTCATCGCCTGCGCCCTTCTGGAAGGGGAAGGTCGACTTCGATCCTGGTACCTTGTCGTTGCGACGTCCCAGCCCGCCGGGATTCGATATGCACTCTACCACCCAGAACTTCCGCCCTTTCCCGCATTGCCGTAAGTCCGAACGAGCCGGGTCCGAATCTGGCCTTGGCGTCGAAGCCAATACCGTCATCCTCTATTATCATGACGAGCACGGAGCCTTTCCGGCTCCCTAGCGATACCTCCACGTTCTTCGCCGAAGCGTGCTTGTATACGTTGGCCAAAGCACCCTGAATGAGCCGGTAGAGCGCCACTTGGTGGGCCATTGGCACCGTCGGAGGCAAGTATCCCTCCTGCAATACAACGTTGATTTTGGTCCGGGCCGAGAACTGGCTGACGTAAGTTCTGACCGCCGGGACGAACCCCAGGTCGTCAAACACCGCGGGTCCCAGATCCAGTCCAATCCGCCGAATCGAGTCGATCGAGTGCGAGACGAGTGCCAGGGCCTCCGCTACCCGCGGCTGAAACTCCGACACCCCCTTATCCCGCTTTTTTTGGCAATCCAGAGCGATCATTTCCAGGTGCAGCTTCATGAGCATCAGATCGTGCCCGATCTCATCGTGGAGGTTCCGGGCCAAACTGCGCCGCTCCTGCTCATAAACGCGGGTGATGTAGGCTGAGGCATCGCGGATCTGATCTGCGGACTCGAAGAGAGTAGCTTCCGCCAGGCTTTTTTCACCTGACGCCCAGTCGCCGGTATAACCCGATACGATCAGCAAACCGGCTAGTGCAAACATCCTGGCTAGCGAGAGGACGGGAGTTGCGCGCTTGCTCTCGTCCCGCAATAGTGTTTCGAGGCAGATCTCGAAAAGCCGGTTGAATGCAGTTACCGTCTGATCCAAGCTAGCCCTCCGCGCCAAAGCCACTCCGAATTGTTCGATATGGTGCTGGAATTGTGGGTACGACCAGCCCCGAAGCTGATTTGCAAACGCGCCAAGGTCCGGCGCGGCGCAGGGCAAAAAGTCGTGCGGATTCAGATCCAGAGCCTGAAGTTGGCGATACCAGACAGCAAAGATCTCTTCAGCGTGCTCCGCCAAGTCGTCCAATGCATTTGCTGCCGGTCCACGAATTGTGGAATGAAATCGATCTCGTGAGAACCCAGACACTGACAAATCCCTTCATCAGACACTCACAACACCGCCGTACGCTACTTGCAATCGTACTGCCAGGGAAGATCGAAGATCACGCTATACGTCAACGATACGTTTGCGAGCGGCCCCCGCTCTAAAGGGTGGCCCCCGAGGAAGTCCGTTTCCACAACTGATACCGCCGCTGCCCTCCCCCGCTCCGCATAAACACCTGGTTCTTCCACCGGCGCAATGCTTAACACCTTTGGCACAAGCTGTGCTGGACGAATGGGCCGGGCAATGCGAACGCAGCAGATTTTCGGATCGGATCGCATCAGGGAGTTCATCGCGCGCATCCTCGATTTTGGAGGGGCGTTGGTGGCCTTGCTGCTTCTGTCACCGGTTCTCGCCGGCCTCGCGCTGCTGGTTTTCTTCGTTGACGGCAGACCGGTGCTATTCCGCCAGAAGCGGGTCGGCAGGAACGGCCACTTATTTGAGATTCTCAAGTTCCGCACGATGTGTTCCAGCGATGCAGCGCAGCTGCCGCTAACAGTCGCGGGCGATCGACGGATTACATACACCGGAGCGATCTTGCGCAAGTTCAAGCTGGATGAACTGCCCCAGTTCGTAAACGTGCTGCGGGGAGAAATGAGCTTCATCGGGCCACGGCCGGAAATGCCGGAGTACGTTCAGTATCAAGACGCTTTGTGGCGCTCCGTACTCGAAGTGCGGCCGGGCATCACGGATGCCGCAACGCTGGTGTTTCGAGACGAGGAGCAGTTGCTGCAAAGTGTCGCGGACGCAGATTCGTATTATCGCGCGACACTGCTTCCTGCCAAGCTGCGCATCGCCCTGCGCTATCGAGAATCGCGATCGCTACCGCGCGATCTGACGCTGTTGTGGCTCACGGCGCGCTACAGCATCTTCCCGCGGAATTTCGACCGGGAGCGAGTGCTGCGCGCCCTGGGAGCCGAAGCTCCTTGAAAGGAACGAAATAGCCTCATGCACCCCGACACGTTCATTCCATTCCACATGCCTTCCATCGGCGACGAGGAGGTGAGAGAAGTGGAATCCACCCTCCGGTCCGGGTGGCTAACCACCGGACCACGAACCGCGCAATTTGAGAAGGAGTTCGGCAGCTATGTTCGCACGCCGCACGCGATCGCCGTCAGTTCCTGCACGGCGGGATTGCACGCCGCTCTCAGCGCGCTGGGTGTGGGCAAAGGCGACGAGGTGATCACGACACCCCTTACGTTCTGCTCGACGGTGCATGCCATTCTTCAAACCGGCGCGAAACCCGTCCTGGTGGATGTGCGGGCGGACGGGAATATCGATCCGGAAAAGATCGAGAAAGCCGTCACGGGCCGCACTCGCGCCATCCTGCCGGTGCATCTGGCCGGCCTTCCTTGTGAAATGAAAGTCATTTGGCGTCTCGCGCGGCGGCACGGCCTGCTGGTCGTCGAAGATGCCGCGCACGCTGCCGGCACGTATTACCGGGGCAGGTCCATCGGCGCCGCCGGTGATTCGGGAGACGTCAGCGACGCAGTATGCTTCAGCTTTTACGCAACTAAGAACATGACCACTGGGGAGGGAGGAATGATCACCACGCCCAGCAAGTCGCTGGCCGCCCGCATACGGATACTCGCGCTCCATGGGATGAGCCGGGATGCCTGGAACCGCTATTCCAAACATGGAAGTTGGTACTACGAAGTTATCGCTAGCGGTTTCAAGTACAATCTCAGCGACATTCAGTCGGCTATCGGAATTCACCAGCTGCGTAAACTGGACTCCTTCATACAGGCTCGGGCCCGCTACGCGGAAATGTATAACCAGGCGTTTGCTGAGCTTGAGGAACTCGAGACTCCACCGGCAGGAACGCATTGCCGTCACTCCTGGCACCTGTACATGTTGCGCCTGAACCTGTCCTCCCTGAAGATCGACCGTAAGGGATTTATCGAACAGCTACGGCGCAGGGGAGTTGGCGCGAGCGTGCATTTCATCCCCATCCCGCTTCACCCGTACTTTTCCAGAATGCCCTGGGCGGCTCGCCGCTGCGATCAAGCACTGAACTTGTACCAGCGGGTGGTCTCTCTGCCACTTTACCCGGCCCTGACAGAGGCGCAGGTCCGGCACGTCATAGGCAGCGTGAAGCATATTGTGGCGACCTACCGGGTTCGCCGGCCTCACGCGGCTCTGACGCGAGCTAGTTGAAAAAGAATCAAAACGGGCCCCAATGGCGGCGTGGACGCAGATTCCATCACCAAATTCGATTCTTTCCGGGATCCGAGGTAAAGTTCCCAGCCCGGAAGGCGAAAGAAACGAGAACCGATGGCGCATCGCTCGTCTTCCGCTACGCGACCCCTCAAATTATTCAATGAGTTGGCTCGCTGAATACAACATTAGAATATTTTAAGCACAATGCGGCATTTCTGATGTCAGTGCAGTTAATGCCAGGCGAACGACGAAGTGTTTGGGTAGTGGACGACGACGACGCAAACCGAAGCCGACTATCGAAATTTCTCAGCTCTCGGGGCTTTGACGTCATGTGTTGGGACTCCGGAGATCAGGTTCTGCGGAAACTGAGTGCCGCCAACGGCTGTGAACCGTCGATTTTACTTCTGGACCCGCGGCTACCTCGCGTCGGCGGCTTGGACTTGCTGACTCATCTGGCACAACGCGGGCGGCACATTCCCTCCATCGTCTTGTCCGGGTTCAGGGAGGTTTCCGCCATAGTCAAGGCCATGCAGCTCGGCGCTGCTGACTATTTGGTCAAGCCGGTAGACGAACAGGCCCTCGAGGCGGCTATCGCGCGGGCTCTGGAACAGCACGTCGAAACCTTCGCACCGGAAGAGGTGGCTTTCGTCAGCTCCAATCCGCGCATGCTCCAGATCAAAGCCGTGTGCGACCGGGTGGCTCGCACGGATGTTCCGGTCCTGATTTTGGGAGAGTCGGGCGTAGGCAAGGAAGTGGTGGCGCGTTACATTCACGCGCAGTCCGGC
>Ga0207703_10003115_pt1 | contig 14006 bp, 4 predicted proteins | sample KBSSwiS12_FD_184304 | JGI IMG/M metagenome (GOLD analysis project Ga0207703, IMG submission 184304) | Switchgrass rhizosphere microbial communities from Kellogg Biological Station, Michigan, USA - KBS Switchgrass S1-2 (SPAdes) (version 2) | ecosystem: Host-associated > Plants > Roots >... | reverse complement strand
ATCCACGAAGCGGTCGAACGCTCGCTGCAGCCGTTGCCGCATCGGTCCGGAGTCATCCGGACCGAAAGAAATCGCCGTGATCTCGAATCGCTCGCGATCGTGCGCTTCAAACAATCCCGCCATCAGTAGCGCAGTGGCATGCTGATGGTAGTCGGCGGAGAGGTACGCAACGCGGATCCGCTCGTGACGATATTTTCGGCCGTCCCAAGCTGATCGGCAGTTGGGCGGCATCCGGTCCGCCGCCAGGATGCGCGCCGCCTTCAGATGCAACTCGGGAGATTCGTTCATCGCGAGCAACGTGAAGGGTTGCACCACCGCCTTACCGGCCTCGACACCAGCGACGATTCGATCGCGACTGGCCTCGTAATCCGCCCAGTCGCAACAGGCCATGCGCGCGCCAGCGAGCGCACCGGCCGCATAGTCGAAATCGGGAGCGAGCTCCAACACGCGAACGAGAGAAGGCACTGCCTCGTCAGGACGACTCAGCTTGACGAGCGCGCCACCCCGCTGCTCGTATGCTTCGGCGAGCTGCGGATCGAGCGCAATCGCCTTATCGCAGTACTCGATTGCCTCCGCCGTCTGATTGTTACCTAACAGGATGTTGGCGAGGTTGCTGTACGCCGCGGCATAAAATCAGGCCTCAGGCAACGCATTCTCAATGGCGCCAACGGCTTCCGTATAACGCCCGAGGCGTCGCAGGGCGCCCCCCAGATTGTTATAGGCCTCCGGGAAATCCGCTTTGAGCCGGATGGCGCGCTCGCACAGGCGCAGCGCCTCCTCCGGGCGCTTCATTGACAGCAATGCGCTCGCGCAATTGCTCAACGCCTCGGGGTTGTTCGGCTCGGCAGCGAGCGCGCGCTCATAGCTCTCCACAGCCGCGCCATACAATTTCAGTTGCTGGAGCGCATTTCCGTGACTCACCAGCGCGGGCTTCAATGCCATGGCGCGCTCGTAGTGGGCCAGTGCCTCGCCCGCACGGTTCAACTTCAGGAGCACATTGCCGCGGTTGTTGTGCGCCTCAGAAAACGACGGATTGAGCAGCAACGCGCGCTCATAGCAATCGGCCGCCTTCTCATACTCGTGCAGTTCAAAGTGCGCGATGCCCAGATTGTTGTAGCCAATGGCGTAGTTGGGATCGAGCTGCAGAGCGCGCTGGAAGCTGCCGATGGCTTCTTCGTGCCGGCCCAGGCGCATGAGCGCCTGGCCGAGGTTGTTGTGACCGCGCACGCTGTCCGGCTCCAGATCGAGCGAGCTGCGGTAGCTGCTTTCGGCCTGCGCGAACAACCCTCTCGCGAGGAGCTCATTGCCGCGAGCGAACAGCACCGCCGCGCTCATTTTTTCTGGCGCTTGATGCATTCTTCGTCGCTGGGCTTGCAGTCTTCCTCACCCAACCCGGTGACGAAGACGTCCAGCCAGCTCAGGGCCGAGGCAGCCAACGGCGCTGCCTGATCCTTGTTGCTGAAGACGTCCATCGATGATACCGAGGTGGTCGAAGCGCTGGCCGCACTCACTGCGCCCGACACCGACGCTGTGATGTTGCTGACTGCCGGCGGAACACCAGTCGCCGTTCCACCGAAGTTGATGTTGCTGGCACCGATGACCGTCGCCGCAGCAACGTTAATGTTACCCGCCGCGCCGATACCCGCGTCACCCGCATCTACCGCGCCGATCGGGGCGATCAGATTGACGTTGCCCAGCGGCTGATCCTGGCCAGTCTGGATTGTGCGGATACCGCTACCCGCGACGGCCGCGTTGAACACCAACACCGTGTTGCCGTTCGAGTCCACGGCAAACGTCGGCGGTGGCAATGACAGAGAAGTCTTGGCGCCGTTACCGGCGTCGATGTTGCCTTCGTTGGACCAGACGACGATGTTGCCACCGCCCAAGGTAAAGACGCGCGAGCTGTTGACGTTGACATCGCTCTTGGAATAGATGTTCACGTCGCCCGTGCCCTGGGCCACGATGCCGAGCTGCGATGGGCTCTTGACCGTGCCGGAGCCCGAGGGCGGGCTGGCGAGGCCGACATTCATCGAGCCGCCCGGAACCATCAGCGTGATGTCGCCACCGGCGATGGTGTAGATCTGGCTGTATCTCAGGTTCAGATTGCCCAGAAAGGGATCACCCGGGCTTCCGGGGACCGCGTTGCGGCTGCCGGGGAAGAGTGCATCGATGGCCGCGTAGCCGTTCTTGTAACCAGGACCATTTGGTTTCTTGGCCTCGATACCGGACCTGTCGAGCTCGCTGAAGAATATCTGGTTGATCAAGGGACGCTGCAGGTCGGCGCTGAATTTGACGAACGCTGCCTCTGCGTCGGCGAAGGACAGGTTGCTCGCATGGTTGACCTGCTCGACATAGGCCACGAGCGCGGCCTGATCCAGCGGAGATTTCTCAATGATCTTGCTCAGGAACGTGGCGAATTCCGGATTCTGACCGAGGCCCGCGAGCATGGTGATGTCCGCACCGTGATCGACCTTCAGATTCGCGTTGTTCAGTCCGCCGGTGGTCGTCACACCTGCCGAGAATCCCAGGTCGATGTTGCGGCCCGCGAGCATGTCGAGCCGGCCTCCTCCACCCACCGTGACGACCGCGACCACGTTGGTATTAACGATCCCGGAGGGGGCGAGCTGCGGAGGATCGATAAAGTCCCGGCCCGCGGAAATCAACGTGAGATCGGTGGAACGCAGATTCTGGCCGCGATATTGCAGATCCACGATGTCGCGGCCCGCTTCCATCCGCCCGGCCTTCGGCACTGAGAAGCCCATGTTCAGAATGTCGCGCCCCGCGACAATGGACGCAGGCGTCAGATCGTTGACATGCCGGTTGGCATTGAAGGCATAGGCCGCATCGGCCGCGACGTTGATCAGTGCGCTGATGGCTGCTCCGAAGCTGAGGCCATTTGACGCAGTCGGTATCGCTGAATCCGGCGCATCTGACATGAAGAATGTCGGGTTGGTCGTCGGGTGCGTGATGTCCCGCCCCGCGAACAGGTTTAATTGTCCGGAACCCGAGGGGAACAGGATCGCCCCAGCGCTGACATCGGATGTCAGTGACGCCAGGGTCAGGCTGGCAGGATTGACAGCAAAATAATTGGGGTCGCCACCGCCGGCAACCGCCCCGCCAATCAGCGGAGTAACGGAATCTGAAACGGTGCGAAGCGACACGTCGCCTCCCGTGCTCTGCGCGTTGAATGCAGAATTCGCACCGTAGGTGAAGAATGTGGCGTTGAGCTTGTTATTGGCCGCCGGCTGCGCCAGCGCCGTTGGGTTCATTACGCCGCCGACGAGGATGTCACCCTGCGCCCACAGCGACACCTGCGCCGTAGACAACTCGAATACCGAGCCTACCGTTGCCTCGGGAGTGCCCAGATTGTCGGCAAATGAACGACCCGCGGTGAACGTGCCCTTGCCGTCGGCGACAAAGAACTGACCGCTCGTGACATCGGCGCCCGCAGTGACAGTCATCCCGCCACTGTTGAAGTGAGTCTGCGTCTGCGTCGTAGTGTCGAGAGCCAGACTGTCGGAAGCCGCGGCCGAGACATTCGTAACGTTCTGGCCCGCCGAGATCCGGACATCACCGCCACCAAAGGAGGCGAGACTCCAGGGGTCCCGGTCATACGCGGTCACGTTGAGCCCGTAGTAACCCAGGCCGTTCTTGACTCCACGTCCCTGCCAGGCCGACGGGCTCTGTGGATCGATCGAGTCGAAGCCCGTGACATCGTGGCCCGCATTGACGACGAGGTTACCGCCTCCCTGGAGGAAATTTACCCGCGGCTTATTGGATCCGCTGAGGGTGATCTGCAGCGGACCCGGCCCGGCGACACCGGTTGTATAAGCCGAGGCTCCGCTGTTGATGATCACGTCATGCGAGGCCACGAGATCGATGTCCCCGGTTCCTGTTCGCACGAAGGTGCCGGAACCGGTCAGGGTGAGATCAGCGCCACTGCCAGCTTTGACTGCGAGCGGGTTGGCGCTGGCCAGATCGGCACCGGCCACGAAGCGCAATGATGAGGACGGGCTCGCTGAGAGCGAGTTGTTGGCAGCGATCCCGTCGGAGACCATGGCGTTGATGCTGATGTTGCCGCTGGCGCGGACAGTGAGATCGATCGGTGCTCCGAGCGCCAGCGACTGCAGATCCAACGCACTGGACAGCGACAAATCACCGGTCTGTTGAATGACGACGCCGGGCTGAATCAGGTATGTCAGGTCTTTATTATTGGCGCTGGCACCCTTCAATCGATCGGGAATGGCGCCGTTGGCCAACCCCAGGAAGCTCGTAACATCGGTCTGAATCTGACCGAAGTTCTGCGTGAAGTCGTCCGTGTTCTGATAAGTGGGCAGCACCGCCTCAACAACCACCTGATCGGTGCCGAGGATGCGGGCCGCAAAGCTGCCGATACCCACCTCACCGGTGCTGACGATCGCGGGTGCTCGCAGCAGGAGAGAGCCTTTCTGCGACTGCCCGCTGACATCGATCGACCCGCCCGCATTGAGATTGATCACGCCGCTGACGGTCGACAACTCGATCTGGCCACCCCGGCCATCGGCAGCGGTGCCCTTCGCCAGCAGGGATCCAGTGGACTCGACAGTGAGGCCATTGCCGGCAAACAGGCCGATTGAGCCACGTTGACCGCCCGACGGCGCATTCAACGTTCCAGCGATGTCGATGACGCCGGTGTCGGCCGAAAGATTGATCTGGTTGGCCGTCAGCGTGTTGCCCGCAGCCAGGCTCAGATCACCGCTCTGTACTCGAACCGACAACAGGTTGGTGAACCCGCCCGCCGTCAGCTTGGTTGCAAGTGGCGAGAACCCGCCGGCCAGTTGACCTGCGGTCAGCCAGAAGCCTCCGCCGCTTGCACCCGCCATCGCGTTGCCCGCAAGACTACCGCCCAGTGTCACAGTGCCTCCACCGAGCACAGACAGGAGTCCACCAGGCGCCGCGCCGGCGCCCGACACGTTGATAGAAGAGCCGCTGGCTACAGTGACCGCGCCCGTGGCCGCGAGATTGACGATTCCACCCGCAGCACCCCGAGTCTGGTCACCGACGCCAACGGTAATTCCGCTCGAGTCTATGACTGCACCCGAACCGACATTGATGGAGGACGAGGCCGGCGAACCGGAGGCACCCGGGGTGGCGGTCAGCGAGATACTGCCGCCCGGTGTGATGATTGAGCCGGAGTCCTGAATCTGATTCGCCGTCAACGAGAGATGGCCGCCGAACGAAGCCACCAGCGTCGAAGCGGCAGGCGCGGTGCCGGACTGTTGCACCGTCAGTGTGCCATCAGGCACGCCGATGGTCGTTTCAGCAAGGCTTTCAGCAGTGATCACGGGTGCCGACAAAGTCAGGTTTCCAGCCACCGCCAGCGCGCCGGTGCCCTGGCCAACCACGGCAGTGGAGGCCTGCACCGTAGTCTGACTGTTGCCGTTGATGTTCAGGTTGCCGGGTCCAACATTCAGTGTGTTGGCCGCGAAGCTCAGACTTCCGGTGCCGGTAGTCGGCGCGGGCAGCGCAGTCGTGTTCAAACCTTCGAGGGTGACTATCCTGCCGCCCAGGACCGAGTTGTCGCCGCTGAGATTGTTGATTGAATTCCCGATGAGGTGGAGCGTCCCCAACGTGGGAGCTCCTGAGCTGTCCACACCCAGGGACACAGCGGTCTGCAGATTGATGGTATCGGCGCTTGCCAGCCGCAGCGCGCCGGCTGTCTGCATCTGCGACAGCAGACCGGAATTGATCTGCAGGGAGTCAGTCGATGTACTGTTTCCATTTCCTGGATGGCGGTCAGCGACAAAGCCAATGCTGTTGGAAGCCAGCGACCAGCTCGCCCCCGGAGCGTTGATCGTGCCGTTCACGACGATGCTTTCAGGAGCGTCCAGAGCGACAGCTCCGCGTGTGCTCAGCGTGGCACCGCTGTCTACCGTTATGGTCGCGCCGCCTGAAACCGGTCCGGTGCTGCCTCCAGACGCGGAGCGCACGGCAATGGGCAGACGGGAATCCGATACAGCCAGGAGGGCTGCTCCGGCGTCGATCGTAGTGCCGTCAGCACTCTTCAATGTCAGCTGTGATTCTTCAGGCAACTTGGACGGTGCGCTGCCACTCGAAGCGACCGTGGCGCCCGATTGAACTTCAATAGACTGATCCGCAACGGCGATGACCTGGCCAGCGCTCAATTGCGCCCCCGTCGCAACAGTCAGTTTGCTCGCGGTCACCGATACGGAGGTACCATCCGCCGAGATCTGGCCGCCCAGAATGAGGTTGCCAGCGTTCCAACTGCTGACTACCGGCGCACTGAGCGAAACACCGCTCGAGGCCACCTGATCCTCCGAGCCCGTGACCGTCAGCTCACTGGAGCTGATCTCGATCGTTGCCGCCACGCCGCCTTTGCCCGCGGCCGAATTGACCTTGCCGAACGCATTCAGGGTATGGCTCGCGGCAAACAGTAGCGAGCCGGCATCGGCGGGCAGCACCACGGTTTTTCCCGCGGCGGTCACTGCCGGGCCGAAATAGTCCGTGGCCGTGCTCAGGTGATACGACGCCAGCTGTTGTGAATAAGAGCCCGGCCTGACAACGAAGCCGGTGTACCCGGACGAATATTGCAGGCCGGTGTTGCCGAAAGTCAGGTAACCCGCTGTCACCGCCGTGCCGTCAGTGAGCGTCCCGATCGTGCCAGGCACGAGGCTCTTGAAGCCAGGCTCGACCTGGACCAGGAATGCGCCGGGCAACAACGCAAAGCGTGCAGGCAACAGCGCGTAGGTCCCTGCCGCCAGTCCTGATCCCCCACTCAGGTAAACGCTCGAGCCGGGACTCACGTTTGAATCTGTAAATTCCTGGATGTCAAAGGGCGCGTAGCGACCCAGCATCGTTGGCAGGACAGCGTACAGGCCGGCAGCGGCGGCATGGGTCTGTCCGAGCGAGTCGACGCTTCCGCCGGTTCCTGGAACAAATTCGTAGGCCGTCAGATCACCGCCACCGCTGACATCGATGGTCGCGTTCTTCGCGAATGTCACGTTGGGAGCGTTGAGATTGATCGCGCGCGCCGGAACGCCGGCTATGTTTATGGTGCTGTTGCCAGGGGTGTAAACCCACTGTGCCTGCCCCAACACGGTCCGGCCATACAGCAGCGTGGCGCCATCGGCGCTTACCGAAGTGAGGCTGCCATCCAACAGCGACAGTGAATCCGTGGCATTGAAATTCACGACGCCGAACGGTGCGAGGATGGCACCGCCGTTCACGATATTCGTCGCATTGACCGTCAATGAGCCAGCGACCGAAAGCGGTGTCCCGAGCGATTCCGCGGTCTGTCCCGCCGGCAGAGTCGACCCGAATATTACGTGACCGTCAGCGGCGGAGTCCGCAATTGTGAATGAGGTCTGGGTCGCCGGATAAATGCGCTCTGCGTTGATGGTGAGATCGCCAGCGAGCGCCAGCGTTCCACTCAGGTGGGTCGGGTCCACGGGCTGGAAAACAACATCGCCTGAGCTGTTCAGGGTGGTCATACCCACGCCCTGGAGCGTCACCAGGCCCGACAGCGCGATCTGCTGCGCGTTCACCGTCAGCGATCCGGGTCCTCCCAGCGCAGCTGCGGGGGCCGTGACGTTTGAATTGCTATCAGAGATGGAAACGTAGGGTGCGTTCAGAACCGAGCTCACTCCGAACCCGACGCTGATATTCGGAGCGTTCAGGCTGATGGAGCCGCGCATCGACAGCGGCGAGCTGTTGTTGAGCGCGATCGTGCTATCCGCCTGCAATTTGAGGAAGTCCAGACCGGATGCGGCGAGTTGCGTGGTGGAGAGGCGCGCCAGATTTCCGTAGGACGCGGTGGGACTGGTACCGACCGAGCCCGATATCAACTCAATCGTTGCGGGCGCCGGCGGCAGTGGTGCCGCTCCCGGGCCTAGAACGACCAACAGGGGACTGAGGTCCACCTCGAGTGATCCACCCGCCAGAGTGCCCAGATCGCTGGTTCCTGCATGCGCTTCCATCGAGCCCAGGAGCGAGATGGACTCGACGGATCGGGCGAGTATCGAACCGCCGGCGCTGCCGACGATCGTGTGCCGGTATCCGCCAGTGCCACCGATCACATTGACGTCCAACGCCCCGCTGGCGCCGGCAACGTCGATCAAAGAGCCGGCATTGGAAATGATCTGGCCGCGTTCCGCGAGGAGACTCACGCGTCCGCCGGCCACCACGTTGCCCAAGAGCAGATTCTGCGTGTTCGGTTTGAGGAGGACCGTGCCTCTGACATCCAGAACGCTGCTGGCACCGAGCTCGATGCGCTGATCGGGCAGGTATCCGGGATCTTTGATGAGCGTCGGTGGGGTGATGTGCGCGGTGATGCTGCCGCCGGCGGCATGCACGGCTCCATCAATCAACAGGCTGCCCTGACTGACGAAGGCGATTTTGGACAACGGGTCAGCGGTGAGGCTCGATCCGGCCTGCATGTCCAGATTGCCGAGCACGGTCGAAGCCGGGTCGGTGCCCTCACCCACTACCTGGAATGTCAGGTTCATCGGCTTGCGGTTGTAGGCCGGCAATAGTCGGGACTGACCGAAACCAGCGATTACGCCGCCGCCCGCGCGAGTCAGGTATCCCGGTGACAACATCAACGTTTGTGCCTGCGCGACAATGTTCGTACCGGAAGTAACGGTTAGAACATCATCGCTGTCCGCGTCAGCAGCCAGCGGGGCGGTGGCCGTGAGCGAGATATTGGAAAAACCGTACTTTGAAAAGAGTCCGGATTGCAGGCTGAGCACCCCGCCAGGAGCCTTCGCCGGATGGGTAGGAGCGGAAGGGTCGGTAGGAGCGGAAGGGTCCGTAGGACCAGTGGGATCGCTGGCGGAGACCACGGGAAGATCGTCGATACGCTGGCCCGCGGCCCACTGATCTCCCTGGGAGATCGAGATTCGGGGCGCCAGCAATGAGAACGAGCCTCCCAACGCACCCTGCACGCCGAATGCATCGAGCGAGACGTTGTTGCCAATCTCCAGAGCCGACTGGTACGGCGAAGCATCAATCGTGATGGATCCGCCGGTGCCGCCCGCCAGTGCATTGTTGGCATAAACCCATGCACCGCCGCTGGCAGCCAATCGCACATTGTCGCCGATGATCAACTCACTGCCGGCCGAGGACGCTGAATTTTCCGGCGCGAGACTCAAAGCGATTGAGCCTCCATTCTGATACACCGGTCCCAGCACCGAGAGGGGCGCATATTGCGCATTGTTGGTCCATTGGCCTCGCACATCGAGCGTCACTGCGTCTGCGATGTCGATTCCATTGCGCGAGCCACCGGGAAGGCCCGAAGTCGCCGTTTCCGCGCTGAGGAAACTGAGATTGCCACCGAGTGCCGTAATGTCCGACGCAATCGAAATGCGGGCGGCTTCTATCTGGAGTGAAGCGCCAACGCCGAGATTCAACGGCATTCCGGACGGCAGCGTAACTGTCGAATTGCTGTATATCTGTGTCTGAGAGAAGCCGCCGTCGGTGATATACGAGGGTGAGAGTTGGAGAGTCCCCTGTGGCAGCGGCGCGCCATCGGCCACGATCACCGGCAATATGTTGTTGCTGAACGTAATGCCCGGCGCGAAGAAATCCGGCACATTACCGGTATACACCGGAGTGGAATCGCCCAGGATGAGGGTCCCGCCCTTCGCGATGCCATTACCGCCGATGACGTGCCCGGCAAGATAGCCCATGAGACTCTCGGCAGGAATGGCGGCGGGATCCCGCTGATACAGGCCATTTACGGCCGTACCGAGCAGCGTGCCCTGCAATGACATCGCGGGAGCTGCGAAAGTGACGGTTCCCGCGGAAAAGCCCTGCGTGTATCCCGGACTGACGTGCCCCAGGCCCGGCGTCGGGCTGGTGATCTGCACACCAAAGCCATTGTAGTTCGCGGTGTAGGTCGGATTGAGCACGCCCTTGTAGAGAGTGTTGGGATCCGCGATGCTGATGTCATAGAGCTTGCCGTTCGCCCCGATCAGTTGTGTTGTTTGCGCGACGCCCGTCGTATACGTCCACTTGCCACCCGAAACATCGATAGTGGTTCCCTTGGCTACCACTACGTCACCTTCGGATTTGAAGCTCACTGAACCGCCTACCGAGGTACGCTGAGCGAGGCTTTCCGGAATGGCCTGCAGCAATGACTGCCAGGATGCCTCGCTGATGATGGCGGGCTTGCCGTTGCGGATATCCACAATCACGGTCTGGGCCTGCAGCGGGCCACCCCTCTGCAGCGGATCATCCTCGAGCTCGTTGCTGCGCAACTGGAGGGTCTGCAGATTGGCCGACATCGGCACTACCGCGCTACTGCCGTGCAGGTTGATGTTGGTTCCGGCGGCAACGCGGATCTGCGCGGCGCTGTTGTCCGTCGTGAGTCCCCTGTCGGGATTGGCCGCGGCCGTCACATTGAGCGTGCCCGCCGGAGCCGTGATCTCCCCCGCGATATCCACTTCCTGGCCGGTCAGCTCGATGCTCGACTGAATCTGCTTCTGGCCTACGACGGCAGTGGTCGGATCTGACAATTCAGGCAGGATGTCGATCTGGCTCGTGGCTCCGATTTTGAGCGTTCCGCCCTGGTTGTTGCAGATCGAATTGTCCGACGCGCAGTTGGCAGCTCCATCGCCGTTGGTCTGCTGGTTACCGGCTCGCAGAATGACTGAGCCGTTGGCCGACACTGCGGTGGTGGCGGAGATGCGACCATTCTGATTGACAGCCATTCCGACGAGCGACACGTTGCCGCGTGGAGCAGAAAGAGTTGCACCGTTCTGGTTGGTCGTCGTGCCAACGCCCGGCTCGCCATTACTGCCGGTTGGGCTGCTGCCGGCGACTTCAACGATGAGTCCACGCATGGATGGATCGGTGCTGCCCGCGAGATAAAGGGACTGCCCGGCAGCGAGTACGATCTGACCGTCAGGCGCTGATAAACTGCCGCCGTTGGTCACGTTCTGAGCGGCCAGCAGGATGCGACCGCCTTTGGGCTCGGTTGCGTTGATCTGAGCTCCAGGCTGCACCGATATCTGCACCGGCTGCGGCTTGCCGGCCGCATCCAGTATGGGATTACCCGCGGAATCAGTTATGTAAGTTCGGCCATCAGAAGAAAACGCCGAAGCGGGGGGTTTTTGCTTGCTCGGCGCCAGAATGCCCGAGGTCAGCTCGGCATCCCCATTGGTCATTCCCAGGGAGGAAGCGACCAGGCCAGCGACGTTGACCGAGGAGCTCGCTCCGAAGACAAACCCGTTGGGATTGATCAGGTATACCTGACCGTTGGCGGTGAGACTGCCGAAGATGGCGCTGGGACTGGCCTGGTAGATCTTGTTGAGCGCAATCGCCGTGGAGCTCGGCTGATTGAAGATCACTTTGCCATCGGCGCTGATGTTGAACGACTGCCAGTTCAATATCGCCTGGTCGGTGGTCTGATTCACCGTCAGCGTACTGCCGTTTGAGATGGCGGTCGCCGCGCCCGAGGTGACGAACCCCGCCGGAGGCGCGGTCATTCCAGGTGTTTTGAACTGCGGTGCGCAAACACCGGGTGCGCAGGGCACGGGGAGTGTTGCTGCCTCGACCGCATTGCCGCTCAATGCAGCCGCGATGGTCAGAAACGCTGCAACGGTGGTGAGCGAAGACCTGCGAAGTGCGCGCGCCCAGATGGAAAATGACATCCAGTTCATCATCGTTCTCTCTAAAACGTGCTCTTCAGATCAAACAAGATGCGCGGCTCGTTCTTCCGGGTCCGCGTGGTCTCATTCAGGGGATCGGCGATTGTCAGCGTGCCGCTGATGAAGTGACCGGGCAGCAGATCCAGTCCCAGGCCCCAGCTGCGCAAGGTGTCCGCGGTGGACTCGCTGCTGAGCGCGTCATTGCGATGGCCGCGGCCGGCATCGAAGAAGATGAATCCATCACCCAGGATGAAGCCGTGGGGAGCCCACTGCGGCGACTGGAACTGAATGCTGCCTTTGTAGGCGCTGTCACTCAGGATTTCCGCTTCGAGATAGCCGCGCACACCATCGGCGCCGGACAGCGAGGCCTGCTCGTAGACAACCAGCGGCTCGAGCGATTCCTGCAACATGCCCCGTAGGATGAGCTGCATGTTGAGCGGCAACCGCTGGGTGAACGCGAGGTCCGAGCGCAGATAAAAGTAGTTGCCGTGCGCGAGGAAGCGCGTGGTTTCAAAGTTGGTCGTGCGGTTGCCCCAGCCGCGCGGTCCGGCATTCGCCGTGAGATCAAACGAGATGAGCCGCGAGGCGAGCTGCCACGATCCCTGATAGCCCAACGAGGCATTGAGATACGAGATGGGTTGAATGGTTGTGGTCGGGCCTGTCGCGTTATCGACTGGAGTCAAGCCGATCGTGTTCTTGAAGTGCTTGTACTCCAGGCCGAGCGTCAGAGACTGAATATTGCCCGGCACATACTCGAGTGGAATACCGAGGCGCGCGCCGTAGACCTGCCCGTCACCCAGCACTCCTAATGCACCACCCGTGCCGCTCACTGTGGCGACGTCGCTGGAGGAATTAATAAAACTGACACTCGGCCGCAATCCGCCTGCAAGGGGACGCAAGCCGTAGTTGGCACTGACCACACTCACCTGCCCCGTCTTCTGGGGTGTGAAGGTGTATTGGGTGGACAGGCTATCCAGCTCGCCGAACAGGTTGTTGTAACTGAGCGATGCGGTCGCGCGCAGCGGCTCGGTATCAGGCGAATACTGATTGTTGAAATCGATCCCGCCGTGCAGTGGCAGGTGATCATCGACCTTCAGCGCTATGTCCATGGTCCCGGGGACCGGGCCCGCTTTCAGGACCGGAGTCACCGATTTGTCGGTCGTCTGCGCGTTGATGTTCGCGAGCTGCGTCTGCAGCTCCTTCATGTTGGGGACCGTACCCGGCTTCACCGCAGGCAATTCATCCAGGATCTTCCCTTCAGAAAAATAGCGGGCGCCGCTGATGGTCCGTACCCGGGTTTTTCCTTCCGTGACCCGCAATCGCACGATTCCCTCATTGATTTCCTGCGGTGGAATGTCGACAAAGACTGTCGCGTATCCAGCATCGTGATACGCCTTTTCGAGCGCGCCCCGCGCGGTATCTACATCGTCAATCGTCTTGCCATCGCCGAGCAGCGGATACAGCACGCCTTCGATATCGCGGTTCGACATGACGGTGTTACCGAGCACGCGGTACTCGTGCACGTCGAATCGCTGAACCGGTTTGTCTTCGGCCAGGGCAATCGAGCTCAATCCCAGGATCAACAGCAATGCCAGGCCGACAGGCGGACTTAGTCTCACGCGTGTTTCTCGCAGCAAACGAGCGACGATACGTTCTTATTATTTAGGAACTGTGAATGAAAAAGCCGACCCCCCTCACGAGGGGCCGGCAGTGGACACTTATGTTCTTCTTATTGGAGAACCGTTAGCGGATCGATCAGATCTGCTCGCCCGGCACGGAGCAGCTGTTGCCTGCGCGTGAGTACGGGTTGACATACACCGTCGCTGTGCCCGCGCCACCGTTGGTGGTCAGCGGGGTGGCGGCAACGTTGCCACCGATGCCTGGGATCGCGAGAACGTCCGGGATCGAAGGCAGGTTCGCCAGCTTCGGCAGCTGCGTCTGCAGGTAGGTCGACAGAGCGAGCGAGCCACCGGTCACGCCGGTCTCCGGAACCAGAGTCGCTTCGAACCACCAGCCGTAACGGCCCGTGGCAGCAGCCTGGTTGCTCGGAGCAACGCCGTCGATCGAGGCGAGGATCACGTTCGTGAACTTCGTGCCGTTGGCCGGGTTCAGGATCTGGTCGATGCTCGCGTAAGCGATTGAGCCAGGGGTGCTGTTGACGGCGGTCATCTCTTCGCCCGTGGAGAAGTTGAGCACTTCGCCTGCCTGCGGGTTCGGCATGCTGGTCGAGCCACCGCAGTGGTAGCCGAGGAGGAACACGTTGGTGGACGTGCGCGTGCCCGAGCCCGGCTCACGATTGATGCGCGTGATCGGCGAGGAGGCGGAGGAGATCGGGGCGCCGGAGTTGGCGTCCGGAAC
>Ga0207703_10003105_pt1 | contig 14027 bp, 15 predicted proteins | sample KBSSwiS12_FD_184304 | JGI IMG/M metagenome (GOLD analysis project Ga0207703, IMG submission 184304) | Switchgrass rhizosphere microbial communities from Kellogg Biological Station, Michigan, USA - KBS Switchgrass S1-2 (SPAdes) (version 2) | ecosystem: Host-associated > Plants > Roots >... | reverse complement strand
TATCCCGGCGGACAGGTCGACGTCTCCTTCGGCTTCTTCACCTTGTCCAGGGTGTTGGCGCCGATCGAGAGGAGCAAGCCCTTGTTGAACAGGTAGTCGGCGTTGCCGTTGACATACGGGCCCTGGACGCCGGCGTTCAGGAAGAAGGCCTGGTGCGCGCCGGAGAAGCCGAAGCCGAGCTCGCCCTGCACGTCGCGCTCGCCCCTGAGGTACTTCGCCCGCACCTCGCCGAATCCCATGGGCGCGCCGGTCAGGACAAAGCTCCCCTCGATCTTCCAGCCCTCGACGTTGCCGTTCGCCTTGACCTTGGCGTCGCGATAGCCGAGGACCGCCGTGGCGCCGTCGCGGACGCCGAAGTTCCAGTTGATGCCGACATAGACGGTGTTGTCGTTGCGGCCGCTCTTCTCGATCGTGGGCGGCACGGTGCCGCCTCCCTTGCCGGCATGCGCCGGCAGCGTCATGGCGAAAGCCGCCAGGATGAACAGGACGCCATGAAGAAGCTTGGTCATCGATTTGTCTCCGTTGTTGTTCAGGTGTTCTCTCGGGAGCCCGCGTCGGCGAGAGCGCCGGCTCGGGCGGGGGCGATTCTGGGGCGGGCGTCTTCGCCCGCCTAGCCCGCAATCGGGTGCGAGGGTTTTCCTCAGGTCATCCGGTCGACGGCACGCAACGACAGCGCCTGGATGGTCAGCGACGGAGCCTCGCCGCCGCCCGAGCTCGGAAACACGCTGGCATCGCAGATCCACAGGTTCGGCACGCCGTGCATGCGCAGGCTCGCATCGACCACCGAGCTGCGCGGGTCGACGCCCATGCGGCAGGAGCCGAACACGTGCGCCGACGAGAAGCTGTCGTAGGTGCCGTACTCCTCCACCAGCGTGACTGCACCGCTGGCCCTGAGCAGGCCGCGCGCCGCCGCCGCCATCGCCCGCAGGCGCTTGACGTTCATCGCATCGACGACGGAGTGGATCCGGGCCAGCGGTCGGCCGAACTCGTCCGTCTCCTTCGGATCGAGGTCGATCATCGAGCCCTCGTGCGGCAGGCTCTCGCCGACCGCGCCGACGGCGATCAGGCTGCCCACCGCGCGCCGCATCTTCTCCTTGTGCGCCCGGCCCCATCCGGGTACGGCGCGCTGGGCGTGGGCGATCGCCCCCGTCATGTCGGCCTCGTGGATCGCGGCGCTGAGGCGAAAGCCGCCGATCACGCCCGGGATCGCATCGGGGCGGTTCCTGTCCCAGCTGATCGCATCGGCCGGGAGGCCGCCGAAGCTGAGCAAGGGCTCGCCGGCATCGGCGATGCTGGTCCAGGCGACGCTCTCGAGGAAGTTGCGGCCGACCTGCGGCCCGCCCAGGCCGCGCTGCAACAGCAGCGCCCGCGGCGTCTCGACCGCGCCGCAGGCGAGCACCAGGCGCGGCGTGGCGATGCGCTGCACCCGCTTGGCCGCATCGGCGACCTCGATCGCCTCGATCCGCCCCCCGGCACCGCCGAGGATGCGCAGCAGCGTGTGCTCGGCCCGGATCTCGCAGCGACCGCTGGCCCGGGCCTTGGCGATGAAGGTGACGTCGGCCGAGCCCTTGTCGCGGCGCGGGCAGCCGTGGGTGCAGCCGCCGCAATAGTTGCAGGGCGGCCGGCCGTCGAAGGCCACCGGGAGCGCGGCCCTCGGGTTCGGCTGCCAGCCGATCTTCAGCGCTGCGGCACCGCGCGCCAGCCGGCGCGATGCGCGCGACAGCGGATGGGCAGCGAACGGATAGGGGGCGCTGCGCCAGCGGTCGCCCGCTTCCGCCGGGCCGGCGACGCCGAGCAGGCGCTCGATCTCGAGGTAGAGCGGCTCGAGCTCGGTGTAGCTCACCGGCCAGTCGGCGGCAACGCCGAAGCGGCTCTTCATCTTCATCGCCGCCGGATTCATGCGATGCGCCTCGCCGACGAAATGCAGCGTGCTGCCACCGATGCCGCGCACGTGGTGATAGCCGGCGCCGGTGGCGACGCGCCGGTCGCCGCGGTTGGTGCGGCCCTGCGCCAGGCTCCACGAGCGCAGGTCGGCGAGTTGCGGGTCGAGCGCCTGCATCGGCGCGAACGTGACCTCGCCCTCGCTGCCCGGCTTGTGGCGGAAGCGCTGCTTTTCCCAGTCGTTCCGGTCGAGGCCGTAGTCGCGCTCGGGGTCGAAGGCCGGGCCGGCGTCGAGCAGCAGCACCTTCCAGCCGCGCTCGGTCATCCGCCACGCGGTCGCCGCGCCGCCGGCGCCGGCGCCGACGACGACGGCGTCGTAGGGACCTTCGGCCATCGCTCAGGGCTTGCTAGCGCACCGCGTCGAAGAAGCCGAGCGGCTGCGGCGGCCGGTCGAGCGCGAGGCCGCGCCAGGAGAGCGGCTGCACGTAGTAGTCGGCCATGATGGTGTTGCGCATGACGAGGAAGAAGCGTCCCGGCGGCGATTCCCACGGCATCGCCTGCATCCGCTCCAGCGCCGAATGGCGGACGGATTCCGGCGCGGCCGCGAAGTCGCCGCCGCATTCGCCGTCGAGCCAGTCGCAGCCGGCGACGAGCAGACGCTCGGCCAGCGGATTGCCCTGCACATCGCCGAGGATCGCCTTGGGCACGCCGAGCGCCGAGGCCGAAGGCGTCAGCGCGTCGGCCGGGACCAGCGTGTCGCAGAAGGCGGTGAAAGTGCGGGCGATGCGCTCGCCATCGGCTGGCCCGCCCGCGGCCAGCGCCTGCAGGTCGGTGCAGGCCAAGGCCACGCCCAGGGCGATGCGGCGCGCGGCGCGGCGCCGCTCTGCGGACTGCGGCGCGTCGTCGTCCGTCGGCGCCGGTGGCGGAAATTTCATCGCGGCGATGATAGTCAGGCCTTCGCCCTGCGCCCTTTGGTGCGCTCGTAGATCGCCATCAGCGGCGTCACCGAGATGCCGTGGACGACGATGGACACCACCATCGTCGAGAAGACCAGCGCACCGAGGTTGGCCGCGAGCGCGCGGTCCAGGCCGTGGTTCATCGCGTAGGTCAGGTAGTAGAGCGAGCCGATGCCGCGGATGCCGAACCAGCCGATCAGGCCGCGCTGCGGGGCCGAGGTGGAAGAGCCGATCAGGCCCACCGCGACCGAGACCGGCCGGATCACGAGGAGCAGCGCGGCGACGAAGCCCCACGAGGCGAGCCGCCACTCGACCGCCCAGAGCAGCATCCCCACCGCGATCACCGCGACGACCTCGCCGATGCGCTCGATCTGCTCGTTGAAGGCGAGCATGGCGTGGGCCATGAAAGCGGGTGCGTGCTTCGGATGGGTCGCCACCTGGTCGGCATGCGAAGCATCGGGATCGGCGTGCGCCTCGGCCGCGACCTCGGCCGAGCGCCGACGCCGACCCTCGCTGCCCTTGCTCGGGGCGCCGGCCGGGGCAGCGCCGGCCGCCCGCGCCGAGGCCAGCTGCTCCAGCCGGCGCAAGGCGACGCCGGCGGCGAACACCGCGAGAAAGCCGTACGCATGCGCGAGGCCGGCGGCGCCGTAGGCCAGGCCGACCAGGCCGAGGGCGAGAAAGTTGTCGAGGCCCACCGCTTCCTTGTGGGTGCGGCGCAGATAGAGCACGAGCTGGCCGACCGCGGTGCCGAGGACGGCGCCGATGACGACGCCGGCAGACACGGCCCAGAGCATGTCGACCGCGAGCCAGCGCCAGCCGAAGCTGCCGATCTCGTGCAGCCCGAGCAGGCCGAGGCCGAGCAGCACCAGCGGGAAGGCGGTGCCGTCGTTGAGCCCGGCCTCGCCGGTGAGGGCGAAGCGGAGCCGGTCGCGGTCGTCGGGATTGGCCACCTGCACGTCGGAGGCGAGCACCGGATCGGTCGGCGCGAGGATGCCGCCGAGCAGGATCGCCGCACCCAGCGGCAGGCCGAGGGCGAGCACGCCGACGCCCGCGACCAGCGCCACGGTCACCCCCATCGACAGGATCGCGAGCCGCAGCGGCAGCAGCCAGCGACCGTCGCGCAGGCCGGCGCTCATCTTCAGGCCCGAGCCGAACAGCGACAGCAGGACCACGATCTCGGCGAGCTGCTCGAGCCCCTTGGTCGCGGTGCCGGCCGCGAGCGAGGTCCAGCCGAGCCAGAGCGGGCTGACGGCCGCGCCGACGGCGAGGTACAGCATCGAGGTGCTGAGCGGCAGCCGCGCGAGCAGCGAATCGCCGAGCGCCATGACGATCAGCAACAGGCCGACGACGGCCGACCAGGCGGCGATTTCCATGGAGAGGTTCGAGTCGTGCGCTATCCGCGAAGCACCTTAGCAGAGGCGTCGGCGGAGGGACTTACAGTGCGGGACCCTCGGAGACGACGATGCAGACACTGAAGAGATTCGCCGCGGCGCTGTGCCTTGCCGGCCTCGCCTTCGCCGCCTTCGCGCAGGTGGACAAGCCGGTCAGGATCGTGGTGGGCTTCGCTCCCGGCGGCTCCGCCGACATCGCCGCGCGGCTGATCGCCGAGCGCATGAAGGACGAGCTGAAGCAGCCGGTGCTGGTGGAAAACAAGCCGGGCGCCGGCGGCCGCATCGTCGCCGAGTCGATGAAGAGCGCAGCCGCCGACGGCAGCGTGCTGATGCTCACGCCGGTGGTGGTGCCGGTGCTCGCGCCGATGGTCTTCTCCAAGCTGCCGTACGACCCGGCCGTCGACTTCACGCCGGTGGCGCTGGTCGCCAACTTCCAGTTCGCGCTCTCGGTCAACGGCACGCATCCGGCGAAGAACATGAAAGAGCTGGTGGCCTGGTACCAGGCCAACCCGGCGAAGGCGAACTTCGGCAGCCCGGCGCCGGGCAGCCTGCCGCACTTCTTCGGCCTGATGATCGGCAAGGGGGCCGGCGTGGAGCTGATCCACGTGCCCTACAACGGCGGCGCGCCGATGGTGAACGGCCTGATGGGCGACCAGATCGCCGCGGGCATCGATACCACGGTCGAGATGATCGAGCTGCATCGCGCCGGCAAGATCCGCATCCTCGGCACGTCGGGAGCGACACGCAGCCCGCTCCTGCCCGAGGTGCCGACGCTGGTGGAATCCGGCCTCGCCGGCGTCGAAGGCACCGGCTGGTTCGCGGTCTATGCGCCGGCGAAGACGCCCGAGGCGACGGTGCGCCAGCTCAACGCCGCGATCAACAAGGCGCTCGCCGCCCCCGAGGTGCGCGAGCGCTTCATCAAGCTCGGGCTCGAGCCCACGGGCGGCAGCCCCGCCGACCTGGCGAAGCGCATGACCGAGGACACCGCGCGCTGGGGCCCGATCGTCAAGGCGTCGGGGTTCAAGGCCGACTGAGCGACGCTCCCGGCGCCACGGTCCGGCTAGCGGACCGCGCTGACGATCCAGCCCTCGAGCGGATCGACATCGTCGGGCAGGCCCCAGCCCGGGCGCTTCGCCGCCCAGGCCGCCTGCATCAGGCAGAGCACGGCGTCGAGCCGGTCGGCCGAGGCGTCGTCGACCAGGGACGCCCGCTGCGACGCGTCGAGCGCGAGGGCGAGGCCGAGCCGGCTCTCGCCGGCTTCGAGGCGGCGCAGCAGCTCGACCCGGGCATCGCGCCGAGCCAGTGTCTGCATCGAGCGGGTGTCGCTCTTGTACGAGCGACGGCCGATCAGCTCGCGCGCCAGCAGGCCGGGATAGCCTTCGAGCGCGACCCGGCCCGGATCGCCGGGATGCAGCGTCGCGATCTGCACCCCGGCATCGAGCAGGAGAACGATGCCCGCGTGCAGCATGAAGGCGACCGGCGGATTGACCCACTTCATCGACGGCGACGCAGTCGAGAAGGCGTCGCAGGCGCGGTGGGCGAACTTGTTTCCCGCCGGCCGTGCCGCGCAGAAAGCCTGGAAGGTGGCCCGGATCTCGGCCCGCGACAGGCCGGTGTAGTGCCGCGCCAGCGGCAGCCATTCCCGCGGCCAGCCCAGCGTCTCGACGAGGACTCGCGGCAGGCCGAAAGGGAAATCGAACGCGGCGAGCCACGGCCCCGGCGAGCGCAGCCAGGCCGAGAACGGGGCGAAGTCGGCATGGGCGACGATCTCCTCGAGCCTTACCGTCGAATCGCCGTGCGCCTTGCCGAGCGCCACGGTGATCGGCTTGCGGCGCGAAGGCGCGCTGGTGAAGTCGACGCCGGCGAGCCGCATCGTCGCCCTCAGCCGAGCGCCAGCGCGCCGACGCCGGCGGCGATGCAGGCCGCGCCGACCAGGCGCAGCGCCCGGTCGCCTTCGCCGAGGAGGCGGCCGCCGATCAGGGCGGCAAACAGCATCGAGACCTCGCGCGCCGGCGCCACGTGGCTGATCGGCGCCAGCCGAACCGCGTACAGCACCAGCACGTAGCCGAGCGGGCCGAGCACGGCAACCACCAGTGCCGCCCGCCACTGGGCGCGCCAGACCTCGCGAAAGCCGCGCCGGTCGCGCAGCGCCGACGGCAGGAGGAAGGGAAGGCGAAAGACGTTGCCGACATAGTCGACCAGGATCGGCGAAAGCAGCAGGACCTTGACCGCGTAGCCGTCGATCAGGGTGTAGCCGGCGATCAGCGCGCCGGTCGCCGCGCCCCAGCCGATGCCGGCACGCACCCTGGCGCGCTGCAACGGATCGTGCGCCTTGGCCCACAGGCCCGGCCCGCCGGCGACGAAGAACACGCCGATGGCGACGCCGGCGACGCCGCAGGCGGCGATGGCGCTCAGCGACTCGCCGAGCCAGAGCAAGGCGCCGAGCGAGGCCAGCAGCGGCCCGGTGCCGCGCGCGACCGGGTAGACCACGGTGAGGTCCGAGAGCCGGTAGCCGCGCAGCAGGGTGGTGAAGTAGAAGACGTGAACGATCGCGCTCGCCAGCAGCACCGCCCACTCGACCCGCCCCCAGCGCGGCAGTGCGTCCCAGGCGGCCCAGATGCCGAGCGGCGCCCACACGACCACCAGGAACAGCGCCGAGATCAGGGCGAAGCGGGCATCGCCGCCGGTACGTTTGGCGACCACGTTCCAGAGCGCATGCAGCAGCGCGGCGAAGAGGACGAGGCCCAGGGCCGTGGCCGACATGCGGCCGATTGTCGCCAGCGGCCGGGCGCCGGCGGTCGCGGCTGCGTCGCCGGCCGGCGGCTACAGTCGGCTTTCCCACCCGAACCCTTGCTGCAATGAACCCGATCCTGGTCGAAGCGGTGCGCGGCAGCATCCGCGAATCGGCGCACCGCGGCGCGATCGCCGTGGTCGATGCCGACGGCATGCCGGTGGCCTCGCTCGGCGACATCGAGCGGCCGATCTTTCCCCGCTCGGCGGTGAAGGTGCTGCAGGCCCTGCCGCTGGTGGCGAGCGGCGCCGCCGAGCAGCTCGGCCTCGGCGACGAGGAGCTGGCGGTCGCCTGCGCCTCGCACAACGGCGAGCCCGAGCACACCGCGGTCGTGGCGCGCATGCTCGGGCGCGCCGGCCTCGATGCCGGCGCCCTCGAGTGCGGCGCGCACTGGCCGTATCGCGAGCCGATCCAGCGGCAGATGGCCGCGGCGGGCATCGAGCCCACGGCACTGCACAACAACTGCTCGGGCAAGCACGCGGGCTTTCTCTGCGTCGCCTGCCGCCTGGCCGGAGGCGCCGACCTGCGCCGCTACGCCCGCGGCTACATCGGCGCGGAGCATCCGGTGATGAAGGGCGTGACCGCGGCACTGCAGGCGGCGACCGGCTACGACCTTTCGACCACCGCGCGCGGCACCGATGGCTGCTCGATCCCGACCTATGCGATTCCGCTGCGCCACCTGGCGCACGCCTTCGCCCGCGTCGGCACCGGCGTCGGCCTCGCCCCCGACCATGCGAGCGCGGCGAGGCGGCTGCGCACGGCGGTCGCCCGCTATCCGTTCATGGTCGGCGGCACCGGACGCTTCGACACCCGGGTGATGGAGCGCCTGGGCGAGCGCGTCTTCTGCAAGGTCGGCGCCGAGGGCGTGTTCTGCGCCGCCTTCCCCGAGCGCGGGCTGGGCGTCGCGATCAAGATCGACGACGGCAACAACGCCCGCGCCGCCGAGGTGGCGATGGCGGCAGCGATCGAGGCCTACGTTCGGCTCGACGACGACGCGGCCCGGCTGATGCGAAGCCTCAGCGACGTGACCTTGCTCAACTGGAACGGCATCGAGGTGGGTGCCTTGCGCGCCAGCGAGGAACTGCGGCGACTCGGCAAGGCCCTCTGAGGCCACCTACCAGCACATCCTGTCGCAGTGCGGAAGGAACGGTCGTTGGAGCAAGACAACGACAGCGACGCGTCCTGCGATGAAGATCAGCAAGGCGACGGCCAGCTGCATGGCCCTGCCGACACGGATGCCGGCATGCCGCTTCAGAAGATTCGCGGTGAGCGGGCAGGCGGCGACACCGGAGAACATCGCGAACCAGCCGTTCGTGATGGGTAGCGGCCCTTGGTGCATGAGAAGGGCCAGACCTCCGACGCCCACCACAAGTGCCCATGTCCAGGCCGCGATCGCTGCAAGCGTCGAGCCGATCGTTCGTACGTGACGGTTCATTCCGGATGGCCGGCCCGACCGAGCCATTCGTTCCGGAGAAGCCCGTACATCTCGACATCCTTGGCCTTGCCCTTCGTCACCCAGCGCTGGCGCAGAAGGCCCTCCTTCGTGAACCCCAGTCGTTGGAGCAGACGTGCCGATGACCGGTTGGCCGTATCGACCTCGGCCTCGATGCGGCGCAAGCCCATGGCACCGAAGGCAGAACCCAGCAAGCCTGCAAGCGCCTCCTGCATGAACCCTTGACCCCAGTAGGCTCGGCCCAGGGCGTAGCCCAGCTCAGCGCGCGCGCTTCCCTCCTCGAACCGGAACAACAGGCAGGTGCCGATGGCCCGTTCAGCGGACTTGAGCGCGACCACGAACTGAAGGGCCAGCCCGGTGGCCTCGATGCCTCTCATTCGCTGAAGCCAGGCCTCTGCGTCTGCCGCCGATCGCCACGTGGCATAGGGCAGCAGTGCAGTGACCTGTTCGTCGGAATTGACTTCCATGAGAGCCGGCAGGTCCGATTCGACGACGAGCCGGACCGCCAGGCGCTCGGTTTCAATCGGACCGGGAGCGATCAAGGGCATAGGACTTTGCCGTGGGATCGAACGTTCCTCATGAGCGGCGATCGGAAGTGCATCCGCCGACGCCGCACTACTGACGCCAGCCCAGCCAGGCCGGCCAGCATGAAAGCATGCGTCGCCGGCTCCGGTACCGGCAAGAAGGCAATGTTGTCCACCACCACAGGGTCTTGAAACGTGGGGGAGGTATTGACGATCTTCAACTGGGCGGTCGTGCCGGAAAACGCAGAGACGTCGCCAATGTATGCGTTGCCGCCAAAAGGTTCCATCGACACGGGGACACCGTCGATAAGCACGCCGAAATTCCCTGTAGCCAGAAGACGCAAGTACCGTGCGCCACCTGGAATCTCGCCCGTCTGAGAAATGAACGCATGAATGAAGCGCGAAGGAATACTTGAATTCTCGAAGCCACTTGCGAAAGCAAACGAATAACTTCCATCCAGCAACGAGTGGGGCTGGCTCACGGAATCGACGAGAAGAAAGTATTGCGTAGCGCCGACGTGCGTGAGCCCGTAGTAGACAGACTCGGTCCCTTCGCCGGTGCTGTGACTCCAGCCCGGCACGGCCAGGCTCCAATGCAAGAACCCGAAGAAGGGATTGTTGGGGACGACTTGCGCCTGCTCGAAGTCGAGGTTGGTGAAAACCTGCTGGCTGCGAGCGGGGGACATGACCGCCACCGCGAGCAAGACGACCGCCAAGAGATTGCTCATGATGCTTTCCTGATCGTTGTCATGCACCGGGCGAACTCGGCTTGGCGGACTTGGCGCTCGCCGACTTCCGGGCGGGCTTCGACTTGGCGCCTCTCGCTGCGTTCGTCTGGGGCAGAGGCAGCGCACCTGCCGTAAGAACAAGCAGCCTTCGCAGGAGCTCGCGATCTTCGAGCTGCTCGTCGAGCTGGAAGTGAAGCTTGCCACCGGGATAGGGCGGAGCCTCGGACACCTTACCCACCACAGCGTGAACCTCCGCGGTTGGCTTGAGGTAGAGCTGGTTGTCGCAGGCGAAAGCGACGACCCTGCCGTGCAGGTAGAGCGCGTACTCGCCGAACATCTTCCTGAAGGAGAGTTCGCTCCCGAGGCCGGACTGACTTTGCACGTACTCGACGAAGGATTGCTCAGTAGACATTTGGCGCGAGCCCTGGCGTTGGTCGCTGGGTGGAACGTCCGCTCGATGGAAGAGTCAGGCGTCAGTTCGGTGGGCGTGCCCGACGGGCCCGGGCGGCAGCTCCTCGAACTGCGGAAGTGAGTCCGTGATCTCGTGCCAGGGCGCCTTTGAGCCCACGTAGACATGGCAGATGGGACGGTTGATTGGATCATCGTCCAGCACTCCGAGCGCGAGGCCAACGACTCTTGGGTTCTGGTCGAACTTGCTCAAGAGGTTGGAGCCGCAGACCGAGCAGAAGCCTCTGTGGGTGCCCGGCGATGACTGGAAGTAGCGGACCAGATCTTCGCCTCTCGCCCAGCGGAACTGCGACGCCTTGACCTTGCCACGGGCCCGGAATGCGGAGCCGTGAGCCTTGCGGCACATTGCGCAATGGCAGTACAGAAGGTCGATCACGGTGCCATCGATCTCGAAGGCCACCCCCTGGCAGAGACAACTTCCGCGAAGCACGATCTCTCCTTCTGGCGCCTAACGTTCGACGTGAGCGGTAGCCGCCGGCAGGCGCAGCCAGCCGGCGGATGTCCGCTTCTATGAGGACTTGTTTGTCAAGCCCGTTGTGTTGATGGTTGTAGATGACTATGCCTCAGGGCGGCCTCGCTGTGTAGGGCCAGTCGTCCGCCGCAGGCCTGCCCTGAGCGCAACCGCGTGATCCAAGGTCGGAGTCGTTGGCGCGTTCGAGCCAGCGCTCGAACCAGCTTCTATCCGTGCGGGGCAACGTGTGCCCGCACCACATGCAACATGCGCGCATTGCGCCTGGCTTGACCCCGGTTGCCGACGCGCCCCATCTCAATTGACGGTCACGGCACGGTGACCCACGGACATCGCGGGCGCGTTGACCTTCGATCATGTCGTTGCCCTCGGGAAGCCGGATCCGTCTACGCCGCCGCCGGCTTCAGTTGCGCACCGGCCGGGATCTCGCCGTGCTGCAGGTATCGCCACAGCGCAATGACCAGTCTCCTGGCCAGCGCCACGATGCCCACGCGTCGCATGCGCTTGCCCGCGGCCGCGAACCGCCTCCGATACCAGCCGCTCAACTCGCTGCCGGGCTGGTACCTCAACCAGCTCCAGGCCAGCTCCACCAGCAGCGACCGCACTCGCTTGTTGCCGGCTTTGCTGATGCCTTGCTCGACCTGGCTATTGCCGCTGTCGTACGGCGTAGGCGTCAAGCCCACGCTGGCGGCAAGTTGCCTGTGGTTGTTGAACCGCCTCCAACCAAACAGCTCCTTGTCCAGCTTCCAGGCCGAGACCGACCCGATCGAGCGCAGCCGGCTCAACGCCGCCACCAGCGGATGCTGGTTGTCAGCCACCTCTTGCTGCTTGCCGGCCTCGATGAGCTTTACCTGGCGTTGCACCAGCGCGAGCCGCTCGAGCTCACGCTCGATCTCCGAGCTCAACGCCGGCGCCACGTCCCGCGCATGCTCCGTCCACCACTTGCCCCATGCTCGTCCGCCGATGCGGCCTGGCCTGAGGTTATGCATCACCAGGAGCGAGCCGATCCGGTTCATGTGCGCCGTGCGCTCGCTCCCCAGCCGATCGAGTTCGCGGTCCACGCGTCGGGCATCTTCTTGCTCCGGCGTCGGCGCCCGCAGCACTGACCACAAACGCCGCTCTCCGGCGTGCCAGCGCAGCAGCATCGCCAGCAACTTGTCGCCGTCGAGGCGATCGTTCTTGGCCCGCCGCGCGCGCCTGTTCACTTCGATGCTGGCAGAGTCCACCACGATGCTGTCGATACCCTGCTCGAGCAGCCAGCGGTGCAGCCACCAGCCGTCGCGCCCGGCTTCGTAGCAGCTATGCACCTTGGCCTCGTCGCGCAGCCCGAAGCGGCTCTTGGCCTTGCGCAGACTGTCCCCGACCGCCGCCGTATCGCCCGCGGCGACGCTGTAGCGGCTGGCGTTGCGCTTACCGTCGCTCGCCGTGATCTTCCACTGCTTGTCGCCCAGCTCGAAGCTGCTGTACAGCTCGCCCTGCGCAGTCGTATCCTTGCCTCGAAGGATCGCCTGGGTCGTCGCCATTTCCGTACTCCTTTCCGACAGAAGTTGGAAATCCCGTTCTAGCTCAACGGGTCCGGCTTGGGCAGTCCTTCATAGCATCTCGATGGAGGGGTTAGGCCTCGCCACTTTTCGGACGGCGGGTTGCCGCGTCGGAGGCTCTGATGAGCTCCTGGTACGCCAGTTCTAGCGCCGCACCTTGTTCATCGTATTCCTTCGGTGCCCCGGTGCGCTTGTCCACTTGGTGGAAAGCCGCCGCCGCGTAGTTGAACTCGCGAAGTGCGGCATGCACTCCTGGATACCTGCGGAAGCGACCAGTGGCCACCTTCAGCCAATTGAATTGCGACCAGAAGTTCTGCTCTCCATCGGGCGAACCTCGTAGTTCGTAGGTTGACAGCTCTTCTGTAAGGCGGCCAGCCGCTTCCTCGAGCTCGAGGAAGCGGCGAAGTTCCTGCTCCCATAGAGCCTTCCGCTGCTCGCGCCTGAACGTAAGTACGGTGCTGAGAGCGAGAGTAGCAATGGATGCTAGGGCAGCAACCAGTGCCGCAATCACCGTTCCCCAGTCCTTGAGCCAAGAGAGAGTGCTCATGGTGCTTCGCGGAGCCTAAAACGTTCGACATGAGCGGCGGGCCAAAGGGCGCAAAGTGCCCTTTGGAGCCTCCGCTCGATGGAGGGGTTAGGCGCCACGCTCAAGGACCCGAACAACATGGCGTGCGCGCTCAGGAGTGGGGAGCCGAGGTACTTCGTGAATCTCATAGCCGCAGGTGCGGTACCAGCTGACGAGGCTTGCGTGAACCCGTACTGCGTGCGCAAACGAGTGATCGCGCTCTGCGTCCGTGACATAGATGTCCTCCCACGGGGGCAAAACGAAGACCTGATTGTGGAAGCGATACGGGTCGAGCAGCGCTTGCAGTTCTGTGTTCGCCATAGGTGACGCCTCTCGCACCATTGCGACGGACTCGATCGCGCCTCGATCGAAGAAGACCCATTGGCCACTTTGCGGGTGATGCCCCTACTTCTCTGCGTCGCGACGCAAAATCTCCTGAGCAAAGACGAGCCGTTCCGGCCGAGGAGATTTCCCCTGTGCAAGCCTCTCAGAGATGATGGCTCGAGCCGACTCGCTGACAGTTGAGTAGCCCATCGCAGCCAATTCGGCTAGTAGCGTCGTCTTGCCGGCGCCTGGGCCACCAGTGATGACGACATGCGGCACGGCGTGGCTCGTGGGGCCTAACGTTCGACATGAGCGGCGGCCGGAAGCAAGCGAAGCTTGCTGGAGGACGTCCGCTCGATGGAGTGGTTAGGCGACGCGTAGTTCAAAGCGCGCGCCCCATGGCTTGGATGCCCCCGGGTGGCTGCTGCGGCGACTTTCTAGGAGTGAAACCGAGGCGTTCGTAGAACCCAACTGCGCTGGGATATGCATTGAGGAGCAGCTCATTCCTCGGACTACGCGAGACGCAGGCAAGAGCGGCAGCCTCTACAAGCGCGCGGCCGACCCCGCGGCCTTGCTCCGCTTGCTCTACGAAGAGGCTGCATAGGTTCCAGAAGTTCTTCACGAGAACTACTCCGACGATCGAGCGATCCGACACGGCCACCAGGTGAACGCATTCAACGGAGCGATTGAGCCACGCTGTCAGATTCGCCTCGACGTTGGCGATGATGCCTCTTTGCAGCGAGGGATCAATGGAGGCTGCGATAACGCGGCGCATTAGAAGTCTGATCTGCTCGGCGTCGTCGTATTCGGCGGCATAGACGAGCGGTGGCATAGCGTTGCCTAACGAACAGCGTTTATCTGACGCCGGGCCGATGTGTGTCGAAGGCCGTGACGGTGCATGGCGTCAGATAAACCTCGTTGGACTGAACCGCCGAT
>Ga0207703_10003101_pt1 | contig 14044 bp, 13 predicted proteins | sample KBSSwiS12_FD_184304 | JGI IMG/M metagenome (GOLD analysis project Ga0207703, IMG submission 184304) | Switchgrass rhizosphere microbial communities from Kellogg Biological Station, Michigan, USA - KBS Switchgrass S1-2 (SPAdes) (version 2) | ecosystem: Host-associated > Plants > Roots >... | reverse complement strand
TCCAGCTCGAGGACCTGGGTTTCTGCAAGAAAGGCGAGGGTGGCCGGTTCGTGTCCGACGGCAACCTGATCTCCGGCGTGGGCAAGCTGCCCTTCAACACCGACGGCGGCGGCCTCTGCAACAACCATCCCTCCAACCGCGGCGGCATCACCAAAGTCATCGAAGCGGTGCGCCAGTTGCGCGGCGAAGCCCACCCCAAGGTTCAGGTCAGGAACTGCGACATCGCACTCGCGCACGGCACCGGCGGCTCGCTCGGAACCCGCCACGGCAGCGCCACGCTCATTATGGAGCGGGAATAGAGGCTACTGCTCCATACCGGGATGGCCGGAGCCCTGGACTTCGCCCAGATCATCTTCATCGGTGATGCGCACATTCCACATCGAGCGCACCGAGGTCGACGAGTCGAAGGGTGTGGCGCGGTGACAGCAGGCGGATGCGCGCGCAGTGTTGCAGAACCGCTCAGGAGTTGGCCACGGGTGCGGTGACGCAACGCCTCGGTGATTGGCCGGCCGCCGGCACCATGGTGTTTCTACCGATGAGTTTGAGTGGATTCAGCCTTGGAAGGGCGCGAACGGTTTTATGCAGGTAATCAATCTGTCGCTGTTTTGCGACAGTGCCGGAAAGCGCAACGCGAGTCGTAGAAGTAATGTGAACTAATGCACGCCATACTTTTCCTCGGCCTGCCTATGCTTCAAGCCAATGGCATAACCCCGAGACTGAGGGAAAGAATATGAAGGCATGCAAAGTGCACTCCCCGTTCAAGCGGAACGCCTGGCTCGTCATTTCGCTCATGAGCATGCTGCTCTCCGCATGCGGTGGAGGCGGAGGTGGTGGAGGGGGAGGCGGCTCGGCCGGAATCGGTACTCTCGGTGTTGGACTCACGGATGATCCCGCCTGCGGCTTCGACGCCGTCAATGTCACCGTCGTGAAGGTCCGCGTGCATCAGAGCGATTCCGCTTCCGACGTGGACTCGGGCTGGCAGGACATCACGTTGAGCCCGCCGCAAAAGATCAACCTTCTCAATCTCAACAACGGGATCCTGAGCAACCTGGGTCAAACGTCGCTGCCCTCCGGGCATTACACCCAACTGCGGCTGGTGCTGGATCCCAACCGCGGAGCCGGTTTTTCCAATTCCGTTATTCCAACGGGCGGCGTGGAAACGCCGCTCGTGACGCCCAGCGCCGTTCAAAGCGGCATCAAACTGATCAACGAGTTTGATGTCCCGAACGGGCAGCGGGTCGATCTGGTGCTGGATTTCGACGCCTGCAAATCGATTGTGCTGCGCAGCGACGGCACCTACGCCCTCAAGCCGGTCATCAAGGTCGTGCCGACGGCCATCAACGGCGTTCAGGGTTTCGTCGACGTTACGCTGCTGAACAGCAACGTGCTTGTAACGGCCCAGCAAAACGGAAAGATCGTTCAAACAACGGCTCCCAACGCCGTCTCGGGACAGTTTCTTCTCGCCCGGCTGCCAACCGGGAATTATGACGTGGTGCTCACGGCCAACGCGCATGCCACGGCCGTCATCGCCGCGGTGCCCGTCCCCACCAGTTCGAGCATCGTCAATGTGAGCAACAGTGCCAGCCCGTTGACGCTGCCCCCGTCCACGACTCACGTGGTCAGCGGGACCGCCGTTCTCAACCCGACCAGCACGACCGTGACTGCCTATGTCGCCGCGAAGCAGACATTTGGGGTTGCTCCGACGGTGACGGTCAAACTGACGGCGGCGGACGATACCTCGGTCCCTCCGGGCGCCTATAGCCTAACGTTGCCGATCGCGGCGCCGCTGCTCGGAACGTACAGCGCAACGCTGCCCATACCTCTGGTTGCACAGGGCAGCATTGCCGGCAAGTACTCGGCGGAAGCTTCGGCCGAGGGCTACACGACACAATCGACTAGTGCCGACATTTCCCCCGGCGATACCACCAAGACCTTTACGCTGATCCCTTGATGGACCGATCATGAGCGACGCACTAGTTATTGTCATAGCCAGCACCGCCACATTGATTGCAATCCTGCTCTGCGCCTCGTTCATTGCGGGAAGGAGGCGCAGATTTAATTTCTCGGGAGAACCGGAGCCTGGGCGGCAGATAAGAAACAGGGCTTGGGATTCCGCGGTCAGAAGAGGTCGCGAAAGAGTTCACCCGCAATCATAGAAGTGCTTTATCGGAAGGCTTGCCAGGCTGTCGCAGCTCCTTGATAAGATGGGGGCGCCGATAAAGGAGCTTCAATGCCGTTCATGCAGCGCGGGGCGTTCCGCATGTACTACAAAGACCACGGCGGGGAGGGCCGGCCGGTGGTGCTTTTTCTGCATGGTGCTGGCGGCAACCATCTGAGCTGGTGGCAGCAGGTGCCCGCGTTCGGGTCGCAATACCGCTGCATCACGGCCGATCAGCGCGGCTTCGGCCAATCGCCCGATCCCGGGCAACTTGGACCCGCGGAGCTCGGGCGGGATGCGCTGGCGCTGCTCGATCATCTTTCGGTCAAGGAGGCCGCCATCGTCTCCCAGTCCATGGGAGGCTGGGCAGCCGTGCTCGCGGCCGTCGAACAGCCGCAGCGGTTCTGGGCCGTGGTGCTGGCCAACACGGTTGGTAACCTGAGCGACCCGGACTGCTCGAACTCAGGAAGTCGCTGCAGGCTTCGCGGCCGCCGCGGCCCGCGGTGTTGGCCCAGGCCGCGATCGGCACGACCTTTCAGGAAAACCAGCCCGCCGGAAGCTTTCTGTATGCACAGATCGAGGGGCTGAACCGACGCGAGGCGAGGACTTCGGGGCGAAGCTGTATGGCGTCAGGACGCCGGTTGACCGCTATGCGGCGCTCAATGTCCCGACGCTGTTCGTCACCAGCGACGAGGACATCCTGATCTGGCCCGAGCTGGTGGAGGCGGTGCACCGCAAAGTGCCGGGCTCGCGCTTCGTCCGGGTCGCCGGGGCCGGGCATTCCACCTATTTCGAGCGGCCAGACCTCTTCAACAAGGAGGTCGGCGCCTTTCTGGGCGCCGCCCGGCGGGGTTGATCAGGAAAAAACGCCCGAGCCCAGGAGCAAGGTAAACGTGATCGCGATGCCGACCAGAATCGCGGAGGAAGATCGAATCTCGGACATGCCAGTCTCCTGGAGGTGAACAGGCGAGTACTGTATATTAATACAGTACTCGTTGCAACCGCCCCGAGGTCTTCCGGGGGAGGGGCAGGTATTGGTCAGGGGCTGACGCGGGCGGGCCGGGATGTTTGCCGCTCCATCCACAGCAGGCGCAGCCCAATCACGACGGCGAACACCGACACCACGGAGAATCCCGCCGCATAGCTGCCGCTGGCGCTGAGCACGGCCGAGACGATCAGCGGCCCGACAATGGCGCCCACCGAAGTGAAGATTTGTGTGCCGCCGACGGCGGTGCCGGCGCGGCCCGGCGGCGCGGCGCGCGAAACCGCCGCGAAATACACCGCGTTCCAGCCGCTCATGAAGCCGCCAGTCACCGCCGAAACGGCGAGCAGCGCGGCGTAGGACCAGTCCGGGTCCACGGCGCACAGCCACAGCGCCGACAGTCCCGAGCCGAGGCCGAGGATTCCCAGCACGAAGACATAGCGCCCCACCTTGTCGAGCAGCCAGCCGAGGAACAGACGCGTCACCACGGCGGCCACCTGTGAAACCAGGAACGCGGCGCCCGCCTGCAGGTGCGTGAATCCCAGGCCCAGGTGCAGGTAGCTCACGAGGTAAGCCTGCATGGCCATCTGCACCGTGATGAGGGAGAAGGTCAGCCAGCCCAAGAGGCGCAGCCGCGGCTCGTTCCAGGCCATGCGCAGCGGTTCGGCGAAGGCCTTGCCTCCAAGCCGCGCGCGCGGATCGCGGCCGGCGTCGAGGGCGGCGCGCATGGGCTGGATGATGAGGATGATGAGGACCAGCGCCGCGGCCAGCAGCACCAGCGACATGCGCCAGTCGGTCACGCGCAAGAGCAGCGGAAAGACCACGCCCGCCAGGCCGAAGCCGGCGGGCACGCCGCACTGGTTGACGGCGAACACAATGCCGAGGCGTTCCGGCGGCGTGACGTGGGCCAGGACGTGAATGGCCGCCGGCACGGTCATGCCGCCCCCGAATCCGAGGACGATGGAGGACAGGCCGACCAGCGGCAGCGATGCGCTGGCGGCCAGCAGCACGCCCGCCGCCGAGACCAGGGCCGAGATCTGCAGGGTGCGCGCGCCGCCGTGGCGGCGCAGCACGCCGTCGATCAGCGTTCCTCCCGCCAGCACGGCCACGCCGAACACGCCGGCGTAGGGACCCAGCGCGGCGGTGGTGTAGCCCAGCGCCGGGGCCACGACGGGGGCGAGCACGCCGGCGGCGCCGAAGCAGGCGGCCAGCAGCATTTGCGCCAACACCATGACGAAGAGAAAAGGAACCAGGCCAGGCACTACAGGCTCCGCGTCATCGCGGCTGACGCGATCACTGAAACTCGATTCCCACCTTGCCGAATACCGTTCCGGATTTCAGTGCCTGCATTGCGTCCGGCAACCTTTCCAGGGGGTAGACGCGGTCCACCACCGGCCGGATGCCGTTGGCGGTGATGGCACGGATCAGGTCCTCGAGGTGCTCGCGACTTCCCACTCGCACCGTTTTCATCCCGGGGGGCCGCGGGTCCACCATGCGGCCAGAAGTTCCGGCCAGCAGGCCGATGGCGGCGATGGTGCCGCCTGGCTTGACCGCCGCCTGGGTCTGGGCCATGCCTTCGGCGCCGACCACGTCCAGGACAATGTCCACACCGCGCCCGCCCGTGATCTGGCGGGCGCGCAGTCCCCATTCCGGGACTTCCCGGTAATTGATGAAGTAGTCGGCCCCTAGGGCACGGGCCCGTTCGAGCTTGGCGTTTGAGGAGGAAGTGATGATGACCGTCGCACCGGCCGCCTTGGCAAGCTGCAGGCCCACCACGGAGACCCCGCCCGTGCCCTGCAGCAGGACCACGTCGCCGGGCTTGGTGGCGTACAGTACGAAAAGCGCGTTCCAGACGGTGACACCCGCGCAAGGCAGGGTGGCCGCTTCCATGTCGCCGATGGCGTCGGGGACTTTGACCAAGTAGTCCTCGGGATAGCAGGCGTACTCGCGCGCCACGCCGTCCACGCTTCCACCCAGCGACAGGCCCATTCCGGGGGCCGTCCGCGGACCTGAAATCCAGTCCAGAAAGAACGTGGGACAGACCCGGTCTCCCACCTTGAAGCGGGTCGTCCCCGGCCCCAGCGAACTGATCGCCCCACTGCCGCACGACAGCGGAATGCAGTTCTCCTTGCGGCCGGATTGGGATGCGCCGGTAACCATCAACAAGTCGCGATAGTTGAGGGTCGCGGCCGTCATGCGGATCTGCACTTCGCCCGCGGCGGGCTGCGGAACGGGCCGTTCCATCAATCGCACGGAATCGAAGGAGTGACCCGTGATTTCCATTGTTCGCATTTGCTCGACGACTCCCATGACTACCACAGCGTCCGGAACTGCGCCGCCTCGCGCCGCGCCGCGAGCTGCTTCTTGCGCTCTTCGGGCGTCACCACCGGTGTTTCGGCGGGCAGGTGCTTGCGCACATCGGCGAACTTGACTCGGGTCACCTTGGCGGGCGGCGCGTCGCTGGCCTTGTTGAAGCGCATTTGCAGGATGCCCCACTTGTTGTCTTCCTTGTCCAGCCAGTTGGGCACGCCGGGGTCCTGCTTCGAGACGACCACGCGCAGCTTGCCGTCCGCGTCCAGGCGCGCCTGTTTGTCGTTGAGGCTGGACTGGCGGTTGACCCAGTCGACGGTGCAGAAGCGGTCGTCGGCCACCAGGATCTGCCAGTACCGGCAGGTTTTCGGCAGCGGCACCTCGACCACCAGCGCCTCGTCGTCGTCGATCTGGTAAATGCCGTCGTAGTAGAACTGGTTGGGCAGGCCGCCGATCGACCTGATTTTCTTCGACAGCTCGAGGCCGTTGGTGGCGTGGTGTTCCTTGTACCACTTCACCAGGTCGGTCATGAAGGAGATCATGCCCACGATCCACTCGGCCAGTTCGGAAAAGCGCTTCGACGTGTCCACCCAGGTGGCGGTGTCGACGGGATCGAGCCGCTCGATGGCCAACTTGGAATCGACCTCGTTGCGCCAATCGGTGGCGCAGCGGCGCAGCAGGATGGCCTGGGTATCGGGGCCCAGCTTCCACCAGTCGCCCGCGTAACCCTGTGGGCGCTCGGCGCTGATGATCACGCTGAAATAGCCGTCGGGCCCGATGGTGAGCTGATCCAGATCATTGGTGATGGGAGCCGTGTTGCGCTGCTTCTCGAGCGGCTGGAACACGCGATAATTCGTCTGCGAGAGCTCGGTGAAGCGGTTGGTGCCGCGCAGGCCCGAGACGCGGTACACGCCCTCGGGATCGACCGCCGTGTAGCCGTACATGTAGTCGGGGTTGGGTCCGCCCTGGTTGTAGGCGATGTTCCACATGGGCACCCACATGGGCCGCTTCGGGTCCATGAACACGTGGCCGAGATAGCCGCTGGAGAGCATGGCGAGGCCCAGGGTGTACTGGTCCTGCTTCTCTTCCTCGCTCAGGTTGGGACGGGCCCAGTTGTCCAGCAGTTTGCTGCCCACTGGTAGCAGAAGCTTGATCTGGTCCTCCCAGCTTGGCAGCGAACCGGGCGGGATGGGAGGCTTGGTGATGCGAATGGGGATGCTGGTCATGACGTTCTCCTCGGTGTCCTTTTGTATGATTCCGCAACTGCAGGTCCGCCATAGTATATTCAAGGACGCAGACCATACCCAACCATACAACATCGGGCCAAAGCATGGATTTCAAGATTGATGCAGGGGATGTGGCCTTCCGCGAAGAGGTGCGCGCATTCATTCGCGACAATCTGCCCGGGAAGCTGTCGCAAACCGTGCGGCGCGTGGGCTACCTGGGGCACGGGCCGGACAACACCCTGGCGTGGACCCGGATCCTGTACAAAAAGGGCTGGTCCGCGCCCAATTGGCCGGTCGAACTGGGTGGCACGGGCTGGACGCCCATGCAGCAGCACATTTTCGACGAAGAGTGCTGGAAGGCCGACGCACCCATGATCGGCGTCGCCGGCCTGTGCATGCTGGGTCCTGTCATCCAGCGCTATGGCTCGGCGGCGCAGAAAGAGAAGTTCCTGCCGCTGATTCTGCGCGGCGACGTGTGGCTGGCGCAGGGCTTCTCGGAGCCCAACGCCGGCTCGGACCTCGCGTCGCTGCGGACCACCGCGGTGCTGGAGGGCGACCACTATGTGGTCAACGGCTCGAAAATCTGGACCAGCGGCGGACACCAGGCCGACTGGGGCTTTTTCCTGGTGCGCACGGATACACAGGTCAAGGCGCAGAAAGGCATTTCCTTCCTGCTCATCGACATGAAGTCGCCCGGCCTCAAGCTGCGACCCATCGTGTCCATCGACGGCCTGCACCACCTCAACCAGACCTTCCTGGACAACGTGCGCGTGCCCAAGGAGAACCTCGTGGGCGAGCCCGGCCAGGGCTGGGAGTTCGGCAAATTCCTGCTGGAGAACGAACGCACCGCCAGCGCCTTCATCAACTACACCAAGCGCGAATGGGAAAAGGCGCGCGACGTCGCCCGCGTCCAGACCAAGAACGGCCGCCCCCTCATCGAAGACCCCGAGTTCAGCCGGCGCCTCGCGCGCACCAGCATCGAGTTGCAGGCGCTGGAGTATTCGGTGCTGCGCGTGCTCTCCAATGAAAAGTCCCGCTACCACAGCATTGCCGTGGCTTCGGTGCTGAAGCTGCACGGCTCGGATCTGCAGCAGAAGGTGTCGGAACTGAACTACGACGCCCTGGGGCCCGAAGCGCTGCGCGCGTTCACCGAAGCGCAACTGCGCGACCCGGCCAGCGACCCGGAGGGCATGCCGCCCTATGTCGCCGGGCGCACGGCCGAATACCTGATTTCCCGCGCCGCCACGATTTACGGCGGATCGCAGCAGGTGCAGCGCGGCATCATCGCCAAGCTGGCGTTCGGGTTGTAGCCGGGCCGCTCAGAGAGGCTCGGTCGCCTACTCCGCCCACTTCGGCGGCCTCTTTTCAGCGATGGACCGCGAAGCCTCCTGTCCATCGGGATGGGCGACGGCCAGAGCCGTATAGAGCTGCTCCACCCGGTAGCCTTCGGCGAAGGGCAGTTCCTCGACCAGGCTCATGCTTTCCTTGCGCATGCGCATCAGCGCCGGGCTCTTGGCGGCCAGCTTGTCCGCGAAGGCGAAGGCGGTGTCGAGCAGTTTTTCGGGCGAGGTGACGTCCAGGGCCGCGCCATGTTCCTTCATGAAATGCCCGTCCACGCGCTCGGCCGTCATGACCAGGTAGCGCATCATCATAGGCGGCAGGATGCGCCGGGCGTGACGCGAGCCGCCCATGGCGCCGACGTCGATTTCGGGAATTGCAAAGCGCGCCTTCTCTGAGGCGATGATGAAATCGCAGGCCGCGGCAATGACGAATCCCGCCCCGAGGGCCGCGCCGTTCACCGCGGCGATCACGGGGACGGGTGAGTTGCGGATGGACTCGTAGTTGCGGCGGCTGCGGTTGTTGCGCTCCACAATGGTCTGAGGAGTGCGGGCCGCCAGGCCCTTGGTGTCGGCGCCCGCGATGAAGGCGCGCTGCGGCTCGCCCGTCAGTACCACGCAGCGCACCTCGGGCCGGTCGCGCAGGCTTTCGAAAATCTGGTACATGCGGGTGTGCATGTCCAGGGTAAGGGCGTTCACCGGCGGCCGGTCCACGCTCACCAGCAGCACATGCGGGTGGCCCTCGACCATGCGGTCATGCACGGCGCCGTTATCCATTTTCTTTCCTCCCTATTGCTCGCGGTCATCAATCCTGAAGTCATCAGCCGCGCATTGATCAGCCCACTTGACGCAAGCAGCCTTCATAGCGGGTTTGCGCGCGGTTGGCAAACCATTCCGTGGTCAGGGGGCGGGTGATTTTGGGGCTCTTGAGCACGATGTGGGGCACCTGTGCGCGGGAAACGGCTTTACCCGCCTGCTTGTCCGCCAGGCTGAACACGGCCTTGTACAACCTTGTGCCCTCGAATTCCGCCGTTCTTTGCCGATCGAGATCGCGGCGAATGTCGGCGTCGGACAGGCCTAGGCGCCGGCCCATCGTCCTGGCGGCGCGTTCAGTCGCGCTAAGGTCCGGCGAGGAGCCGATGAGCAGGTCGCCATCCGGATCCAATGGAATACCGGAAACATCGGAGAGCGCCGCCTGGAACGCCGCGTTGCGGCTGGCATAGCGCCCAGCGTTGTAGTCGGCAAAGCGGTACAACGGGCGCGTGTAAGGCGCGGGGTAGTCGAGCAGATGGGCCGTGCCGAAGTAAATGCTGCCGCGCCTGGAGAACACCTCCGCGCGCAGCGACTTGTTGATGGGGTACGGGTAGTTCCTGGTGTGGGCAACCGATTCGGCGAAGGCGACACTGACCTGCATGGCGCCGCCGGTGCGCACGGGATTGCGGCTTGCCAGCAGCGTCTTGCCGAACGGCACCTGGCTGGTGAAGTCTTCGTAGAGCTCGCTCAATTGCCGCTCGGTCTTGACGGTCTTCAGCCGCTCGGCGTAGCTTCGCCCGTCGGTGGACTGCACTTCCAGCGCCGCGTCCACGGCCAGCGATGGAATTCCGGCCTCTTCAGCCCTGCGCGTGATCTCCTTCCGCGCGATGCCTGGCAGTCCCGGCACCACCGGATCGGCCTGGAAGCCCGACTCCTGGCCGATCACCGCCACTATCGCGCAGATGTTGTCCGGGGTCGGGGCAATATCCAAAGCGGCCAATGCCGCATAGATGTCGGTCGCCCATCCGGACCGGTCCTGGACCTCGTTCGGCAACAAGCTGGCCACCAGGGCGCGCCCCTCGGCGGCGGTCATGGGTGGTCCTTCCGCGGTGGGCTGCTGGTTTACCGATGAGCAACCGGTCAGCAGCGCGCCCAATGCCAGGACGGAGAGTGTTACGCGCATGAGTCGTGCGAAAGCGGGTTGTGGAAGCGGTTGATTTCCTGGACGAACAGAATAAGCCATCCAGGCGCTCACGGCTCGGCTGGTCGTGCATTCGCGCGGGGCGCGTCCCGGCCATGGCAGCCACGGCGCTCACCCATCGTGGCGGGCGGTATGGAGCCACCCAATCTCATTGGCGTATACCGTCAGCAGGGCGTAGGTGGGCCACATGCCGTTTCGTCTGGCATGGCTGAAAAAGCCATGCCATGAAATGATCACCGGTTCGGTCCTGAAACCTGATTTCCTGTAATGCACGTGGAGGGCACGGGTTTCGTCCATCCACGTCTCGTAAGTCGGCGGCAGCCAACTGTCCAGTGACAGGCCGTCGCGGAACAGCCCGTATTCCAACCTGGTGATGTGTGCCACGAAAATGGTGCGTGGTTGCGCCGGGCAGGAGTTGCCCATCCGCGGCGCAGGGCGTGGTACGGCCCTCTCCAGGAAGGGCGGGGACAGCCGAATCCGAAAGGTGCCTGAGCGCCATCCAGTCAACTGCCGCGCGCGTATCCGGTCCACAGCCTGCTCCTCGTTACATCGACCATACGCTTGCTGGTGGACGGAAGTTGTCGTTGCAGTCGTCCGAATGGCGCCTCGGGTCTTGCAAGGGAAGAACGTACGCATGGGTTCTATGATATTTTCGGACTATCGTGACCGCGCTGTCGGACCGCGTACGCGTGCGCCTACGGCAGCACAACAAAGGAGAGGACATGAAACAAGGCGAAGCAAGCGATCGTGAACAAATTGTCGACCTGCTGGCGCGGCTGGCGCAGGCCACCGACCAGGGCAGCCTCGAGGAGTACGGGGCCTGCTTCACCGAGGACGCCGCCATGCACCTGCCCGGAGCCCCGGCGCCGGTGATCGGCCGCGACAACCTGCTCGCCTCCTCCAAGACGCGGCGCGCCAGCGGCGGCGTGGGGCCGGGTTCCAAGACCCGGCACGTGGTTTCCACCACTTCGGTGCGGGTCGCCGGCGACACGGCGGCTTCGACCAGCTACGTGGTGTTTTATTCCACCGAAGGCGCGGCGCCGGTGGCCAAGGCCGTCCTTGTCTACAGCGACAGCTTTCGCCGCACCGGGGCCGGCTGGCAACTGAGCGAGCGCCGGGCTGCGCCGGGCTGAGCGCCCGGAATGCCGTGAATTGTCACCGGCCGGGCTTGTTCAGCAGGCCGGCCGGCCCTCCACCGACTTGGTAGTCCATGACAGCGAACATGAGGCGGATGGGGTTGTAATTATAGGCCAGGGAAAGCGGCAGGAAGCGGTCGGAGTTTTGCGGGGCTCAAAGCATCTCCAACGGCCGCGGCCTGGCGGGAGGAGGAAACAGCCCATCGAGTTCGGCCAGTTGCGCGGCGGTCAGCTTGTGTTCCAGCGCACCCAGGTTTTCCTGGAGCCTGTCGCGGCGGCCAGTCTTGGGTATGGCGATCACGTCGTCATGCGCGAGCAGCCATGCCAGCGCGGCCTGGGCCGGGGTCATACCGTGTCGGCCGGCGAAATCCTTGAGCTTCTTGTTGGTCAAGATCCGCGCCTGCTCGATGGGCGAATAGGCCATGACCAGGATACGCTTACGTCTCAACCAGGGCAGCAGGTCGTGCTCGATGCCGCGCCGCGTGAGGTTGTAGAGCAACTGGTTCACCTGCACGCCCGCGCCGCCCGGCACTTTCTCGAGCGCCTGCATTTCCGTCAAGTCGAGGTTGCTCACGCCGTAGTGGCGGATTTTGCCGGCCCGCTGCAGGGCTGTGAACGCTGCCATGGTTTCGGCAATGGGGACGGAGCCGCTCCAGTGCAGCAGGTACAGGTCGATGCGGTCGGTCTTCAACCGCTTGAGGGAACGCTCGCAGGCCGCGGGCATGCCCTTGGCCGAGGCGTTGTGCGGATAGACCTTGCTGACCAGGAACACCTCGTCGCGGCGGCCGGCAATGGCCTCGCTGATGAGTTCCTCGGAGCGGCCGTCGCCGTACATCTCGGCCGTGTCGATGAGCGTCGCGCCCAGGTCGATGCCCAGCCGCAGCGTGGCGATCTCCTCGGCGCGCGTGGCGCGCCGGTCGCCGATGTTCCAGGCGCCCTGGCCGAGTGCCGGAACGATTTCGCCGGACGGCAATTGCACGGTTTTCATTTGGGACTCCGCAAGGCGGTTGCGATAGAGCAAACAATTACGACTGTCGGCTAACCCAGGGGTTCCGCCTCCAGCGCCGACGTCTCCTGCATCAGCCGTTGCCCAGTTGGCGGCGCCGCGCCGATGGGATGGCCACGCCCACCGCGCTCAGGCCCAGCAGCCGGCGCCCGCCGGTGTCCCCCACGAAGGCCTTGATGGGAAAGCTGCCTTCCTCGCGGTGCAGGCACAGCGCGTAGTCGCCGCTGCGCACGGCAGCGCTCCACCAGGACTACCGATCATATAGTGGACCTCGGCAACCGAGGATTGATGGTGCATCAACGCTCGTCGCTATAATGGCCCGCGCCCCTCCTTTGCCGTTTTCCAAAGGCCATTCATGCGATTCTTCACCCGCGAACAGCTCGATCGCGCCTTCAACGCGAAATCCGTCGTCGTGGTCGGCGCCAAGCGTTCGAACAACTACGTCTGGATCCGCCGCTTCACCCAGTTCAAGGGCAAGGTGTCGGCCGTGCACGTCAATCCCGAGTCCATCCGGGAGATCCAGGCCACGGGCATTCCCTGTTTCAGCAGCGTGGATCAGGTACCCGGCGGCGCCGACTATGTGGCGGTGACCGCCCCGCGTCGCGCGGCATTGGAGATTTTCGCGCAATGCGTCAAGGCCAAGGCCGGGGCGGTGAGCTTCTTCACCTCAGGCTTCGCCGAGACCGACGAAGAAGGCCGCGCGCTGCAGGAGAAACTCGCCGCCATGTCGCGCGAGTCCGGTGTGCCGCTGCTGGGGCCCAACTGCCTGGGCCTGTTCAACGCCGTGTCCGGCTTGAGCACTTCGCTGGGCATGCCGCTGGGCGAAACGGGTCCCATCGGCATGGTGAGCCAGAGCGGCACCCACCACAGTTCCTTCGTCAAGCTGATGTATGCCTGGCACGGCATCCGCACCGGTTCGGGCGTGAGCCTCGGGAACGCCGCGGTCCTGGACGCCGCCGACTGGGTGGAATACATCGGCGAGAAACCCGAAGTCAAGGTGCTCACCGTATACGTGGAGGGCATCGGACGCGGCAAGGCCGACTATGAGCGCTTCGCCAAGGCGGTGCGCAAGGTCAGCGCCGTGAAGCCGGTGGTGATCTGGAAGGGCGGCAGCACACCCGATGGCGGGCGGGTCACTTCACTGCACACAGCGTCGCCCGCCATCCCCGCCGAAGAGTGGAAGCGGGTGGTCGCCGAGTCGGGCGCCGTCGAAGTGGATTCGCTGGAAGCGCTGATCGACACCGCCGCCATCCTGGTGAAACAGCCGCCGCTGCGCGGGCCGCGCGCCGGGGTCATCATCCTGACCGGAGGCCAGGGCATCGCCATCACCGACACCTTGTGCCGTGCCGGGCTGCGCGTGCCGGAACTGTCGAAAGCCTCGCTGGACGAACTGGGCACGTTCTTCGATCCCATCGGCGGCAGCTATCACAATCCCCTGGACGCGGCCTACGCCACCGAGACGCCGGCCATGCTGGCGCGCGAACTGCGCATCCTGGAGGCAGACCCGCAGGTCGATTTCGTGGTCATGGACTTGTACCACCTCATCATGTCGCCGCAGCGCCTGCAGTCCGCCTTCGGCCTGGACGGCACGCTGGGCGGCGCGGCCGAGGGCGGCGCGAAAGAAACTTTCCTGGACGTGCTGGCAGCGCACGCCCGCCAGGCTTCCAAGCCGTTCTTCATGACGGTCACCGCGGGCGAGGCCGAGGACGCGGCCTTCCAGTTGCGCCAACTGCTGAAGCAGCGCGGCGTGCTGGCGTTCGGTTCCATCGAGCGCGCCGCCACGGCCTATGCCACGGCGCTGAAGCTGAAAAAGGGTTGAGCGTCCACTGGCGACCGGCGTATTCGGAACATCAAAAGAGGAGCTACCCATGCAATTCGCTAAATATGCCGGCGCCGCCGGCTTGATCCTGGCCGCGGTACTAACAACAAACAAAA
>Ga0207703_10003098_pt1 | contig 14047 bp, 10 predicted proteins | sample KBSSwiS12_FD_184304 | JGI IMG/M metagenome (GOLD analysis project Ga0207703, IMG submission 184304) | Switchgrass rhizosphere microbial communities from Kellogg Biological Station, Michigan, USA - KBS Switchgrass S1-2 (SPAdes) (version 2) | ecosystem: Host-associated > Plants > Roots >... | reverse complement strand
GCACGATTTCTAGAATTTCGAATTACGCCGTCATCATAGCTTGGTGACCATAGCGTCCGTGACCCACCCGATCCCATCCCGAACTCGGCCGTGAAACCGGACTGCGCCGATGGTACTACTGCTTAAGCAGTGGAAGAGTAGGTCGTCGCCAGGCTTTGCTGGCGGCGTGGTTCGAAACCCATTCGCGATGTTATTTAAAGGCCGCTGCCGGGTCACCGAGCGGCGGTCTTTTTGTTTGGCGCGGGGTGGAGCAGCCCGGTAGCTCGTCAGGCTCATAACCTGAAGGTCGCAGGTTCAAATCCTGCCCCCGCAACCAACAAAGCCCGCTTTCGAGCGGGCTTTTTTGTGCGTTGACTTAAAGACTGTACTTAACCGTTCTGTGAGGAACACTCGCTACTTGCACGGTATGAGCAGCCAACCAAGTTCGGCGCCTAGTTTCCAGCAACTGTTCTGGTCGACGATCGCCAGAGTATTGGGCTGGTTCGCCGTGTTCATGACAGTAGGCAGCGCTTACGGTGCCATCGTTGGACGAGCCAGACTTGGCAACATCGTAGGCACGTTGATCTTCGGAACTGCGGCGTTCCTGCTTCTCTGGGCAGCTCGACGCATCCGGGCCACCAGCGCGGTATCCAACCACCCCTTGATCGAGCAACTTGTCCTTTTGGTTGGGGCCTGCGTCTTCGATGCCGTTGTTACCTACCGCTGGTTGATGCATGCCTATCCGAGCAGCGCGTTCGTGTTGCTGATGGTGTTCGGGATGTGCATCGTCGGAACGCTGGCGGGCTTCGCGGTCTCTGCGCTGGCGAATATCGCTTTTCGCGCGGGTCCTCCGAAACTCAGAGTCCCGTTTAGTGCGACCGTATGGCTGGCGGTATGTGCGGCCGTCACGGAATGGCTCCTCAGCAACGGTGCCGATCAGAACCGCACTTTGATCGTGGCCGCGATCGCGACCGTCTCGGGTCTCGTGGTCGGGACCTTGGCCGCCGAATCGATTGTCGGCCGGTGGTATCTCGAGAGACATGCGCGGCTCCGCCAGGCAGATTCACTCATAACCTGAAGGTCGCAGGTTCAAATCCTACCCCCGCAACCATCAGAGCCCGCTTTCGCGCGGGCACTTTTTGTGCCTTTGCCCGGCCCCCTCCCTAACCACGAATTAACCAACATCTCCTAGCGTCGGCCAGCTCGACATTCGCAGGGGGTTCAAGAGTGCAGCAGCCGGCCACGACCAGACATTGTCCCCCGCTTGGCAGCATCAGCGCCCAGCTCGATCTCGCCGGGCGCCTGCGCCTGTTCGGCTTCGCCGCCGAGGATCTCGGCATTGCCCGCCGGATGTGGGATATCCTCGAACCCGAAGCCGACGACATCGCCGACATCCAGGTATCCCATTGGCGCGACCTGTTTCACGCGCGCGGCGCCGCGACCGGTCACGAAGAGCGGGGCGCCGGCGGCCTCTGCAGCCGTTATACGCAATTCGACCGCATCGAATGGGTTGAGTCCGCCGAACGGATGATCGCCATCGCCTTCGCCGCCGGCATCTCGCTGACCGCGATCCTGTCGATGGACAGCGCGGCGGCGGTCAAGACGCTCGAAATCCTCTCGCGCCGCTACGATTGTTCGAAAGATGAGCGGCAGCAGATCAACGACGTATTCTTCCGCATGCGTTCGCTCGAATGCGATATCTACAGCACCCTCTACACTGCTTATCTGACCTTTGACGCGCAGCAGCAGCGTGACCATCTCGCCGAAGATTTCCGCAAGGGGGTCGGCCTTACTGTCGAAGCCGCGACCCACGAGGGCGTCGCCTTGCGCGCCCAAGCGGTGACCAGCGCAGATTCGGCGCGCGGAGTGCTTAGCAAGGTGTCCGAAGTGGCCGCGGCGGCAGAACAATCCGCCTCGGCGATGCGCGAAGCCGCGCAGAACGCCGCCGGCCTGATCCGCGCGATCGAGGAGATCCGCGACGAGGTCCACGGCTCGACCCAGATCGTGACCCGCGCCGCGTCGCAGGCGGCGGAAGCGGTCGGCATGTCCGAGGCGCTGTCCGATCACGCGCGCTCGATCGAATCGATCCTCGAGATGATCCGCAACATCGCCGGCCAGACCAATCTGTTGGCGCTCAACGCGACGATTGAAGCGGCCCGGGCCGGCGACGCCGGCCGCGGCTTCGCGGTCGTGGCGCAGGAAGTGAAGAGCCTCGCCGCTCAGACCGCCCACGCCACCGACGACATCGCGTCGAAAATTGCAGCGATTCAGGACGCGACCCGCTCGGCGGTGGCGACCAGCGCCTCGATCCAGTCGACGACCACCGACGTCCAGGACGCGGCCCAGCGCATTCTCGAAGTCATCGAGCTTGGCGCGCGCACCGTCGGTTCGATCACCGCGGCGGTCGACGAAACCGCGCTGACGGCCGATTCCATGTCCAATACGATCGCCTCGATCCGCGAAAGCACCGAGCTGGTCGCCGACGAAATCGATCAGGTCGGACGCGGCTTCGACAAGCTCGACCAACGGCTCGGCACGCTCAAATCGAGCGCCGGCGATTTCGCCGCCAAGGTCGCCGCTTAGCTTACCTTAAGGCGTCGGCGGTTCCGGGTGCGCGGCCTTCCACTCCATCGCCGTCCGCACCCGCCGTTCGACCGATGGATGGTCGTAGAAGATGATCTCCTCGAGTTCGCTCGGCCGCGGGTAGCGATATTCCGCGGTCTTCACGAGCGCGCTCGACAGGCCGTCGGGCCGGTTCTCGGTTTGCAGCGAATAAGCGTCGGCCTGGGTCTCGATCATTCGCCCAAACGTATTGAAGATCGGCAGGGTCAGCAGGCCGAAGAACGAGACCATGAACAGCAACACCGGCACGCCGCGCGGATCGTCGATCTTGGCGTTGCTGCCGAACACGCGGGCGAAGCGCGGGAACAATCGACCGGCGATCCAGAACAGCACGATCGCGGCGACCGAATAGAACAGGATCCCGTACCAGGTGTGTTTCAGCACATAATGGCCGATTTCGTGCCCGGTCACCGCGCGCACCTCGTCGAGCGAGGCCTTGCCGATTGCTACGTCGGAGATGGCGACCCGTGCGGTGTTGCCGACGCCCCCGGCATTGGCGGTGAAGTTGTTCGACTGGCGCGAGCCGTTGAACATGAACACCCGCTCGGGCGGGATGCCGGCACGCTGGGCCATCGACACGACCGCGTCGCGCACCTGCCCGGGCGGGACCGGCTCATATTTGTTGAACAGCGGTTCAATGAAGAGCGGCGCGAGCAGGATCACGACGGTCAGCGCGACCGCGGTCAGCGCACCCGACCATAGCCACCAGCGCTTGCCCGTCCGCCGGATCAGCCAATAAACGCCGACCAGGAAGAGGGCGGTGATCAGCGCGTTGATCGCGTTCGACAGCGTCAGCTGGCCGAGGAAGTCGCCGAGTGGCTGGCTCGTCCGCCCATAAGCCTTCTCGCGGAAATAGCTGTCGTACAGCGTCCACGGCAGCGTCAGGATCGCCGCAGCCAGCAGGAAAACGAGGCTAACCACAAACGCTTGAAGGGCGCGCCAACGCTCGCCGACCTTGGCTGCGACTTTGTCGAGCATGCCCGAGCGGACGATCAGCCAGGTGACGACCGCCGCGACGACCAGCGCCCACAGCAGCATCCATTCCTTGCCAACGGTGTAATCGTGCGCCTTCTGCAGCGCGGCCGGCCCGAGTCCGTCGATATAGCGCGCGGTCGCGGCCTGCACTTCCGGAGTGATGGTCATTCGGCTCTCTCCCTCGGGCGGCAACCGTAACGGCGCCGCATCGAAGTGCAACGGGTGTCAGCGCGCCTCGAACCCGGCGAGGCATTCGGCGACCCAGCGCGCGGCGGTCAGCGCGCTGAGATCGGTCGCGTCGAGCAGCGGATCCCATTCAGTCAGGTCGATCACCCGCACCCGCGGGTCGGACGCCAGGCGGCGTACTGCATAATAGAAATCGTGGACCGCCATCCCCCCCGCGCGGCCACCCGGCGCGGCCGGGAATTGCGCGCGGTCGATGACGTCGATGTCGCAATCCACCACCAAAGCGTCGCAATGCGCGACATGGTCGAGCGCGCGGTCGACCGCATGGGCGATGCCGTCGCGGCGGACGTCGCCGAGGGTGATGACGAGGTTGCCGGCTTCGACCGCATCCTCGTGCATCGCGCGGCTGTTGGCGAAGCTGGCGAGCCCGACCTGAGCGATGTTTGCACCCGGTAGGCCGTCGTCGATCAGGGCGCGCACGGGATTGCCGTTGCTCAGCGCCTCGCTTGTGTCGCGCATGTCGAAATGGGCGTCGAGCGTGATCAGCCCGATCTCGTCGAGCGTGCCGCCGAGCCCGAGGACTCCTGGTCGCGTCACCGCATTGTTGCCGCCGACCAGCAAGGTCAGCGCGTGCGCCTCTGTGCTCTCGCGCACCGCCGCCGTTATCGGCCCTGTCGCCTGTTCGATTGTCATTCCGGCGAGCTCGACATCGCCGCGATCGAGCAACTTGGTGGCGAGTTCGCGCCCGGTTTCGACATCGTAGAGCCCGATCCGCCGCCACGTCTGTCGCAGCAAGTCCGGCGCGAGATCGCATCGCCCGGGCGTTACCGATCCCGCGGCTAGCGGCGCGCTGATCAAACCGACCGCCGCCTGGCGATTTGCAGTTGAGATCAGGTCCGAAAGATTGGGCCAGCCCGCCATCGCTTTGACGCTACACCGCCTCGTCCTTAAAGCCCAAGCCCGATGTGGGACCGGCTGCTCGTCGACTGTAATATCGCTACCTTTGAAGGGGGCAATCTTGGCGTCGTCGAAAATGGCGCGATCGGCATTCAGGACGGCAAGATCGTTCGGGTGGGCAAGCGCACCGAGCTCGCCGGTTATCGCGCCCAGGCGGTCGACGCGCTCGGCGGCGCCTGGGTCACGCCCGGGCTGATCGATTGCCACACCCATTTGGTGTTCGGCGGCAATCGCGCCGACGAACATGCGATGCGCCGCGCCGGCGCGACCTATGAGGAAATCGCCAGGGCCGGCGGCGGTATCGCCTCGACCGTCGCCAAGACCAAGGCCGCGAGCGACGACAAAATGCTCGAACAAAGCCGCCGCCGCTTGCACGCATTGATGCGCGGCGGTTGCACCACCATCGAGGTGAAGACCGGCTACGGGCTCGACCCCAAGAGCGAGCTGCGCCTGCTTAAGATCGCCAAACGGCTGGGCGAGGACGAGGCGGTCCGGATCGTCCCGACCCTGCTCGCGCTTCATGCCTTGCCCGCCGACCAGCGCGACCGCCGCGCGCATTACGTCGGCGAAATCATCGACAAATTGATTCCCGCCGCCGCCAAGGCCGGCGCCGCGGCGGTCGACGCTTATTGCGACACCATCGGCTTCACCCCCGACGAGGTCGAGCGGCTGTTCAAGGCCGCGGCCCAGCATGGCCTACGCGTCAAACTCCACGCCGAGCAATTGTCCAACCAGCACGGCGCCGCGCTCGCCGCGCAGTACCGCGCTTTGTCGGCCGACCATCTCGAACATCTCGACGAGGATGGCGCGAAAGCGATGGCGTCGGCCGGGACTGTCGCCGTGCTCATCCCCGGCGCCTATTACGCGCTGCAGGAAAAGCAGAAGCCGCCTGTCGACCAGCTGCGCAAGCACAAGGTCAGGATCGCGGTCGCGACTGACTGCAATCCCGGCACCTCGCCATTGCTATCGCCGACCCTGGCGATGAATATGGCGTGCACTTTGTTCGGGCTGACGCCGGAGGAAGCGATCGCCGGAATGACGGTCAACGCCGCCCGCGCGCTCGGGCTCGACAGAGAGGTCGGCAGCATCGCCCCGGGCAAGGCCGCCGATCTCGCCGTGTGGAACATCGAAACCCTCGCCGAACTGGGCTACTGGGTCGGGCTACCAGGCCCCGAGCGAAGGATTTATGCCGGAAACGATGCCTAGACTTGCCGCGGCGATCATCGCCATCGTCTGCTGGATTGGGCTGGGCATCCAGTTTTCGGCGAGTTACGCGAGCCATACCGACCTGATTTCGACCCTCTGGTCGCTCGGCCGCTTCTTTACGATCCTCACCAATCTGTTGGTTGCCGTGACGATGACCTGGGTCGCGATCGGCGCGAAACCCTCAGTGCGCTTCATCGGCGGCGTGACGCTGGCGATCATCCTCGTGGGGGTCGTTTACGTAACCCTGCTTCAGGGACTGCGCGTACTCACGGGCGCACACCTCATCGCGGACACCCTGCTGCACAAGGTCTCGCCTGTCCTGATGGCGCTCTGGTGGCTGTTCTTTGCTCCGCGCGCCAAGCTTGGCTGGAGGGATTCCCTGTGGTGGATTGGGTATCCGCTCGCATACCTCGTCTACGTCCTCGCGCGCGGCCAACTCGATCACAAATATCCCTATCCGTTTCTCGATGTCGCCAAGATCGGCTGGGCCCAGACGGCGCTGAACATCGGCGGGATCGCGCTCGGCTTTGTGCTTGCCGGTTTCCTGCTTGTTTGGATCGACAGCTGGCGTCCTATTGGGTCGGGGCGTTCGAGCCGCTAGAGCGGCCCCGAAATGACCGACACCATTCCACAAGATCGGCGCGACAACAGCCGCCACATCCGCGCCCGGCGCGGGTCCGAGATCGTCGCCAAAAGCTGGGCGACCGAAGCGGCCGTACGGATGCTCATGAACAACCTCGACGATGAGGTCGCCGAGGATCCGCAGAGTCTGGTCGTCTATGGAGGCATCGGCCGCGCCGCGCGCAACTGGGCCTGCTACGACAAGATTGTCGAAACCCTCGAACGGCTCGACGACGACCAGACCCTGCTCGTTCAGTCGGGCAAGCCGGTCGGCGTGTTCCGCACCCACAAAGACGCGCCCCGCGTGCTCATCGCCAATTCCAACCTCGTCCCCAAATGGGCGACTTGGGAGGTGTTCAACGACCTCGATCGCAAGGGCCTGATGATGTACGGCCAGATGACCGCCGGCAGCTGGATCTACATCGGCACGCAGGGCATCGTCCAAGGCACCTACGAGACCTTCGCCGAAATGGGCCGCCAGCATTATGGCGGCGATCTCAAGGGCAAATGGATCCTCACCGCCGGCCTCGGCGGAATGGGTGGCGCGCAGCCGCTCGCCGCGGTCATGGCCGGCGCGCATTGCATCGCCATTGAGGTCCAGGAAAGCTCGATCGAGAAGCGCTTGGCCACCCGCTATGTCGACCATCGCGCGACCAGCATCGACGAAGCGCTGGAGATCATCCGCACTGCCACCGAGCCGACCAGCGTCGGTCTGCTCGGCAACGCTGCCGAGATCCTGCCCGAGATGCTGAAGCGCGGGATCAGGCCCGATGCGTTGACCGACCAGACCAGCGCCCACGACCCGGCCAACGGCTACTGCCCGACCGGCTGGAGCGTCGCCAAATGGATCGAAATGCGCGAGCGCGACCCCGCCGCCGTGGCCAAGGCCGCGCGCCAGTCTATGGCCAAACATGTCGAGGCCATGCTCGCCTTCAGGGCGCTCGGCGTCCCGACGTTCGATTACGGCAACAACATTCGCCAGGAAGCCAAGGACGAAGGCGTCACCCACGCGTTCGATTTCCCCGGCTTTGTCCCGGCCTACGTGCGCCCCCTCTTCTGCCGCGGCATCGGCCCGTTCCGCTGGGCTGCGCTGTCGGGCGACCCCGAAGACATCTACCGCACCGACCAGCGGGTCAAGGAACTGATCCCCGACGACCCGCACCTCCACCGCTGGCTCGACATGGCGCGCGAACGGATCGCGTTTCAGGGGCTGCCGGCGCGGATCTGCTGGGTCGGCTTAGGCCAGCGCCACCGCCTCGGCCTCGCCTTCAATGAAATGGTGAAAAATGGTGAGGTCTCGGCGCCCATCGTCATCGGCCGCGACCACCTCGACAGTGGCAGCGTCGCCTCGCCCAATCGCGAGACCGAAAGCATGATGGATGGCAGCGACGCCATCTCCGACTGGCCGCTGCTCAATGCCCTGCTCAACACGGCGTCGGGCGCGACCTGGGTGTCGCTGCACCACGGCGGCGGCGTCGGCATGGGCTATTCGCAGCATGCTGGCATGGTGATCGTCGCCGACGGCACCGACGATGCCGCCCGCCGCCTCGAACGCGTCTTATGGAACGACCCCGGCACCGGCGTCATGCGACACGCCGACGCTGGCTATGACATCGCGATCGACTGCGCGCGCGAACAGGGCCTCGACCTGCCGATGGTGACGAATGAAGCTTGATCCGGCCAATATCGATCTTACCACCCTGCGTTCGCTGTGGACCGGCGCATCCGCCCACCTCGACGCCGCCGTGATGCAGCGCGTTGCTAACGCCGCCGCTTCAGTCGACCGCATCGTCGCCAGTGGCGAGACGGTCTACGGCGTTAACACCGGCTTCGGCCTGCTGGCCAGCACGCGCATCCCCGACGACCGGCTGGCCGAGCTCCAGACCAACCTCATCCTGTCGCATAGCGCGGGCTTGGGCGAGCCGCTGCCGCGCCACGTCACGCGGTTGATGATCGTGCTCAAACTTCTTGGTCTCGGCCGCGGCCATTCGGGCGTGCGGCCGCTGGTCATCGAAGCGTTGCAGGCACTGCTCGACCGCGATGCGATGCCGGTGATTCCAAGCCAGGGCAGCGTCGGCGCCTCGGGCGACCTCGCCCCGCTCGCGCATTTGATCGCGGCGCTCATGGGCCACGGCAATATCGATGTCGCGGGCGAGACGATGCCTGCGTCCGCTGCGCTGCAGAAACTCGGCATGGAACCGCTGCACCTCGGGCCCAAGGAGGGCCTCGCGCTGATCAACGGCACCCAGGCCTCGACCGCGCTCGCGCTCGATGCCTTGTTCGCCGGTGAGCGGGTGTTCGCCGCGGCGATTGCCGCCGGGGCGATGTCGGTCGATGCGCTGAAGGGTTCGTCAAAACCGTTCGACGCGCGCGTGTCGGAGCTGCGTGGCCAGCCCGGCCAGATCCGCGTCGCCGCGGCGCTGTGCGACTTGCTCGACGGCAGCGAAATTCTCGCCAGCCACGGTCGCTGCGGCAAGGTCCAGGACCCCTACAGCTTCCGCTGCCAGCCGCAAGTGATGGGCGCCGCGCTCGATCTGCTCGACAATGCCGCGCGCACGCTGACCATCGAAGCCGGCGCGGTGACCGACAACCCGATCCTCTTCCCCGACGAGGATTCGGCGATTTCCGGCGGCAATTTCCACGCCCAGCCGGTCGCCTTCGCCGCCGATACCATCGCCATGGCTTTGTGCGAGGTCGGGTCGCTGTCGGAGCGGCGCGTTGGCGTGCTGATCGACCCGAAGATGAGCGGGCTGCCACCGTTCCTGACCGAGGATTCGGGGGTCAATTCGGGCCTGATGATCCACCAGGTAACCGCCGCGGCGCTGGTGAGCGAGAATAAGACCCTCGCCTTCCCCGCCAGCGTCGATTCGATTCCGACTTCGGCCGGGCAGGAGGACCACGTATCGATGGCGCCGATCGCCGCCCGCAAGGCCGGCACTATCGCTCGCAACGCCGCCGGTGTGATCGCGGTCGAGTTGATCGCCGCGGCGCAGGGCGTCGATTATCACGCGCCGTTGAAGACCTCGGCGAAGCTCAAGGCGGTGCACGGCGAGGTACGGGCGATCACCCCACGCTTCGGGTCCGACCGTTATTGGGCGGATGAAATGGCCGCGCTGCAGGCGGCGGTACTGGCGGGCAAAATCGGCCCCGAGGTCATCGCTCTTAGCTGACGCGTGTCCAGCGTTGTTCCTTGCACAGCAACATCCCGGCGATCGCGCAGCCGCGCACGGTGATCGCGTTGGGGCCGAGCACGCGGACTGTCGCCGGGACGCGGATGTTGCGCTTCGGGTCGAACGCCTGGCCCCGGTAGGTGCCATCCCCGGCCGGACGCAGGCCGGTCAGGATCCGGGTCCCGATCAGGTTGGGCGTGCCGCCGCGGCGGGCGCCGGCCTTGGCCTTCTCGGTGGCGTCGACGACGTTGGCGCACCATGCCCCGCCGCACGGCACGACCTTGACGGTCACACTGTCCTTGGCGTTGCGCCACTGGCCTTCGAGCGCGGCTTGCGCTTGCGCGGTGAAGGGCAAAGCGGCCGCGAACGCGAACAGCGCGGTCTTGATGAGAATCCGGTTCATGATTCGGCTCTAGGGGGATTTTGTGGCGGAAATGGCACCCTCAGCTTGCCCCCAGATTAATGGAAATCGCGGCTTTTGGGGATGATTTCGACGTCCCGTGGGTGGCGTGTGGCGGGCGCCCGCCAGCTGCCTGCCCCGTCGCCCTGGTTGAGCGTCGAGGGCATTGCCTCATCGCTTAAGTGGCGCAGCCTGTCGGTATGATCCTCGAGCCGCCGGGCGACGACGTGGATCACCCCCTCCTCGCTCTGGACGATACCGTGGATCGCCATCAGCCGCGCGCCCATCACGATCTTGCGCTGCTTTTCGAACACGTCGGGCCAGATGACGAGGTTGGCGACTCCGGTCTCGTCCTCGATGGTGATGAACACCACACCCTTGGCGCTGCCTGGGCGCTGGCGAATCAAGACCAGCCCGGCGATCGCCAGCCGCTTGCCATCCTTGATCGATTTCAGCTGGTCGGCGGTGACGAATTTTTGCCGTGCATAATGCTCGCGCAGGAAGTGCATCGGGTGCGCCTTCAGCGACAGCCGGATGGTCTGATAATCGTTCACGACATGCTCGCTGAGCGGCATTTCGGGGAGGGTCACCGGCTTGGCTTCCGAGCCCTCGTCGCGGGCCTCGGCATGCGCGAACAAGGGCAAATCGGGCGCCTGCTTGAGCGCGCGCGAATCCCACAAGGCGGTGCGGCGATCGAGCCCTATCGACCGGAACGCATCGGCCGCGGCGAGGCGCTGGATCGCATGCACCGGCACGTTTCCGCGGGAACGCAATTCCTCAACTGAGGCGTAGGGTTGTCGCGCCACCAGCCGGTCTCCCGCCTCGCGCTGCAACCCGTCGATCTGGCGCAGGCCAAGGCGCAGCGCACCGCTTTCCAACGTGCAATCCCAATCGCTGTGGTTGACATCGACCTCGCGCACCTCGACCCCATGCTCCTTCGCATCGCGGACGATTTGCGCCGGTGCGTAAAAGCCCATCGGCTGTGAATTGAGCAACGCCGCTCCAAACGCCGCCGGATATTTCCACCTGAGCCAGCTCGATACGTAAACCAGATGCGCGAAGCTCGCCGCGTGGCTTTCGGGAAAGCCGTACTCGCCGAAGCCCTTGATCTGGTCGAAGCAGCGCTGGGCGAAATCGGGGTCGTAGCCGCGCGCGACCATGCGCCCGACCATCTTGTCCTGGAGGACCTCGATATTCCCCCTGGAACGAAAGCTCGCCATTGCCTTGCGCAGCTGGTTCGCTTCCTCCGAGCTGAATTTCGCCGCGTCGAGCGCGATCTTCATCGCCTGCTCCTGGAAGATCGGTACGCCGAGCGTCCGCCCGAGGATTTTTTCCAGCTCATCCGAAGGTCCATGCGCCGGGTCGGGACAGGGAAAGGTCACCGGGTCCTTGCCGCTGCGGCGCTTCAGGAACGGATGGACCATGTCGCCCTGGATCGGCCCCGGCCTGACGATCGCGACTTCGATCACCAGGTCGTAGAAGCAGCGCGGCTTGAGCCTCGGCAGCATGTTCATCTGCGCGCGGCTTTCAACCTGGAACACGCCCAGCGAATCGCCCTGGCACAGCATGTCGTAGACCTCGGGCACTTCCTGCGGGACGGTCGCCAGCGTCCAGTCCTCGCCGTGGTGCAGCCGCACCAGGTCGAAGCATTTGCGGATGCAGGTCAGCATGCCGAGCGCGAGCACGTCGATTTTCAAAATCCCGAGTTCGTCGATGTCGTCCTTGTCCCATTCGATGAACGTCCGTTCGTCCATCGCGCCATTGCCGATCGGCACCGTCTCGGTCAGCGGCCGCTCGGTCAGGATGAAGCCGCCGACGTGCTGCGACAGATGGCGCGGCATGCCGATCAATTGCTCGGCCAGTTTCATCGTCCGCCGCAGGTGCGGATCGGACAGGTCGAGCCCGGCATCGTTCGCCCGTGCGTCTTCCAGTTCGGGGTCCATGCTGCCCCACACGGTCGAGGCGAGCGCGGCGGTGACGTCTTCGCTTAAACCCATGGCCTTGCCAACTTCGCGGATCGCCGAGCGCGGGCGGTAATGGATCACGGTCGCGGCGATCCCCGCGCGGTCGCGGCCATATTTTTGATAGATGTGCTGGATCACTTCCTCGCGCCGCTCATGCTCGAAATCGACGTCGATGTCGGGCGGCTCCTTGCGCTCTTCGGAGATGAACCGCTCGAACAGCAGGTCGCTGGTCGCCGGGTCGACCGCGGTGATGCCGAGGCAATAACAAACCGCGCTGTTCGCGGCGCTCCCCCGGCCCTGGCATAGGATCGGCGGGTCGAGGCTACGGGCGAAAGCGACGATGTCGTGGACCGTCAGGAAGTAGCGCGCGAAGTCGAGCCTTTCGATCAGCGTCAGCTCATGGCGCAGCTGGGCCAACACCTTGTCGGGAGTCCCGTCAGGCCAGCGTTGCTGCGCGCCCGCCCACGTCAGATGTTCGAGATATTGCTGCGGACTCCGCCCCTCGGGCACGCTCTCGCGCGGATATTCGTAGCGGAGTTCATCGAGGCTGAAATGCAGCGCGTCGGCGAATTCCCGCGTTGCCGAAATCGCGTGCGGCCAGCGTTCGAACAGCCGCGCCATTTCGCCCGCCGATTTCAAATGCCTCTCGGCGTTGGGATTGAGCAAAAAACCGGCGGTCGTGATCGTCACTTTCTCGCGGATGCAGGTGACGACGTCCTGCAACGGGCGGCGGTCGGGGACGTGATAATGGACGTCGTTGGTCGCCAGGATCCTGCCGCCGTTGGCCCGTGCCAGCCGGTCGAGCTGCTCGATCCGCGCCGCATCGCCTCCGCGATACAGCCAACTCGCCGCGACATGATGTAGTGACGTCAAAGCGTCACGCAGCCGGGGCAGTTCGGCGGCAAAGGCGTCGAGATCGTCGGATGGCCAGGCGGTGAAGGCGATGCCCTCGGCATGCTCGGCGACGTCGTGCAGCGTAAGTTCGCACGCGCCTTTCTCGGCGCGCATCTTGCCGAGGCTGAGCAGCCGCGACAGCCGGCCATAACCGTCGCGGTGACAAGGATAAGCGAGCAGCGACGGCGCATCGGCCAAATCGAGCCGGCAGCCGATCAGCGGCTTCAGGCCCGCGACCTTGCACGCGCTGTGCATGCGCACGACCCCGGCGAGCGTGTTGCGGTCGGCAATCCCGATCGCGTCCATGCCCAGTTCGAGCGCGCGCACGGTCAGCTCGATCGCATCCGACGCCCCCCGCAGGAACGAGAAGGGCGAAGCCAGCCCGAGCTCGACGAACGGCGATCGTTCGATCGGGGGCGGCGGCATATCCGCCCGCCGCACTAGTTTCACCCGCGAGAATCCTTGCTTCTCGGGCATCAGCCGAGTCCCTTTTTGATAGGGTTGTTCATCCGAACAGGCCGTGCATGAACCAGTTGGGCAGCCCGCCGCGACCGTCGCCGATCAGGCCCTCGCGGTAGATCCAGTAGCGGCGGCCGTCGCCGTCCTCGACTCGGTAATAATCGCGCAGCCGCGCCGACGAGGGCGCGCGCCACCATTCGGGCGCGATCCGCTCGGGCCCCTCGACCCGGGCGATGTCATGCACCGCGCGCCGCCACACGAACCGCCGCGGCATGCCCTCGGGCGTCGCGTAAATCACGTCGATCGCCTCGGGCCGGTCGAGCAGGCGGGGGGGACGCCTTTTCCTCCCCTCGATTTCGAGGGGAGGGGGACCGCCGCAGGCGGTGGAGGGGCCCCTCCGTCGCGCTGCGCGCGCCACCTCCCCTGCAAAAGCAGGGGAGGAGATAGCAGGACTCCACCCACTCGCCCGCTCCGGCAAATGGCTCTCCTCCGCTTGCGGCCGCAACACCCGTTCCGGGCCGAGCTTGACGCTCAGCCGATCGACCAGCCGCGCGATGTCGCGCTCGCCCGACGGTTCCTCGACCAGCGACTCCTGCGCCGCGCCGAGGCTCTCC
>Ga0207703_10003097_pt1 | contig 14049 bp, 10 predicted proteins | sample KBSSwiS12_FD_184304 | JGI IMG/M metagenome (GOLD analysis project Ga0207703, IMG submission 184304) | Switchgrass rhizosphere microbial communities from Kellogg Biological Station, Michigan, USA - KBS Switchgrass S1-2 (SPAdes) (version 2) | ecosystem: Host-associated > Plants > Roots >... | reverse complement strand
ATCTGCAAGCTCCGCAAGAAGCTCAGCCTGGCCTGCGACGGCGAGAATTATATCGAGACCGTCTGGGGCCGCGGCTATGTGCTGCGCGAGCCCGACGACGTGATGGTCACCGAAGTCGCCTGATCTTCCCCGATCCCGGACGACTGAACGGCCGCGGCACCGGGGGGCGCCGCGGCCGCCTTGTTTTTTTTGGAGGGTGGCATGCGCGCCCTTCCCTCTTCGTCATGCTGAACTTGTTTCAGCATCCATGCGCAGTCATTTCGGCTTGGAGAGCGGTTCGAGGCCATAATCCAGCGCCAGATCCCGCCACCCTGGATTACCCTCCTCGATCAGGTTGATCTTCCACTGTCGGTGCCAACGCTTCAGCTGCTTCTCCCGCAGGATCGCATTCTCCATGTCGCCGAAAAACTCGATGTGGACGAGCCGCTTAACGCCATATTTCGAGGTGAAGCCCTCGATCAGTTCGTCCCGATGCTGGATCATACGACCGACCGGCTGCGACGTAACGCCCGTATACAAAGTGCCGCGCTTCTGGCTGGCAAGGACGTAAACTGCGGGCGTCCGCTCCATCGGCGTTACTCTCGTTTCAAATGGTCGCGCATGGATGCTGAAACAAGTTCAGCATGACGGTTGAGGCGAGACCGCCCATCCCTCACCGCGCCTCCCACACCTTCTCCCCGCCAATCCATGTCTGCTCCACCTTCGTCGCCCGCAAGTCGCTCGGGCTGGCCAGCATCGGGTCGCGGTCGACGATGATGAAATCCGCGCGCTGGCCCGGCGCCAGCCGCCCGAACTTGTCCTCGGCGAAGCCGGCATAGGCGGCGTCCATCGTATAGGCGCGCCATGCCTGTTCACGCGTCACGCGTTCCTCCGGGCGCCAGCCGCCATAGGGCTCGCCCGACGCGTCCTGGCGGGTGAAGGCCGCCGCCCAGCCGGCGAACGGATCGGGGCTCTCGACCGGGTAATCGGTGCCGAACGCCAGCACCGCGCCGTTCTTGAGCATCGACGCCCAGGCATAGGCTCCGCCGAGCCGCGCAGGCCCGAGCCGCGCCTCGGCCATGTGCATGTCGCTGGTCTGGTGGACCGGCTGCATCGAGGCGATCGTGCCGTGCTGGCCGAAGCGCGGCAGGTCGGCCGGGTCGACGATCTGGGCATGCTCGATGCGCCAGCGCCGGTCGCCGGAATAGGTGTGCGCCATCTGGTCGATCGCGTCGAGCACCTCGGCATTGGCGCGGTCGCCGATCGCATGCACCGCGACCTGGAAATGATCCATCGCCGCGCGGCTCATCAAATTCTGCAGCACCGTGTCGGTCAGGAAGCCGGCGCCCGACTGGCCCGGCGCATCGCTGTACGGCGCCTTGAGCCACGCCCCGCGCGAGCCCAGCGCGCCATCGGCGAACAGCTTGACCCCGCCGAGGCGCAGCCGGTCATTATACAGCCAGGGCGTCGGCTCGTTGCCGCCGATCTGGATCGCGGTATCGACACCCCGCGCATAGCTCATGATGCGCACCCGCAACGCGCCGCGATCACCGGCGCGGCGATAACTGAGCCAGTCGTCGAGCGTCGTGCCCATGTCCGACGTCGCGGTGATGCCGAACTTCAGCAGGATTTCCTGCGCCTTGAGGAAGGCGATGTCGCGTTCCTTGGGCAGCGGCTGCGGGACGACGCGATCGACCAGTTGCTGCGCTGAATCGACGAACACGCCATTGGGATTGATGCCGGTCTTCTCGATCCGCCCGCCCGGCGGCGACACACTCTTCACATTCACGCCCGCCGCGGTCATCGCGGCGCTGTTGGCCCAGCTGGCATGGCCGTCGGCGCGGCTCAGCCAGACCGGCCGGTCACTGACCACGCTGTCGAGATCGGTGGCGGTCGGGAAACGGCCCAGGCCCCATTTCTCCTGGTTCCACCCGCCGCCGACGATCCATTTGCGATCGGGATTGGCCGCGGCATAGGCCGCGATCCGCGTCTTGGCCTCATCCAGCGAGTTGGTGTCGTGCAGGTCGAGTTCGAGTGCGCGAAAGCCCAGGTCGATGACATGGCCATGCGCGTCGACGAAACCGGGCATCAGCACCTTGCCATGCATGTCGGCGCGCCAGTCGAGCTTGTCGGGACGCTTGTCGCCCGAGGAAAGCAGCCGCGACACATGCCCGTCGAGGGTCAGCAACAGCCCGGTGAAGCGGATGACGCGGCCGTCCTTGTCGAGCGTCATGCCGTTGACGTTGTCGATCAGGCCGTCGGCAAAAGCGGGTGTGGCGAGGAAGGCGAGGGCCGCAACCAACGCGCTCGTGCTCCTGCGAAAGCAGGAGCCCAGGGTGCCAAGCGACGCGCCCGTGACCCTGGGTTCCTGCTTTCGCAGGAACACGGCAACCCAATGCGAGGGATTGATCATTTCGGCAGTCTCCGCACCAGCGCGCTGGTGTCCTGGCGTGAGCCGCCCAACTTCTGGACCTCGGCATAGAATTGATCGACCAGCGCCGCGACCGGCAGCACCGCGCCGTTCTGCTTGGCCTCGTCGAGCGCCAGGCCGAGATCCTTGCGCATCCAGTCGACCGCGAAACCGAAGTCGAAGCGGTCCTCGCTCATCGACTGCCAGCGATTGACCATCTGCCAGCTCTGCGCGGCGCCGCCCGAGATCGCCTCGAACACCTTGTCGAGATCGAGTTCGCTCGCCTGGGCGAAGCGCAGCGCCTCGCTCAGGCCCTGCAACACGCCGGCGATGGCGATCTGGTTGACCATCTTGGTCTGTTGCCCGGCACCGGGGCCGCCGACATGGACGGTGCGCGCGGCATAGGGCTTCACCACCTCTTCGGCCCGGGCGAACGCCGCCGGCGAGCGCGCGCCGCACATGATCGACAGCGCCCCCTTCTCGGCACCCGCCTGCCCGCCCGATACCGGCGCATCGACGAACTCGACGTCATATTGCCCCGCCGCCTCGGCCAGGCTGCGTGAAATTCGCGCCGATACCGTGGTATGGTCGATGATCATGCCACCGCTCCCCAGCGCGCGGATCATCTCGTCGCTGCGCAGCAGCAGCGCATCGAGATCGGCATCGTTGCCGACACAGGTGATCAGCACATTGGCGCCCCGCACCGCGTCGAGCGGGCTCGACGCGGCCTGCCCGCCATATTGTTTCGCCCAGGCGGCCGCCTTGGCCGGGCTGCGATTATAGACGGTGACCTGGTGGCCGGCGGCGGCGAGATGGCCGGCCATGGGTGCACCCATGACGCCGGTGCCGATAAATGCGATGTTGCTCATGGGGATTCGCGATAAGCGTTGTTCCTTCACCGCGCCAGATAGTCTAGTGGCCCGCCATCATGGCTACCGACCCCCTTCCCGCCACGGCACCCCTGCCCGTATCCATCGACGATGTCCGCACCGCCCATGCGCGCATTCGCGATGCCATCGTGCGGACGCCGACGCTGATCAGCCGCACCCTGTCGGAGCTGACCGGCGCGACGGTCTATCTCAAGTTCGAGAACCTGCAGTTCACCGCCGCCTACAAGGAGCGCGGCGCGCTCAACACGCTGCTCCAGCTTCCGGCCGGCACCGCCGGCGTTATCGCCGCCTCGGCCGGCAACCATGCGCAGGGGCTTGCCTATCACGCCAACCGGCTCGGCATCCCGGTGACGATCGTCATGCCGACCAACACCCCGACGGTGAAGGTGACGCAGACCGAGGGGCATGGCGCGACCGTGGTGCTGGAAGGCGATACGTTCGATGCCGCCTATGCCCATGCCCGGCTGCTCGAAAAGCAGCGCGGCCTGACCTTCATCCACCCGTTCGACGACATCCGCGTCATCGCCGGCCAGGGCACGGTGGCGATCGAGATGCTCGAGGACGTGCCGGAGATCGACACCTTCATCACCCCGATCGGCGGTGGCGGGCTGATCTCGGGCATGGCGACCGTGGCGCGTGCCTGGGACAGGCCGATCGAGGTGATCGGCGTCGAGGCCGAGCTGTTCCCGTCGATGTACAACCGCATCAACGGCACCAGCATGCCATGCGCCGGCGACACGCTGGCCGAAGGCATCGCGGTCAAGGAGCCGGGCACGATCACCGCGGACATGGTGCGCGTGCTGGTCGACGATATCGTACTGGTCAGCGAGCGCCGGCTGGAAGAGGCGGTCAGCCTGTTGCTCCAGATCGAGAAGACGGTGGTCGAGGGCGCCGGCGCGGCCGGTCTCGCCGCACTGCTCGCCTATCCCGAGCGTTTCAAGGGCAAGACCGTCGGCGTGGCGCTGTGCGGCGGCAATATCGACACGCGGCTGCTCGCCAACGTGCTGCTGCGCGATCTCGCGCGCTCGGGCCGCCTCGCCCGGCTGCGCATCCGGCTGCAGGATCAGCCCGGCGCGCTGTTCAACGTGGCGCGAATCTTCGACCAGGAACGCGTCAACATCATCGAGGTGTATCACCAGCGCGTCTTCACCACGCTGCCGGCCAAGGGCCTGATCACCGATATCGAGTGCGAAACCCGCGACCGCGCGCACCTCGACCGATTGATGTCCGCACTGCGCAAGGCGGGTTACGAAGCGAGCCCGGTCGAGCTGGCGTGACGAAGCGAATCTGGCGCGCGACGAACCGAGTCGTACGCCCTTCGTTCTCGATTCATGTTGCTGTATGATGACTGCGGCCGCGGTGCCGTCCCCTTTCGGGTATCTAAAACACCGCGTTAACCCTCATTCATGGTAAAGCCGCTTTTCATCACGCTCGCGCCGATTCATAACGGCATCGAGGCCGATGGTCGGCGCTGACGGTAGAGGGGGTTCACGGGCAGTGACGGCGCCATTTCGCTTCCCACGCTTTTTCGTCACCAGCCCCGCCCCGTGCCCCTATTTGCCGGGCCGGCAGGAGCGCAAGGTGTTCACCGAATTGCGCGGGCCGCACGCCTCGGAACTCAACGACGCGCTCGGCCGGATCGGCTTCCGCCGCAGCCAGTCGGTCGCCTATCGCCCAAGCTGCGCGGGCTGCACCGCCTGTGTCTCGGTGCGGGTCGTCGCCTCGGACTTCGTCGCCAACGCCACCCAGCGCAAGCAGCTGCGCCGCAACGCCGATATCGAGGTCAATGCCTGCCGCCCCTGGGCGACCGACGAGCAGTTCCAGCTGCTCCGCCGCTACCTCGCCGCGCGCCACCCCGGTGGCGGGATGACCGGGATGGACGAGGGCGACTATGCCGACATGGTCGAGCATTCGCCGGTCAATTCCTTCATCGTCGAATATCGCGAGCCCTCCCGGCACGGCGAGCTCGGCAGGCTGATCGGCGCGTGCCTGACCGACCAGCAGGCCGATGGCCTGTCGCTGATCTACAGCTTCTTCGATGCCGACCATGCCGCGCGCCCGGGGCTCGGCAACATGATCATCATGGACCACATCCTGCGCGCCCGCACCGCCGGCCTGCCCTATGTCTATCTCGGCTATTGGGTGAAGGGCTCGGAGCGCATGGCCTACAAGACGCGCTACAAACCGATCGAGGTGCTCGGGCCGTCGGGCTGGTCGCTGCTGGTCGACGAGGACGCGGAATATCATCCGCCGGCCGAGAAATACGCGGTGATGGCCGCCGAGGCCTGAACGCACGCTACTGACAGAATTATCCAACCGTAGGGCGCGCCAACAGCAGCGGCCGGGGCCTTGCGCGCGCCATAATAATGTCAGGGGTCGTCAGTCCTGCGCCGCGCCCTGCATCGGATCGGCGGTCGATGCGACCGGCTCGCCCCATCCGGGGCCGGCGAGCGGCGCGGCACCCGCAGCATCAAGGGCGGCGGCGACGCGGATATAGGCCTTGTCGGCCGACAGGCCGGTGGTCGGGTCGAAGGTCACCCAGCCCAGCCCGGCGACGAATGATTCAGCCCAGGCATGGGGTGTGGCAAGATCGCCGGACGCGGCGCGGTACCCCGACACATAGCGCGCCGGCAACCCGAGCGAGCGGGCCGCGACCATGAAGATGTGGGCGAGGTCTGCGGCGGCACCGGCCTGCTGTTCGAAGGCCCGCGACGCGCCGCGCGGACCGCCTTCGGTCTGCCAGGCGCAGTGGCGGTGGAGCGCGCCGTTGAGTTGGTGAAGCCGCTCGACCGCGTCCGGGGTGCCGCCGCAGACATCGGCGGCGAAGGCGGCGAGCGGCGGAATGGCGGGGGTGAGGTCGGTGCCGCGCAGGTAGAGCGCGGGCGGCAGCGGCTCGACCGCACCGTGCACCACGCCGTCGGTGAGGCTGGTCAGCACCTCGCCGGTCACGGTGAGCTCGATCGTCTCGACCGGGCCCTCGACATAGAGCATCACGGTGCGGTTGCCGAAGCCATCGCGCCCGGTGCGCAGTCGGGCGTCGTGGTCGACATGCACGTCCCAATGGGTGACGGTCTGATCGTCATCGTCGTCGGGCGTGAGACGGAGCAGCTGAACGAGGCGGCTACGCGGGAAGGCGAAGCGATAGCGGGTGCGGTGATCGACCGACAGCCGCATCAGGTGAACTTGAACTGCCGGCCGATCGCGAAATGCAACTCGGCATTCTCGTCGATGAAACGCCGCAGATACTGATGCAGCCCGCCGGCGATCACTTCGCCCGCGCGCGTCTTGAGCATGCGCGCCTGGCGCATCCGCGCCATGCGGTCGGCCTCGCCGTGCAGGCCGGTACGCTTGGCGAGCAGGCCAAGGATCTCGACCGTCTCTTCGGCCGAGGCGGCGAGGCTGCGCGGCATCTCCGCGCGGGTGATCAGCAGGTCGATGACGTTCGCTGGCCTGAGCCCTTCCGAATACAGCCAACGATAGGCGGTCACCGCCGACACGGTCTGGAGGATGGTGGTCCATTGGTCGCGGTCGACCACGCCGCCGACCTGCTCCCCTTCGGGCAGCAGGATATGATATTTGACGTCGAGCAGGCGCGCGGTGTTGTCCGCCCGCTCGACCGCCTGGCCGAGCTTGATGAACCAGGTCGTCTGGTTGCGCAGCATACGGTGGACCGCGCCCTCAAAGCCGCGCGTCTCGGTCTTGACCGCTTCGAGCAGGTTGAGCGTCGCGGTCGCGCCGCCCGGGCTCGACCGGCTCTGGAACAGCAGCCAGGCGCGATTGATGCCGGTCCAGGCGTCGCGGGTCAGCGCGGTGCGCACCGCGCGGGCATTGTCGCGGGCACGATCGAGGCAGCGCACGATCGAGCCGGGATGGCCAGCCTCGAGGGTCAGGAAGCGCGCGACATGCTGCTGGGTGATGGTCTCGCCGGTCTTGGCAAAATCCTCATCGGTCTCGGTGACGGTGAGCGCACTCGACCAGGCGACCTCGCCGGCCGGGCGGCCTGACAGCGCATCGAGCCGGACGGTCGCCTCGACCAGCCGGGCGACGAAATCGGCGCGCTCGACATAGCGGCCGAGCCAGTAGAGCGACGAGGCGGTGCGCGAGAGCATCAGCCGTCCAGCAGCACGAAGCTGTCCTTGGTGCCGCCGCCCTGCGACGAGTTGACCACCAGCGAGCCGGGCTTGAGCGCGACGCGCGTGAGCCCGCCAGGCACGACCTGCACGCCATCGCTGCCGGTCAGCACGAAAGGCCGGAAATCGACATGGCGCGGGGCGAGGCCCTTGTCGGCCAGCGTCGGCACGGTCGACAGCGCCAGGGTCGGCTGGGCGATATAGCGGTGCGGCTCCGCGACCAGCGCGGCGCGGAAGGCCTCGATCTCCTTCTTCGACGCGGTCGGGCCGACCAGCATGCCATAGCCGCCCGAACCGTCGACCAGCTTCACGACCAGTTCGGGCAGATGATCGAGGACATATTTGAGCGCCTCGGGCTCGCGGCAGCGGAAGGTTTCGACATTGGGCAGTTTCGGCTCGCCGCCGGAATAGAAGCGCACGATCTCGGGCATGTAGCTGTAGATCGCCTTGTCGTCGGCGATGCCATTGCCCGGCGCATTGATCAGCGCGACGTTGCCAGCGGCATAAGCGGCGATCAGCCCCGGCACGCCGAGCATCGATTCCGGCTTGAACACCATCGGATCGAGATAGTCGTCGTCGATGCGACGATAGATCACGTCGACTTTCACCAGACCGGAGATGGTGCGCATCCACACGATATCGTCGGACACGATGAGATCGGCGGCCTCGACCAGTTCGATGCCCATCGAGTCCGCGAGAAAGCTGTGCTCGTAATAGGCCGAATTGTAATGGCCGGGCGTCAGCACGACACAGACGGGCGCCGCAACGCCGAGCGGCGCGACCGACTGCATCGTCTGGAGCAGGCGATCGGGATAGCTGTCGACCGCGGCGACGCGGAATTCACGGAACAGCTCGGGGCACAGCCGCAGCATCGCCTCGCGGTTCTCCAGCATGTAGCTGACCCCCGATGGCGTGCGGGCATTGTCCTCCAGCACGAAGAAGTCGTTCGGCCCGGTGCGCACCAGGTCGATGCCGCAGATATGCGCCCAGATGCCGTGCGGCGGCCGGATGCCGGCGATTTCGGGGCGGAATTGCGGGTTGCCGAGGATCAGGTCGGGCGGCAGCACGCCCTCGTCGAGGATGCGGCGCGCGCCATAGATGTCATCGAGAAAGGCGTTGATCGCCTCGACCCGCTGGATGAGTCCTTCCGACAGCCGTTCCCACTCGCTGGCGAGGAACACGCGCGGCACGATGTCGAACGGAATGATGCGCTCCGAGGCGTCGCTGTCGCCATAGACCGCGAAGGTGATGCCGAGCTGGCGGAAGGTCGCCTCGGCCGATTGCTGGCGCCGGCGCAGCTCGCCATCGGGGGTTTCGTCGATCCAGCGGCCAAGCGCGGCGAGTTCGGCGCGCGGTACCGTCGCGTCCGCTTGCCCCATGATCTCGTCAAACGCCCGCCGTTTCGCCAATCGTCACTCCCCGCGCTGGGCGCATGCTGCGACGAAATGCTGCGCCGCACAAGACCCCTGTGGTCGATTGCGGGCAAGTGGGCTGGGTCGGGCGCTTATTGCGTCGATTTCGATGGCTTTACGCGCAATTGCGGTCGCTCGGACCTTGGCGCTGGTGGGAGCTTGCGCCTGGCCGGGGACGGCTGGCCCTCCAACACACCGTTGCCGCTGCCCTTACCGTCAGATGCGGAACGTCACCTCGTCGACGTTATGGAGTCGATGTCGCTTCCCACAAACCCGGCGCCGGCGCAGGTGCGAACTCCAGGCCTATCGCGTGCTGGGTGAAATGACCGGACCCATCGCCGATGCGGCGCGCGAAGGCGTGTTCGAAAGGGCCGCCGGCTGGGCGGCGGCACCCTGAGTGCCGACGAACGCTATGGCCTGTTTCCGAACGATGGCCTGCGCATCGTTCGCGTGACGCCGCGGCGGCGGTAGCGGGCCGGCACTCCCTCAGCCCGCAAGCCCCGCCAGCATCCCCGGCGTCAGCACCTGCGGCAATATCTGCGGTTCCGCGGCGCCGGGCGCGTAATAGAGATAGAGCGGCACGCCAGCGCGGTTGTGCGCCTCGATGAAGCGACCGAGCGCGGCGTCGCCATTGGTCCAGTCGCCGACCAGCACCGCGACATTGGCCCTGGCGAAGGCGGCGCGGGTGGAAGCGGTTTCGATCGCGGTCTTCTCGTTGACCTTGCAGGTCAGGCACCAGTCGGCGGTGAAATAGGCGAAGACCGGGCGGCGCTCGGCGCGCAGCGCGGCGAGGCGCGCCTCGCTGAACGGTTCGGCGCCGTCGGCGGGTTTCGTCATAATGGTCGGCGGATGGGTGCGGGTCATCAGCCAGACGCCCGCCGCGGTGATGGCGAAGGTCATCGCCACGGCGACCGCGCCGAAGCCCAGCCCCCGCGCCTGCCGGCGCCCGGCCGCCCAAAGCACGAGGCCAAGGCCAAGCGCGGCGCACAGGCCATAGGCCATGCCGTCGACGTCCGCCTCGCGCCCGAGCACCCAGGCCAGCGCCAGCGCGGTCAACCACATCGGCAGCGACAGGAAGCGGCGGAACTTCTCCATCCAGGCGCCCGGTTTGGGCAGGCGCCGGCGCAGGGCGGGCACGAAACCGATGGCGAGGAAGGGCAGCGCCAGACCGACGCCCAGGCCGGCGAAGATCGCCAATGCCGCGGGCCAGGGCAGCACCAGCGCGGCGCCGAGCGCGGTGCCCATGAACGGGCCAGCACAGGGCGTGGCGACGAACGCCGCCAGCGCCCCGGTAGCGAACGCGCCCCCTGCCCCGCCGGCGCGGTTGACGAATGCCGGGGTGGGGATCTCGAACAGGCCGCCGAGGTTGAGCGACAGCGCCACGGTCAACAACAGCAGCACTACGACGACGCCGGGATTTTGCAGCTGGAACGCCCAGCCGACCGCGTCGCCGCCGGCGCGCAAGCCGAGGATCAGACCGCCGAGCGCAAGGCACACCGCGACCACGCCGGCGGTATAGGCCAGCGCCTCATGCCGCGCCGCGCGCGCGCTGAGGTGGCCGCGTGCGAGGCTGAGCGCCTTGAGGCTGAGGATCGGGAAGACGCAGGGCATGACGTTGAGGATCAGCCCGCCAAGGATCGCGCCGACCAGCGCCAGCAGGATCCCCGTCGCGGCGGCGCCGCCCGTTGGCGCGGCTTGCGCCGCCGCGACCGTGCCGGCGGTCGCGGTCACGGCGAGCGCCTGCCCTGTCCCGATGCGCAACACGCCGCGCAGCGGACCGGTGGCGCCCTGGCTGCCGGACCTGGTCTCGATCACCAGCCGGTCGCCGTCGCGTATCACGCCTTGCGGCGCGGCATAGTCGATCAGCCCGGTGGTGAGGGGGAAGAAATAGCCCTGATCGAGCGGCGCCGCGGCGGGATAGGGAATGGCGATACGCACCCGGCCGCCGCTCACCTGATATGTCGCGGCACCGCTGAGCGGATGCGGCAGGACGCGGCGCCAGGCGTCGAAGCGCGCGCGCGTGGCCGGATCGATCGCGCCGTCGCCGACGGTCAGCGACAAGGCAAGGTCGGCCTCTTCCGGCACGCAGACCTGGTTGGTGCAGACGAGATATTGCGTGTGCAGTCTGATCGGCAATGCCGTACCCGGTGCCAGCCCGGCCGGCACCGTCAGGGTAACCAGCGGCGCATAGGGTGCCTCGAAGACATAGTTCATCAGGCCCGCCACGAGCAAAGTGCCGGGCATGGGATAGGTCGGCGGAGAGACCGTCACCCCCTTGGGCAGCGTCCAGTCGAGCCTGGCGGGGAACCCCGCATCGCCGGGATTTTCCCAATAGCCGTGCCAGCCGGGCTGCGGCCGGGTGTCGAGCGCCAGCGTCACCGCGCTTCCGGCGGCGGGGTGCTGGCTCTCGGCAAGCAGGCGGATGGCGAGGTGCGGCGCGGTGCTGGCGGGCGGCGGCCCATCAGCCCGTGCCGCCGCGCCAAAAGCCAGCGCGGCGAACAGTGTCATGATCAGGTAACCGAATGCCCGCATCGCCGATCCTTGCCGCGCGTTATTGGCTTGGCCATAGCGGCCCCGCGCTACTTATGCATCCGACTGGTTGAGGATATTCCATGAAACGCCTGGCTTCACTCACCGCTCTCGCCGCCGCGCTGATCGCGGCACCCCTATGGGCGCAGGAGGCGCCGCCGAAGCTGATCGTGGTGGTTTCGGTCGACCAGTTCTCGGCCGACCTGTTCGACGAATATCGCGAACACGCGACCGGCGGCTTCGCGCGGCTGCTGAAGGGTGCGGTGTTTCCGCATGGCTATCAAAGCCACGCCGCGACCGAGACCTGCCCGGGGCATTCGACCATCCTGACCGGTCTCCGCCCCGAGCATACCGGCATCATTGCCAACAACTGGATCGACCAGCGCGTCGCGCGCGCCGACAAGACGGTCTATTGTGCCGAGGACGAGACGGTGCCGGGATCGACCTCGCAGACTTATACCGTGTCGGACAAGCATCTGCGCGTGCCGACGCTGGGCGAGCGGATGAAAGCCGCCAACCCCGAGACGCGCGTCGTGTCGGTCGCCGGCAAGGACCGCGCGGCGGTGATGATGGGCGGGCACAAGGTCGACGAACTGTGGTGGTGGGACGGCAAGGCCTTCACCAGCTATGCCGGGCGAGCGACGCCGCCGGTGATAGCGCGCGCCAATGCCGCGACGATGGCCTTGATCGCCCAGGCGCAACCAGCGCTCGATACGCCGGGCTGGTGCGCGACGCATGACAAGGCGGTGACGATCGGCGAGGGCAAGACGGTCGGCACCGGGCATTTCGAACGCACCGCCGGCGACGCCAGGGCGTTCCGCGCCTCACCGGCGTTCGACGCGGCGATCGTGGCGCTCGCGGCGGGGCTGGTCCAGGACATGAAGCTTGGTCAGGGCAAGACCACCGACATCATCTCGATCGGCGCCTCGGCGACCGATTATGTCGGCCACACTTACGGCACCGAAGGCGCCGAGATGTGCATCCAGCTGGCGCAACTCGACACGACGCTGGGGCGCTTCTTCACTGTGCTGGACCGCACCGGAGTCGATTATGAGGTGGTGCTGACCGCCGATCATGGCGGCAACGACCTGCCCGAGCGCGAGGTGACCAGCGGCATTGCCGGGGCGCAGCGAGTCGATGTCGCGCTGGCGCCCGCCGTGATGGGCAAGGCGATCGCAGCGAAGCTCGGCATCGCCGGGGCGACCTTGCGTGGCGATATCCCCAATGGCGATGTGTGGCTCGACGCGGGATTGACGCCGGCGCAGCGCAAGACGGTGCTGGCCGCCGCGGTCGCGGCCTATGCGGCGCATCCGCAGGTCGCCGCCGTGTTCACCGCCGCGCAGATCAATGCCGCGCCCGAACCGAGCGGCCCGCCCGAGGGCTGGACGCTAGTGCAAAAGGCGCGCGCCTCGTTCGATCCCGAGCGTTCCGGCGATCTCCTGGTGTTCCTCAAACCGCGCGTCACCCCCATCCCCGATGCGCTGCACGGCTATGTCGCGACTCATGGCAGCCCGTGGGACTATGATCGCCGCGTGCCGATCCTGTTCTGGCGCAAGGGCATGGCCGGGTTCGAGCATGCCGGATCGATCGAGACGGTCGACATCGCCCCGACGCTCGCCGCGCAGATCGGCCTCGCCATCCCGAAGCTCGACGGCAAATGCCTCGATCTCGGTGCCGGCCAGGGCGCGCCCTGTCGCTGACGCGCACCTGTTCCGCCTGCTTTTGCAGGTGAACTTTTTTCGTCGGCCCGCCGCGGTGCATTTAAAGCCGGCGGCCATGGCGACGATGCCACGCCTTACGGCGGCGTTGAATCGCTGAAACAATTCGACATGCCCGCGCAATGCGCGTGTCAGACGCAGCGTGCGAAAGGATCGCACCATGCAAGCGACACGATCAGCGGCCAAACCCCAGCCGGGCTGCGCGATCGGGCATCACCGGCCCCATCGCGTGATCAACGAGCCGGACCAGCCGGAAATCCAGCGCGCGACATGCCGTGATTGCGGATCGGACCTGGTGCGTACGCGCGCCACGCGGCGCTGGCTGTTCTCGGGGTTGCTGGGTTAGCGCGTCTCGAAGGCGCGGACGCCGGCGCCGAGGCGGTTGGCGCCGAGCGCGAGACGTTCATGGCTGTAATCGGCGAGAAAGGCCGGGCTGCGCGTCTCGCCGGGCGCGAGGCTGGCGACATTGCCCTCGACGCGCAGGCCGGCGGCCGGATAGGTCTTGCGCTCCGCCGCGACGACGATGAACGCGGTCCAGTTCTCCTTGTCGCGGCCCTGGACGAAGGTGTTGCCCGAGATGAGCCCGGTGCCGCCCTCGGGCAGGTCGATCATGTAATTGGTCTTGTGCCCGGACGTGTCGTCGAAGCTGTTGTCGCTGATCGTGGCGTGCGGCACGCGCAGCTTGACATAATGGCCGCCGGTGCCGCGTTCGAAACGCGAATTGGTGATCGTCACCGAGCCCTGGTTGGCGAGGTAGATGGCATGGGCGCAATCGGGGCTTTGGTCGCACTGGCCGAGCCCGGCGAAGGTCGAATGGTCGATGGTGATGCGCTGGCCGTTGGGCTCGCCACCGAGGATGCCCTCCTGGCTATCGAGGAAGGTCGAGTTGGTAACGGTGAGGTCGCCCATCTCGGTGCGCACCCCGGCGCCGTTGCCATCGCTGACCTGCATGCCGCGACAGACCAGCCCGTCGACGGTCGA
>Ga0207703_10003096_pt1 | contig 14053 bp, 10 predicted proteins | sample KBSSwiS12_FD_184304 | JGI IMG/M metagenome (GOLD analysis project Ga0207703, IMG submission 184304) | Switchgrass rhizosphere microbial communities from Kellogg Biological Station, Michigan, USA - KBS Switchgrass S1-2 (SPAdes) (version 2) | ecosystem: Host-associated > Plants > Roots >... | reverse complement strand
AAGGCGTGTCTCTTAGTAACGCCAGCGGCTTCTCCTCGGCCGAAGCAGCAAAAGCGCACGCTCGTGCGCACGAGCTTTCCGATAAGATAGGGGACATCGATTCTCAGTTCACCGCGATATGGGGGTTGTGGACTTTCCGACGCACGTCGGATTGGAATGCGGCGCGCCAGCTTTCAGATAGGCTCCTGAGCCTGGTCGAAAAGAGTGATAATGTCGGCCTTCGGCTCGAAGCTCATCATACGGGTTGGACAACACATTTCTTCTGCGGCGAACTCGCTCCGGCGCAGGAGCACTGCGAGAAGGGCCGAACCCTTTATGAGTTTGAGCAGCACCGGGCGCACGCACACATCTACGGCCACGACCCTGGAGTCTGTGCAGGAACGCTAGGTGCCTGGAGCGCCTGGCTGCTCGGCTACCCTGACACGGCGCTCGCTCGCGTGAATGACGCGTTGGCGCTTGCGGAACGGGTGAACCATCCCTTCAGCCTTGCTATGGCGCGTCTGCATGCGTCGATATTGCACCAGTTCCGACGTGACTCAGCTTCGGTGCTGCAGTGCATTGAGAGCGCAGAGACCCTAGCGGATGAGAAGCGCATTGCCTTGCCGCTCGATCCACGAGTCCTCCGCGGCTGGGCGTTGTTGGCACCGGATAGGATTGAGGCGGCGATTGCCTCCTACCGCGCCGCGCTTGCTGATCCGGCGAAGCAAGGCACGATCCAGTACGCTCCCTATAGCTTTGCGCTCTTTTGCGAGGTGCTTTGTCGCACGGGAAACCACCCCGGCGGAGCCGAAGCCCTGACGGGTGCTGCTGCCATTGCGGAACAAAGCGGCGAGCACTGGTGGGATGCGGAAATCGCTCGGCTGCGAGGGTTGGTGGATTTATCTCGCGGTCAGCTCGAAGGGAGCAACGCATGGCTGCTGAAGTCCCTACAAATCGCTCGGCAACAACGGGCGAAATCACTTGAGCTCCGGGCAGCGACGAGCCTTGCCCGCTTCTGGCGGGATCAGGGCAAACGCACCGCGGCACGTGATCTGCTGGCTCCGGTTTACGGCTGGTTCGCTGAAGGGTTCGACACGCTCGATTTGAAAGAGGCCAAGGCGTTGCTCGACGACTTGGCGTCGTGAGCCAGTCGAATGGTCTAGCGACTTCCGAGCTTGGCCAACAGCGGAAGTGAGGCGTCCTCGCGGGGCGATTGTTGCATGTCGAGGCGGTCTGTTGCGGAACGGAAAAAACGCGCTACTGACTGGCGCGCTGGCCCAGCGCGGTCAAACCCTGCCAAGCCCGTTGACGGTGAGGGGGCCACAATTAAGTATTCCCCCAGTGCAGGCGGACGCACGTGAGGCGGCTCACCCCTTTTCACCACCGCGGTCGCGCGCCGCTGGCTAGGAACGTTAGCTGCCTATCACATAGGAGGCTCTCATGATTGGATGGAAATCCTTACAGCTGCTTTTGCTATGCGTAATCCTGGCGGCTTGGTCAAACGCACAGGCGCAAGAAGTGAAACCAAACGGCAGCCAGCTGCAGCCGGTGTACTCCCCGGCGAACCCGCAAGGCGGCTGGAAGGTAAAGGCTCCGGAGACTAGGGGCGCGTATTCTGTACTCGAATCCGTCGTGCAGCCCTCCACTGGGCCCGAGCCGCATCGACACAGCCGCGAAGAGGAAGGGTTTTATATTCTTGAAGGTCAGTACGAGTTTCGCGTGGGGACTCAGGTTATCAAGGCCGGGCCGGGCGACTTCCTATTCGCGCCGCGTAATATTCCGCACACCTACAAGAACGTCGGCACTACGCCGTCGCGGCATCTGACAATCATCTCGCCTGGCGGCCTCGAATCATTCTTCGCAGAGCGGGCAGCGCTTCAGAAGGAGATACCGCCATCTCATCCCGAATACCTAGCAAGATACAAGGCTCTTCAGGAAAAGCACGGGCTCGAGTACAGCACGGAATGGCAGTTCTCTCCGCGGCCACGATAATGGGAAGATTAAGAGATAGATGGGCGCGTCTTGCTATTTCGCCGGAATCCGCAGGGTCGCAAGATCAGTTCCGGCAATCGTGTGCTGGCGCTTTTCTTACCCTGGACGAGGGCCCTCGTTATGCGCAACCGCATTGACATAGAGCATCGACACAGCCGAGCAATCGTTCAAGAGATTGGCGAGAGACTGCGCGCGGTTCTGACAGAAGAGCCGGAACTGCCGGAGAGGCTTGGAGCGCAAATCGATCGGCTCCGCCAATTGGAAGAGCAGTCACCATCGATCATTCCCAATGGTGAGCGCTGGGACAAACTTCGGCATTGAGCCGCCTTGCGAGGGGACGGTTCGGCCGGATAGGGACGAGCAATGCCATCGGTTAAGCTCCGTGCGTCAACAATTTTGAATGAGTACGGTGAGGCGCGATCCGAATTGATAGGCAAAGCCGTCGTCCTTACCGACGGAAAGGCAGGCACTGTCGAGAACGTTTGGCTGGATGAACTGCACGGGCTCCGGATTTCAATCGAAGGTCACGATGGAAGATGGCCGGTCTAATCAAGTTCCGAGAGAACTAGACCCTCGTATCAGCTGCGCGCAGCCCAGAACGCGGGTCCATTTTAGAACATCCCAATCAAGATAAAAAAAGCCGACCTCGACCAGGAAGGTGATGGACATGATCGTGACCGTAAGGAAAAACTTCGCTCACCGAGATAGGGTTCATGAATGCCTCGCATCATGCGAAGCCCCGCGAGTAAATCATTCAGGCTAGAAAATGTTCGGTTCCAAACGCGGGCAGCGAACTGCGGGCGTTGGCGGATAATAGCGGCCTTTAAGCGGATGGCCGTTTCGGGTCAAAAGCTGAAGGTGCCCGGCGAGCGAAGTCCTTCCGCTTCACCCTTGAAAGCTGACATCTTTGCGGGACCACCCTGCGAGCTTAACCTCCGCAGGGTTGAGACCACTCTAACCCAGCTCAATCGCGTATGAGCAATTCTTTAACGCAGTGGTTGCTGGGGAGCTCGGGGTATTGCGGCAGTCAACCTGAAGGCGGCGTCAGCTTTTATGCTCCCTACCTTCACAGGTTAGGGTCGCACCTCGCGTCCGGACATGCCCTCGTAAGCGTGGCACACCGGGCCCTCAATGCCATCCGCAAAGGCGCGGCCGGGTTCACGGACCGACCTTGTCGACAAATGGGTAGCGCTTGATGCGCGGCATCAGCCGAGCTGGGGATGCAACGGCACAAAGGTCGTGGTGCACTTCGGTTGCGGTGATGCTGACGTAGCCAATGTTGTTGTAGGGATAGGTCGAGTCATCGCTGTCCTTCTTCCAGTGGCGGAAGTAGCGCCCCGTCTCCCGCCACATCGCCGCCCCCATCCTCAGGTTCTGGAGCTTTCTGGCGACCAGGCTGGTCGCGGTGACGAACGGATCATCGGGCGACTGGCCGTCCATGGCGTAGATGTAGAGCGCTTTTTGGATTTCCTGCGGCGATTTGCCAACCTCGCCGCCTTCGAGGAGCTTGCTGATGACGCGCTGGCGCCAGCTCCGGTCATAGCCGACGAGGTCCCAGGTTTCCTGCATTTCGATAGCGAGGAAGAAGTCGAGAATCTCGCTTGCCATCCATTTCGTCGTGAAGATCTGGCCGCCGATCGTGTCGTTTTCGTTCTTCAGCGGGCTCGACCTGAACTGGTAAAAACGGATCCCGCCGATATCGGCTTCCGGTCCGATCGGCTCATCGGCATGAATGGAACCGGGCCGCAGCTGGTAATTGGCGATCGCTGTAAACGAGGTGTGGACGTCGCCTGAAAGGAACACGCCGAAACGCGGGTCGAACTTCTGGATCAGCCCCCTGATGAATTCGTGATGAGCGAGCTGATTGAACCGCCAATGCTCGAAGTCTGGTCCTTCCGAGCCGTTTTTCAGAAAATCGCGCTTGTCCCAGGCCTCGGTGTACATCATTCCGAACACCGGCGTCGGCGCGACGATCACCAGCGGGTCGCCGCGCGTCATCTCGATCTTCGCTTCGGGAATGCCGAACCCGGGAACGCCCTTGACGTGCGTGGTCCTAAGGAAGGCCCGCCACGCCGCGTCATTGAGGAGCTTCGGGGCCCGTCCCTTGGGATAGAGCTCGCGCTGAGTCCTAGTGTCGAGGACGAAGACCGGCGGAGTGTGGGCGTATAGAAGCTCCAGTCGTGAAACCCCCAGATGAACTTGTCAAAATCGGCGGAATCGGCCGCCGACACCTTGCCCTTGCTGGTGCGTTGAAGGTCGCAATAGTCCTGGATCTGCTTTGCGAAAGCCGCGTCAAACCGCGACGGATCGTTGCCCCAGGCCTGGCACAGCCAATAAGCGGTGAGGGCATTGGTGACCATGCGCCGTCCGGAATCGCTCGCGAGGACCTTCTCGGTCCATTGCTTGTAGAGGTTCCAGTCGTCGGTTACCTCATGATCGTCGAAGATCATGTAGATGGCGGCATTAGCCATGGGACGGGTCACCGCCGGCAGGCTCTCGATGAACCGCTTTATATTCTTGACCCCCTTTTTGTCGGGAGACAGGCCCTTGAGAACGGCATCTTCGCTTGGGATCATGTCGACGTCGACGCGCTGAGGCTGCTGCTGTCGGGGACTAGGGGGGAGGGGATCGCAACGATCGTTCGCTCGTTGTGCGAGAACTTCCGCGACATGCGCGACGGGTTTCCGGATCTCATGCTGGAGAAGGACGGCACCGTCTCCTTCATGCAGATCAAGGCCGAAGGCGACGTCATCCGCCGTAATCAACTCACGCGGTTGCGACAACTCGGGAACGCTGGCATTCGTGCGGAAATTGGCCGGGTCGATTACCGCTTCGACCCCGAGCAGGATTACGTCGTGGTCGATGTCGAGACGACGGGCAGTTGGGCGTCAGGCGATCGGATAACGGAAATCGGAGCGGTAAAGATCCGCAACCATCAGGTCGTCGACGAATGGCATTCCCTGTTGAATCCGCAACGCACCATTCCGGCTAGAATAACGCAGATCACGAACATCACGAACGAGATGGTTCGCGATGCGCCGATATTCTCCGAAGTCGCGGACAGCTTCATGCAGTTCATGGGCGACGGTATCTTCGTCGCCCACAACGTCAATTTCGACTACGGTTTCATCAGCTACGAATATGAACGGCTTGAGCGCCGCTTTCGTTTTCCGAAGCTGTGCACCGTCGCAGGAATGCGTCGCCGATATCCGGGGCATAAGTCCTATGGCCTTGGAAAACTCTGCGAGTTCTATGGGATTGAACTCGAAACGCACCACCGGGCCCTGTGCGATGCCCGTGCGACAAGCTTCCTTCTGAATCTCATCAATCAGAAACGTGAAGCAGGCGACGCGTCAGTGCTTGAAGACGCGGCCTAAAGTAGTGGGACCATAAACTTGGAGCGGCCTGCGGAAGTCGCAACGACCGCGATGTTGCCAAAGACCCTTAGCATGTCGTCAGGCAGCCTTGTGGTCTTCACACAAAAAAGGCAGAGGTTCTCTCGATCAGCCAGAACGCCGCCACCGTGCCGATCACGTAGGCCGCGATGACGTCGAGCCGATTGACCGCCCGCTGAATCAGGGCAGGTTTGAAATGAAGCGCCATCGCGGTGCGGAACAAGCCGCCCGCCGTCAGTACCGCAGCCACGAAAGCCAACTGCCCCATCTCGACGCCGAGGTTGAAAAACAGCAGCGCAACGGGGATCGCATGTTGAGGTAATCCCACCTCAGCCAGCGCGCCGGCGAAGCCAAAACCATGTAGCAGCCCGAAACTGAAGGCAACCAACCACGGCAGACGCGCGGTCAGACTTGGCTTTCCGCGGCGTGCATTCAGGATCTCCACGGAAACCAGCATGATGCTCAGTGCTATGGTCGCTTCCACGGGCGGACCCGGCACGTTCACGAAACCCAAGGTCGCCGCGGCAAGCGTAATGCTGTGTGCAATGGTGAAGGCCGTTACGGTGATGGCGACGCGGTGCCAGTCGCGAACCAGCAACACCAGCGCAAGCACAAACAACAAATGATCGAATCCGAACAGAATGTGCTCAACACCCAGCCGCAGATACGTCGCCGCCACTTCTCCCGAGCCGGGCACCGCTTGAATCACGAAAGATGTCTTGGTCGGAGAGAGCCGTTCGGTCTGGATTGCTCCTTCAAGGCTTTCGATCCGAACCAGCACATCCGTCGAGGTTGCCGATAGGCCCTCGATCGATACCGCCTGCCCGGCCAGTCCACCGTCGCGCCGGATCCTGCGGCGTTCGACATAAGCTCCGTCGCCGGAAGACGCGCGCGGCAGCTCTGCGTCCCGAGCGCCATCGGGCAATTTGACGTAGATCGCGAGCCGCAAGTCTTCCCCACGAGCGGGAACCTTGAAAAGCAAATTATAGGTGTCAGAGCTGATCTGACGCATCTCGAGATAGCCAGGCCGAAGTTCGTCCGAGAGCGCGGGATGCGCCAACAGCACCGCCACGAGGGCAAGGATCAGGCGGAAGCCGGTCATCGGCTGGCGGCCTTCGCAGCTTTGTCCTGAGGCGGCTCGATCACGATTTCATAGCGGCCGCGCAGCGAGGCATAGAGCTTTTGGCCGGCCTCCATGCGGCGCGCGTTTGCCCATTCGCGCTGCACCGCGGGCCGAATCACGTCGAGCGGCGGCAGGCCTCCAGGGACCCGTTCGCTGACGAAGATGAAATGCTGCCCGAAGCCGGAAGCGAACGGTCCCTGCCAACGGCCTGTTTCCGTGCCGGATAACTGTTTGGCGACCCCTTCGCCAAAGATGCTCGTCACCTTGCTCGGCGAAACGTCGCGAAACTCTTCGCCAAGCAGGAAAGCATCGCCGAGCGCCGTCGCGTCTACGGCTCCGTCGGCCCGCGCCAGAATGCCCGCAAGCTGCTTGCTGTCGCTCTCGATGGTGTCCGCGCGGCGCGTGATGCTGAGGAATACCTGCCGGAATGTAAGTCGATCCTCGGCCCTGAACCGCTCCGTATTGGAGGCGAGATAGGCCGCAAGCTGCGCGTCGCTCGGCTCGGGTGTGGACATCTCATCTGCGAGAAACTCCATCTTCTGTCGCACGCGGCGGCGAATAATGACGTCGTCCCGGTCCAGGCCCGCAGCTCTGCCCTCGCGGTATAATATCTCGTCCCGGATATAGTCTTCGATCAGGCTCTGCAGTTCCTGTTCGTTCGGCGGCCGCCGCCAGGTGCGCACAAATCCGTCACCGAGGCTGGCGGCTTGCGAGGCGGAAACCACAATCTTCTCGGGCACCTCCACGCCCCGCTTGCCGGCGAACCCGTAGAGCGCGAACAGCACGGCGCCGAGCGCGAGGAACTGGAGCAACGGCTCCCGCAGCAGCCGGACGATCAAGGCGTGTACCAGATAGGCGAGGTATAGGCCCGCTCGGTGGTCGTCATCCTGACTTCAGCCGGCATCTTGACGGCGAAATATTTCGCGTCATAGGCCGTCCAGCGTGGCGTCGGGATTTCGATCACGCGCACATAGTAGAAGGCGCGCAACGCCGGATCGAACTCCGGATCCTTCCAGACCGTGATCATTTCGCCGGCGCCGATGGTGTTGGTCCAGGTCGCGTTGGCGACATCGACGGTGCTTCCGACCGACGTCTTGCTGCGGCCGTCAGCGTCGATCGTGCGTCCCCCGGAAACCGCGACGTCGTAGACCCGCTCCTGCGTCTGGCCGTCTTTTCCGAGCCACCCCTTGATGACCTGGATGCGGTCCAAGTTGGCGCCGATCGGATCCTTTAAGGCGGCGATCAGGAACGAAGGCGATTTTCCGTTCGGGGCAGCGTTCAGGTCCCCGCCCATCGGCACGCCTTTGGTGTAGCCAACCCGCGCCGGCATGCGGTTGTTGGCGTCGGCGGCCTCGAAGTCCCATCCACCGAAAAAGCGCACGACCATCCTCGGACCGGTGGTGGCGTAGGTCTCGCGCCGCTTCATGGCGTCGAAGATCGCCTCGCGGGTGTTTTCGGCGGCCCATACGGCGGCGTAGCCGGCGGCAGTGGTCTCCCAGCCCATGATCACGGCCTTGTCGGTCTTGACGAAGGGATGCGTCGCGCGACCGGCGCTCGGTTCGGAAGACGATGTCTTGCCGAAGAAATTATCCTCCTCGACGGCCGAGAGCCCGGTATGGGTATCGGTGCTGCCGACCAGGCCGAACTTGTAGGGATTAAGGCCAAGCTCGGCTTCCATCTTGAGGCCATTTTTCAGCGCGGAACGGACATACTCGAATTCGAGCATCTCCGGCTTTTTCACCTCGGTCAGATCGAGGTTGCCCTTGTCCCAGCGTTCGTAGTTCGCGAACTCATCGTTGGGTGACAAAAATGGATGGGTCTCGCCGTCGCCCTTCATTTGGGTGACTTCGTAGAGCGGTTCCCAACGCGTCCGGTTCTCGGCATATTCGCGGTCGATCCGCTTGCCGTTGAACGACTCGATGATGGGAAACATCCGGCCGTTGCTGAGGTTGCCGTTGTGCGCCAACGCAAGGATCTCGGCGCCGGTCTTTTCCTCGACCATCGCCATCCATTTCCAGAGATCGCGCGGGTTCGAACTGCCCAGCGGCGGCAGCGTGGTGTAGGGCTCGACGAGGCCGGCCTTGGCTCCGTTGTCCCGCCAAATGATGTTGCGGTGCAGGTTGTTGCCGCCGGCGTTCGAGGTCCACTCGTAGCCGATGAAGGCCGTAAAACGGCCCGGGTCATTGGCCTCTTCCGCCGCCTTGATGGTTTCACGCCAGGCGCTGCGATAGGCCGACGTCCCCGGCGTCGGGAATCCCTTGGGCATCTGCCCCTTGCCGAAGCTGGTGATGATATCAAGGGCGGCCTGCGCGCCCTTCCCGGAATTGATCTCGTCGTACCACTTCCGGCCCTGGGGCGTCGCCAGCAGGCCGGCATCGCCGCCTATCAATTGCGGGAAAAAGCCCATGCCGTCCGAATGGTCCGCCACCACCATGAAGTCCAGCGGCCGCGACAGCTTGGCGCGTTGACCGCTGGAGGCGATGACTTCCTCGCCCTTGGCAAAGCGGTAGGCGTCCTTCGGGCCGAGCCTCGCACCGAACGCGCCGGCGTCCATCGAGTATGCGGTATGCGTGTGCGTGTCGCCGAAATATGGCCGTGTCGGGAAATTGCGACCCGCATACGGCGAATAAGGCGGCTTGGCCGGAAACGCCTTATCGGCGGTCTCCTTGTCAAGCGTGCCGATGTCCGTAGTTTGATCTTCGGCGACAACCGCGGTGGCAAACACAAACGCAGCGCAGACGCCAGCTAGTGCGGTTACGGAAACGTAAGCTGCCCTACCGATCATCATGAGCACTCCTCACCTTCGTCGAATTGAGCCTTCAAGTAATTTCAAGCCGACGCAAGGTCAGGCTTACTCCGAACGGATGGAATCGACACCGCAGGATCGGTTGAAGTCGGAAGTCAGCGTCGGCCGACACGATTGACCGGACCGCCGCGATTCATGGGTCGCCCAGGGGTTACCGCGCGCGCAACGGGTCGAGCCACCAGCCGGACACCGGGTCTTACGACGCAGCCGGCTGGGTAGCTAATATACTGGCAGTAGACCACGGCACGGGCCGGTTCAGTGCCTGCGACCACGCAACCGGCAATCATTAGGGCTGATAGCGAAATTGAGAGCTTCATTTTTTGCATCCTCCTTCGGAACGCCAAATGGTCCCGTTGAGCGGACGCGCTGATCCAGCGAGGGTCAGCACGCTCAGAGGATTGGGCGATAAGATCACGGTCGAACTACTACTGGCAAACGTTTTCGACATGCCGGACGAATTTGGCCAAATGCGCGGTCCGTAGCGAAGAATGCCTGCCGAGCAGGAAAATTGCCAGAATAGAGCCGACCATCATGGCTATTTGGCTGTTGCTTACAGGACTTGCCTAGCCTTACCTGCTGGTTGGGTTTCTGTGGTTTCAAAGCCGTGGGCGTGTGGAGTTTGTTTTGGCAGGCGAACGAATGGAAAGGCGACTGGCTGCAGTTCTGGCCGCCGATGTTGCCGGTTATAGCCTTCTCATGGGGCGGGATGAGGAAGGGACACTCACCCAGCTTAAGGCCTTTCGGACGACGCTCGTAGACCCGGTGATCGCGGCGCATCGAGGTCGGATCGTTAAGACAACAGGAGACGGCATGCTGGTCGAGTTCGCCAGTGCCGTTGACGCTGCGCGCTGCGCTGTGGAGATACAGCGAGGGGTCGCTCTCGAGAACGTCGAAGTGCCCGAACTGGCCAGGATCGAATTTCGCATCGGCATTCACGTCGGTGACATCATCGTCGACGACAATGACATCTTCGGCGATGGCGTGAACATCGCGGCCCGGCTGGAAGGAATCGCTCAGCCTGGAGGCATCTGCATTTCCGATGACGCGCAGCGTCAAATCCGGGGGAAGCTCGACAGCCCTTTTGAAGATATGGGGCCGCAAAACCTGAAAAATATCGCCGAACCGATGCGGGCCTGGCGATTGAGCGTGGACGAGAAGTCAGAAGAGTACCTTTCGGCACAGCGGTCCAGCGGAACAACGCAAACGCTTGCGCTTCCAGACAAGCCCTCGATTGCCGTGCTTCCGTTTCAAAATATGAGCAGCGACCCTGAGCAGGATTATTTCGCCGACGGCATGGTGGAAGACATCATCACAGCGTTATCGCGATACCACGGCCTGTTCGTCATCGCGCGCAACTCAAGCTTCGCCTATAAAGGGCACGCGGTTGACATCAAGCGGGTTGGTCGAGAGCTAGGCGTGCGTTACGTTCTCGAAGGGAGCGTTCGCAAGATCCCCGGTCGGATTCGGGTGACGGGGCAGTTGATCGACGCTTCAACAGGGGCGCATCTTTGGGCCGACCGCTTTGACGGTGCGATGGAAGACATCTTCGATCTCCAAGACGAGATCACGCTGAAGGTAGTCGGCGCAATTGCTCCCAAACTTGAGAACGCCGAAATCGATCGGTCGATGCGAAAGCCGACCGAGAGCCTCGACGGGTACGATTATTACCTGCGGGCAATGGCCAGCTTCCATAAAGCCGGCAGGGAGGACATCAAGGAAGCAGTTCGCCTATTTCATAAAGCCATAGAATTCGACGACGGCTACTCGTCCGCCTACGGAATGGCCGCTTGGTGTTATGCCCGGCGCAAGCTGAACGGTTGGACAGACGACCAACCCGCCGAAACTTTGGATGCCGAGCGGCTCGTCAAACGCGCCATCGAATGCGGCAGCAAGGACGCCGTTGCACTCGCAAGCAGCGGTATCGCAACCGGATATATGTTCGACGACTTCGAGCGCGCCATGTCGCTAATGGACAGAGCCCAAGAATTAAACCCCAACCTCGCCATGGCGTTTCACCTCAGCGGTTGGATTAGGTGCTTTGTCGGCGAGCCCGATCTGGCCATCAAACATCTTGAGCGGGCGGTTCGTCTCAGTCCCTTGGATCCACAGCGCCCAGGAATACTAGCCGCAATAGCCGCCGCGCATTTTGCGGCCGGCCGCTTCGACATCGCCTCGTCCCTTGCGAACAAGGCTATGCTCGAACAATCGGACAACTTCATTGCATCGCTGGTCGCGGCTGCGTCGAACGCGCTCGCCGGTAATTTGGACGCTGCTAAGAGGGCGACGGAGTTAGTGCGTGCGAGTGATCCGAATTTTCGCATCCAGAACGTCAAGTGTCGTCTGCCACACAGGCAGCCCGATGTACTCACGCGATGGGAAGATGCTCTGCGCAAGGCGGGTATGCCGGAATAATCGAAAAGCTGCCGCGACCCCTGGCAGGCGCCTGACGAGCTGCTTGTGCCGTGGAACTCGCGTTGAGCCCAGAATCTTCACCGGCTGGGCCAGAACCGCGATCTCCGCCGCGCCTCATCGGAGAGGCTGGGCCGTCCGTCCGGAGAGCGAAGTCCAAGACCCGCGCTGTCATTTTTCTGACAGCCGGGCCAACTGCGGAGCCAGCCGGGCCTTGGTCAAAGGCTTCTGCAACACCGCGACGGGCCTGATGGACTCGGCTCTCGCCAAGGTCGAGGGATCGGTATTCGCCGTCACGAAAATCGCTTCGATACCGTATCGGGATCGGATCTCTAGCGCAGCGGCGATCCCATCGACAGGCCCAACGAGCCTGATGTCCATCAGTACGACGTCCGGCTGTGCCTCACCCGCGATTTGGATTGCCTGTTCGGCAGATACGGCCGTGCCGACCACTGTATGACCGAGCGATCTGACCTGCTCCTCCGCGTCGAGCGCGATGAAGAATTCGTCCTCGACGATCAGTACCTTCAATTTGTTCTGTTCCACATTCACTCCTGAAGCGGTTCGGGATCGCGGACGATATGACCTGCCGGTATCGTGAGCTCCCAGCGGACGCCCTGCGGCGTGAAGTCCAGCTTGCAAGACCCGTTCAGCGCGCGGGGAACGAGCTCGGTCATCACGCGGTGGCCGAAGCCTTCGCGCCGCTGGTGGGCACGCGGTCCGTCGTGTTCGCTCCACTCGAGCCGGACCGCGCCATCCGCAAGCAGGCTCCATGCGACGACGATCCGCCCTCGGTCCGTCGATAAAGCTCCGTACTTCGAAGCGTTGGTCGCGAGTTCGTGAAGCGCGAAGCCGACGTTCTGGACCGCGGTGGTGTCCAAGAAAACCGGCGACCCTCCGATCTGGGTGCGTGGCTCAGCACCGAACGGTTCGAGGTGGGCGCGGATCAGATCGTGCATCCATGCGCCGCGCCAATGTTTTCGGAGCAGGAGATCCTGCGATTGGGCCAGCCCTTGGATACGCCGGTCGAACTGACCGATGAACGCGTCGACCGTGGCACTTTGGCGGGCGGTCTGGAGAGCCATTCCTTTCACGACGGCAAGCTGGTTTTTTGCGCGGTGAGCCAGTTCGCGCACGAGGAAGTCGGCATGCTGCGCGCGCTCGGTTAAATCCTTCGACGCCTTTTCCAACGTCGCGATGAGCACGTTCGCTTCTGCCAGGGAGGTCCGCACGGGCTGCACGTCTTTCCCTCGGCCGACCGCCGCCGCCGCCAGGATGGCCGTGTCGAGAGGTCGCGCCATGAGCCTGGCGAAGATGTACGCCAATGCGCCGCCCAGGATCAGGGCCATCGTCACCAGCAGAACAGCGAACGAGAGGCTTCTGTTGTAGGGCTCCTGGGCGTGATCACGCGGCACGGTGGCGGACACGAACCAGGGCGCTCTTTCAGACCTGACGGTCGCGCGTAGAACGCGCTCGCCTGCTATGTTGATCGCGGGATAGACGCCGCCACCATGTTTGGTCTGCTCGAACAGCTCCGGAGGCAGAGGCTTGCCGACGTAGTCGTCCTGCTTCTGCGAGCGGGCAAGTATGATTCCGTTGCTGTCGGTGACCCCCGTGAGCCACTGAGGATCCAGCGTGACTTCGCTCAGCACATCCGCGATGAAGGCCGCCTGGAACGACATGATCAGCACATGTCGGATGCGCTTTTGCTCGTCGAAAACCGGCACTTCGACATTGAAGACGGGCAGCCCGTTGATGGATCCCCTGAACAAATTGGAGATCTGCGGCTTCCCGGTGTCGATCACCCGCTGCGCGGTCGCCGGGTCGGACGTCGGCGGCAGATCGGCTCCATAGTCCTTGAGCGTGTCCACGAGCTGACGATAGGAGGTGTCGATGAGAACGATCGCCGCCTTTGCCGGCTTCAGCGCCAGAACCGCTTGATCATGGAATGCGTTCAGATTGCCGGTTCGTAACTCCGATGATGTCGCCAAGGTTTCCAGCGTGACGAGCGCGCGATCAAGCTCCCGATCGACGACGAATCGGAGATTCTGGGCAATCTGCATGACGCGGCGCTCGATCTGGGCTTGCTCGATGGCCGCCATCCTGTTCAGCCCGAAAAACGCGACCGCGAGCAAGGGTAGGACGAGCGCGAGCGCGAACAGAGCAAGGTAGGTCCGCACCCGCTGCGGGCGAGCGGAATAACGTATCGGCGAGGCCTCCATTATGCTGCCACCGCGGCGGACGCTAAGTCCAGTGACCGGAAATTCAAGGTCGGCCGCTCGGACCACCCCGGCCAGTGCGTCGAAAAACAGCCCTGTTGTTGTTGATACGTTTTCATCATTCCCCCAG
>Ga0207703_10003094_pt1 | contig 14066 bp, 12 predicted proteins | sample KBSSwiS12_FD_184304 | JGI IMG/M metagenome (GOLD analysis project Ga0207703, IMG submission 184304) | Switchgrass rhizosphere microbial communities from Kellogg Biological Station, Michigan, USA - KBS Switchgrass S1-2 (SPAdes) (version 2) | ecosystem: Host-associated > Plants > Roots >... | reverse complement strand
ATGTCGGCGCGCGGCATGGGAGGCTCGTAGCCGGCGCTCACCAACTCGAGCGCGCGCAACTTGGCGTCGGCAAGGACGCGTTCGCGATTCATGGTGATGTTGTCGGCATCGGAGAGGAAACCCAGGGCGCGCGCTTCGGGGGCTGACGTGGCCACCTTCGCCGTCGCGATGGTTTCGAAGGCGCGCTTCATGGCTTCCATCAGCTCCACGGATTCTGCGCGGCCGCCCGGTCGGATGCTCGCTGCTGAGTCCAACGCGCGCAGTAGCATTTCTTTGCAGCCTCCTCCGCCGGGGAGCAGGCCTACTCCTACTTCGACCAGCCCGATGTAGAGTTCGGCGTGCGGTTGGCGCGCGGGGGCGTGGAGGGTCATCTCGGCGCCTCCCCCTAGCGTCATACCGAAGGGCGCGATTACCACCGGCTTCGGCGAGAACTTGATGGCTTGCGTCATGGCCTGGAACTGGCGGATGGCTAGGTCGACGTCGTCCCATTCTTCTTCCTGCGCGGACATCAGGAGCAGCATCAGGTTCGCACCTACGGAAAAATTTGGCGCGTCGTTGGTGATGACAAAGGCTTCGAAGTTGTCGCCCGGGCCTCCGGGCTTTAGGGTTTGGTGGATCAGGCTGACAATGTCGGTGCCTAGCGAGTTCATTTTGGAGTGGAACTCGATCACGGCTACGCCGTCTCCTAGATCGACAAGCGATGCTCCGGAATTCTTTTTGACCACTAGGTTGGATTTTTTGGCTACTGAGACTGACCAGACGCCGGATGAGACTTCTACCGGCGCGTAGTGGTTCGTGGCTAGTGAATAGTAGGCCCGGCCCGAGGTGGATTTTGGGTCGTCGCTATACCAGCATGGTTGGCCTGAGGCCAGCAGCTTTTCTACGTTTGCTGCTATTGGCTTTCCTTCTTTTTTCATGCGGGCTACGGTGGCTTCCACTCCAGCGGCGTCCCAGAGTTCGAAGGGGCCTTGCTCCCAGTTGAAGCCCAGTTTCATGGCGCGGTCGATTTCTACGATGGTGTCGGAAATTTCCGGGATGCGATTGGCGCAGTAGGTCCAGAGATCGGAGAGGGCCGACCAAAGGAAGGTTCCGGCTTTGTCACCTTTTTGTGGTTGGCTGTCGATGCCCAGAAGCATGCGAATGCGGGCGCCGGGGTCTTCTACATTTCTCGCCATGTCCAGCGCGGGGAATTTTGGTTTTTGGCGTGGGCGGTATTCGAGAGTTTTCCAGTCTAGGCCCAGGCGTTGGTCTTCTTTTCCTTCTACTTTGAGTTTCTTGTAGAAGCCGCCCTTGGTTTTGTCGCCTAGCCATTTGCGGTCTAGCATTTGCTTGTAAAAGTCAGGGAGTTTTAGATCGCTTCGCTCATCAAGACTGGCGGGCGAGTCGCCCACCCCCAGGCGAGCCATGTTGGCCACTACGTGGCCTAGGATGTCTAATCCAACCAGGTCAATGGTTCGGAACGTGGCAGACTTCGGCCAGCCGATCGCTTGCCCCGTGAGTGCGTCAACGTCTTCGATTGTGAGATCCATCTCCTGCATCAGGCGCATGACGTTGAGAACGGAAAATGTGCCGACGCGGTTGGCGATGAAGTTGGGGGTGTCTTTGGCTACCACCACTCCTTTGCCGAGTTGAACATCGCTGAACCAGGTCACGGCTTCGATCAATGTGAGATCGGTTTCTGGGGTGGGAATGATCTCCAGCAGACGCATGTAGCGGGGCGGGTTGAAGAAGTGCGTCCCGAACCAGGAGCGGCGGAAGTCCTCGGAGAAACCCTCGGCGATTTTGGCTACCGGGAGTCCGCTGGTATTTGTCGTAATGATGGTGCCGGGTTTGCGGACAGCTTCTACTTTTTTTAGCAGTTCACGTTTGATTGCTAAATTTTCTACGACGGCTTCGACGATCCAATCGACCTCGGCAAGTTTTTTCAAATCGTCTTCGAAGTTGCCGACTGTGACCAAATTGGCTAGCGAACTTTCAAAAAATGCAGCGGGCTTGGATTTTTTTGCGGCTTCCAATCCGGCAGCCGCGATCTTGTTACGGTTTGGTCCGGCATCGGGTGGAACGATGTCCAGCAAATAACTTGGCAAGCCGGCGTTGGCGAAATGGGCGGCGATGCGTGCACCCATGGTGCCTGCACCGAGAATGGCAACTTTATGGATGCGTTTCATAGAGTGGCAAACTCGAGATGTCTGACTAGGGCAGTTTATCTACCGCCCAGTCATCTTTTCCAGTGTGGACTGCGATGATCTGAGAATTGCGGACATGGAGTGGCTTGTGGGGGCCTGAGACTTCGTAGAGCGTCACGGGAAATGCGTAGCGTTTGGTGCTCAACTTCTTGCCGCGGCCGATCTGATATCCGCGTGGGGTGGAAATCCCCGGCGACAACATTTTTTCCAGTTGGTCTTCAGAAGTCACGTGCTTGGCGGAGTCGGTAAGCAGAACAAGCCCGGCTTCGTGGTCCTGTGTCTGCCACGCTTGCAGGAATCGGTTGGCTGCTGACAAGGCTGAAACGTAATCGTTGTCGGTTGCTGTCGCGGCGTGTGGCGGATCGGGTAGAGGCGTGTTCTTTTTTTTGGCGAATGTCAGGGGACACAGAAGTAAAAATACAAAAACAAATGGACGGATATTCACATCGCCATTATGCGGGAATCCGCTACTACTCGGAGTGTGATTTCAGGTACTCCTGCGCTCGTACTACAACATCTCGCTCTCCTTTGTATGCCAGCTTGGTGGCGGCATCTTCTAGCGGAATCCACTGCGCGCTTTTGACTTCGACTTTCATGGCATCGGAAATTTCCCCGATTTTGCCGGAGTGATATTTCAGCAAGTAGAAGCTTACGATTTTGAAGACGCGCTTGTTGTCTCCCCAGGAGCGCGTGTAGACGTATTTGATGTCGGTGAGTTTTGCGATCACCGTGGCGGTGATTCCGGTTTCTTCGAAGACCTCGCGCACCGCGGTTTGGTCGGGTTTTTCGCCAGGGTCGACTAATCCCTTAGGCAGCGCTAGTACCATTTTTTGGGATGATTTTTTGTCATCGGCAGGCTCGCGTTGAGGTTCAATGACAGCGATCATCCAGCCTTTCGCCGTGCGTTTGAGCACCACCCCACCCGACGATATCTCCCGTTCCATAGAGTCAACATAGCAAAAACAAAGGAGTTAGTCATGAGCTCACGGGTAGTAACTTCGGTCGGTGACTGGTGTTTATACATGTAGAAACGAGATCGTAGGCGCTGGCATCTTACCTGCTAGATATTAAGTAGCTCGGAAGACCGGCAGGATGTGAGGTTCCTGTGAAGCGTCTGGGCAGAAAAATTATTCGTACGGTACAGGCGATTGGGCGCGGACTCTCCGCTACACCCAATGCGGAGTCGAACTGTACCGGCATCGGACTGGCGCTGGGCGGAGGGTTTGCCCGCGGCATCGCGCACATCGGTGTTATCAAAGTTCTCGAAGAAGAAAATATTCCCATTCAATTTGTGGCTGGAACCAGCGTGGGCGCGTTGATTGGCGCGGCCTACTGTAGCGGCTTGTGCTGCGCGGAGCTGGAAGAGATCGCGTTACAGGTGCGCTTCAAACACTTTGCCAGTTGGACGCTTTCTCGCTACGGTTTTGCCAGTAATCAGCGGATGATTGGATTTCTGAATCGGATTTTGAAAGCGAAGACTTTTGAAGAGCTGAGCACTCCGCTGGCGGTGACGGCTACGGATTTTTCTACTGGCGAAGGAGTAGTGTTTCGCTCCGGGCCGCTGGTGGATCCGGTGCGGGCAAGTTGTGCCTATCCAGGGATGTTTCTGCCGGTGAAAATTGATGGGCGGCTTTTGATTGATGGGATGCTGGCACATGCGGTGCCGAGCGTGCCTCTACGCGAGATGGGCGCAAGCCGCGTGCTGGCGGTGCATTTGAAGGGGAACTGGATCAACGGGGATGGGCCTCGGCATTTGTTTGATGTGATCGGACAGTGCTTTGCCATTGCGCAGGAGAAAACCAGTGACCGTTGGAGGCAGGCGGCTGATCTGGTGATTGAGCCGGATGTTACCGGTTTTAAGTATGACGACTTTGAGCGGACTGCGGATTTGATTCGCGCGGGGGAATTAGTGGCGCAGGCGGCCGTGCCGGAGATTCGGAAGTGGTTGCAGGCGGAACCCGTGACGATTAAGGCCACCAACAGTGGATTGCCTCAGACCGTTGTCGCGCCGGCGGAATAATTTGCTCTTGCGGGTACCTGTCCAAGCGAAACATCTGCATATCTTAAGTAACACAGTATTTCTCACGTTCGATAACTTTTTTCGCGACTTGCTGGCGTAGTTCGATGGTGTTGAATGGCTCATGCTTTCCCAGGCGTCGCAGAATTGCCAGTTGGGTCCGGAGCATGTCGCCATCCGCAACTGCGGCTATGATTTTTCTTGCGGCTGATTCAACCCTCTCCATGGCTGGCGAGAGATAAATCCGCGTCATGGCGATGGGTAGTGCGGCAGCGGACTCGCCCTGTTGTTCGATAATCTTTTGCGTACGCAGAACTGTGGACTCCATGGCATAGGTTTCGATCACCATGTCGGCGATGGCGCCCATGATTTCCTGCTGGTCTTGGATAGCTTGCATGTATTTCTGGCTGGCGGAGCCGGACGCGAACAGCGCCAGCTTCTTGGCTTGCGTGACTAATTTTCTTTCCTCCGCCAATGCGCCTTCCAGTTCTTCGGATGCGCTTGGGCCGGAGAGGACTTCATCCATCAGTTGTTTGATGGCCGGCATCAGCGGCAACTGGCCGGACATCGCCCGCTTCAGAAGAAATCCTGTGATGATCAGGCGGTTGATTTCGTTGGTGCCTTCGAAGATGCGGTTGATGCGGGCGTCGCGATAGGCGCGCTCGGCGGGATACTCCTCGACGAAGCCATAGCCGCCGTAGATCTGCACGGTTTCGTCCACGACGTAGTCGATCATCTCCGAGCCCCAGACTTTGATGATGGAGCACTCGACGGCATACTCCTCGATGGCCTTTAGAGTTTGCTTAGCGACGTCGGCGGCAGATTTGTCCACCTCCGACAAAGCTGCGTCCATCATGCCGACCGTGCGATAAACCAGGGACTCACCTACATAAATAAGAGAGGCGATATTGGCCAGCTTCTCACGCACCAGGCCGAAGTCGGCGATGACTTTGTTGAAGGCTTTGCGCTGCTTGGCGTAGGCGATAGCATTTTCGAGCGAAACTCTGGAGCCGCCCACGCACATGGCTCCGAGCTTGAAGCGTCCTACGTTGAGGATGTTGAAAGCGATGACGTGGCCGCGGCCGATTTCTCCCAGGACGTTTTCTGCCGGAACTCTGCAGTCGTTCAGGATGACTGGACAGGTGGATGAGCCGCGGATGCCCATCTTGTGCTCTTCCGCGCCTATGGAGAAGCCGGGAAACGTTTTTTCTATCAGGAAGGCGGAAAACTTTTCTCCATCGACTTTGGCGAAGACGGTGAAAAGATCGGCAAAGCCAGCGTTGGTAATCCACATTTTTTCGCCGTTGAGGATGTAGTGCTTACCGTCGGGTGAAAGCTGAGCGCGGGCACGGCAGTTGAGTGCGTCAGATCCGGATGAAGCTTCCGACAGCGCGTATGCCCCGACAATCTCTCCTGCGGCTAGGCGGGGGAGATATTTTTTCTTTTGCTCTTCGGTCCCGAAGTAGACGATGGGCAGCGTACCGATGCCGGTGTGGCCTCCCCAGGTGGTGGCGAAGCCGGCGTACTTGGCAATGTGATCGGCGATTACAGCGGCGGTTACTTTGTCCATCTCCAGGCCGCCGTAAGCTTCGGGAATTTCTACGCCACTGAGTCCTAACTCTCCCGCTTTCTTGATAAGTTCGCGCGTGATGGAGAAATCCTTGTGCTCCATCTTTTCGATGTTGGGAACGATTTCGTTGACGGCGAACTCTTCGGCGGTCTGGCCGATCAGCTGGTGCTGCTCGGAGAAATCCTCAGGGGTAAAAACTTCGCTTGGTTGGCGTTGTTCAAGAAGAAAACTGCCGCCGGAGATTTTAGGCTTTGCTGCTGAGACGGTCGCCATGCGTCTTATTGTACGGCTGGAAAAAACAAAAATCTTTTACTAACCGCGGGGCCCGTGGTTACGAAAGCTCCGTTTATTTGCCATCATTAGCGCTTCCGACCGGCTGAATGGCCTCTTTTACCGCAAATTGGGATGACGGCTGGCAAGTAGTGTAGTTTCCTGTCAGAGGTGAATCCGCTTGGGAGCCGGTACGGGCTTGGGGATTGAATGAGACTCCTTCGGGGGTGCCGGGCTTGAGTACGAATTCCTTGTCGAAGTTGCGATCCGCAACGTAGGTACGCATGGTGAAGCAGGTTGCATCCGAGTGAACGATGCCGTCGCGCCGATTGTGGAGGAGATCTGGTGTAACGGCATATACGTAATCTTTCTGCTCGCTGGTAATCGTGTTCGAGGCATTGGGCGTGGTAAAGCTTGGAGGCTTTTGCGGTTGGATTCGCAAATCCTCAGCCAAGGCTATTTTCAGAGAAGAGAAAGTCAATAAGACAACCAGGAGGCGAGGAAGGGACATGGAGATCCTCCAATCAGACGAATTATAACCCCGAGAGTCGAAGAATGCTTTTGGATAACAAGGAAGGCTGTAGTTCCAACTAGGCCCATTCACGAAACGTTTGATACCGTCCCCATTCTGATTTCGTTTTCCAACGTCTTGCAAGCTCAGGTGTCACACGGGCTGGTTATGGATTTCCCGCGATGGGAATGACCTATCACGAATGACACGAAGATCACGAAGGAACCCTAATTCAAATTTTCGAAGATTCCAGCTGCTCCCATGCCTCCACCGACACACATCGTCACCATGCCGTAGTGTGCGTTGCGGCGTTTTAGTTCTTGGATGATGCTTGCGGTCAGCTTCGCTCCGGTGCAACCAAGCGGGTGTCCTAATGCGATTGCGCCGCCGTTGGGATTGACGCGTTCGGGATCGAGCCCACCTTCTTTTATCACAGCTAATGATTGGGCGGCGAAGGCTTCGTTTAGCTCGATTACATCGATGTCGGAAAGTTTTAGTCCCGCCAATTTCAGCGCCTTCGGAATCGCGAATACCGGTCCTAATCCCATTTCTTCTGGTTTGTATCCTGCCGTGGCGAATGACACGTAACGCACCAGCGGCTTGATGCCCAGCGCTTTTGCCCGGTCTGCCGACATGACTACCGCGGCTGCGGCTCCATCCGACATTTGCGAGGAGTTTCCGGCGGTGACTGTGCCTTTGGCGTGGAATGCGGGCTTTAGTGCAGACAGAGCTTCAAGTGAAGTATCGGCGCGCGGGCCTTCGTCTGTCGTGAAAATGATTTCCTGCCGCTTCGGTTTGCTGCCGTTTGGAGTGGTGAAGCTGACGGGTACGGAAACCGTTTCCTCTTTGAACTTGCCTGCTTGAATCGCGGCTAGTGCTCTTTGATGGCTGCGCAGGGAAAACTCATCTGCCTGTTCGCGAGTGATTCCAAAGCGTTGCGCTAGTCGCTCGGCAGTTAACCCCATGGAAAGATACGCATCGGGATAGTGATCCACTAAATAAGGATTCGGAGAAATCTTGTGTCCACCCATGGGAATCATGGTCATGGATTCAGTGCCGCCAGCCACGACTGCTTCCGCGCCGCCGCTGCCGATGCGTTCCGCCGCCATGGCGATAGACTGCAATCCTGATGAGCAGAAGCGGTTGATGGTCATGGCCGAAGTATCCACAGGCAATCCAGCGCGCAGCGCAGCAATGCGGGCGACATTCATGCCTTGCTCAGCCTCGGGCATGGCGCAGCCCATGATCACATCTTCGATTTCCCTTGGATCGAACTGCGCCACACGATCGACCGCGCCTTTGATGGCTATGGCGGCCAACTCGTCGGGACGGGTCGAGCGCAGCGTGCCTTTGAAGGCCCGTCCGACAGGGGTACGAACAGAGGAGACAAGGACTACTTCACGCATACGAATCTCCTACTGAGATTGTAGATGATTCGGAAAAAATAGCGGGGCCCTTCGTGCGCCCCGCTATCATTCAGGGTCGAATTTGTCAGGCTGCCAGCTCACTTCTTTCCAGGTACATCAAGGTGCGCATGGCGTCCCCGAGTTCGAGGTACTCGCGGTGAGTACCGCCGGACTTAATCAACTCTGCGAGCCGTTCTTCGATGGCATTGCGAGCGGCTTCGAGTTTTGTCTTGAGGTGTCCGTGATCCAATTCAAATACGGCTTCCTGATAAACCTGCTTCCACTTGGCTAGCTCGGTAGGTTGTGCAAATTGCATAAAATTTCTCTCCTTTTGAATGGCTGGACAGTGAACGAATGCGCAGCGAGGGGGTGGAAAATGCCTCTATCCGCGCGTTTAAAGAGAAATTTGTAATGGCATCAACAGCGGAGGATACAGCTCGTCAGGGACAACAAGGTCGGAGAAGATGTTCCCCCGTCTGCGAAAGCCTGGTTTTGGGTGTGCAAGGGGCACAGGCGTGCCGCAATTTTCCTTGCATCTTGCCGGACTAGAAGTTCCGACGATTGTTTCAACATCTCGCCACGGCTAAAGCTCGCGTCGGATTCCCGGGCATTCTCCAGAGACACGAATGCGCACACGGCAAATGCCAGGAAAACAATCAGAAATATCCGCGTAAACTTCCTATCCATAGGTCAAGAAATTGTGATTGGGAAACTTGCTTTCCCTTGATTCGATGTCGGAGTATATGCCACGCGTTGCCAAAGTTTCAAGAAAGAAGAAACCATGATGAAACTGCACAAGATATGTGTCTTGACATTGACAATCATGTCCCTATGGTGGTCGGGTCCAGAGCGCAGTCTCTGTATCAGTTTCCTGAAGGAGTAGAGACGCGGTGGGCCAGCCCGGAGAATCCCGGGGGCGAAAAGGTCAGGGCTGCCGGCGAAAATGCCGGGAGCAAATGGCGTCCTGCGGTTCCAGTCATGGCTGGCCAGCAACTCGTTCTGGCTGAGGTGCATGGCTCGGCCGCCGCTTGCCTCAGCTGATGCGCGCGCATGAAAGGGATGACATGGGGGGGCCACTTTGGGGAGACGTCCCGCAAAGTGGCGCTGCCCACTAACGCGCAGAGAAGCTGAATACGGTCACGCTGTCGTATTTCTGGCCCGGCTTGAGCTCTGTGGGCGGAAACGCAGAATGGTTCGGTGAATCCGGATAGTGCTGTGTTTCCAGACACAACGCCGAGCGCTTGGGATACGGCTTTCCGCCCTTCCCCGTTGATCCGTTCAGAAAATTTCCGCTGTAGAACTGGATGCCCGGTTCTGTGGTGGAAACTTTCATGACGCGTCCGGAAGTGGGTTCGTAGACTTCTGCGGCCTCTGCCAATTTGCCGCTGCTGCTATCCAACACCCAGTTGTGATCGTATCCACCGCCCAGTTTGATCTGCTCATCGCTGGCTTCAATGCGGTCGCCGATACGTGCGGACTTTAGAAAATCAAACGGAGTTGATGCGACTGATTTGATTTCACCTGTTGGAATAAGCCCGGCATCAACCGGCGTAAATTTGGATGCATGCAAGGTGAGCTGATGTCCGAGGATATCGCCGTTGCTTTGTCCGGCGAGATTGAAGTAGGAATGCTGCGTCATGTTCACGACCGTGGGCTGGTCAGTGGTTGCTGAATATTCAACTCGCAGAGCGCCCTTTTCTAGCGTGTAGCGGACTGTAGCCGTGAGATTGCCTGGGAAGCCTTGTTCTCCGTCTTTACTGAAATATGTCAGTTCAATTCCGTTGGTAATCTGCTTGGCTTTCCAGAGCACGTTGTAAAAACCGTTGGGGCCGCCGTGCAGTGTGTTCTCACCGTTGTTCTTGGGCAGAGAGTGCTGTTTGCCCTCAAGAGTGAAAGTGCCATGCGCGATGCGGTTCGCGTAACGTCCGATCACGGCGCCGTAGTAATTGTGACTGTTGGCGACGTACTCTTCCGCCGTATCGAAGCCGAGGACAATGTCCTCCATCTTTCCATTGCGGTCGGGTGTTTTCAGCGACACGATGATCCCGCCGAAATTCATGATGCGGGCTTCGACTTTGCCGTCGCTCAAGGTGAAGATTTCGATAGGAGTTCCGTCAGGCATTTTTCCGAACGGTTGCTTGGTCACGTCTGTCTTCGCCTCCACAAACGTGGCGCAAAACGCACAGCATAGGATGGCTACCACGATAGTTTTCATAGTTTGCAGTGAATTGAGCCTGAGAAAACTTACTAGAATTGCCGCGCTGATTCAAACGGCGGAGGGAGAGGGATTCCGACAACCCCGACAGCTTTAGGTACCAACTAATGATTCGGGCAAATCGGGCAGCCAATACGATATGCCACGTTTAACCGAATACGGACAAAGCCGTAGCACAACAGTGGAATGCCCTGTACCTTTGGTAACTGGAGTCAATGCGTCCCCGAGGCGAAAATAGAACCATTCCACATGACCTCGCAGCACACGGTACAAGTTCGTGAAAAAGCAGTGCGGCTCTGCCAGCGCGTCCTCCAGTACAGCTCCGGCGTACCCTTTAAGGCTCGGATAATACTTGGACTGTTCTTAGTCGCCGCTGTGTTCATGGCGATACACACCGCGATTACGGCCAAGGACGCCAGCCTGCACTTGAAGCTACAACACGAATTCCGTACCGCCCAGGTCTCGGTATGGGTGGATAATGACCTCGCCTACGCGGGCACGATCACCGGCTCCACTAAGAAGAAATTTGGGTTGATTCCCTCTGACTCGGTACAGGGCAACCTCTCGCAGATAATACCCGTGCGCTCTGGCCAGCATGATATTCGTCTGCGGATTGAGCCAGACGACGCCGCGATGCAGGAAGACGCCATCCGAGGAGAATTTTCCGATTACACTGAATGTGATCTCGCCGTCTCCGCTCGGCACAGCGGCCTCTCGCTGTCTTGGCAAGGGACGCGCAGCACTTCGGTCGAGAGTTCATCCACCTTTGGTTGGCTTTCGGGGTACGTCGGATCGTTCATCCTGACGATCACCGGCTCCATCGTGTCCGCACTCGCCGGATATGCGATCAAGGAACTGCCAATGCGACTTCGCTCCGCATCCAACTCTGCGCCGAAGACAGACTTGTGAAGCGAGTTCCGCCTCCCGCGCGGAGCCACGAAAAACCCAAACCTACTCGCCGCGAACTCCAACCCACTTAAATATAGTGCCAACAATATTTCTGATTCCTTTTGTAGTTTGGCCGCTCCTCTGTATTACATTTCATGAGCACACCTTCACAACCTCTCATCCGCTATGTGTCCAAACCGCAGGCGCAATTGCTGTGGCTGGAAATCGCCGCGAAGAGATATCACGTCCTAAATAGTACGTGGTCTTTTTTAGGGCGTACCGCTTAGATTTAGTACGGAGCCAGGCCAATGGCTAATCGGAAGCAAAGGCGATACGAACGGAAAGTGAATGTGGACAGGTTCAGGAAGGGCATCAAGGGCAAAGTGCTGGACGCCATCAGCATTTCGAATGAGCTGGACTGTCGTTACCTCTCCTTGGAATTTGAGGATAAAACGGAACTCACCATTACCTTAGATACCCGCCTCACAGGAAAACTGGAACTGTTCGATTGGAAGACCGGGGACCAGAGACTCATACGAAAGGTCGGACGGATTCCTGACGATGCTCCACTCGGGCGGCCAAAAGAATAAGCGAATCGAGCAGGATCTTATGGGGCTAATACCGACTGGGCCAGAAAAATCAGCGGTTCAAATGTAGCCGACTTTGTAGCCGCTCGATTCTGACCTTTAAGTCCTGTGAATAGAATCTGGCGGAGGGAGAGGGATTCGAACCCCCGGTACCCTTCCGGGTACATCGGTTTTCAAGTTCACTAAACGGTTCTGAACCATTTGGAAAATTTTCTACTTTACTTTCCAATCGGTTACAAGAACTACGATCAGTACCGTAAAGTTCCAATTGGATGCGATCTGAACATAGAACTACTACAGTTTTGACTACAGCTTAGCGACCCTACGTTAGTCCGGGGGTCTACATTAAAGTGGTTCCTACATCGCGACGATTGCCGAACTGAGAGCGGTCGGAGCAAGCACGCGCTTTTGTTCTCGCAGAAGTAGATGGCGAAAAATCGCGATTTCAAACGTGTGGGATGATTACTGAGGCTGTAGACGATACCTGGGCATAGCGATTCCGCGAAGCGTCCAGCACTTGCCGCCTTGGCTAAGGGTATGATCGCTGTTTGAAGGGAAGACGATGAACCGTCGCCAATTTGCAGTTCGTTCCCTGGCCGCAGCCGCGGGGGCGGTGCTCCATCGCAATAGCTACGCCGATGCGTCACGCTTTGCAGACCAGGTTTCCGGTGCAGTGCGCGAATCGTCCATACGGGATGCGCGTTTTCCTGAACATTTTTTATGGGGCACTGCTACGGCCTCGTATCAGAATGAAGGCGCATGGAATGAGGACGGCAAAGGCGAATCGATATGGGACCGCTTCACTCATACGCCCGGGAAAGTTAGGGGCGGCGTGACCGGTGATGTGGCGTGCGATCAGTACCACCTTTATAAGCAAGACATCGCTTTGGCGAAGAGCCTCAACCAGAAGAGTCAGCGTTTTTCCATTTCATGGCCGCGCATTCAACCGGTTGGAACCGGTGCGCCGAACATGAAGGGCATCGACTTTTACAGCCGCTTCGTTGATGCTCTGCTTGAAGCTGGTATGCGACCCTGGTGCACCATGTATCACTGGGATCTGCCACAGGCACTCGAGGATCGGGGTGGTTGGCCAAATCGCGATCTTTCCAAAAACTTCGCAGACTATGCCGGCATTCTCGCCAAGCATCTCGGTGATCGAATCACCGTCTGGGCGCCCTTTAACATGCCTTGGGCAATCGCCTTCATGGGCTATGCTGCGGGAGCCTTTCCTCCTTGCCGCACCAGCTTCAACGATTTTCTGAAAGCAGCGCACACGCTCGCTCTTGCTCAGGCTGAGGCACACCGCGCAGTGAAAGCAGCGTCTCCTAAAGCAACCTTCGGAAGCGCGTATGAGATGGCACCCGCATATCCGAAGATGGACTCCGACGACGATCGTGCAGCCGCTGCTCGATACCATGCGATGAACAATGTCTTCTTTCTCGAAGCGGCCATGCATGGCCGTTATCCAAAGGCTTTTGTTGGAGAACCGCCCTATGAATTGATGGGCTTCAAGGCTGGCGATGAAAAACTCCTTTATGCACCATTGGATTGGGTAGGCTTTCACTACTACACGCGACGCATCGTCTCGGATGCGAGTAAGGAACAATTTCTCGGCGGCGGTAAGTTTAGCGGCACAGAGATTGAGAACAATTCACCAGGCGGGCGCGATCCGTACACGCGCTTCCGCGCCGCCATGCCAACTGAAGGTCCGCTGACCGAAGCTGGTCTCGAAATATGGCCCCGCGGCATGTACGACTTAGTCACTCAGATATCAAAAGAGTACAACCATCCGGTCATTGAAATCACAGAGAGCGGATGCGGATATCTCGATGGACCAGATGAAAACGGCCGCATACCCGATGGTCGTCGCATCCAGTGGTATCGCGAAGTGCTCGCTGAGTTGGCGCGGGCAATCTCCGATGGAGCACGGGTTCGCGCCTTTCATGCTTGGACGCTCCTCGACAACTTCCAGTGGGCCGAGGGCTATACCGAGCGCTATGGATTCATCTATACGGATTTTCGTAGCCAGAAGCGCACGATAAAAGATTCAGGGCACTGGTACGGTCGGGTCGCTGCTTCTAATCGGCTGGATGTATAACTTCTGCTGCATTTATTGACTGAATTGGCTGTTGAAACATCGCCTCTCTGACAATGTCGGCGGTGTCAAACACTTTTCGAACGTACTAGTCCGTGCACTCAGCAGAGCGCGCCATTTCGCTCTAGTTGAAGAACTGTCATACCAACCAACAACGCTCGCTCGTAATCGTTTTCAGGTCAGGAACTCAGTCCGACCCATGCATCTCTTCGGTTGCAACTTTGATCATGATTACTAGTTCGAACTCCTCGGTGAAGAGGAGCAGGACGCCCAGTCAATTTCTCGGTGATCTACTTCACACCATGGCGATGTTCGGGCTGC
>Ga0207703_10003092_pt1 | contig 14070 bp, 10 predicted proteins | sample KBSSwiS12_FD_184304 | JGI IMG/M metagenome (GOLD analysis project Ga0207703, IMG submission 184304) | Switchgrass rhizosphere microbial communities from Kellogg Biological Station, Michigan, USA - KBS Switchgrass S1-2 (SPAdes) (version 2) | ecosystem: Host-associated > Plants > Roots >... | reverse complement strand
CATCGGCGAAGATGGAGTATCATGGCGAACGCGTCGATATCACCTCGATCACGGCCTACTCCCGAGCGAGATTGAGCGGTCAGAACGATTCAGACTCGACTCCTGCTCCGATCTTGCTGCCGACGTTCACCTACACGGATCGGTCCTTCCTCCAGGAAGTATACGCGAACGTCCAAGCTACGGATCGACTGCGTGGCATTGTAGGTGCCGTCTATTACACCGACACCGCTGAAAACGCCCCGTCGCAGGCAGGGAGTGTCAATTCGCTGGGACAAAGCACGCTGACGTCGGTTAACTCGCGCGTCCGGACCCATTCCTATGCCGTCTACGGTCAGCTGGAGTACGAGATAGTTCCGCACCTGACAGCAATTGTCGCGGGTCGGTACACGAGCGAGACGAAAAACTTCCTGACCAGTTCTCTCACGACCAACTTCACGACCGGGCAAATCACGACCATTGCCCCTCCTCTTGCCCAGAAGACCTGGAAGCGTTTCACCCCGTCCGGTACGCTGCATTTCCAGGCGAGTCCCACCATGCAGATCTACGCCCGCGCAGCGCAAGGCTTCAAGTCAGGCATTTTCAATACGGCGGGCGTCAACACCACGCCGGTCAACCCCGAGACTGCATGGCAGTATGAAGTCGGGCTCAAAGCCGCATTGTCGCCGGCGATTTCGTTGAGTGTCGCCGCATATCACACGCGGCAGAGCGATGTTCAGATCACCGCGCGCGATCCCATTACCGGGGCTTCATTGCTTCAGAACGCAGCATCTACGCACAATACTGGCGGCGAGCTGGACTTGTTTGTTCGACCCGCGGCAGGGCTGAATCTCCGCGTGGGCGTATCCTATATGGATGCGAAGTTCCAATCCTTCCCGAACGCCACCGTCACAATACCGCTAACGGCGGTCGCCCCGCCAGCTGCCACCCCATGCATACTTGGAACTGGAGCACTGCTCGGCGGAAATCGGTCGGTAATCTGCGACGTCTCCGGCAACCCCGTCCCCCGAACGCCTCGGTTCACCATGTCGTTCAGTCCCGACTACACCTTCGCGGTAGGCCAGGGCTCGGTCACGATTTCGGCCAATGCCTATTATGAAACCAAGTTCTATTTCGACCCGCTCAAGCGCCTCGTGCAACCAGCATACTTCATGGCTCGGGCGCGCGCGAGCTGGCAGATCAACAACAACTTGCACTTGGCGGCGTGGTCGGAAAACATCACCAACGCCCATCCGCTCGCCAGCTTGGCAACCTCGACCACGGCGGACAACGCTATCGTCAGCAAGCCCCGGACATTCGGAGTAGATGTCGGTCTGAAATTCTAGGGCAGCGCAGTGGAAGCAGCACCTGGATCACACCTAGGATTTGGCAAGAAAGGGCCTGAAATTGACGAAACCGCTGCAGGGCATCAAGGTTGTTGAAGTGGCGATGTGGGCGTTCGTCCCCTCTACCGGAGCAATCCTCGCCGACCTTGGTGCCGACGTCATCAAGGTGGAGGCTCCAACCGGCGACCCCATGCGAGCGCTGACCAGCGGTGGCTTGGCGCCGGGCGATCATGGTTTCACCCTTTCGTGGGAGTTATACAATCGCGGCAAACGCAGCATCACGCTCGATCTGGGATTGCCTGGGGCCATTGACGTCCTCCATAAACTGCTGGAAAACGCCGACGTATTCCTGACTAGCCTCCTCCCGCCAGCGCGACGACGACTGAAGATCGAAATCGACGATATTCGCTCGCGACACCCGGACATCATCTATGCTGTGGGCAGCGGCGCAGGGCCACACGGCCCGGACGGCGAAAAGGGTGGTTACGACGCGATAACATTCTGGGCGCGTGGTAGCGTCGCCGCGAGTGTGACACCCCAAGAGGCCTCCTATCCTTTGTCGATGCCGTCCGCGGCGTATGGTGATTGCACCAGCGGTGCGATTTTTTCGGGAGCAGTCTGTGCTGCCCTGACAAAGCGCGCCTTGGGCAATGGTCCCTCCGTCGTTGACGTTTCGCTGCTAAATTCGAGCATGTGGGTCATGCAGCGAAGCATTGCCGCCGCGGCGTTGCTGGGAATGGATTCCCCTCGCCCCGGTGCACGCAACGGGATGCCCAATCCGCTTGTAAACAACTACCGAACCGCGGACGGCCGCTTCGTCGCGCTCTGTATGTTGCAGAGCCAGCGGTATTGGTCTCGCTTTTGCGAAGCGATCGGCCACCCCGAACTCGCCACAATCCCCCAGTTTGCGACAGCTGAAGATCGGGAGGCCAATCGCGATCAATGCATCGCGCGGCTGGACGCGCTATTCGCTGCCGAACCCCTCCACGTGTGGCGGGAAAGATTGGCCCATCAGGACGGCCAGTGGGATGTCATCCAGCGGCCAAGTGAACTGTTGTCGGATCCGCAGGTTCTGGCAAACGGCTACGTCCAGACAGTAGACTATGGCGATGGACGAAGCTTGCAGATGGTTTCAAGTCCCATGCAGTTTGACCGTCAGCCGTCGGCCTCAGGTCCGGCGCCCGAGCTCGGCGCGCATAGCGAAGAAATTCTCCAGTCGCTCGGCTACGGGGACGAGGCGATCCTGGATTTGAAAATCGCTGGAGTGGTATTTTGACAGTGCTCCGACGATGCGCAAGCGAAAGACGGGCCTTTAGGGCGCTGAATCAACCCCTGCTCAAGAAAATTGACGCCAATCGCTGCGTTTGGAGCGTCGAAGTGGCACTTGAGCCGTCCGGAACGGCAGGCGCCGTGCACCGAGAGATTCTGCCGATCTATCGCCCGCTTGGAATTGCGGGGACGGTAGATTATCATTCACCATAGAACGGCAACACAGCCGTCGCGTCGTCAGGCGGAGATCGGGAGATGGACGAGACACGGCCTCGCAATTATTCCAAATCGGCCACCCGTGCCCTGGAGGTCATGAACTACCTCGCTGTGGCAGGCCGCGCCGTTCGCGCGGTCGAGATTGCCGAAGCGCTCAACATCGCCCGTTCGAGTGCCGATCAGTTACTCAAGACCATGGTCCTCGAAGGCTATCTGGTCCTTTCGTTGGACAATAAGACCTACTTCCCCTCGCTGCGGATGGCTGCCTTCGGCCACTGCGTCGCCGGGTGGTATCCGGCGATCCACCGCTATGAGGCGATCGTCGAAGATATCCATAACCAAACGGGCGCTATCGTGACCCTCAGCATGCACAATGGATACGTGATGCAGCTGACAAGCATTACCTCAAGTGACTTACATGTGACCGGCTATACTGTGGGGCGCAGGCTCCCGGTCGTTGGCACCGTGATTGGCAGCGCAGCCCTGACGACGTATTCACAAAAAACGGTCTCGCGTCTGATTGATCGCGCGCGCCAGCGGCAGTTGGTCGGACGGACGGTGCCGTGCGGAAGCTCCTTTGCCGACGATATTCACCTGTTTCGGATGAAGGGTTACGTCAGCGCACCGACGCCTTCCGACGTCGAAAGTGAAGACGGACCTCGCAGCATCCCGCTCTGGTCGATCGCGATGCCCTTGCCGGGCGAGCGCGATACGCCCGGTGCTGTCCTGGGATTCTGCGCACATGCCGCCGAGGCGAAAGCAAACGAGTGGGATCTGGTTAACCTGATGCGACGGTCGATCAGGGAGCACCTCGGGCATTGACGAACCGAGATCGGTTCAGCCCCTACACCCCTTCCGTGGTGCTCGTGACCTCGGCCACAAAGGTTGCATATCGGGCAAGAGCTCGGGCGGTGGCGGGGTGGTCGGGAAGAACAAACGGCCAATCGTGGGGAACGTCGGTCTCGAACAGGGCATCGACGCGGCGGTTCGCTCGGGCCAGGCGCTCGACGAGCCGGGTGGCATCATCACGTAGCACTTCGATCGTTGAGGCCATCAGAAGCACCGGCGGCAGCGTGGTCAAATCGGCGAAGTGCGGTGAGGCAAGCGGATCGTCGGCCCCGATGCCTTGCAGGTAGAGCTCTGCGGCCTCGTGCGCCGCATCACGGGAGAACAGCACATCGGTGGCCGCGCAGTCTGCGAAGCTGTCGGCGGTCACATTCAGGTCCGTCCACGGCGAGATCAGCGCCAGGCCAGCCAACCGCGTCGGCGATGCGCAGATTGCGGCCAGCGACAGCGCCAGTCCGCCACCAGCTGAATCACCCGACAAGATAATGGGCCGGCCTTTGCCGCAGAGCGCGACTAGCACCGCAGCGCAATCGTGGAGGGCGGCTGGGAACGGGTATTCCGGCGCCAACCTATAGTCCGGCACCACCACGCGAGCATTGGTGCGTTTTGCCAGCCGTCCGGCGAAATCGGTCCATGCCGACGCACTGCCCTGGCGGAACGCACCCCCATAGATGCAGCAAGGTCGTCGTTGCCGATTCATCACCCACGACAACACAAGGCACACCGGCAATGTCGTCGGGCGCACGGATGATGGTGCCACGACGTTCGCGGAGGACATCCTCAGCGGGATGCCCCGGGCGCACTGGAGGTAAGGGCAGGCGAAGCATGTGTCGACCGATAGCGGCGTCGCGACGTCGTGCAAGCCGACCCGATCCTTGCGCCTCACATTCCGTCTATCCGTATGTCAGCCGAGCGTCCTGCTTCGCGATTGACTGCGAAGTGAACCGGTGTTCCCATTATGTCTATAACTGCAAAGTCAGCATAAGAATATTGGGAGACAGGGATGATTGACCTCCTTGGCCTGGAAGGCAAGGTTGCGATGGTCGTTGGAGGTGGTCTCGGCATGGGGCATTCCACTTCCCTCAGTCTGGCAAAAGCTGGCTGCGATGTGGCGGTGATCGACGTCGACAGGGAGCGCGCGGAGTTCGTCGCGGCCGAAGTGCGCGAGACCGGACGCCGCGGCCTGGCGATCGTCGCGGATGCGCTCGACCCGGCCGCTGCCGCAGGTGCGGTTGCGACTGTTGAAAGTGAATTCGGACGAGTCGACAGGTTGGCCACCATTGTTGGCCAAGCCGCCTGGACGACCGTGCTGGACGTCACCGAGGAGACCTGGGATCTCGATCACCGGCGCAATCTTCGCTACTTCTTCTTTGTCGCCCAAGCGGCCGCGCGAGCGATGATCCGCGGCGGCAACGGCGGCGCGATCGCTGCGGTCGCGTCCGTCAGCGGTATCCAGTCGGCACCTAACCACGCTCCTTATGGGGCCGCCAAGGCGGGTCTCATCAACCTGGTGAGAACCATGGGCGTGGAACTGGCTCCGCACGGCATCCGAGTGAACGCGATTGCTCCGGGGACGATAAGGACGCCGCGGACCAGCCAGAGCGCTGACCATGCGGCTTTCGTCGAGAAAGTCCGCAACAGTCTGATCCCGTTCCGGCGACTTGGCGAAACGCAGGATATCGCCAATGGCTTGCTGTTCATGCTGTCCGATCTCGCGAGCTTTGTGACAGGGCAGACATTGGCGGTGGATGGCGGGTTTACCGCGCAGTTCCTCCTCGGCGCCCCCCGCGAGGCCTGAGCGGTGGACGAGGCTCTCGTCGCCAAGTTCGCCCTTGAGGGACGCAGAGCGGTTGTCATCGGAGCCGCAAGCGGGATCGGCCGCGAGACGGCCTTGGTCCTCGCGCGAGCCGGTGCTGCTGTGCTGATCGCCGATATCAACGAGGCGGGACTGCTTTCCGCCGCTGCGGCTATTCGTGAAATTGGCGGCACGGTGGAGACGGCGGTGCTCGACGTTCGCGACCGGGCGGCGGTCCTTGCGCTCGGCCAGCGCACGGCGGCGGCTGGCGGCGCCGATGCCTGGGTCAATGTTGCCGGAGTCATCTCCGCCGCCAACGTCGCCGACATCACACCGGAGGAATACGACCGAATTGTCAGCGTGAACATGACCGGCGTGTTCTGGGGATGCGCCGCCGCAGCGCGGATGATGACGCCGCGCGGCAGAGGCTCGATCGTCAACATCTCCTCGTCCGGCGCGGACGTGCCGATCGCCGGCATCTCCGTCTATGCGATGACCAAGGCGGCGGTGAACATGCTGACCCGAACCCTGGCCCATGAGTTGGGGCCGTCCGGCGTGAGGGTGAATGCAGTGGCGCCGGGTTTCATCGACACTCCACTCATCACTCACCGCTTCCGCAATGCAGCGGGAGCGATCGATGAAGCGCGGAAGCGGGAGATCTTCGCCGCGCGAGCCGAAGGCACTGTGCTCAAGAGGATCGGCACCCCGGGCGACGTTGCTCCGATGGTGCTCTATCTGCTGTCGGACGCGAGCAGTTACGTCACAGGTCAGGTCCTTCGTCCGAACGGCGGGCTGGTAATGCCATGATATGGGCCAACGGTCATGGACTTCGCTGGCGTTGGGGTCGAGCTCACGCGCCGCTGCAGAGTGGATCCAACGGAGGGCAGCCTCTTGGCGACGCTGGTCTTTGCAAAAATAGATCAAAAATCGGTGAATCTTTGGGGAGGATGCTATGAAATCGAGACTATTGTTGTGTGCCGCTTCGGCCGCGAGCCTTGGCGTGTCTGACATGGCTGCGGCACAGAGCGCAGCGGGCGGCGACGCAGCCGCTGACGATGCGATCGTGGTGACTGCGCGACGTGTGCAGGAAAGCATTCAGTCGGTGCCGCTGTCGGTGACCGCTATCAGCCAGGAGACACTGCGGCGGCAAAAGCTCACGGCAGTCGAAGACCTTCAATTCGTCTCGCCCGCCCTGACCACGTCCGCGTCGCTCAATCGCAGCACAGTCAACTACAACATCCGTGGGCAGACGCAGGTTGGCAATGGTTCGCTGCCCAGCGTGCAACCGTACTTCAATGACGTGCCCCTTTCTGTCGGCACCTTCCAGCTCTACGACTTGGAATCCGTGCAGGTCCTCAAGGGGCCGCAGGGCACCCTCTTCGGGCGAAACACCACTGGCGGCGCGATTCTGTTCTATTCGCGCAAGCCCGACCAGGAACTCGATGGATACGTCCAGGGTTCGCTCGGAAACTTGCGTGCGCGCAATCTGCAGGCCGCCGTCAACGTGCCGCTCGGCAGCATGCTGGCGATCCGCATCGCCGGCGACATAACCCGCCGCCGCGGCTACACGCAAAACTTGACGTCCGGAGTCGATCTCGATGACCAGCACGTCGACAGCTGGCGTGCGTCGCTGCGCTTCCGTCCGTCCGACACCATCGACAACCTGCTGGTTTACGACAGCGTATACGTGAATCAGCACGGTGCCGGTTCCATCCTTTCGGGATATATCCCGGGCAAGCTCGCCGCGAACACTCCCGGGTTCATCGCCGCCTTCAACCTGCAACAGGCGCTGGGCGTCCGCCAGCGTTACTCGAACATCAATCTGTTCGACTACCGCCGGGGCTGGGGACTATCCGACACGCTGTCGATCGATCTGGGACCGATCACGATCAAGAACATCGTCGGCTATCGACGCAATAAGACCAATGCCGCGTACGATTCAGACGGCACCGGCCTCGCGATCGGAGAAACCACCAGCAACTACCTCGACTACAAGCAGTTCGATTTCCACACGATCAGCGAGGAGTTCCAGATCCTGGGCAACACCGGGCGGGTCAAGTGGATCATCGGGGCCTATGGGGACCACACCAAGAGCGATCGCCCCAACGCTTCGGTATCGCAAGCCTTTGGCACGATCGCGCGCGCCGTGCTGACGCAGCAGAACGATACGAGCCGGGCCTTGTTCGGCCAAGCAGACATTGGTCTCGATGAGCTCGCGCAGGGGCTGAAGCTGACGGTGGGCTACCGCTATACCTGGGATACGCGCAGGCTGAGCAGTCAGATCGTCAACCTGCTGACCAACCCGCCGACGCCGGGCGTGGTGCTAAGCGACACGGCGCGATTCTCCGCGCCGACCCGGACTTTCGGACTGGACTGGCAGGTCAATCCCAACCTGCTCCTCTACGTCTCTAGCCGGCGCGGTTACAAGAGCGGCGGATTCAACACGCTGTCGGCGGGCGGCGGGAGTCAGCAGCAATTCCAGCCGGAATACATTACCGATTACGAGGGCGGCGCGAAATTCGATTGGAACGCGGGGGGCATGCGCGGCCGGTTCAACCTGGCGGCCTTCACCGGCGACTTCACCAATATCCAGCGGTCGGTGATCGTTACCGCCACATCGACGGCTACGATCAACGCGGCCAAAGCGAGGATCAGCGGCTTCGAACTGGAGGCCTCGATCCATCCTACACCCGCGCTCGAGATCAGCGGCTTCTGGTCTTATATCGACGCGTCCTACAAGAGTTACATAAACCCCTTCTCCGGCGCGGACCTGAGCTCGGCGGTGTTCCCCTACACTCCGAAGCACAAGCTGAGCGGCACGGTGCGCTGGCAGTTGCCGTTGCCGCAGGAACTGGCTCGCGCGACCCTGTCGGGCACGGTCTATCGCCAGACCCGGGCTGCCTATTACGACGACAATATCAATTTCGCGCCGGCGTACGGGGCGGCCTACACTATTGCCAACTTCAACCTCGACATCGAAGACATCGCCGGTAAGCCGCTCGACATGACCTTCTACATCAAAAATGCCTTCAACAAGGCCTATGTCTCGGCCGGCGGACTCATCAACAGTGGAATCTACGGCCTTGGTACCGTGTTCTACGGCGAGCCGCGCACCTATGGCGTTCAACTAAGGTATCGGTTCGGCGCGAGCGGCAAGTAGCCGCCCAGCCGGCCCGATGCACGATATAGTCCGGCCTGTATACCTGAGGTCTGTTGTGGCGAGGCCGTGACACCGTTATCGGGTCGCGGGCCTCGCTGCAGTAGCCTGTTCGACCAGTCTGACGGCACAGGCATGGGCAACGCCACAGCTGAAGTGGACGGACCACTTGGCGCGCGTACGCAGTGTCGGCATGGGTGCTGCCAACACGCGAGGAGCTGCGCGCGGCCGGACAGCGCGCCGCCAGGGCGTTGCCTCCACCGGTCTGACCAGCCGCGCCGCAACCGAGTGCCCGCCCCCAGGCGGCCGATGTCAGCCGAAATGAACGCGGCGATACTTGCCGTTCAGGAACAGTAGCGGATCGCGGTGGGGCTCATAGTCCGCTCTTTGGACCTCCCCAACGATGATGAGGTGGTCTCCTCCTTGGTGGACGGAATGGGCGCGGCAATCGAAGGAGGCGCGCGAGCCGGTCAGAATGGGCGCTCCTCCTTCGCTTCGCACCTCCCAGTCAAGCCCATCGAACCGAGACTCGGATGGGCGGGCAAACCGGTCCGAGGTCGGTTGCTGACCGATGTGCAGGATATTGATCGCAAACCCCGGAGCACGGCAGAAGACGTCAAGGTTGGCCGACTTTCTGGCGATGCAGAACAGCACCAGCGGTGGCTCCAGCGAAACGGAGGTGAAGGAGTTCGCGGTGAACCCGATCGGCTGCCCTTGGCTGTCGAACGTGGTGACCACGGTCACCCCGGTGCCAAAGCAGCCAAGCGCCTCTCGCAACAACCGGGGATCGGCCCCGCTTCGGTATGTCAACGGGTGGAGCGGTACCCGCCGCTCGAGGAAATCAAGCAGGGTTGCATTGAAGGCCTCCGCCCGGTCGGTGACGACATGGTGACCGCCTTCGCTGACCTCCTGGATTTCCGCCCCCGCAATGAGCTCCTGCAAGCGCCGGGTCGCTTCGGGTGAAACCGTCTCGTTGAGCGCGCCGCGGATCAACGTGGTGGGAACCGAAATCCGGGCGGCCGCGATTTCGATCCGCGGGCTCTCCTCCGCTAGGCGGAACCCCGTGAAGACCGCGGGATCTCCTCGCCACCGCCATAAACCGCCCGCATCGCGGGCATATCCGTCGAGAAGGCGCTCAGTAGAAGTTGGCGCAGGCTCTAGCGGGTGAACCTCGGCGATGGCGGCGATCACGTCCTCGGGAGAAGCAAATGCCCGCGATTTCCGCTCGGTTGCCGCTCCGAGCCGCTGCGCGACGTCCTGTTCGACCCACGCGGTGACTCCGACCAGCACGAGAGAGGAGACCAGGCCTGGAGCGCTTTCGCCGGCAGCTATCAAGCCGGCGAGCCCTCCCGGCCCGATGCCTACGACGGTGGCGCGACTGGACAGTTGGACCAAGACGGCCTTGAGATCGGCAGCGTAGGCAGAAAGGTCGTATTGGCCGTCGGGGGCACGAGCGCTGTCACCATGGCCGCGAGGGTCGAGACAAATGGCGCATCGCCCCGCGTCGGCGAGGGCTTCGGCAGCGGCATACCAGACGGAGCGGGACTGGCCGATCGCTGGCAGCAACACGACTGTCGGCGCGCCTTCCGGGCCAAACCGGGTTCCGGCGATGGATGCGCCGCCTGCCCCTTGGAAAGTTACCGAATGCATGAATTACCATATCTTTCTGAATAGTAATCATATTACTGCAATATATTTTCCCAATATTCCCTAATCATTCCTAATATCTCAAGTGGATGCAAGACTTTCATGATTTTTCCTTACCATCGATGGAGACTTTACGGCAATGTCACAACCTAGGATGCCCAGCGACTTGTCGCGTCGCGCCATGGTGGTGGGGGGCCGCGCGGGAATCGGGAAGCATATCGCGGATCGACTCTCCGCCGCTGGTTACGAGATCATAATCGCCGGAAGCGGGGAGTTGGTCGGAGCGCACACCCTGGAGCTCGATAATACCGACGGCCCTTCCTGCCGGGAATGCCTAGCGCGGCTGCACGATGAGATTGGTGCCGTCGATTGCCTGGTCAACTGCACCGTCACTCCGGTAAGGGGTGTGAACGGGCCATTCGCCAGTGCCGATCCGAATGCTTTTGCGGAAGCCGCCCGACTGTCAGTGGCGGCCATGTTTGAACTGGTTCACCGTAGCCTATCCTCTGCTGCAAGCGCAGGGAGGTGCCATTGTGCTGTTCGGGTCCGATTCAGTCCGCTTTTCCTCGCGCAACCAGAGCGACGTCGCTGCCACCAGCAGCCGCTATCTCAGCATTTACCCGCAACTTCGCGCTCGAAGCAGCGGCGGACAAAGTGAGGATAAACTGCATCAGTGACCTACGATCGCGAGACTCCTATCTTCGACGCGCTGGTGTCGCGCGGGTCTTCCAGGGTCAATCGGGCAAACAGCGCAGGGCCTTGGGCTCCCTCTCCCGGCGGACGTGGCAGCCGTCGCCGCATTTTTTGTGCACGGACAGCCAGAATTACCCGTGAGGTCATTAGCGTAAACGGCGGGTTTCTAAACTGCGTCGGGACCCAGTTCTTGCAATGGCTGGAATCGCCAGGCAATCTGGCCCACTCGCCGCCGAGCGTATCAAGCGACGTTGCGGCGCAGTAGAGCGATTGGCCGCTCCCAGCGTCTGATGCCGCCTTGAACGTCGTAGGGCGACTTTGCTGAGCCGATCCCCTCCGTGTGTCCGGGGAAGACGAATCCAGGTCCGACTGGATAGCGCTCAACCGCCCCCGCACATTGTCGCGGGCCATGCATCCCCTCGCTGCTGATCGTCAATCTGGGTTTGGTCCGCCGCAGGCTAAGGCAGATTCGCGTCCTCTAAACCGTGCCGGACGAGCGATCGGCGATATCCGTCACTCCGTATCTCACTCCAGATTCCGGCTCCGATGTTGACGGTGATCCCAGCGAGTGGTCCGACCGAACGTGCTACCTGTGACGTCCAGAGTGGACGAAACCTACCACCGAGAATGCACCCATGTTGTCAGCGTCGGTCATCGAAAGCGAGCCACCCAGCCGATCGCAGCGGAGGTCGATGGCTCACAGCGGTGCCCCCATGAATGACGGGAACCAAACCAGCGCTGCGACCCGCAAGCGGAACGGGGATTGGCGCGCGCGGCCGGGATGCGAAACCTGACCGGCGCATTCTGTGCGCAAACTTCAACCAACCAAAGGACCTTTCGTGGACGAAGCCTTTATTCGCGCGGCAATCCAGCAAGCCGACCTCAACGCCCTTCGGATCGCACTTTATCAGGCGACCGAAGACGAAGTGCTCGCTCGGATGTCCGTAGAGATCACTGACCCGGTCAAGGGGGGTGGGAAGTCGGCCTATGTCTTGAATCCTGAGCACCATGCGGAGGTCGAAGCCAAGGCGCTGGCCTACCTGACGGGGATGGTGCGCGACCGCAAAATTGAGACCGTCCCGGATGACGACGAGCTGCGCCGGCTGATAAGCCTATTGACCGGCGGCGCGGTTTCAGACGACCATTTTGGCTATCTTCGGCGCCTCGTCGCGCTGGACGAGGTTCCGGGCGAGGTTCGCTGGACGGGAACGCGCCCTGCAGCCGCCGATCAATTCGAAGTCGCCATTATCGGGGCCGGGTTCAGCGGGGTCGCGGCGGGGGTCCAACTCGCCCGGCTGGGTATTCCGTTCACCATCTACGAGCGCAGGGACGAACTCGGCGGCACGTGGAGCATCAATCGCTATCCGGACGCCAGAGTCGATACGACTATCATTGTCTACTCCTATAGCTTCGAGCGAGATTACCCATGGAGCGAGTACTTCGCTCGGCACGACGAGGTCCGCTCCTACATCGAGTATGTCGCGAAGAAGTATGGGGTGCACGACCATATCCGATTCGGGTGCGACGTGCAGTCCGCGACCTTCGATGAGGCGACGCACCGCTGGGATCTGCAGATCGAGGCGGATGGCCAGACGCTGACGGCGAGTCCCAATCTGCTGATTGCGGCTTCGGGCCTGTTTGCGAATCCGCGTACTCTGGACGTCGAGGGCCTCGCTAACTTTGCCGGGGAAGTCGTTCATACCAGTCGGTGGACCCCAGCTACCGATGTGCGCGGCAAACGGGTGGCCGTGATCGGCAACGGATCGTCCGGGGTTCAGCTGCTCGCCCGGGTGGCTGAACAGGCGGCGCACACGACCGTCTATCAGAGGACGCCGCAATGGATTACCCCGCGACAACGCTATGGCGATCCGATATCCGAGCAAACCCGCTGGCTGATCGACACAATGCCCTACTACTATCGGTGGTACGTTTTTCAGACCGGCATCAATGGGCTGAACATGCAACTCTTGCAGGAAAATGACCCGGAATTCAGCCGGGCAACTGGCGGGATCAACCCGGCGACCGAAGCCATGCGCAGCGGCCTGCTTGACTACATCAATCAGCAGCTGGAGGGTAGGCCTGACCTTATAGAGAAGGTTACGCCATCCTATGCCCCGGGCGCTCGCAGACTGATCGTCGATAATGGATGGTACCAGGCGTTGCGGCGCGACGATGTCGAGCTTGTCCCGGAGAAAGTCGTGCGGTTCACACCTGGAGGCATCGTCGCGGCTGACGGAGTTGAGCGTCCCGCGGACCTTGTGATCGCCGCGATTGGCTTCAGCGTCGAAAAATATGCTTGGCCGATGGAGATTCGTGGCACTGGTCACCAGACCCTGCACGAAGTATGGGCAGACCCGGCGAGCCGCGGACCCCGGGCACATTTGAGCATGACCGTGCCTGGTTTTCCCAACTTCTTCCTTATGTACGGCCCGAACGGTCAGCCGCGAGCAGCGTCGCTTCCGCATTGGGGCGAGCTTTGGGCGAGCTATATCGCCCAAGCGGCAGTTCGGATGATTGAGCTCGGTCTGAGCAAGATGGAGGTCCGGCCTGAGGTGTTCCGCGACTACAACGACCGTCTCGACGACGCCGAAAGTGCCCTCGTCTGGCTGGCCGAGGGCACCGGGCGAGAGGCAAACTACTACGTTAACGAATATGGCAGGCTTCAGGTCAACGCGCCATGGCGGGTGCATATTCACCATGAGTATCTGGAGCGACTTCGGGCCGATGAGTATTCGTGGTCTGCCCTGCCCGCCCGCAAACGCGCATGAGCAACGGGGCGGCATAACAACTGCCCCCTAGGCGCGGGTCTCCTCGCGCTGCAGTGCGGCACCAGGACAGCAAGCCAGAACGCTTTCCGGTTGATGCGAGTTCGATCAAGCAGCGCCGGGGAATGATGAGTCTGAAGGCACCTGAGCGACTTCGGTTCGCTCCTGATGCCCTTCACGTCGGCCGCCAAGGGTGCATTTTCGGACAACAGCTGGCGAGGTCGCTATGTGATTGGGAAAATTAAGAGCCTGACGGGCAGTCCATATCCCCACCCGTACTCAGATAATGGTTTCGATATTGTACTGCACCAACAACACTGCCTAGCGTATTGGAAGCCGGGCCGACCGGAGGCCAGATCG
>Ga0207703_10003088_pt1 | contig 14088 bp, 7 predicted proteins | sample KBSSwiS12_FD_184304 | JGI IMG/M metagenome (GOLD analysis project Ga0207703, IMG submission 184304) | Switchgrass rhizosphere microbial communities from Kellogg Biological Station, Michigan, USA - KBS Switchgrass S1-2 (SPAdes) (version 2) | ecosystem: Host-associated > Plants > Roots >... | reverse complement strand
CTGACAGCTGAATAATCTGGTCCTCGGCGTAGCCCAGGTTGTTGAGTGTGAATGCGCCGCCATCCAGCGCCGTGCCATTGTCGGTCACAGCGATTTGTCCCGATGGGCAACTCACAGGATCTGCTTCGCAAGATGATCCCGTACCATTTGTGACATTCATCCGCAAAATGTATGGCGAGCCATAGACAGCAGTTGGGGCGTTGCTATTTAGCAAATTTCCGTTGTTATCGAAGGTCATCATAGCAACAGCTGTTTTGCTGCTTTCCTTGCCCACCGTCACACTGATCGGGGTTGAGTCACTGCCCCCGAATATGGTGTCTCCAGCGTAATGTGCGGTCACATTGTAAGTGCCACCGGGGAGCGAGCTTGTGCTCCCAGAAACGGAGCCACCACTGAGAGTAAACGCTTCCACTCCGTTTCCGTTGCTGGCCAGCAAAGACACATCACCGGTCGGTGTTCCTGTACCTGTGGCCGGGGTTACACCGATACTCACATTTATCGATTGCCCGTGTGTGATATTTACCGCATTCCCCGAATTGAGTGTCAGCGAGGTCGCACTCGGTCGGAACGTTATGGTGCTCCACTTGTTTACAAGATTCGTGGCATTGACCGAACCCAACCCTGTTGCCAAATCGTAGCCCGCAGCGGCAGTGTGGCCAGATAAAACTCCGTACTGGTGAGACTGATTCGCCACTGTGCAGTTGGGGCTTCCTTTCAAACAGGGCATTGCGATGGTGCCCGTAGTAGTGTCATTGAATATGCAAGTGCTGGCAGGGGAGGCGGAGGAAGCACACGATGCCCCAGTCTGGGACGCGAGTTTGTAAAGGATGTAATTCGGATTGCCCTGTCGCGTACCTGCTTTCTGGTCGATGATTGCCATGATGCCCGCGAAGGCAGGTGAAGCAACCGATGTTCCTCCGAATCCGGCGAAAGTAAGGTTCGATAAATTGCAACCTCCGCCCGAAGTAGGCAAATCACCCTGACACACGATGTAAAAGCTTCCTAGAAATCCGCTACTAGAAAACAGGGAAACGTCGGGGGTATCGCGCTTTCCATCGTTAGGAACTCCCGGTCCGGTTTGCCAGACAGGTTTAGGATACCCACCTGAGCAACTTCCCAGAGTTTGCGTGTTTGTTGTGCAGTTGCTCGCGCCACCACTGGCCGCTACGGTTTGAACGAAATTTACCAGACGGGAATCATTACAGTTTGTTTCTGCATTGGTGCTGAACCCTGCGCTAGAAAAGAGCGGATTCGTGCAGCTGCTATTCCAGGGTATCTCGGGAATGTAGCCCTTTGCCGAAGCTTGGGTCGTGGGGTCGTTTGAGGTATTCCAAAACTGCAATGGGTTGGTGAATTGGTTGAAATCGGTTCCACCGATGGCTACGTTGAAAGGAGTCGCGCTGATTCCATTGACCGCCAGACCAAAGCGAGCCGGTTGTGGGACGTTCCCCTGATTAAAGTCGCATCCGGCTGACCCGTTATCGCCAGTCGACACGAAAACCGATATACCTTGTGCCGCGGCCTGTTCCCAGAGCTGGCTGTAAAAAAGGTTTCCGGCTGTACCCATGCCCAGCTCGCACAAGCCATAGCTTTCGCTCATCACTCCGGCGAGATTGTTGTCCACAATATATTGCGCGGAAAGATCCACACCATCGGTGGATGAAGTAGACAGGGATGTAACAAACTTGATGGTTGCGTTTGGTGCCGCTGCTCCGGACCATTGAACATCTATGTTAGCTTCCGATTCGTCATCGTTGAGGCCCGGGTCCGGCCCGTTGAGAATAACTTGGGGATCATTGACCGGCAGGTTGAAGATGTTGCGGAAGTTGTGCGCGTCTTGAACATTGATGTTGGTGCGGCCGACAATTGCGATCGTCTGGCCGGTACCGTCCAACCCTCCAGTCCACAGTGGAAGCAGGTTGTAGATGATCCCAAAATCATACGGCCCCAGGGCATAGCAGTTGTTGATGTTGTCGCAGCCTCCGGGAAATGTGAACAGTGGTGACGTTGGGGTTGCTTTGGCTGAATCGATGGTCCGTGTAAATGTTCCGAAGTAATGGCTCTGCGATTGTTTGCGGAAGTTGTGCAGCGATGCAATACCTGCAACCACCGGTGACAATGCGCTGGGAATATTGGGATCGCTGATATTGGCCCAATGTTCTTGGTTATCCACAACAAATTTGTGGATCGATGTACCCATGGCCTGCTGAATCTGTGCGGCAGTCCCGGAAAACTCAATCACCATTTTGCTGTTCGCAACATTCGTGACTGCGAAGCCCTGAGATTGCAGCCAGGCATTGACGGCTCGGATGTCATCATCGGAAGGGCCGTACTTTTGTCCGAATTCTTCGGGCGTGACCCACTTGTGATAGTTGGGGGAAGATAAGTCGTGTTGCTCAACGAGCAGTTGGTCCAACGCAGTCTGCTGTTGGGAGCTGCGTTTGAGTACGAGCAGCATGCGGTCCATCGCCAAACTTCCTGGCGCAGCACCTCGATCAAACTGTGGCGCGGCTTGCGGGTGCACGTTGCCGTGCAGGACGGTTCGTTTCTGCTCATTCATTGACTGAGTAACCAGACGAGGTGCAACTTGACCAAGAAGGACAATCGAGGACAGGCGTACAGCACAGAGCAGAACAAGCGTATACCGGCGCACAGAACCTCCACCCAGTTACGGTTGGGTGCCGACGAAGCAAAAGGGGCCCAGGTCCCAAGGCAAAGTTTTAAAGACGCAAGGACCCGCGATGGGTTAGCCAAAATAGCCGATCTTGCGGGCTTTGACAAGAGTGGGTCAAAGAAGGAAATAAGGTCTATGCGCACCACAAAATCGGCGTCGCGGCCGCAGGAGAGCATCTGTTTACTGTTCCCCTTGGTGTCATCAGCAGAACATTTGCGGACAGCTCATTCTCCGAACATCGAAACCTGTCGTGTATCCTGCGCAGTCTTGGGTCTCCGGGTAGTTCCGATTACCGCCAGCACGGTCAAAGACTCAACCGAAGTCCTGGGCACAAAAATTCGTTGCGTGTTGGACCGCAAGTCCGGGGGATTGATCAGAAAGCCTTCGGCCATGGTGAGGCCAAGGTCATTGGGCATCATGCCTTCGATGATCTCGTTGTCTTTGAACTTAAGCCGGACCCATAAACCTTCAGTCCGTGGGCGGGTCGTAAAAGTCTTGCGGGCCAGGGAATCGGAGTCACCGAACTCACGAACAAAGTAGATTCCTTTGATCTCCTTCAAATCGATGGAAACCACATTGCCGGAAGTGTTCAAAACCTCCAATTTGCCTTCGTTGATGAAGTGCGCCGGGGCTACATAGCCGTTCAGCGAGTCCCGGTCCAGCTTGCGCACCACTACCTTTTTATGAGTCGAAGACATGACGGCTTCTAAGTGATTTTGCCACTTTTTCCGCGTATGTTATAGGTTCTAGTAGCCAAACTACTAACGTTGTGTTATTTTCTGTAGCTTGCCTTGTCCAATCAGCGTTGTACTAAGCCTAGTGGATAGAACCACTTACGGTGAGATGGCTGGGGCTGCCGGTTATCCGCAGATTACCCCTGTGGAAAACGTGGATAAGCTGTGGAAATCGTGGAAGGCAGTGTAGTCGTCGAACGGCATGGCTGATTACATCTATACAATGGAGAGCCGGCTGACGCCGGACCAGCTCAAGGGCGTTACCCTGGTTCAAGGAGTCGCCAAAGACGCTGGGATGAACATTTACCTGGCCGGGGGCGCGGTCCGCGACATTATCAGCGGATTCAACATCCGCGATCTGGATTTCACTGTTCAGGGCAATCCCCTCAAAATTCAGAAAGATTTAGAGAAGGCCGGAGCCAGAATTGTCGCCACCGATGACGACACCAAGACTCTCTATCTGACCCTGCCCGGCAACGTTCGCGCTGAGATCAGTATGGCGCGCATCGAGCGCTACGAGAAGGCCGGCAAGCCACCGCTTGTTTCTCCTGCCACGATGATTGAAGACTTACGCCGCCGTGATCTGACTATCAACGCGATGGCATTGTCGTTGAACGAGGGGTCGCGGGGACTACTCATGGATCCCTTCAATGGCATGGCCGATATCGAGGCCAAGCTCATCCGGGTTCTGAATAACTATGCGTTTGTCGAAGATCCGTCGCGACTAATTCGTGCCACGCGATTTGCTGCGCGTTTCCATTGGCCTTTGGAGGAACGTACGCAGATGCGTTACGACTCGGCCAAAGAAAACAACTACATCGAATACATCACCAATAAATCCATTGGTCTGGAACTGGCGCAGATTGGATACGAAGAAGATCCGCTGCATATGCTGAAAGCCCTGGAAAAAGAAGGCTGGCTGAAAGTTCTTAGTGCGCACTGGACAAACGCCAAGGCCGATGCGGTAAATCTTGCGCAGTTGGTGAAGACGCGTCAGCAGATGAATGAGCTGGGGTACTTGCCGGACACGGCTCCTGCGGCGATGTACTTCTTGACGTCGCGTTTGAGCAACAAAGAAATTAGCGACATCCAAAAGCTGATTCCGCGTAAGGATCTGGTCGAGGCGTGGCGTGACATTGAGGATCACGGGAAGGAATTGGCCAAACGCCTGACGGGAAAAGAAGCCGCGACTCCTTCGCGTACCTGGAAGCTGTTGTCGGAAGCGCGTCCGGAGATGATTCTGTTCCTCTCGCTGACTTCCCGTCAGCAAGCAGTGCAACAGAAGATCAAAAACTTCTTCACCAAGTGGCGCCAAGTGCAGCAGAAGGTGCCCTTGCCAGAGATGACGGAACTGCTCATCACTCCGCAGATGCCGGAGTATCCGAAGATTGCGCACGATGTATTCATGCTATTGCTGGATGGCAAGTTGCGTTCGCGGACCGAAACTCTTAAATATTTGAAACCACTGGCGCCGCCACCGCCACCGCCGCCACCAGCACCGGTACGCCGTGGGCGCGCGGCTAAAGCCGCTGCAGGAGCCAGTCCAGCGGCAGCTCCGGCAGCGGGGAAGAAAAGAGGTAAAGCAGCAATTGCGGGTCCAGCGCTTGCCGCACCAGCCGTGGTCGCACCCGACGCTAATGCTGCGCCTGCAGGCAAGAAAGCGGCAGTGGTTCCGCCTCCGGCTCCAGCGAAGGTGGCGGCCAAAGCTGCGCCTGCAAAACCCGCGCCGCCGAAACCTGACAAGAACAAAGCGAAACATCCCCCAAAGAAGTCAGCAAAACCAGCCGGTAAAAAGAAATAACCGTGTGGAGACGGGGCTTGCCCCGTCCGTCGGCTGTTCAATCGTTTCATTCAGCGAGCGGTGAATCATGAGAAGGTTTGGGAAGATTCTGCTGTATGCCTTCGCGGCAATCTGCCTGTTGGTCGCAGGTACCATCACACTTACGGTCGGCTGGCGTCCCCTCATCGGTCCTAAGGCACGAAAACTCACCGACCGCAAATTTGAATCGACTCCAGCGAGACTGCAACGCGGTGCGCGCTTAGCCCGTACCACTGGTTGTTATTTCTGCCACTCGCCGCATGATTACAAGGCTCCAGGACAACCCGTTCCTCCTGGCCACGAATTCAGCGGTGAAGAAGAGCCGTACGCCGGATTGCCCGGACGAGTCTTCGCCCCCAACCTTACCCCAGATCCGGAAACCGGAGCAGGGAACTGGACCGACGATCAATTTGCCCGTGCGATTCGCGAAGGAATCGGACACGATGGCCGTGCGCTTTTCCCGATGATGCCTTATCGGCATTTTCGCAACATGTCTGACGAAGACCTAGCCGCAATCGTCGTGTACATCCGCTCAGTGCCGTCGGTACGCAAGCAAGTGCCGCCGACCGAGCTCATGTTTCCCGTCAAATATCTGATCCGCAGTGCGCCTGAGCCGCTTAGGGAAACTGTGCCGGAACCCGATACATCGGACAATGTGAAGTGGGGCAAGTATCTCCTGAACCGATCAGGTTGCGAAGATTGTCATACACCTGCCTCGAAAGGAGAGGACATCGAAGGCATGGCACTGGCAGGAGGAGTCACACTGAGCAGCCCGTTGGGAACTGCGACTTCGGCGAATCTCACTCCTGATGCTTCAGGAATTTCTTACTACGATGGAGCCCTGTTCATTGAGGCCCTGCGCACGGGCATGGTAAAGGCGCGGCAGTTGAATCCGACGATGCCGTATAGCGAGACCAAATACATGACCGACGACGAGCTCAAGGCAATGTTCGCCTATTTGCGGACGGTTGCATCGGTAAAGCATCGCGTGGATAACAGCCTGCCTCCCACCTATTGCAAGCTGTGTCAGTCCGCGCACGGCGGAGGCGACCAAAATTAACGGTAGTTTCGACTGGATAGCGGCGTTATAATCCACCCATGCGTCGCCTCTATGTGGTAGCGGCGTTAGTTGCCGTCCTGGCTGCTGTTCCTCTGTTTGGCCAGATGCACGGCGGTCGTATGGGCGGATCGTTCGGCCGCGGGTTTTCTTCACACAGCTTTGGATTCTCCGGCGGCTTCAGTCGCGGAGGTTTTAGCCGTAACGGCTTCGGCTTCCATCATGGCGGCTTCGGGTTTGCCGGAGGTTCGCGATTCTTCGTTGGCCACAGGCCATTCGTTGGCCACAGCCGGGTATACTGGGGCGGCTCGTTTTATTGGGGGCCGAGCTACTATCCGTACTACGCATATCCTTATGCCTACTCCGCTCCCGTAGTGGCCGTGCCGAGCGCTTATTCCTATTCCGACCAAGATTACGATCAGGGTGATTTGCGCCGAGACATCAACGAGTTGAGCGGCAAAGTGGATCGCTTGCAGAGAGACTTAGATTCGCGGAATTATGTGCCGCGTCCACCATCCAGACAGGAGTCGGTGAGGCAATCTACCACTCTCGTATTCAAAGACCGGCACCGCGAAGAAGTGCAGAACTATGCCGTGGTCGGCGGGACACTATGGGTTCTGGATGAGAGAAAGGCTAGCAAGGTGCCGCTGGACCATTTGGATCTAGACGCCACTGCCCGAGTGAACAATGAGCGCGGCGTAGACTTTGACGTCCCCAGGGATTAGCTGTTTGTGGAGGCAATGACTCCACTAGCGGTTTTCCACAAGGTCGCAACCATTTCCTCAGTTGTACCTCTTCTCATTCTCCCAACATGTCCTTAAAATTAAGTTAGATACATGTCCCAATTCGTTCACTTACATCTCCATACGGACTACTCCATGCTCGATGGCGCCTGTGGCGTGGATAAGCTTGTCCACCGCGTGCAAGAGCTGGGTATGCCAGCGGTCGCCATGACCGACCACGGCAACATCTTCGGCGCAGTGGAGTTCGTGAACGCTGCCAACAAAGTTGGCGTCAAGCCGATTGTTGGTTGCGAGCTGTACATCTGCAAGAAGGACGATCACAACATCGAGCGCACTCCCCCAGAAGGGGACACCTACAACCACTTGCTGGTGTTGGCAGAGAATGAAGAGGGATATCGCAATCTCATCAAGATCACTTCTGAAGCTTCACTGCATGGCTTTTATTACAAGCCGCGCGTCAGCAAGAAATTTTTGGCGGAACATTCCCAAGGATTGATCGGCCTCTCCGGTTGTCTCAAAGGTGAAGTTGCCGAGTTCCTAATGGAAGACAAGTACGACGCTGCTCGTAAAGCTGCCGCGGAATACAACGACATTTTCGGCAAGGGCAATTTCTATTTAGAAATCCAGGACCAGGGACTCGAACAGGAACACCGTATCCATCCCGCGCTCTATCGGATGGAAAAAGACTTAGGCTTGCCGATGGTGGCCACCAACGACAGCCACTATCTGTGCGAGGAAGATGCGCACGCGCAGGATGTGATGCTCTGCATCCAGACTGGCAAATCGATCCAGGATACAAACCGCATGAAGTTCCACGGGACCGATTTCTTTGTGAAGAGCCACAAAGAAATGTCGATGGTCTTCAAAGATGCGCCACAGGTGCTGACACGCACGCTCGACATCGCCGAACGTTGCAGCATGCGGCTAGAGAAAGTTAAGACTCCATTCCCGCACTTCGAGGTGCCGCCCGGCTTCACGCTGGACAGTTATTTCGAGCACGTCACCCGGCAGGGATTCGCGCAGCGTTCGGAAATGCTGTACTGGCTGCAATCGCAGAACAAGCTCAAGCACACTCTCACTGACTATGAGCAGCGTCTGGCGCGCGAAATCGGCATCATCCAGCAGATGCAGTTCTCCGGATATTTCCTCATCGTCTGGGATTTCATCCGCTACGCACGCGAACATGACATTCCGGTAGGCCCAGGGCGGGGATCGGCGGCTGGCTCGCTGGTTTCTTACGCGCTTGGAATCACTGATCTTGACCCGCTGCAACACGAGCTTCTGTTTGAGCGATTCCTGAACCCCGAACGTGTTTCCATGCCTGATATTGACATCGACTTCTGCATGAACCGCCGCGGAGAAGTCATCGACTATGTCACGCGCAAATACGGACGTGAGAACGTGGCCCAGATCATCACCTTCGGAACGATGGCCACCAAAGCGGCGATCAAAGACGTGGGCCGCGCGATGGAAATCCCGTACGCGGATGTAGACCGCATCGTAAAAATGGTTCCGGCGGTTTTGAACATTACGATCGATCAAGCGATCAAGGATTCTCCGCAGTTGCAGCAGGTCTACGAGAACGACACGCAGATTCGCACCATGATCGACACCGCGAAGAAGCTGGAAGGTCTGGTGCGCAACGCCGGGGTCCATGCGGCAGGCGTCGTGATTGCGCCCAAACCGCTCACTGAATTAGTCCCGCTGCATAAGACCAAAAACGACGAAATTGTCACTGCCTTCGACATGGTGGCCATTGAAAAGCTGGGCCTGTTGAAGATGGACTTCCTCGGCCTGACGACGCTGACGATTCTCGACGATGCCGTGAAGCTCATCGAGCAAACACGCGGACAGAAAATCAAGCTGGATGAAATTCCGCAGGATGAGAAAACCTACGAAAAGGTCTTCCATAGTGGATTAACCTCAGGCGTGTTCCAGTTTGAATCGCACGGCATGCGCGATGTGTTACGGCGCTACAAACCGAACTCGATCGAAGACCTGACCGCTCTCAACGCGCTCTACCGCCCGGGCCCAATTCAGGGTGGGATGATCGACGACTTCATCGAGCGCAAGCACGGTCGCAGAAAAATTGAATACGAGCTTCCCGAGTTGCAAGAAATTCTGCAAGAGACGCTGGGCGTAATCGTCTACCAGGAGCAGGTCATGCAGATCGCCAACCGCCTGGCAGGGTACTCGCTCGGCGACGCCGACCTTCTCCGCCGAGCTATGGGAAAGAAGAAAGCCGAAGAGATGGCGCAGCAGCGAGACCGTTTCGTGCAGGGCGCTACTCAGCGTGGATTCCCAGCCAAAAAGATCACGAAGATTTTCGACCTGATGGAGCAGTTCGCGGGGTACGGGTTCAACAAATCCCACTCGGCTGCTTATGCCTGGCTGGCGTATCAGACGGCATATCTAAAAACGCATTTCCCGGTCGAGTTTATGGCCGCGCTACTGACCTCGGTCACCGGCAGCACTGACGATGTGGTCAAGTACATCAATGAATGCCGCGAAATGGAGATCTCGGTCGAGGCCCCGGACATCAACGTCTCCGACGCTAACTTCACGCCGCATGGCCAGGCCATTCGCTTTGGTCTCGCGGCAGTCAAGAATGTCGGCGGCAATGCCATCGAATCCATCGCAGCCGGGCGTAAGAAGCTTGGCAAATTTAAATCCATCTACGAGTTCTGCGAAAACGTGGACCTACGCTTGCTCAACAAGCGCGTCCTCGAGTCATTAGTAAAAAGCGGCGCCATGGACGCTCTCGGCCGCCGCGCGCAAATCATGGCGGTCCTCGACAAAGCCATCGAGCAGGCGCAAAAGGCTCAACGCGACGCCGAATCCGGCCAGCACGGCCTGTTCGGAGTCTTCGAGCAGGAAACAACCCACTCAGATCACGACAAACTTCCGAACACACCCGACTGGGACGAACACGTTCGCCTGGCCAACGAAAAAGAAATTCTCGGCTTCTTCATCTCCGGCCATCCACTGGACAAATACAAAAACAAACTCGAAGACCTCCGCGCCCTCACCACGCAAGACCTCGGAGCCATGAAGTTCTCCACCGGCAAGGACGAAAACATCACCACCGCCGGAATCATCACGAACCTCCGCGTTTTGAAATCGAAGAAGGGCGACTTCTACGCGCAGGGAACTCTCGAAGACATGGAAGGCTCGGTTGACATGCTGGTATTCCCCGAGGCTTACCGCAAGCTTTCGGAAAAGGTGAAGTGGGAAATCCCCGTGCTCATCAAAGGTGGCGTCCGCATTGAGGAAGGCGCCAACCCCAAGCTTACCGTCAACGACATCTACTCTCTCGAAGACGTAAAAGTTCCCTTACCGCGCTCACTCCGTATACGCATCCCCGTCCAAACCGCACAGGCCGACACCGTCGATGCCCTGCACACCCTTTTTACCGAACGTACGGGGGAAGCCAAGGTATTGTTTGATGTGGAACGTGAAGGCGATTTCATGGTGGTAATGGAGGCGGAAGGCTATAATGTCCTGCCAGACCGCAGTTTTATCGCCCGGGTCGAGGAGCTGTGTGGCCGCGGCGCTGTGCGAGTGATTAACTAGAAATCTGTGGCGGATGAGACCTTCCATTCCCAGAAGTCCGGGCTTGTCTACGGCTACGTTGCCGACGGGCAGAACAGTCACGGTCATTACCGGGGTGGAGTTTCTTCTCTCCATGGTGGAGGCCCATCGGGGCAGAAACGGTAACGGCAACGGCTTCAAGATGGACTCCCGGGCACAGCAGGAACTCAAAACGATTGAGCAGCAGATTGCCAGGCTGCAGGCGGTGGCTTCGGCTGAAGACGAAGACACACGCAAGGAAATACAGCGGCTCCACCAGCGGATTGATGCATTACGCAATCAAGTAACGTCCCGTTCTGTCGCGTGGGAGAAAACCGAATTGGCCCGCCATCCGCAGCGCCCCTACACTCTCGATTACATTGAGCGGGTCTTCACCGACTGGTCGGAAATTCACGGCGACCGCGGCTTTGCCGATGATCCGGCCATCATCTGCGGCATGGCGCGCTTCCATGGCGAAGAGGTCATGATCATCGGCCACCAGAAGGCGCGAGACACGAAGCAAAAGGTCTATCGCAACTTCGGCATGCCGAACCCCGAAGGATACCGAAAAGCCCTGCGCGCGATGAAGATTGCGGAGAAGTTTAAGCGTCCGGTGTTGACCTTCATCGATACGCCGGGAGCGTATCCGGGCCTGGGGGCCGAAGAACGCGGGCAGGCTGAAGCGATTGCGCGCAATTTGCGCGAGATGGCACGGTTGCAGGTTCCCACGATCACATTGATTACCGGCGAGGGCGGCAGTGGCGGAGCATTGGCGATTGCCGTGGCCGACCGGGTGTTGATGATGGAGAACGCGATTTATTCCGTGATCTCGCCTGAAGGCTGTGCATCCATCATGTGGCGGGACGCCAGCAAAAAAGAACTGGCCGCTGAGGCGTTGCACATCACCGCAAAAGACATGAGCGAGATGCAGTGTATCGATGGCGTCGTTCCCGAACCCGAAGGCGGAGCCCACACCGACCACGAAGCCGCCGCCGCGTTGGTCGATGCTACACTGCAGCAGCATTTATCCGAAGTAAAGCAGATGCCGTTGTCGCAGCTGTTAGATTCCCGCTACAAGAAATTCCGCCACATGGTGCAGTTCTTCCGTCAGGAAGTGTAAGTTCCAGCCGCCACACCTGCCAATTAATCATCTAAATACACACCCCACACCACACCAACCCCGCTGCCGTATAATAATGGGTTCCGCGGATACACATACACGCGGGACACTACCTCCAACCAGAGGGAAGGATCACGAATGGCAACCACCGATGTCGCGTTCCGCCAGGACGCGGGACGCACGGAACAACGCGTCGTCAACAACATGAGTATTCAGGTTGCGACGGTCAACGGTTCCGGTTCGCAAAGCTCCAACACAGTTCTTCTCCGCAGCATTTTCCAGATGGGCGTTCCGGTCTCCGGCAAAAATTTATTTCCATCGAACATCGCCGGACTGCCGACGTGGTATACCATCCGCGCCAACAAAGACGGCTACATTGGGCGCAAAAAGGAAATCGACTTCCTGGTCGCGATGAATCCGGAGACGGCGCATGAGGACGTGAAGTCGCTCGCACCCGGAGCCAGCGTACTTTACGACGAGCCGCTGAATCTGCACACGCTGCGCGATGACCTGATCTTCTACTCAGTCCCATACGACAAACTGGTCGCGCCCGTCTGTCCCGAGGCCAAGCTGCGCAAGCTGGTCAAGAATATGATTTACGTGGGCGTGGTGGCCAGGCTGCTCGAGATCGACATGGGCGAAGTAGAGAAGGCCATCCGCAAACAGTTCGCGAAGAAAGTGAAGGCCGCGAATTTGAACCTGGCTGCTGTACAAGCCGGATACGATCACGCCGCCGCGAACCTGACCAAGAAAGATTCCTTCTACATCCAGAAGATGGACAAGACCCAGGGCAAGATCATCATCGACGGCAACTCCGCCGGAGCCTTGGGCTGCATGTTTGCTGGCTGTACGTTCTTAAGCTGGTATCCAATCACGCCGTCATCCTCGCTGCCTGAAGCGATGATCGAGTACATGAAGCGCTTCCGCATCGGCGCTGATGGCAAAGCCACGTTCGCCATTGTGCAGGCGGAAGATGAACTCGCGGCAATCGGTATGGTAGTTGGCGCAGGTTGGGCGGGAGCGCGCGCCATGACCGCGACCGCGGGTCCGGGAATTTCCCTGATGTCAGAATTCGCCGGACTAGCCTATTACGCGGAGGTGCCCGGAGTAATCTGGGACATCCAGCGCGTTGGCCCATCCACCGGCCTGCCAACCCGCACTTCGCAAGGCGACATTCTTTCCACCGCATTTCTTTCTCACGGCGACACCAAGCACATCATGTTACTGCCAAGTTCTCCGGAAGAGTGCTTCAACATGGGGATTGAGGCATTCGAGCTTGCGGAAAAATTCCAGACTTTGATCTTTGTGATGTCCGATCTCGATCTCGGCATGAATAACTGGATGGCTGATCCGTTCAAATATCCAGAGAGACCGATCACCCGCGGCAAGGTTTTGAGCAAGGAAGATCTGGACAAGCTCGGCGGGTTCGCTCGCTACAAAGATGTTGACGGAGACGGTGTCGGTTACCGCACGCTGCCGGGAACCGATCATCCCGCAGCCTCATACTTCGCGCGCGGCTCCGGCCACAACGAAAAGTCTCAATACAGCGAGCGCCCCGATGACTTCGAGCGCAACATGGAACGTATCAACCGCAAGTTTGAAACTGCGCGTTCTTTTGTTCCGCGTCCGCATGTCGAAACCGGCAAGTCAAAAATCGGAATCATCGCATACGGCACATCGCATTGGGGAATCCTCGAAAGCCGAGATCAGTTGCGTTACGAGTACAACATCGAGACCGACTACCTGCGGCTTAAGGCATATCCATTCACCCGCGAAGTCCACGACTTCATCAAGGAACATGATCGCGTCTACGTGGTGGAGCAAAACCGCGACGCGCAAATGCTCAGCCTGATCAAGCTGGATATCGATCCAGCACTGGTCACGCGCCTGCGCAGCATCGCTCATATTCACGGCCTGCCGCTCGACGGCCGCTCAGTTACAGACGAACTCGTTTCCATGGAGGGCAAATAACATGGCGACCACGACAACACCTCCGCCGCAAGCTCCTGCGCCAAAATTAAATCGCATCGGCCTGCAGGTGCTCGACTACAAAGGCGGCAAAACTACTCTCTGCGCCGGCTGCGGCCATAACGCGATCTCCGAGCGCATCATCGACGCCATGTACGAGATGGGCGTGCCGCCTGAGCGCGTGATCAAGATGAGCGGTATCGGTTGCTCCTCAAAGAGCCCGGCATATTTCATGAATCGTTCGCACAGCTTCAACTCTGTACATGGACGCATGCCCTCTGTGACGACTGGCGCGGTCCTGGCGAACCGTAATCTGATCGCACTCGGAGTCAGCGGCGACGGTGACACGGCCTCCATCGGTGTGGGACAGTTCGTCCACCTCATGCGCCGTAATCTGCCTGTG
>Ga0207703_10003081_pt1 | contig 14101 bp, 16 predicted proteins | sample KBSSwiS12_FD_184304 | JGI IMG/M metagenome (GOLD analysis project Ga0207703, IMG submission 184304) | Switchgrass rhizosphere microbial communities from Kellogg Biological Station, Michigan, USA - KBS Switchgrass S1-2 (SPAdes) (version 2) | ecosystem: Host-associated > Plants > Roots >... | reverse complement strand
TCCGCCGGTTGCACCGTTAGTCGCGTCAAGCGGCGCGCCGCTCTGCTCGCGGCGCACCTGACTGCGTCTTGCGGGTGAACCGTTGACCGTTAGGCGGACATCGATTCCTACGGCCTCACCTTTCCACCGCCCTCCCCGACAACACTCACAGTTTTCGTGAGCTGCTCGCCCGCGACGTGCCTCTCCCGCAAACAACCATGAGCCTGTTCGTGCCGGTAAAATGGGAGTGGAGCGCAACACCGTCTGACGCGATGCTGCACGCCTTGACCTGGAGTCTGTGCAGCACCGCGTACTGCCGCGCGAGCACAAGTCGCTTGGATCGCGATGGTCAGTGCCCTTGTCTCTCAGGTTTGCTTGTTCTGCCGGCGAGAATCTGATCGATCGGTGGCTCTGTGAGCATTTCCCCTATTGTGAACTCTCTGCATTCGCGGCAGGCCAGTACCTCTTGAAAGAAGTGTTCGGCCACCTCATCAGAAACTTCGCCATGCACTTTGATCAATCCGCCGCGCCGTTCGATCTCCTTCATCAGCTCTTTCAGTCGACGATTCATATTTGCCTCCAAGAACACACTCCCTCGGACGCTCTTGCGTGGCAAAGTTTCTACAATGGGGAGAAGGTAGGTCCCAAGCGCGACGCCTCGAACGACGTTTCGCTACGCTGTGAAGACTCGGCTGAAAGAGGCAGCCGCTAAGTTTCTCGCGTGAGGAGCCAACATCGCGCAAAGTGCATGAGGTCGAATTGCCTCGGAAGCGTTACTTATTGCATAAACGTCGCCGATGCTTTATCGTTCGCACGCTGGTCGCGCGGCCACGCGAGACGCAGGTCACTCCGCTGAGCGACGTCTGTGTGCTCGCACGTTGTTCCTGGAACCCGGGTTCCACTTTGGTTCATTTGGCGGATGCGCGAGATGTGTGAGCATCGCCAGAGATTGCCGAAGCGTTAACGTGGGTGTAGCCGATATCCGGCAGCTCGTAATCCTTACAAGTAACCCATCCGAGGCAGCCGCCTAACTCGCCGCAGAAGCTGGCACGGCCCGGCTTCGGCCCGCCGGCCGAGCCGGCTCGTTAGAGTCAAAACCGCACGGCGTCACGCGGCGCGCATTCGCGCGCCTCACATGCAGCGCGCCGCGCGCCGCTGTGGCTTCGGCACGTGGGCCCTGGCCGTGCAGCTTAGCGTCTGATCCGTTAGGCCGACCGTCGCGCAACCGCAAAGAGCGACCGCCCAACCCCGCGAGTGGGATCGCCGTCGCCGTCGATAACAAAGGCCGCAAACCAGCGCGCGGGCGCTGGTCTCGCCAATCGTCTGACCCGCTAGGCCGATAAAGCTATGGGTCCTTCAATAGCTTTTTGTCGTCGACCGATAATCGCTCGTACTCATACTTGAGTAGGCAAACCAGCTCCTGATCGCCCACACCTCGAACGGCGATCTTTTTCACGACCAAACTCTCCTTGGTAAGTTCACTATGCTGCTCAATGTCGAATCCCCTTCGCGCCAAACAAAAGGTTGTACCCGGAATCAACTTTTGTAGGCGCGATGCGACATTAATGCATGGGCCAACATAGTCCGCTCCGTTGCCGATCGAAAATACCCTACCACGGGCTATTCCTACGCGGAGAAGATCGGGAGCGTCGGACACGCGGCGTCGTACGTCTGGCAAGAACGTGGTTGGATAACTCACGGCGATTCGAGCTACCGTGGCGCCTATATTGACTGCAACGTCGTTGTCCATCTCGGTCGCATCCCATAGGAAAAGCACACCGTCGCCTAGAAATTTGGCAAAGAACGGAAGGTGATTGTAAAGAGCATAGCCATCATCGAATTCGGCGTTCGCCGATCTAACAATGGACTCCTTTCGAACAGATTCAAACAGCCAATCAAGGAACCGACTCAGAAAGTCTGGGACGACTAGATGAGGATCAACCTGACGGCAGAAATTTGTAAAGCCGGCCAAATCGAAGATGCAACATATCGCCTCCACGCCTGTCGAAGGTTGCCGCACGTCGCCGAGGCCAAGAATCGTCTGCTGGAAGCGATCGTACGTTGTCTTTGCCAGGAAAACGGCGTCGCCACCGTCGACGGGACGCGAGGAGTAGTCATTCTTGCGTGTACGAAAAGCGCCCATATGGTCTAAGTATCGCCCAAATTGCAACAACGGCCTAACTCGAGGTAGAACCCGGCGCGGCCCAGCTTCGGCCCGCCGGCCGAGCCGGCTCGTGAAGTCAAAATCTGCACGGCGGCGCGCGGCCTGCATCGTGCGACTCACATGCAGGCAGGCCGTGCGCCGCGCTGCCGTAGCCACGTGGGCCCTGGCCGCGCGGGTTAACCTCTAGACCGTTAGGCCGGCCCCAGTTTCGCGGCCGCACGTTTCCACCACCCCCCGCCTCCATCCGGACATGACCGGATAAGGCGGAGGTCCGAAGGACTCAAGGACGCCGCCTCACGGCGGCAGTCGTCTTTGGTGGCCAAGGGCAGATTGCACGTTCGTCACCCTATGCAACACGCATGGACATTCGTCGTGGGTAGACCCAAGTATTCCGGAAACCGAAGGTCCACCGCTTGCGGAGCACCGTTCAACAATCTATGATCAATAGCACCGTGCCAATCGACGCCGAGGAGAAATACTTCGAGTTGCTGTTATCGGAAAAGCAGCAATGTGATTCAGCGATCACAGGATATGCTGATCTTCATGTAAAACTGTTCGGATTGCTTGGCGCAGGAGTCGTATTGTTAGGTTGGCTTTATGCCGGCAGCCGACCGCTAGCTACGATCCAGTCAGCACGCGACGAGCCCGTTGCCGGGCAGCAACGATCTGCGCAGAATCGGGAGTCACACAGTGAGCCCCTCGGTGACGGCATATCGATGGTTTGCTTAGCCCTGGCCGTGATTAGTTGCGGTATCGTAGTTCACGGTGTATCCACATATGCGCTTACTCTTGGATACATTCAGTACAAGAATGAAGTGTTGAATCCAGAGTTCAAAAAGCTTCTTGCGACGGAGCGGCTTCCACTTCGAGCTGTGGCAACGTGGCGGGATGGCGCCGCGAAACGGGTAACTCTTCTCTCGAGTGTATTTATCGCGGCCCTGCACAAACTTGTTTGCGTCGCGTTGCTGATTGCAGCTGCCTACAACTTCCCGCGAAATGGATGGACAATAGGTGCGATCGGCTTGGCGTGGATTGTTCTGCTTGCCACGCTCGCCATTGAATACATTTCTCTACAATCGATCAAACGTGTACTGCTGAATCCAGCAAGCTAGGCAAATTTTTCAAGTAGGCAATTTGGATTTCTGGGGTTCGCTCCCGCCGAAGAGGGCGGAGAGATTGCATGGCGGCCTAACTCGAGGTAGAACCCGACGAGACGCCGGATGCCGCGCCCGGCGGCCGAGCCGCCTCGATCTTCGCGAGACGCATGGCGTCACGCCGCTTGCAACTCGCTCCCGCCGGTGTCACGTTAGTCGCGGCAAGCGGCGCGCCGCTCAGCCCGCGGCGCACCTGACTGCGTCTCGCGGGTTAACCTCTAGACCGTTAGGCGCACGAGTAAAAGGTGGCCGCCTTCGCGGCGCTATTTGTTTGCGGCCAAAGGCAGGCGGAGCGTTTTGCGTCCGACGCACCGAGAACATCGCCCGAACGACGGAATTCGGCCGCTTCTGTTTCAATCCAACGATTGTGCGTGCAAGGGTGGCGTCTTAACAGCCTGGTGGACCCGAGTACGTGCCGCAAAAACAATCGGCCCGAACGCTGAGGGCCGCTGGGGCTACAAGGCTATGCTTTAAGCCTTGGTCGCCAGTAGTTCGGCTTTCGGCTCGTGTGCGCAAGTGCAACTATCTCCAGGTAATCCTCACGACCGCGATAGATCAAGACGAATGGGAAGTGGTGCAGTGGGAAACGACGAACAAGTCCTCGTGTGCGGCGCACTTGTTCTCCGATTTCAGGGTAATCGGCAATGAGGTCGATAACCTTCTGAATATCGTCCCAAAGTCTGTCGCCGAGCCCGGACACCTCGGCCTCATACCGACCGACGTAGTATTCGATCTCATCTTGCGCAAAAGAGCTGGGACGGACTTTCGTCTTCACCGGCCGAACACGTTCCGCTCGACGCGTGCCCTGAAGGTCTCCCAGTCAGAGGTTACTGCCTCGCCGCTATCAAGGGCGGCGCACCGCCGCTCGATTTCACGAGCCCACGCATCATCAATGCCCTCTTGGTCGACCTCGTCCAGACTTTCGAGAAGGCGAGCGGCGATCTCGGCACGGTCGTGCTCGGGCAAATCGAGTACTTGCTGAAGCAGCGTGCTGGCAGCGTTGGTCATCTTGGAAGTCTAGCGCAACTGAAAGACGCCTGTGGGTTCCGTCCGATCCATCGAGGGCCGCGTGCCGTCTGGCATCTGGAGCACACGCAACAGCAGAGTCCATCAAACTCTACGCTCCCCATGAGAGGCGAGATGCACAAACCGGCGCCTAACTCGCCGTAGAAGCTGCCGCGGCCCGGCTTCGGTCCGCCGGCCGAGCCGGCTCGAAACGTCAAAATCGCGCGGCGTCACGCGGCGCGCATTCGCGCGCCTCACATGCAGCGCGCCGCGTGCCGCTCTGGCTTCGGCACGTGGGCCCTGGCCGTGCAGCTTAGCGTCTGATCCGTTAGGCGCACCACAGGCCCTCTGGCCGCACGTTTCCCCCGCCCAACCGGGTCGACGCGCGATTCGGGTTGTGCCCGGTTGGGGGACCAATCGCGATTCCTGAGATAAAACCGCGGGTGTGGCCGATCCCGTTGCTTGACCGCGGCCCAGAATTAGGAAGCCGCGAGAAGGAGTAGGGCACTACCGGCAATCCAAGGGTTCCTACATTCTCGCCGTCACCGTCCTATGATTCACGAGACATGTGGGCATGGGTGTTAGTCATCACGATCGGCGTCGCCGCTATCGCAATCGTTATCGTTCGGAGAGGCCGAAGCGGCCGCCTGATTCCGGAATCGCTCTTCACCGTGGCGGCAGACGAGTGGCAAATATCCGTTTCCGATCCGGAAGGCAATGAGCGGAACACAACGTGGTCCTTGATCGAACGGGTGCTCATCCGCACGACCGACGAAGGACCATTCCTGCCCGATGTGTTCTGGATCGTCGAACCAATCGACAAGTCAGCCCTCGTCTTTCCTGGCGGTTCAACAGGGGAGTCGGATGTGCTTCGGGCACTTCAAGCCAGTCTACCCGGATTCCGGAGTGAGCAGGTGATTGCGGCCATGGGTAGCACCGCGAACCAAGAATTTCTTCTATGGGAGAGAGATTCGTACTGTTCGCGCTGCGGCCGGGATGTGCCTCGCTTGAACAACCTGAATCACGCACAAAAGCTCGAGATTCGACGCGTCCGCGATATTACCGGCCCGATAGCGGCCATCAAGCTCCTGCGCGAGATATCGGGTTGCGATCTCAAAACGGCGAAAGCATGGGTGCATCATGCAGGTGTGGCTGGTCAAGGTCATGAGCCGCTGACGCCCTGTCCCTTTTGTGGTCAACCATTACGAGCCTCTCAGGCAAAACAATGCCGATTCTGCAGGAATGACTGGCACACTTCCGATGTCCGAAGGCTCGGTGCGGAATAGCGGGGCGCCTAACTCGCCGTAGAAGCTGGCACGGCCCGGCTCCGGCCCGCCGGCCGAGCCGGCTCGTTCAGTGCAACTCGCGCGGCGTCACGCCGCCTGCATCGCGCACTTCAAATGCAGGCAGGCGGCGCGCCGCTCTGCCGTAGCCACGTGGGCCCCGGCCGCGCAGCTTAACGTCTGATCCGTTGTGCGGACTGGCCGGGTGATGTCTTCGCTCCGCCCGCACTGTCAATCTTCGACCCGAGGTGCAATTCGTCGGTCGGCGTTCTCGCCGTGCAACGACAACAGAAGCACGAACCTGCCGCAAAGCTTCGGCACGTCCCGCGCGCAGCTCGCTGGCACTCGCCAGGCACCGCCGCCTTAGGCGTGAGCATCGTCAATGGCCGGCTTGCGGTGCCTGACAAAACGCCGTGAGCACCGGCTTCGGCGCGTGATCTGCACGTACAGCGCGGCCAAGCGCCACGATCTTCGAGAAAGAATTCTGCCACTAAGCAGGATGCATTTTCTGCGACTTCGGCTCTGCGGTTCTGCCGCATGTTTTGCGACGCAAGAGTCAACGTGCCTCCGTCGGCAGTGCGCCCAAAGAAACAGAGGCGTCAAAGGCACGAACTGCCTCGGCGCCGCACAACTCCGCCGTAGCACCCGACCGGGCGCCGTCGCTTGGCCCGGCGGCCGAGCCGCCTTGTGCTTTGTAGTTTGCGTGTGTCAGTGAGCTGGGCACGTGATGGCGCCCGGCCGGGTGAACGGCTATCCGTTAGGCCGACAATCGATCTTCTCGCCTGTGCGCTCCCCCGCCCAAGTTCGCGCCAAGTACGGTTTTAAATCGGCGAGGTGTTCCAAATCGGTGAGGTGACGAGAGCTCTCAGCAGCGAAACGCGCATGATCGACCAATCCCGCTACGAAAATTGGCCGTTAGGTTGACGGCTGCGACCATCGATACTAACAAGCGGTCGAGCGTCGCAACGTTTGCTTCGCTGACCGCGATGCGAACGCAACGTTGGGTTGAACACGAAGGCTCATCGCATCAAGACCGCGTTCGTGCTGTGTCGGCAAGAACACTCACTCGGGCATGCATTGCCGACGACCTGCTTATCGGTGACTCAGTGTTTGGCCAAATAGGCGGCAACGACCGTTACGACGCCACAACTTCTCCGAATCGGTGTCTAGGATAGTGTGGCGAACCTCGTTGCCACCGTCATCCGTCAGAAGGGAGAAGTCACGTGGCACAGTACAAATACGGTCAATACCTCAATCAGTCCAACGATTCTGCTTATGACACCAAGTACTCGCCGGGCGCCAGTGCACCGAATGCCGGGGTCTATCGCTGTGCTGGTTGCGGTGACGAAATCGGGATCGCGAAGGGGCACACACTACCGCCTCAGAATCATCATCAGCATAGCCCTTCGACCGTAAAGGTGGAGTGGCAGTTGCTTGTATGGGCGCAACAGAAAAGTTAGCTTTGACCCTGGGCCGTGCCAAAGTACGATGGTGCGATTCGTTAAGAGCCCGAGTACTTCGTTGGGGTTGACGTATCACGCGGGAGGTTTCTAGTGGTGCTTTTAGTCATACTGGCGCTCCTGGCCGGGTTGGCGGGACTACTCTTCATGTCTCAGGCTACCACCGGCGTAGGCATCATTTGTTTTGCGTGCCTCTTGGGGATACTGGGACGCATTGCACAAGCAGCCGAACATCATAAGGAGCTGAAAGCGTTGCTCGACGAACGGTCTCGGGCGGCCTAACTCGACGCAGAAGCTGGCACGGCCCGGCTTCGGCCCGCCGGCCGAGCCGGCTCGTGAGAGTCAAAATCGCACGGCGTCACGCGGCGCGCATTCGCGCGCCTCACATGCAGGCGCGCCGCGCGCCGCTCTGGCTTCGGCACGAAAGCCCTGGCCGTGCAGCTTAGCGCCTGGGCCGTTAGCCGGACGTCAATTCCGGCGGTTGCGTCTTTCCGCCCACCCAGCCGGCCTGAATTGCGATCGCGGACAAATTTCTTCGGAGAAGGGGTAGGGCGGCGTGCCTGCTCGAAGAAGATCTCGCGCGGGTTCTGATCCGCTCGCCGGACTAAAACTCCCGCAGAAGCTCCGCTGGGCGTATTCCTAACGCCGATGCAAGCTGAAGAATCACCGTCAAAGTCGGCACGTTGTCGCCACGCTCGATGAAGCCGATATATGTTGCGCTCACCTCGGCGCGCTCCGCCAATTCTTCTTGAGTCAGTCCCCGTTGCTCGCGAGCTCTCCGTACAACAGCTCCGAACTTTTCGGCTTCGGGACGACGATCTTTTCGATGAGTCACCCTTGCATCCTAACTATAGTGAACCTACATTGACACGTAACTATGGTGAAGGTGGAGGTCGTCGTGAGCTTAAACGGAAGGCGAGCTATCGAAGTCGAACTCCCGGAGTTTCTCATCAGAGCATTACTGCACCGGGTGGAGGAGGCGAACATCGGCGCGTCCGATGGAGAAGTTGTCTGCTTAGACGACGTCATCGAATGGTGTGTTGCTTCTCCGATATGCGTGGGTGACATCCCCGAGTTGGAGAAATCCGTCCCTGGATTCACTGACGCGCTTAACGCTTGGCTTCAGACGGTCACCTACGAACCGCAATAGCCTGTCGATGACCGTATGAGGCCAACTCTACACTCGGTAGCATGTGCGCTGCCCAGAGGCCTGAAGTTCGCGAGGCATTCGAGGCCACGCCTCCACCTTGTATAATCGCATCATGAACGACGTGAAAGACTGGCTCGCGGGTGAGGTTGCTGCTTGGATAACCTCTGAACGAGATAAGTTCCGACCTCAGGGCGCAAAGATCGATCAAGACGATTTAACGATTTTGTCGAAGTACTTTACGCCCGACGTTCTGAACCGCGCGGCAATGGTTCGTGGAGTCGATCTCACGGATCCGCCGTTCTATCCGCAGCTGATCGACCGTGGTTTCAAGAGTCTGCCCCCGTTCTCGAAAATGTATGCGGTGACATTCAATGACACGATTGCAATCTCCCGCCAAGCAGACACGCTGGATGTTTCAGCATGGCTGGGACTTCTGGTGCATGAACTCGCGCACGTTGAACAATTCCGTCGCCTAGGAGTTCAGGAATTTGCGCGCATCTACGTAGCGAGCTACCTTCGAGAGTTGGAATACAGTCGCATCATCCTCGAAAACCATGCCAGTTCCGTTGAGATCGCGTTTCTCGCATCCGAGCAGCCATTCTCGGCAAGCGATCATCTGGACACCTTGATGTCGGGTCTGTCAAAGCACTATTGATGCTCAAGAGGCGCAAGTTGACTGGCCAGCCGAATCTGCACGCGGCTTAATGTCCGATTCCATCCCGCGCCGGCTAACTCGAGGTAGAACCCGGCGCGGCCCGGCTTCGGCCCGCCGGCCGAGCCGGCTCGTTTAGCGCAACGTGAACGGCGTCACGCCGCCTGCATCGCGCGCTTCAAATGCAGGCATGCGGCGTGCCGCGCTGCCGTAGCCACGTGGGCCCTGGCCGCGCGGGTTAACCTCTGGACCGTTAGCCGGACATCTATTTCCGCGGTGGCATCTTCCCACCCACCCGCAGCGGGCTACGAGCAATCGTCCGGCGGTGGCGAAGGTGCTACGCCAGCTCGTAATGACTCGCCGGCGCTTTTGATCCGTTAGCCGGATGCGCGCTTAAGGCGTAGACTTCAGGCCGGAGGTCCGGAATGGCCGAGAAAGAACAGTCGCAAGAGCCGGAACTTAGTGCGCTCGAACGGGTGTACGGAGCACTGAAACCGTTGGACCCGCCCATGCGACAAAAGGTCTTGTCGTCCGTATTCGCGTTACTCGGTATGACGGAATCCTCGCTAAATGTGGAGCGTCGCGCAGATCAGATCGGTGACTTCACGCGCAACGAAACCACGGATCTTCGGGGAACGGCAGGCCGCCCTACATCGCTCGTAGAACTTATCCGCGAGAAACAACCGACGACAACTGCGCAACGAATCGCGCTGTTCGCGTACTACCGCGAACGATCGGAAGGTCTTGCGCGCTTCTCTCGTGGCGATCTGCAGAAGTACTTTGCCATGGCGAAGCTACCGCCGTCCTCGAACTATGACCGTGACTTCGTCGAGACGGTGCGAAAGGGTTGGATACACGAGGACGGCGCGGATTCATACCTCACATCGAAGGGTCTTGAGGCAGTCGAAGCCGGATTCCCTGGCGAGCGGAAGTACACGAAGCCTACCGGCGCTGCCGCAGCGAAGCGCGGCGCCAAAACGACCAACAAGGCGCGAGCGCTAAAGGGATCCGGCAAGCGTGTAAAGAAGTGATCTTTCCGAGCGGACAGATGGTTGATGAGCAGCTAATCCTCGCAGCCGAGCGACTCCGAGATCGTTTGGAAGATCTTCGGAGAGAGCTTCGGCGGCGCTACTCCACGGCCGCACGGCAGGTAACGGCTGAAGATCTGAAGAGAGGCGCCACTCGCGCGGCCGAGACGTGGCTTGTCGAGATCGCCGCTGACGCCTCTGTTGTTGCGGTTGTCGGCGAGGCGGTCGCTGGTGACCTCAGCGTGCACTTCCAGCGTCTTCTGACATTTAGCGAGCACGCAACGACACGGGGACGGTACGAATCGGAGATTAAGGCTGTTCTTCGGTCCTACACTGTCGACGTTATCCTTCCGCTGAAGAGAGGCCGTGGACTCATGCCGCGAAGCTCCACGCCGAGCGATACGGGAGAATCTGCTCTGACGGTGTTTATCGGGCAGTCGTTCTCAGACAGTGACAAGGCCGTGAATAAGGCCGTCGCTGACATTCTCGAAGCGATCGGCATTACCGTCGCCACCGGTGAGAAGCCCAAAGCCGACACGATCTCTGAAAAGGTGAAGAACCTAATAGAAACGCAATCGGTTTTTATAGGCGTATTCACGCGTCGTGACAAGATTGCCCGGAAGCCAGAATGGACTACTAGCCCGTGGGTGATCGACGAGAAGGCTTATGCACTCGGACGACAGAAGCGGCTGATTTTGCTGAAAGAAGAGGGTGTGGGCAGCATTGGTGGAATACAGGGCGATTACGAATATATCGAGTTTTCACGCGGGAAACTCGAGCTCATGCTGGTTCGCTTGGTGCAGGCATTTGACGTTGTTACGCGTGGGCTTCGCAAGTGATGCGCCGGCTAACTCGCCGTAGAAGCTGTCGCGGCCCGGCTTCGGTCCGCCGGCCGAGCCGGCTCGTTCAGCGCAACTTGCGCGGCGGCACGCCGCCCGCATCGCGCGCCTCACATGCAGCAAGCGGCGTGCCGCTCAGCCGCATACACGTGGGCCCTGGCCGCGCAGCTTAACGTCTGATCCGTTGGGCCGACCAAGATTCCTGACGGCAGAACGGTTCCTCCACCCCCACCGGCGAGACGGGTCCGATCTTGGCCGAAAACTGGACTACAGTATGGGAGTGAAACGTCAGCAGCGAGCGGCGCCAACGCGACAAGGTGCGCCCACGGCAACATCGGCTCAGCGCACATTCGCAACGTTCCTAATATCAACGCCTTGTGCGTTCCGCGGTGAGTTTGAATCAGACAAGCTCTCGATCGCGCAAGTCATAAAGAACATCGGCGACCAACGCCATTTCGCCGAAGCTGGGCCATTCGAACGTCATTTCTACGCTTTACACGTCCAGATTCACGTTCATTCGCCAGTGGTGCGGTACGAGCTCGACCATGAGCTAATTGTCGCTGTCCTCTCACTTATCTACGGCAAGAGCATTCAGTCGCACGGCCAGATCTGGTCGTCGATGGGTATTTGGTCACTGCCCGACATGTTAACAATTGCGCCCAACGACAATTACCGGCTTCCATGTTTCGGCGGTGACCGAACCGACTGGCCAAGCGTAAGTTCCTCTTGGGAGAGCCTTGCCGATTTTCGTGCATTGCTGCCGTTAATGACGCACTCCGCCGAGGACCCGATATTCCGGGCAACGCGATCGTACGCGGAAGCGCTTCGCTTGCTAGCTATCGACATCGAAATTGCGTATTTCCGTCTGATACAAGCACTTGAAAGTGCGGCAGGCGCCGCCAAATACTCCGATGAGGAGCGTTTTGGGCATGATCAACAGTTGCTCAGTCACGTAAATTGGTTGGAAAGTGACCTCGGTAATCGCGGCCGAGCGACGGCGAAGTTTTTGAAAGATCGTTTGTATCAGGTCAAGCGCGGTGTGTCGCTGTGGGTCAGAGACCACATCGGCGATAATTTCTTTCGGTCCGGCAAAGATACTTTGCAACGGAGTGACCTTGACACGGCGATTTCTGCAGCATACGCGCTGAGAAGCGGCTACGTACACACCGGGCTGAGGTTTGGTAGGTGGGTCAGTCCATTCGGCGATCCGACCGGCAGTAACGAGACAGTCAAAGTGATACCGGGCTTGTCCGAACCGGGCCTGGAGAAAATTCTGTCCGCCGCGCCGTCGTTCGTTGGTCTTGAACGTATCGTGCGGGCCTGTCTGTTTGGAGCGATAGAATCCAAGACTCAATGAAGATTGTGTATGTGACGACTGCGGCCCAACTCGGCGCAGAAGCTGGCACGGCCCGGCTTCGGCCCGCCGGCCGAGCCGGCTCGGGAAGTCAAAACCTCGCGGCGTCACGCGGCGCGCATTCGCGCGCCTCACATGCAGCGCGCCGCGTGCCGCTCTGGCTTCGGCACGCGGGCCCTGGCCGTGCAGCTTAGCGTCTGATCCGTTAGGCGGACCATCTCGTCCCCAACGCGCCACCCGCCCAGAACGACGCCGGTGCAGCCGTCGCGCGGCATTGCGTACGGCCGGCCACGTTGCATCCGTGAGGGCGACGCCAGGAGCTACATCCGCTAAGATGCGCTTGGCGGTACGAACGATGGCAGATCTGTTTGAGCGGATTCGCGCGGATTCTTCTGTGCTCGATACGCTAAGGCCGCGAGCATTTGAGGAGCTAGTTGCGGAGGTGCTCGCATCTTTCGGGTGGGAGGTAAATCTGACGCCTAGCCTAAGCGACGGCGGATACGACATCCTCGCTGTAGTCAAGGATGCTAGTGGGTTTGAGACATCTTGGATCGTTGAGTGCAAACGCTACAATTCTGGTAGGAAAATTCAAATCGGCGCCATCCAACGACTGATCGGTACAAAGACAGCGCTCGATGTTCCTCAAGCGCTACTAGTCACGACTTCATATTTTACGCCCGGCGCGATGCAGTTATGCCAACGGTCTAGTGGCCTCCATACGGCTGACAGGGATCGACTCTTGGCGTGGGTTCATGAATATCGACCGTTTGATGGCTCCGAAGCTTACCTGCCGCGGCAGAGGTTTTCGTCGTGCTTCGTCTCGTACAGCCATCGCGATGACGCGTTCGTTACCCGGCTCGTCGAGAGTCTTCGAGCGGCCGGGGTGCGCGTGTGGTTTGCACCGGAGGATCTTGTCGGTGGGAAGAAGCTATATGACGAGATCCGTGATGCAATTGACAGGTTTGATCGGTTACTCATCGTTTTATCGCAGCACAGCATAAGCAGCGACTGGGTGAAGAGTGAAATCCGAAACGCGCGCAGGCGCGAACTGCGGGATAGACGACAGGTACTGTTTCCCATCTCGCTTGTCGATTTTGATATGTTGCGTTCGTGGGAACTATTTGACGCTGACCTCGGTCATGACATTGCGCGCGAGCTCCGAGAGTATTTCATTCCTGACTTTTCCAACTGGCAGGATGCCGTGGCTTATGATTATCAGCTTACGAAAGTCGTCGCCGGCCTAATAACATAGAGCACTCGCCGCCTAACTCGCCGCAGAAGCTGGCACGGCCCGGCTTCGGCCCGCCGGCCGAGCCGGCTCGTTAGAGTCAAGATCTCACGGCGTCACGCGGCGCGCAATGCGCGCCTCACATGCAGGCGCGCCGCGCGCCGCTCTGGCTTCGGCACGTGGGCCTTGGCCGTGCAGCTTAGCGTCTGATCCGTTGTGCGGACTGGCCGAGTCACCTCTTCGCTTCGTCTGCTCTGTCAACCTTCGGCACGAGGTGAGGCGCGCGGTCGGCGGTTCTCGCCGCGCAAACGACAACAGAAGCACGATCGGTCCGCAAAGCTTCGGCACGTCATGCGCGCGGCTCACTTGTCGTTCGCCAGGCACCGCCGCCCCAAGGCGTGAGCATCGTCAATGGCCGTCTCGCGGTGCCTGACAAGACGCCGTGCCCAACGGCTTCGGCGCGGGGTCCGCACGCATAGCGCGCCCAAGCGGCACGATCTCCGAGAAAGCATTCTGCCAACGGGCAAGAAATATCCGCTGTGGCTTCGGCTCTGTGGTTCTGCCACTTGCCTTGCAACGCGAGAGTCAACGTGCCTCCGTCGGCAGTGCGCCCAAAGAAGCCGAAGCGTAAGAGGCACGAACTGCCTCGGCGCCGCCCAACTCACGGTAGCACCCGACAAGACGCCGGATCCCGCGCCCGGCGGCAGAGCCGCCTCGATCCTGCCAAGAGGCACGGCGTCACGCCGCTTGCAGACGTCTTCCGCCGGTTGCACCGTTAGTCGCGTCAAGCGGCGCGCCGCTCTGC
>Ga0207703_10003078_pt1 | contig 14106 bp, 12 predicted proteins | sample KBSSwiS12_FD_184304 | JGI IMG/M metagenome (GOLD analysis project Ga0207703, IMG submission 184304) | Switchgrass rhizosphere microbial communities from Kellogg Biological Station, Michigan, USA - KBS Switchgrass S1-2 (SPAdes) (version 2) | ecosystem: Host-associated > Plants > Roots >... | reverse complement strand
GTCGGCGTGCGCGTTCGCCGAAGTCTGTCTCGACGAGGCGACCGAGTGGGCGCGGCAGCGATCGACGTTCGGCCTGCGCCTGGTCGAGCACCAGGTCGTCCGCCACAAGCTCGTCGACATGCGCACCCGCGTGTGCAGCGCGCGCGCGTGGCTCGACGCGGTCGTCGTGCGCCACGACGCCGGCCCGCTCGACGAGGCGGCAGTCGCCGAGATCTGCATGCTCAAGAACCACGCGACGCAGGCGATGCAGTTCTGCGCCGACCAGGCCGTGCAGATCCTCGGCGGCAGCGGCTACGTGCGCGGCACGAAGAGCGAGCGCATCTACCGCGAGGTCAAGATCATGATGATCGGCGGCGGCAGCGAGGAGATCATGAAGGAGCTGGCGGCGCGCCAGCTGGGGCTGTGACGACCCGCAAGGCCGGCGCCGGTGCGTTCGAGCCCGAGTTCGTCGCCGGGCTGAGGCAGCTCTTCGAGGAGCGCATCCCGTTCAACGCCGTCCTCGGGCTGCGCATCGACGCGCTCGCCGGCGACGGCGTCGCCGGGCATCTGGCGATGCGCCCCGACCTGATCGGCCACTACGCGCACCAGCGGCTGCACGGCGGCGTCATCAGCGCGACGCTCGACGCGATGGCCGGCCTCGCGGTGATGGCGGCGATCGGCGCGCGCCACCTCGACGAGGCGCCCGCCGAGCGGCTGCGCCGCTTCGGCAAGCTCGGCACGATCGACCTCCGCGTCGACTACCTGCGGCCGGCGATCGGGCCGCGCTTCGTGCTGCGCGCCGAGGTGCTGCGGCTCGGCTCGCGCGTCGCGACGACGCGGATGGAGTTCGCCGACGCCGACGGCAAGCTGCTCTCGACCGGCAGCGCCGCCTACATCGTCTCCTGAAGCGCGCGCGGCGCGCTCACGAGCCGGCCTTGCGGCATGGCGCGAACGCGTCGAGCGCGACGCGGTACGTCGGCGTCGCCACGTCGACGAGGCCGAGCACGGTGTGGTAGAGGTGATCGTGGCTGTGCGGGACGTCGAGGCGGCGCGCCATGCACGCCAGGTCGATCCGTTGCCGCGTCGCGAGCGCGTCGCCGAGCCAGGCGATGAAGGGCACGCGCGTCTGCGCATCGGGAGCGAACGCGTACGGCAGCCCGTGCAGGAAGATGCCGAGCTCGCCGAGCGATTCGCCGTGGTCGCTCATGTAGACGAGCGCCGTCGCGTGGTCGGCCGAACGCCGCTTCAGCCACTCGATCGTCGCCGCGAGGACATGGTCGGTCTCGACGATCGTGTTGTCGTACGCGTTGACGAGCTGGTCGCGGTCGCACTGGCCGAGGCTGGTGTTCGTGCATTCGGGGAGGAAGCGTTTGCGCTCGGGCGGCGAGCGCCTGAAGTACGCCGGCCCGTGGCTGCCCATCTGGTGGAAGAAGACGACGGTGCCGTTGCGGCGGCGCTCGGCCGGCAGCCGCGCGATCCGCTCGTCGATGCCGACGAGGAGCGCGTCGTCGAGGCACGCGCCGTCGCTGCACAGGCGCGCCGCCTCGGCCGGCGGCAGGTCGGCGGTCGTCGCCGTCGGCACGCGCGCGCAGACGTCCTTGCAGCCCGACTGGTTGTCGAGCCAGAGCACGGCGAGCCCGGCCGCCTGCAGCAGGTCGAGCAGGTTCTCCTGCTCGCCGCGGCGCTTCTCGAAGGCGCCCTTGTCGAGCGCAGAGAGCATGCACGGGACCGAGTCGCGGGTGTCGGTGCCGCACGACCGGACGTCGCGAAAGCTGAGCACGCGGGCGCGCGCGAGCTCGGGATTGGTCTCGCGCGCATAGCCGTTCAGCGAGAAGTGGTCGGCGCGCGCAGTCTCGCCGACGACGACGACGACCAGGGGCGGCTTGCCGCCCGCCGCGTGGCTCGGGCCGAGCGCAGCGCCGGCCGTGATCGGGACGAGCGCCGTGTTTCTCCTGAACAGCGGCTTCAGCGCGACCGCGGCCGCCGACGTGATGCCGGCGATCGGGTTGACGATGTAGCGCAGGTGCATGTTGTTGCGCACCAGCGGCGCGAGCCGGCTGAACATCGCGAAGCTCGCGGCGAGCGCGACCGTGACCGCGACCGCGAAGACGACGGCGTTGCGCGCGAGCTCGCGCCACCAGCGCCCGGCGCGCAGCGGCACGACGGCGAGCACCGCCGCCGGCAGCGCGACGACGACCAGCACGTTGGCGAACAACGCCGGGCCGAGCAGGTCGCGGACTTCGCGCGCGTCGGTCTGCATCGTGTTGGCGAGCATCGCCGTGTCCATGACGACGCCGTACGTCAGCATGAAGTGCTGCGCGACGCCGGCGGCGACGAGCAGCACGATCCAGAGCGGCTTCGCCCAGCGCCCCCAGGCGACGAGCACGGTCAGCGCCGTCAGCGCCGCGGCGACGAGGACGAAGGTGCCGGTGGCGTCGACGGCGGCCGCGGCGACACCGCCGCGGATGCGCACGAGCTCGCGCCAGAGCGCGGCGTTGCCGACGACGGCGAGCCAGAGCGCGAGCGCGAACGCGACCGCCCGCGGCGAACGCGGGCGGCGCGCGGACTCGGGCCGGGACGGGGAGGAGCCGGAGTTCGCCGCGGTCGTCAATTCGGCTTGATGTAGTCCGAGACGACCTTCCAGCGGCCGTCCTGGATCTGCGACAGGCGCGAGAGGTCGCTGCCGAGATGCTTGGTCGGCGTGTACATCGCGGGGGCGCTGCCGAACATGTTGGCCTCGAAGGCCGACGAGTCCATGGCCTTGATGAAGCTGTCGGTCGTCAGGTTGGGGCCCGCCTTCGTCGCGGCGCGGGCGAACATGTCGATGATGATGTAGCCGTAGACCGAGAACACGCTGGGGTCATCGTTGAACTTGGTCTTGTACTTCGTCGCCCAGAAGCGGATCGGCTGCGAGGCCTCGTCGAGGTAGGGCGTCTGCACCGTCATCGTGCCGTAGAGCCCGTCCATCGCCTTGCCGCCGAGCTTGTGGATCAGATCGGTGTAGACCGCCGCCGAGCCGACGAAGGTCGGCGAGAACCCGGTCTTCCTCGCCTCGGCGATCGTGCCGATCGTCTCGCGGATGATCGTGCCGAGGACGACGAGGTCGCAGCCCGCGGCCTTCATCCGCGCGACCTGCGACGAGAAGTCGGTGGCGCCGCGCTTGTAGCTCGTCCGCTCGACGAGCTCCATGCCCAACGTCTTCAGGCCGGCCTCGGCGCCGCGCACGACCTCGAGGCCGAACTCGTCGTCCTGGTAGAGGACGCACACCTTCTTCGCCCCCTTCTCCTTGACCAGCGTCGGCACCGCCGTCTTCATCTGATCGAAGTAGGTCGAGATGTAGGCGTACTTCAGGCGGTTGAACGGCTCGTACATCTCGCGCGCGCCGGTCAGCGGCATGAAGTTGACGACGTTCTTCTCGAACTGCACCGGCATGGCGGCGTTGTTGTGCGCAGTGCCGATGTGCGCGGCCATGATGAAGATCTTGTCCTGGTTGACGAGCTTCTGCGCGGCGAGCACGGCACGCTTCGGATCGTAGGCCGAGTCCTCGACGAGCAGCTTCAGCTTGCGACCGTGGATGCCGCCCTGCTCGTTGATCTCGTCGATCCTCAGCTGCATTCCCTGGCGCGCCTGCTTCCCGTACGCCGCGATCGGGCCCGAGAGGTCCTGGATCGAGCCGATGACGATCTCGTCCTTGCCGACGCCCTGCTGCTCGGCGGCCGAGGCTGGCGCGCCGAGAGCGGCGACGATGGTGACGGCGGCTGCCGCGACGAAGCGCTTCATGGTGGTCTCCCGTTGGCTGGTCTCTTCGCTGCTAGGCGTACATGGCGTCGATCCGGTCGCCGTACTTCTTCTCGACGAGCCGACGCTTGAGCTTCATCGTCGGCGTCAGCTCCTCGTCCTCGGCGCTCAGCTGCGTCTCGAGGAGCCAGAACTTCTTGATCTGCTCGACGCGCGCGAACTTCGCGTTGACCCTGGCGATCTCGCCCTCGATCAGCTCGCGCACCTCCGGCGCCCGCGCCAGGCTCGCGTAGTTGCTGAACGGCACGTCGCGGTCCTGTGCGAACTTCTCGACGTTCTCGAGATCGATCATGACGATGGCCGTCAGGTACGGGCGACGGTCGCCGATGACGACGGCGTCGGTGATGTAGGGCGAGAACTTGAGCTCGTTCTCGAGCTCGCTCGGGGTGACGTTCTTGCCGCCGGCCGTGATGATGATGTCCTTCATCCGGTCGGTGATCCGGAAATACCCGTCGCCGTCCTGCCGGCCGACGTCCCCGGTGTGCAGCCACCCGTCGGCGTCGATCGTCTCGGCGGTCTTCTCGGGCAGGTTGAGGTAGCCCATGAAGACGTTCGGGCCGCGCACCAGGATCTCGCCGGTCGCGGCGTCGAGGCGGACCTCGTTGTACGGGCACGCCGGGCCGATCATGCCCGGCTTGATGCGCCCCGCCGGCGTCGCCGTCGACGCGCCGCAGCTCTCGGTCATCCCCCAGACCTCGACCATCGGCACGCCGAGCGAGAGATACCAGAGGACGAGCTCGGGCGAGATCGGCGCCGCGCCGGTGACGCAGAAGCGCGCACGGTGGATGCCGATCATGCGGCGCACGTTGTCGAGCGCGAGCCAGCGTGCGACGCGAAAGCGCGCGCGCAGCGGCGCACCGACGGGCCTGCCGGCGACGACGCGCTCGGCGATCGCGCGCCCGGTCGCGATCGCCCACGCATAGACCGCCTGCTGCAGCGGGCCCGATTCGCGGATCGCGATCGTCACGGCCGAATAGAGCTTCTCCCAGATCCGCGGCACGGCGGTGACGACGGTCGGCGCGATCTCGCGGATGTTCTCCGGCACCGTCTCCGGCCGCTCGACGAAGTTGAGCACCGCTCCGGTGTAGACGGCGAAGTACTCGCCGCCGACGCGCTCGGCGATGTGGCAGAGCGGGAGGAAGCAGATCCGCTCGTCGCGCTCGTCCTGCGCGACGATCGTGTTGTAGCCGCGCACGGTGTAGACGAGTCCCGCGTGCGAGTGCATCGCCCCCTTGGGCTTGCCCGTCGTCCCCGACGTGTAGACGAGGATCGCGAGTTGCTCCGGCCGGCACGCGGCGATGCGCTCGTCGAGCGCGGCCGGATGCGCCGCCGCGAAGGAGCGGCCGAGCTCGCGCAGGCGGTCGAGCGAGACGACCTGCTCGTCGTGGAAGTCGCGCAGGCCCTCGGTGTCGAAGACGACGATCTTCGCCAGCCGAGGCAGCCGCGCGCGCGCGGCGAGCGCCTTGTCGAGCTGCTCGTCGTCCTCGACGAAGAGCACGGTCGTCGCCGAGTCGGCGCACAGGTATTCGAGCTGCGCCGCCGAGTCGGTCGGGTAGACGCCGTTCGAGACGCCGGCGCAGGACAGGATCGCGAGGTCGGCGAGCAGCCATTCGACGACGGTGTTCGAGAGCACCGAGGCACAAGCGCCGGGCGCGAAGCCGAGCGCGAGCAGGCCGTCGGCGATCTCGCGCACCGCCGTCGCGACGTCTCGCCACGTCCACTCGCGCCAGATGCCGAGCTCCTTCTGGCGCAGGAAGACGCGCTCGCCGCGCGCCGCGGCGGCGTTCCAGAACATCGCCGTCATCGTCTCGCCGGCGACGACGACGTCGCGCCGCGGCCGGATGCTGCCGAGGTCCCACAGGTTGCTCATCGCGCTGCCTTCATCGCCACGTCTTCCTGCGCTTCCAGCGCCGCTCGCCGCGCGTCCCGGCTTCCTTGATGCCGAGATAGAACTCCCTGATGTCCTCCTTCTCGCGCAGCCGCTCGCAGGTGTCCTCCATCACGATCCTGCCGTTCTCGAGCACGTAGCCGTAGTCGGCCACGGCGAGCGCCATGTGCGCGTTCTGCTCGACCAGGAGCAGCGTCGTCCCGCGCTCGCGGTTGATGCGCACGACGATCTCGAAGATCTCCCGCGTCAGGAGCGGCGACAGGCCGAGGCTCGGCTCGTCGAGCAGGATCATCGTCGGCGCCGCCATCATCGCCCGCGAGACGCTCAGCATCTGCTGCTGGCCGCCCGACAGCAGCCCGGCCTCCTGGCCGGCGCGCTCGCGCAGGATCGGGAAGTAGGCGTAGACCGACTCGAGGTCGCGGGCGACGGCATCGCGATCGCTCCTCGTGTACGCGCCCATCAGCAGGTTGTCGTGCACCGACAGGAGCGGAAACACCTCGCGTCCTTCGGGCACGTGGGTGAGGCCGCGGCGGACGATCTCGGCCGGGTCCTTCGCCGTGATGTCGGCGCCGCGGAACTCGACGCTGCCCTTGCGCGGATCGATGATCCCCGAGATCGTCTTCAGGATCGTCGACTTGCCTGCGCCGTTGGCGCCGAGCACCGTGCCGATCCGGCCTTCGTCGACGGCAAGGCTGACGCCGCGGATCGCGCGGATCGGGCCGTACGCGCTCTCGACGTTCTGAAGACGCAGGATCGGCGGTGCGCTCATCGCTGGAAACATCGGATCGGTGGATGCATCGGTCGTCGGTTCGAGCGGCCCGCGCGGGGGCAGCCACCAGCGAGGGTGGACGTCGAGGCGCGAATCACTTCTGTCGAAGCGAGCTCGTTGCAGCGCTCCGCGTGTGCAGACCGGACGCGGGCAGGGTGGCCGGGGCGACTATGCGAGCGCCGAGCATCGCAGCGACGCGCGGGGCAGTCCGCCGCGCCAGCGGCGGACCGGCGAGAAGGCATGATGTTCGGCGGCCGTTCAGGCCGCCGGACGGCGCCATCGCAGCCGCCCGCGCGGCGCGAGAAGCGCAGGGCACCCGGAGCGAAGCGGAGGGCGCCGCATTCGGAGCCCCGGCCGCCCTGCCCGCGTCCGGTCCGCTCGAACGACAGCGCGACGATCCGCAATCGGCTCACGCCGGCTCTCCGAGATACGCCTCGACGACGCCAGGATGCCGCTGCACCTCGGCAGGGCTCCCGAGCGCCAGCATCTGCCCGTGGTTCATCGCGAGGACGCGGTCCGAGACCTTCGAGACGAGCGTCATGTCGTGCTCGACCATCAGCACCGTGATGCCGAGCTCGCGCCGCATGTCGTCGATCCAGAACGCCATGTCGTCGCTCTCCTCGACGTTCAGCCCCGACGACGGCTCGTCGAGGAGGATCAGCTTCGGCTCGGTGCACAGCGCCCGCGCCAGCTCGACGACCTTGCGCGCGCCGTACGGCAGCGACGCGACGACCGCGTCGCGGTGGTGCTGCAGTTCGAGGAGCTCGATGACGCGCTCGACAGCCTCGCGCGCCGCGACCTCGGCGGCGCGCGCCTTCGCCGTGAAGAAGAGCTCGCTGGCAAGGCCCGTGCGCCGGTGCGTGTGGCGGCCGATGAGGAGGTTCTGCAGCACCGTCGCGTTCTCGAACAGCTCGATGTTCTGGAACGTGCGCGCGATGCCGAGGCCGGCGATCTCGTGCGGCGCGCGATCGAGGAGCGGCGCGCCGGCGAAGACGATCGTTCCCGCGCTCGGCGTGTAGAGCCGGCTGATCAGGTTGAACACCGTCGTCTTGCCGGCGCCGTTCGGCCCGATCAGCGTGAACACCTCGCCCTGCTCGACGTCGAACGAGACGCCGTCGACGGCGCGCACGCCGCCGAAGCGCACGCTGAGATCGTTCACCGAGAGGAGCGCCGTCACCTGAGCCGATCCGACTTGAGGAAGCTCTTCTGGCGGCGGAACATGCCGCGGCGGTAGAACGGGAAGATCTGCAGGTAGGTGCGCAGCTTCAGCCAGCGGCCATAGAGGCCGAGCGGCTCGAAGAGGACGAAGCCGATCAGGACCAGCCCGTAGACCGTGCCCTGCAGCCCCGGCGCCTGCCCGATCGCCGGCGGCAGCACGTCCTTGGCGATCGCGATCGCCTGCGGCATCGTGATCAGGAAGATCGCGCCGAGGAACGCGCCGTGCACCGAGCCGATGCCACCGACGACGATCATCAGCAGCAGGTCGATCGACTGCAGGATGTCGAACTGGTCCGGCGACAGGAACTTCAGCTTGTGCGCGTAGAGCGCGCCGCCGAGCCCGGCGAGCGCCGCCGAGATCGCGAACGAGAGCGTCTTCGTCCGTGCGAGATGGATGCCCAGGCTCTGCGCCGAGACTTCGGAGTCGCGGATCGCGACGAACGCGCGCCCGGTCGGCGAGCGCAGCAGGTTGAGGATCGCGAGCGTCGCCAGCATCGCGACGGCGAGGCAGACGAAGTAGAAGGGGACGTCGGCGTCGGCGCGCCAGCCGAACGCGCGCAGCGCCTGCACCTGCTTGCCGGCGTTGCCGCCGGTGACGCTCTCCCAGCGCGCGAACACCTCGACGACGATGAAGCCGAACGCGAGCGTCGCGATCGCGAGATAGATGCCGCGCACGCGTAGCGCCGGCAGCCCGACGACGACACCGGTCGCGGCGGCGACGAGCGCCGCCGCCGCGAAGCTCGCCGGGAACGGCCAGCCGGCGCCGGCGAGCACAGCCTCGGTGTACGCGCCGACGCCGAGGAACGCGGCGTGGCCGAGCGAGAAGAGCCCGGTGAACCCGGACAGCAGCATCAGCCCGAGGCCGACGACGCCGTAGATCAGGACGAACGTCAGCTGCGCGAGCCAGTACTCGGACGCGAGCCACGGCGCGGCGAGAAGCGCGAGCACGAGCGCGCCGTACCAGAACGCCTGGCCGCCGTGCTTGACCAGCCGGATGTCCTGCAGGTACGACGTCTTGAAGAGGAACCGCATCGCGTGGCGCCGCCGCTCTCAGACCTTCTTGCGCAGCCGCTCGCCGAAGAGGCCGTTCGGCCGCACGACGAGCATGAGCAGGACGACGACGTAGGGCGCGATGTCCTTGAAGCCTTCTGGCAGGTAGAAGCCGGAGAGCGCCTCGACGACGCCGATGACGATGCCGCCGACGATCGCTCCGGGCAGGCTGCCGAAGCCGCCGACGACGGCGGCGGGCATCGCCTTCAGGCCGATGAAGCCCATGTTCGCGTAGACGAACGTGATCGGCGCGAGCAGCACGCCGGCGATCGCGGCGACGGCGGCGGCGAGGCCCCAGACCAGCCCGTTCAGGCGCTGCACCGGGATTCCCATGTAGTACGCCGCGAGCTGGTTCTGCGACGACGCCTGCATCGCGATGCCGACCTTGCTGTAGCGGAACATCGCGTAGAGCAGAGCGCTCAGCACCGCGGTCGCGGCGATGACGACCATCTGCTCGACGTTGAGGACGAGCCCGCCGGCGCTCCACGTCTGGTCCTTGTACGGCACCGGCAGCGTGTGCGTCTCGGTGCCGATCGCCGGCACCATCGTCACGAGGCCGCGCGCGACGTAGCCGATGCCGATCGTCAGCATGACGAGCGAGAACGCGGGCTGGCCGAGGATCGGCCGGATCGCGACGCGCTCGAGCGCGATCCCGAACAGCGCGAGCACGACCACCGTGGCGACGACAGCGAGCCAGAACGGCCAGCCGAGCAGCACCATCAGCGCGAAGCCCGCGAACGCGCCGAGCATCATCAGCTCGCCGTGCGCGAAGCTGACCGTCTCGGTCGTCTTGTAGATCATCACCAGCCCGAGCGCGATCAGGCCGTAGATGCACCCCTGCGCGACGCCGCTGATGACGATCTGCAATGCCTGCACGGGTCTCCTCGCGGCCGGCGCGGCTCTGGCGAAGGCGTCCCGGACTTGCTATTCTTGCCCCGCCAAGCAAGCAGTTGCTTTGTAGCGAAGATGGCCGCGAGCCCGCGTGCGTACTAACCCGAAAGCCGGCAACGACAACCGGCGCGCCGACCTGGTTCGCGCTGCGGCGCAGCTGTTCCGCCAGAAGGGCTTCGAAGGGACGACGATCCGCGACATCGCGGGCGCCGTCGGCATGCGCTCGGGCAGTCCCTTCTATCACTTCGCGAGCAAGCACGAGCTGCTGCTCGCGGTGATGGAAGAAGGCCTCAGGCTCGGCCTCGAGCGCACCCGCTCGGTCGTCGACGAGGCCGGCCTCGGCGCGGTCGAGCGCTTTCGCCGCCTCGTGCGCGCGCACTTCGGCATCCTCCACGAGACCGGCAGCGACTTCATCCCGGTCATGCTCTACGACTGGCGCTCGCTGCCGGCGCAGCACCGCCGCCGCATCGTCGAGCTGAAGGACCGCTACGACGCGATCTGGCAGGAGACGCTCGACGCCCTGCACGCCGAAGGCAGGCTCGCTGCCGACGCGCGCATCGCCCGCCTGATGATCCTCGGCGCGATCAACTACTCGGCGACCTGGTACCGCTCGCGGCCGCGCAATCGCCGCGGCGTCGACCTCGACACGCTCGCCGCGCAGACGAGCGCGCTCTTCCTGCGCGAGGTGCCCGCATGACGACGACCGTTCGCATCGACCGCGACCACGACGTGTGGACCGTGACGATCGATCGCCCCGAGGTGCGCAACGCCGTCGACGGCCCGACCGCACGCGCCCTCGCCGATGCCTTCCGCGCGTTCGACGCCGATGCCGATGCGCGGGTGGCGATCCTGACCGGTGGCGGCGGCCACTTCTGCGGCGGCGCCGACCTGCGCACGGTCGCGCGCGGCACCTCGGCGAGCGCAATCGACGGCAGCGGCAGCGCGCTCGCCCTCGACGACGACATCGGCAAGGACGGACCGATGGGGCCGACCCGGCTCGAGCTCGGCAAGCCCGTGATCGCCGCCGTCGAAGGCTACGCGGTCGCCGGCGGGCTCGAGCTCGCGTTGTGGTGCGACCTGCGCGTCGCCGCGGCATCGGCGACGTTCGGCGTCTTCTGCCGGCGCTTCGGCGTGCCGCTGATCGACGGCGGCACGGTGCGGCTGCCGCGCCTGCTCGGCGAAAGCCGGGCGATGGATCTGATCCTCACCGGCCGCGCCGTCGGCGCCGAGGAGGCGCTCGCGATCGGGCTCGTCAACCGCATCGTCGCCGACGGTCAGGCGCTGGCGGCGGCGGTCGCGCTGGCGCGCACGATCGCAGCGTTCCCGCAGCGCTGCATGCGCAACGATCGGCTGAGCGCACGCCGCCAACACGGCCTTGCGACGCGTGACGCGCTGGCCCAGGAATTCGCGCTCGGCCGGCAGTCGCTCGCGTCGGGCGAAGCCGAACACGGAGCCGGCCGCTTCGTCGGCGGCGAAGGGCGACACGGTCGCTGAAGGCGCTCGACCCCCGGGTTCTCGTTGACAGGAAACGACCCGTCGCCCATCCGGACGACGCCGTGCGCCTCCTCGCCGTCGATCCTCCGGGCGCCGGTTGCGACATGTCCGAAAACGGCGTGCCGCAGAGGGTCGGCCGACCATAATCGTGGCATGACGATCGACGGCGACGCTGCCTATCAGGTGCTCCTCGCGCACGACGCGCGCTTCGACGGGCGCCTCTTCGTCGGCGTGACGTCGACGGGGGTCTACTGCCGACCGATCTGCCGCGTGCGGATGCCGGCGCGCCGCAACTGTCGATTCTTCGCGTCGCCGGCGCAGGCGGAGGCGGCGGCGTTCCGGCCGTGCCTGAAGTGCCGTCCCGAAATCGCGCCCGGCCCCGGCCTGCCGTGGACGGTGATGGACGCGTCGCGCACGCTCGCGCGCCAGGCAGCGAGCGCGCTCGACGACACGTGCGCGCACGGCGAGGCGCCGAGCGTCGCCGCGCTCGCGGCAAGGCTCGGCGTCAGCGACCGCCACCTGCGCCGGATCTTCTTCGCCGAGCACGGCGTGACGCCGCTGCAATACGTGCAGACACGTCGCCTCCTGCTCGCCAAGCAGCTCCTCACCGACACCCGCCTGCCGGTCGCGCAGGTCGCGCTCTCGAGCGGCTTTCGCAGCCTGCGTCGCTTCAACGCGGCGTTCCTCAGCGGCTACCGGATGAATCCGACGCGCCTGCGCCGCGCCGCGCCGCGCGCCGACGACGGCGCCGAGCAACGGCCACGCACGCGCGCGGCGGCGGCGCGGCTCGTGCACGGTCCAGCGATCACGGTGAACCTCGCGTACCGAGCACCGCTCGACGTCGACGCGCTGCTCGCGTTCATCGCGCAGCGTGCGATCGCAGGCGTCGAGGCCGTCGCGCCGCGGTCGATCCGGCGGACGCTGCGTGCCGGCGTCTTCGGTTCGCCGGGATGGCTCGAGGCGAAGTTCCTGGCCGACGCGCCGCGCGTGCAGCTTTCGTTCGCGCCAACGCTCGGCGCGGCGAGCGGTGCCGTCATCGCGGCGACCCGGCGCTGGCTCGACCTCGACGCAGCGCCCTCGACGATCGCCGAATCGCTCGTCGACCTGCCCGGTGCTGCGGGGCTTCGCCTGCCCGGCAACATCGATCCGTTCGAGCTCGCCGTGCGCGCCGTGCTCGGCCAGCAGGTGACCGTCGCGGCCGCACGGACGCTCGCGCGGCGCCTCGTCGAACGCTTCGGCACCGCCGTCGCGACGCCGTGGACCGATGTCGCACGCGCGTTTCCGGGCCCTGCCGAGCTGGCGACGACGCCGGTCGAGCGCATCGCCGAGCTCGGCATCATCCGCAGCCGTGCGGCGGCGATTCAGTCGCTCGCGACGCACTGGGGCGAGCTCGCCACGCTGTTCGTGCCGGGCGCCGCGCCCGAGGCGCTCGTCGAGCGCCTGTGCGAGCTGCCAGGCGTCGGGCCGTGGACCGCGCACTACATCGCGATGCGCGGGCTCGGCTGGCCCGACGCGTTTCCACCCGGCGACGTCGCCGCCGCCAAGGCGATGCGCGAGCTGTTCGGCATCGCGTCGCCGCGCGGCGTCGCCGAGCGCGCCGAGCAGTGGCGGCCGTGGCGCGCGTACGCCCTTCTTCGTCTCTGGAATTCGCTGGGAGCCACGCCATGACGGTCGCGAGCGACAACACCATGCTGCACTCCATCCGCGCGCAATGCCGCATCGCGTCGCCGCTCGGCGCGATGCTGCTCGCGCGCACCGAGCTCGGCCTCGCCGGGGTCTGGTTCGAGCGCCAGAAGCACCACCCGCCCGAGATCGACGCCCCCGAGCGCGGCGACGACCCGCTCCTCGCCGCGACGGCGCAGCAGCTGCGCGACTACTTCGCCGGCGCACGCTCGGACTTCGACGTCCCGCTCGACCTGCAGGGCAGCGACTTCCAGTGCGCGGTGTGGCGCGCACTGCTGCGCATCGCTCCCGGCACGACATCGAGCTACGGTCGCATCGCGCGCGAGCTTGGCGTGCCGTCGGCGAGCCGCGCCGTCGGTGCTGCAGTCGGCCGCAATCCGGTCTCGATCATCGTGCCGTGCCACCGCGTCGTCGGCAGCTCGGGCGCGCTGACCGGGTACGCGGGCGGCCTCGATCGCAAGGCGTCGCTGCTGCGGATCGAGGCCGACCGGGTCGCGCGCGAGCACGGCGTGCGCGCGCCGGAGCTGCATTGAGGCCGCGCGACGTCGTCGAGCTCGTCGCCCTCGCAGCGCTCTGGGGCGCGTCGTTCCTGTTCATGCGGATCGCCGCGCCGGCGTTCGGGCCGGTCGCGCTCGTCTTCGTTCGCGTCGCCGGCGCTGCGCTCCTGCTCGTTCCCCTGCTCGCCGCGCGCGGCGAGCTCGCGGCGCTTCGCGCGCACTGGCGCACGATCGCGATCGTCGGCGTCATGAACTCGGCGCTGCCGTTCCTGTGCTTTGCGTACGCGGCGCTGTCGATCACGGCCGGGCTGTCGGCGATCCTCAACTCGGCGACACCGCTGTTCGCCGCGGTCGTCGCGTGGCTCTGGCTCCGCGATCGCATGACGGCGCCGCGCGTCGCCGGGCTCGCGATCGGTTTCGCCGGCGTCGTCTGGATCGGCCGGGACAGCGCCGACTTCCGGCCCGGCGGCTCGGCGTGGGCGATCGCGGCATGCGTGCTCGCGACGATGTCGTATGCATTCGCGCCGAACCTCGCGAAGCGACGACTCGGCGGCGTTCCGCCGCTCGCGATCGCGGCCGGCAGCCAGCTCGCGGCAACCGTGCTGCTCGCCGTCCCGGCGGCGCTCTGGTGGCCGACGAACGCACCGCCGCAGCACGCCTGGCTCGCCGCCGTGCTGCTCGCCGTCTTCGCGACCGGCTTCGCGTACATCCTCTACTTCCGCCTGATCGCCAGCGCCGGCCCGACCAACGCGGTCGCGGTGACGTACCTGATCCCGCTCTTCGCCGTGCTCTGGGGCGGCATCTTCCTCGGCGAGCGGCTGACGCTCCCGACCATCGTC
>Ga0207703_10003068_pt1 | contig 14130 bp, 15 predicted proteins | sample KBSSwiS12_FD_184304 | JGI IMG/M metagenome (GOLD analysis project Ga0207703, IMG submission 184304) | Switchgrass rhizosphere microbial communities from Kellogg Biological Station, Michigan, USA - KBS Switchgrass S1-2 (SPAdes) (version 2) | ecosystem: Host-associated > Plants > Roots >... | reverse complement strand
CGGCAAGACGACCCTCTTCAAGCTGATCACCGGCCAGGAGCAGGCGGATTCGGGCGAAATCGCCGTCGGTCCGACCGTGCACCTGGGCTATGTCGACCAGAGCCGCGATGCGCTCGAGGCGAAGCACAATGTCTGGGAAGAGATTTCCGGCGGCGTCGACATGCTCAAGATCGGCAAGTTCGACGTGAACAGCCGTGCCTATGTCGGCGCGTTCAACTTTCGCGGCCCCGACCAGCAGAAGAACGTTGGCCAGCTATCGGGCGGCGAACGCAACCGAGTCCACCTCGCCAAGATGCTGAAGGAGGGCGGCAACGTCCTGCTGCTCGACGAGCCGACCAACGACCTCGACGTCGAGACTCTTCGCGCGCTCGAGGATGCGCTGGAGAATTTCGCCGGCTGCGCCGTGGTGATCAGCCACGACCGCTTCTTCCTCGATCGCCTCGCGACGCACATCCTGGCTTTCGAAGGTGATAGCCGGGTGGAGTGGTTCGAGGGCAATTTCGAGGCCTATGAGGAAGACAAGGTCCGCCGCCTCGGCGAAGAGGCCACACGGCCGCACCGGATGACGTATCGGAAATTGACGCGCTGAACGGCTGATCGCAAACTGTCCTAGGCAGCAGGGGAAAGGGCATGTCAGCGACCGTTGGGCTTTGGGAGCACTTCAAGCGTCTGGTTGACTTCAAAGGCCGCGAGGATCGTGCCAGCTTTTGGCCTTACGCGGCCGTCGCTTTCATCATTATCATGATCGTGGGGATGTTCATTTTCGTGCCCATGATGGCTCGCACCATGGCCGAGATGCAGCAATATGCGGCGCATCACCCCGATCAGGCCGCCGTCACATCTGGCCCGGGGCAATATTCGATCTCGGTCGAAGGCCACCATCCGGAATTCTTCTCCGGACGGTCGATGGCGCTTTATCTGGGCGTGTCCTTCGGGTTGGCGATTCTGCTATATGCAGCGGCCGTTGTCCGTCGCCTGCATGATCGTGGCAAGGCCGGCTGGTGGGGGCTCATGCCCCTGCCATTCATCATCTATTCCTCAATCATGATGCCACGGGTCTTTGTATCGGCGGGTGAACCGGACATGGCGCTGTTCTTCTCGATCTTCATTAGCAACATGCTGTACATCGTGGCTCTGATTTGGCTGATCGTACTTCTCGCGGGTCCAAGTGATGCCGTGCCAAATGAGTATGATGCAGACGACTGAATCGACCTTCTTTTGCACCGAAGGCTCGAGGCCAACCCAAATATGACGCGATGAAGTCCTAGCCGTCCGGCCAGCGGATCGGCGGGGCGGTCACTGCCTGGCCAACGCGCGGGCCGGCCGGTTTCAACGCAGTGGGAAAAGGCTGGCTGTCGCGGAGCGAGAATTCGCTGTCGTGGGCCAGCACGCTTTGCCGCACTGTCGGCCAGATTCTCTCCCGAAGGAAAAGCTGGTCCGCGGTTCGCGAGAACGGGGCGGTGCGGCAAAATTCGATGATCTCCTGCTGCATTGGCGGCAGCGCCGAGCGCACTCCGCCCCACATGCCGGCGAGCATCGCCTCGGTATGGGTGAGCCCGTCACGCATCACGTGGAAATGACGGTCGCTGGCGAGCCAGGCGTCGACGGCGGCGCGCTCGCGCACGTTGAGGCAGGCGTCGCAGTCGCGCACCAGATAGCGGTCGACGGCTTCGTCATCGGAGACGAGAAAGCGCCAGAACGTGCCGAACCGCCCCGCGGGCAAGCCGCCCACGCGAACCACCTTCGCGCCCTCTTGCAGCAGCCGGTCGATCACCCGCTTGGGCACGCTTTCGTCCACGTAAAAGCGGCAGCGCCACTCCGGGTACAGGAATTGCGCTGCTGTCGCGTTGCGCACCGCCCCATCGCAATGAGCCGGGGCCGCGCCATAGAGCGAGAATGAGATCAGGTTCTTGTCGGGGTTCGTTGGATCGAATGGGGGGACTTCGACGCCGGACAGGTTTTTGGCCGGGCCATCGGCCTCCTCATCCTTGAGGCGCAGGCACTCATTCCCCGCATTGTGCGCCTCTTCGATCCGCCCGAGCTGCCAGAACGCCTTGGCGAGCGCCGAGCGGATGCGCGCATTGTCCGGCTCGCTTGTCAGCCGCGCCGTTGCTTCGGCGACGACTTCCTGGAAACGATTCAGCCGCGAGAGGACCGAGAGCAGGGTGTCCTTCGCAAGGCCATTGTCCGGCGCCAGCTCCAGCCATTTCCGGCAGGCGCCGAGGGCGGCCGCATAGTCCTGTTCGGCAAAGCAGCAATGGGCGAGCAGATTGGCAAGCTCCGCGGCGCCGGCCGGGTCCGCCGTTCGAGCGATCGCGTCTTCGAGCGCCGGCCGGCGCGTCGTCCGTCCGTTCTGCTGGAGCTCGGCGATGATCTCTCGATAAAGCTGAGCGCCCAACTCGGGCGGCGCAGCTCCGTTCGGTGATCCGTCGGTCATGCCTCAAGGTTTAGCATGAGCGGCCGGAAATTGACGAGGTGACCCTACGAAGGCAGGGGCACCAGCGTGTCTGGCCCCACTTTCTTTTCCACCGAAGCCGACTTTCGCCGCTGGCTCGAGGCCAATCATGAGAAGGCGGACGAGCTGCTCGTCGGCTTCTGGAAGAAGGGCAGTGGAAAACCGTCGGTCGACTGGCCCCAGGCGCGCGACCAGGCGCTGTGCTTCGGCTGGATCGACGGCATCCGCAAATCGCTCGGCGATGACGCCTACACCATTCGCTTCACTCCGCGGCGCAAGGGCAGCATCTGGAGCAAGGTCAACGTCGAGCGCTTCCAAACACTGGACGCCGCGGGGCTCATGACGTCCGCCGGGGAAGCGGCCTACGAGCGCGACAAGCATAGGAGCGGGCTATATTCGTACGAGCGCGAAACAGCGGCGCTCGACCCTGAAGAAGAAGCCCGGATCCGCACGGACGCGAAGGCCTGGAAGGAGTGGGAGAAGCTCCCGCCGGGCCGGCGCAAAGCGGTTCTGCATTGGGTGACAAGCGCCAAGAAGCCTGAGACCCGCGCGAAACGGCTTGCCGAGCTTATCGAAGGCCTCGCCGCCGGGCGGAAAGTCGGGACTCTGGAGGGGCAACGAAAGACGTGACCGAGCGGGGGGCCCAGCGCGATCACGACCACATCGTGACCGGAATCCTCTGCCGGATCGGCATGGGGTTGAGCTTCTCGACCATGGCCGGCCTGCTCAAGCTCGCGTCAGCCGGCGGGCTCAATGCGGCCGAACTGGTCTTCTACCGATCGCTGTTCAGCCTGCCGGTGGTGCTGTTCTGGGTCCTGAAGCGCGAGAGCCTCGCGGTGCTCCGGCCGAACAATCCGGCCGCTCATCTTTGGCGAAGCGGGCTAGGCCTGCTTTCAATGGGCCTGACCTTCCAGGCCTTGATCCTGCTTCCGCTGGCCGACGCGACCGCGATCAATTTCACCGCGCCGATCTTCGCGACCATCCTGTCCTTCCTGATCTTGAAGGAGTTCGTGGGCGTGCATCGCTGGGCCGCGGTGCTGGTCGGCTTCGTCGGCGTGCTCGTCGTCGCTCGGCCGGGCGGATCGAGTCTCCCGGCTCTCGGAGTCGGGATCGCCCTGGCGGCGGCAGTCAGCCAAGCCGGGGTGACCACGACCCTGCGCCACCTGCAGAAGAGCGAGAACATCTCCGCAATCGTCTTCTGGTTCGCGATCGCCGGGATCGCAGTCGGATCGGTGCTGATGCTATTCTTCGGCCATGCGCATCCCTGGGAAGCGATGGCATTCGCGGCCGCCGGTGGACTGCTCGGCGGGTTCGGCCAGCTGTTCATGACCACGTCGCTTAGGGCTCCGATCTCGGTCGTGACGCCGTTCGACTATCTCCAGATCGTCGCGGCGACCATCTACGGGTGGCTCTTCTTTTCCGACGTCCCGACGAGGCACACTCTCATCGGAGCGACCCTGATCGCGGCGGGCGGAATCTACACCGCCTGGCGCGAGCACCGGAGGCGGATTCACCAGGCTGCCGCGACGGTTCCCGCCGTATGATCACGGTCACCGCGAGACTTTGGCTCTGGTCCGGCGGGCGCTGGCACTTCGTCACGGTGCCGACCGAGGAGGCGGACGAAATCCGGGCGCACAGCCTGCTCAATCGCGGCGGGTTCGGCTCGGTGAAAGTCGAAGCGACGATCAATGGCGTTTCCTGGCGGACGTCGGTCTTCCCGCAGAAGTCGGGCGGCTATCTCTTGCCCGTGAAGAAGGAAGTGCGGTGCCGCGCCGGCATTGCCGCCGGTGATGATGTCACGGTGGAGTTGGAGCTTCTTTAGTTCCGCTTTTGGGCCAGCGCGCCGACCGTGCGGTCGAAGCCGTCGGCCATGTCGCCGAGCATCTTGCTGGTCCGGCGGTCGTAAGTCGCCCCGGCGAGGCGGCGGCAGCGCTCGGCCTGGTCGTGCAGGGCCGTGCATTGCTCGTCGGTCACGTCGATCAGCATGTTGATCGCGCCGGTCAGGGTACCTTCAGGGTTGAACAATGGGGTGGGGTAGGGCCTGAAGGCACGCCGGCTTCCGTCGGGGCGCTCGGCAATGGCAATGGCGTCGCGGATCGGACGCCTCTCGTGGATCGCTTGCGCCATTGGGCATTCATCATGGGCAAGCGGCTCTCCGTCGGTCGTGTAGAGATGCCAGGTGACGCACCATCGATCCTCGCCGAGTTCCGGCTCGCGGCCGGCAAATTCGATGCAGGCATGGTTCCAGTAGGTGATCGATCCCGCCGGATCGGTCGCGTAAATCGGAACCGAAAGCTCGTCGAGAGTCGAACGCCATTCGCCGCCGCTGGAAAGGGCATCCAGAGCGGTTGCAAGTATGTGTTCGGGGTTGTTCCCGGCCGGCATCAGCGAGTCGTGATCCAATCTACGTCGGTCGCGTTAACCGGCGCCCCCGGCACTCGTTCCCGCGTCGCGCGCGAATCTAGGCTGCTGTGGCGGGGCAGCAACAAACCGAATCAGCTTTCAGATGGAAATATTTGTGGACTGTTCATCCACAGCCCGCGGCTAACGCAGCCGTTTGACCAACAGCCGGCCGTCGCCTCCGGCCTTCACCTCGAAATTCGGCACCGCCTTGATGAGCTCCGAAAGCCGGCCGAAACCGTAATTGCGCGCAGCAAAGCTCGACACCGCTTTCGCCCGCTGGCCGAGCTCGGAGAGGGGGGTGTAGCCTTCTTCGTCGCGCTTCGACGCCTTGTAGGCTGATCCCAGGACCTGCAGCAGCTCCGGATCAACCGGCCGCTGGCCCTTGGCTGTGACGGGCTGTTCAAGGCGTTCCTCGTCGGAGAGAGCGAGCGCGCCGACATCGAAGAAGCGGGTGCAGGCCTCTTGGAATGGCCCGGGCGTCTTTTGGGTGCCGAACCCGTAGACCGGCAGGCCTTCCTCGCGGATGCGCTGCACGAGCGGCAGGAAGTCGCTGTCCGACGACATGATCCCGAACCCGTCGACATGGCCGCGGTAGAGCAGATCCATGGCATCGATCGTCATGCGCATGTCGGTGACGCTCTTGCCTTTGACGACGTCGAACTGCTGGACGGGGATGATCGAGTGGCTGCCGGTCAAATTGCCCCAGCCCTTGAGGCTGGCCTTGGCCCAATTGCCGTAGGCGCGGCGGATGTTGATCGTGCCCAGCTCTGCCAGCACCAGCAGGGCTTCGTCGAGGTGGTCGGGACTGGCATTATCGGCATCGATCAGGAGGGCGATATTGTTTTCGCTCTCGCCGTTCCGGTCATTCATTTCGCGAATCTCTGAACTCCTTACCCGACTGCTCTAGCGCGGTGTCGCGGAATGACCACAGCTAAGCGCGACATCGACCCGGTACATTAACGGTACATGATCGATGCGGGAACGAAATGTCACCTGATGCACTGATAGCCCCATAGGGGGCGTGTTGTGGAAGGGACTGAAAGATGAGGAAGATCGGACTTGCCGCAGTGGTTGCCGCCAGCGTCGCGACGACCGGCTGCGCCACCTATGGGAACGGCGGCTACGGCTACGACCCATATTACAACAACAACGGCTATTACCAGAACCAGGGCTACACCTATGACAGCCAGGGCCGGCGGATTGCCACCGGCGCTGCCGTCGGTGCGGTCGGCGGCGCGGTCGCCGGTGCCGTCCTGCCCGGTGTGAGCACCGTCGGCGGCGCGGTCGCGGGAGCGATCCTCGGCGGCGTTCTCGGCGCGGTCATCAAGGGCCGGCAATATTACCGCGATACGCGCGGCTATTGCTATTATGTCGACCAATATGGCCAGCCGCATTACGACTATAATGTTCGCTGCTAAGTCGTTCTAAGCGAGCGTAATTTCTGAGCTCTCAGGCTAGGCGGGGCGGAAGTGTTCTTCCGCCTCGTCGAGTATGTAGAGCCGTCCCTCAGCGACCGAGAAATGCGCTCCGTGCAGCTTGAGCCGGCCGTCCATCTCGCGCTCGCTGATCCATGGGAACGTCCGCAGGTTCGCCAGGCAGACCTTGACCGCGTCCCATTCCATTTCGAGGAACGCCTCATGGTCCAGCCGGGCATGCCGCAGCCGGATCGCATCGCGGGCGTCCTTCAGAAGATCGACCCACTCGGCGATGAAGTGGCCCGCGCCATGCGGTGCGTCGTCGAACTTTCCCGTCAGTGCCGCCGCGCAGCCACCGCACAAGCCGTGGCCCACCACCACGATCTCCTCGACCTCTAGCTGGGTAACGGCGAACTCGAGCGCCGCCGAGACGCCGTGATGACCTGGCGCGGTCTCGAACGGCGGCGCGAGCGCGGCGACGTTGCGCACGACGAACATCTCGCCGGGCCTGGCGTCGAAAATCACCGCCGGCTCGACGCGGCTGTCCGAGCAAGCGAGCACCATCACTTTCGGGCTCTGACCCTCGGCCAGCTCGGCCCATCGCGCACGCTCGGTTTGCCAATGGGCATCGCGAAAGCGGTGGTAGCCGTCGATGAGGTCGGCGAAGCGCGTCATGGACTCTGCGCTACCGGCACGAGGGCGGGGGTGGCAAGGGCGCCGCGCAATCGCTATCTGCCCGCGCATGAACGCCCCGGCGCCTGTGCCCAAACAACGCAAGCCCGACTGGATCCGGGTCAAGGCTCCGGTCAGCGAAGGCTATCACGCTACTCGCCGGCTGATGCGCGAGCTCAATCTCGCCACGGTCTGCGAGGAGGCGGCCTGCCCGAACATCGGCGAATGCTGGACCAAGAAGCATGCGACGGTGATGATCCTTGGGGACACCTGCACGCGCGCCTGCGCCTTCTGCAATGTGAAGACGGGCATGCCGCGTGCCGTGGACCCGCTCGAGCCCGAGCATGTCGCAACGGCCGCCGCGGAGCTCGGTCTCGAGCATATCGTCGTCACGTCGGTCGATCGCGACGATTTGCCCGACGGCGGCGCTTCGCAATTCGTGAAGGTGATTGAGGCGCTGAGGAAGCGCACGCCGTCAACCACCATCGAAATCCTGACGCCCGACTTCCGCAACAAGAGCGAGAAGGCGGTTGAGGCGATCGTCGATGCCGGGCCCGACGTCTACAACCACAATCTGGAAACCGTCCCGCGGCTCTACCCGACCATCCGGCCGGGCGCCCGTTATTATGCCTCGCTGCGGCTCCTCGAGAGCGTCAAGCGGCGCGCCCCGCACATGTTCACCAAGTCGGGCCTGATGGTCGGCCTCGGCGAGCAGCGGCTCGAAGTCCACCAGGTGATGGACGACATGCGTTCGGCCGGCGTCGATTTCCTGACGATGGGCCAATATCTGCAGCCGACCCCAAGGCATGCCAAGGTCGAGGAATTCGTTACGCCGCAAGCGTTCGAAGCTTATGCGGCGATCGCTCGCGCCAAGGGATTCCTGCTCGTCGCCGCATCGCCGCTCACCCGGTCGAGTTACCATGCCGGCGACGACTTTAAGAAGATGCAGGCGGCCCGCGCCGAGCAACTCGCCAAGGCCTGATGCCGCGGCATAGCGAAACCCGGCATCTCCCTTATACGCCGGAGCAATTGTTCGACCTCGTCGCCGACATCGCCAGCTACGACGAATTCCTGCCGTGGGTGGTCGCGGTCCGAGTGCGCTCGTCGAGCGAGACTGAAACGGTCGCCGATCTCGTCGTCGGCTTCAACGCCTTCAAGGAGCGCTTCACCAGCCGCGTCGTGAAAGAGCGGCCGGAGCGGATCTGCGTCGACTATGTCGAAGGCCCGCTCAAATATCTTCACAATGAATGGCGGTTCGACCGGGCAGGGGACGGCGGTACCAACGTCTGCTTTTCGGTCGATTTCGCCTTCAAATCGCGATTATTCGAAACCCTTGCCGGTTCGATGTTCGACCGCGCTTTGAGGCGCATGACCAACGCCTTCGAGCAGCGCGCCGCCGCGCTTTACGGCATCAGCAAATCGAGCGCGCAGAGCGCGGCCTGAAGCCTGATCGCGGCGCGGCCTTCGTCCTTGAACAGCTTCTGATCGGCAATGATTCTCGCCGGGTCCGCGTCGCGTTCGGCGAGGGCGAAAACGACGGTCCCAACCGGCTTCGACGGAGTCCCGCCGCCGGGACCGGCGATTCCAGTGATCGCAACGGCGACGTCGGCTTCGGACGCAGCGAGCGCTCCGCGGGCCATCGCCCATGCCGTCGCGACGCTGACCGCTCCGAATGTCTCGACGACGTCTTCGCTGACACGCAGCGCGCTGATCTTGGCGGCGTTCGAATAGGTCACATAACCCGCCTCGAACACCTCGGACGATCCGGGGATTTCGGTGATTGCCGCGCTGACCAGGCCGCCGGTGCAGCTTTCGGCCACCGCGATCCGGCGCGCCGCCTTGCGATTGGCTTCGACCACCTCGCGCGCCTTGTCGACCAGTTCCTTGGGAAGGAGCGTGTCAGCCATCGCGCAATGTCCGGATGCTGGCGATCGCCTGTGCGGCGATCCCTTCGCGGCGACCGGTAAAGCCGAGGCCTTCCGTCGTCGTTGCCTTGATGCTGACCTGGCCGACCTCAATACCGAGGATCTCGGCAATGCGCTGACGCATGGCGGTTCGATGAGGCCCCACCTTCGGCTCCTCCGCGATGACCGTACAATCCACATGATCGATGATGGCTCCGCGCTCGCGAACCAATTGGGCGGCATGGGCCAGGAACAGATGGGAGCTCGCGCCTTTCCATTGCGGGTCCGACGGCGGGAAGTGCTCGCCGATGTCGCCAAGGCCCGCGGCCCCCAGGATCGCGTCGGTGATCGAGTGAAGGACCACGTCGGCGTCGCTGTGACCGCCGAGACCGCGGGCATGCGGCACGGCGATCCCGCCGAGCATGATCGGCCCCTCGCCGGCGAAAGCGTGGACGTCGAAGCCGAGGCCGGTGCTTGGGACCAGCATTCCGGCAAGCCATTGCTCGGCGCGGGCCCAGTCGGCCTCGGTCGTCAATTTCTCGAGTGCCGGGTCGCCGGCCACCGATGCGACGGCCATTCCGGCGGACCGAAGGACCGTCGTTTCGTCAGTCGGGGCTTCGCCCGACCAGGTGTCATAGGCGCGGCGCAGGGCCCCGGTCCGAAAGGCCTGGGGCGTTTGCACTCGGAGCAGATTGGATCGATCGACCAGCTCGTCGAGGTTGTCGGAACCCCGCGCGAGCGTGTCGCCGACCGGAAGAACCGGCGCGGCCCCGTCATGGAACTCGAGCGAGGCGACGAGGCGATCGATCACTTCGGCAGGACAGAAGGGACGGGCCGCGTCGTGGACCAGCACCGCGTCTGTCGCGATCGCCTGAAGCCCGGCCCGGACAGAATCCGCCCGTTCGGAGCCGCCAGTGACGAACGGCCCGACATCCACGCCTTTCAGGACTACCGCCGCAATCTCCTCCTGGCCTGGCGCGACGACCACGCGAACGTCCCTGACCGCGGCATGCCTCAGGAAGGGCTCGACCGCCCAGCGAAGCACCGCCTTTCCCCCGAGAAGGCGGAATTGCTTGGGAACACCGCTGCCGAGGCGTTCGCCTTTCCCCGCGGCGACGATGAGGGCAGTGACGGTCACGGCCCGCGCCTTGCCCCTGCAAGGCGCCTCCTGTAAAGGCGCGCCCTTCCATGCAGATGCTGAAGCCCATCAGGATCGGCCCCGTCGAGGTCGTATCGCCGGTGATCCTGGCGCCGATGACGGCCGTCACCGACTTGCCCTTCCGGCGCGTCGTCAAGCGCTACGGCGCCGGGCTGACGGTCAGCGAGATGATCGCCAGCCAGGCGATGGTTCGCGAAACCCGCCAATCGCTTCAAAAGGCGATGTGGGACCCGGCGGAGGAGCCGGTGTCGATGCAGCTGGCGGGCTGCGAGCCGCACGTGATGGCGGAGGCTGCGAAGCTGAACGAGCAGCGCGGCGCGGCCATCATCGACATCAACATGGGCTGCCCCGTGAAAAAAGTGGTCAACGGCGAGGCCGGATCAGCCTTGATGCGCGACCTCAAGCTCGCAAGCCAAATCATTGATGCGACTGTGAAAGCTGTGAGCGTTCCGGTTACGCTCAAGATGCGCATGGGCTGGAATCACGACAGCCTCAATGCGCCTGAACTTGCGCGCCTCGCCGAGGGTCTCGGGGTCAGGATGATCACCGTCCACGGCCGCACTCGCTGCCAGATGTACAAGGGCGACGCCGACTGGGCCTTCGTTCGCAAGGTCAAGGACGCCGTCACGGTGCCGGTGATCGTCAACGGCGATATCTGCTCGCTCGGCGATGCCCGGGAGGCGCTTCGTCAGTCGGGCGCCGACGGCGTCATGATCGGACGCGGCGCATATGGCAGGCCGTGGCTGCTCGGCCAGGTGATGGCGGAGCTGGGCGGGGGAGGGGCTCGCCCGGATCCCAGCCTCGACGAGCAGCTCGACGCGATGTTGGGGCAGTATGAGGACATGCTGTCGCTCTACGGCACCCACACCGGGGTCAATTTGGCCCGCAAGCACATCGGTTGGTACACCAAGGGATTGCCCGGTTCGGCCGAGCTACGAAACCAGGTAAATCAACAGGATAACCCGGCAACCGTAATCGCGATGCTGCGCGAGTTCTACGGACCGTGGCTGGAGCGCGAGGCGGCCTGAGCGGCATTCCGCCGACACACTTGTGTTTTTAATGCAACGGCTCGAATGGCCGTGCTAGGGCGAACGGCAATGGATGCCCGCGTGGCCGAATCGGCAATGACATCGGATAAGATGAGCTGGCTTGAGCGCGAACGCGTGAGCGGTCGCCTCTACGACCGCGCGGCGATACTGAGCGGCGTGTTTCTGGTCGCGATGCTGGCTTTCAGCTTTTGGCTGCTGCGGTTCGCGGCCGAGCCGGGTTCGTTGGTGTCGCCCCCGATCATCGCCCTGTTGCTTATCGCCAACCTCATCCCGGCGATCGCCGTCATGGTCCTGCTGTCCAGGAAGATCGCGCTTCGCCGCGCGGAGCAGGGCGGGCTCGGCAGCGGTCGTCTGCATACACGACTTGTTGCGCTGTTCTCGGTGATCGCAGCGGTTCCGACCGTCGTAGTCGCGATCTTTGCTTCGGTTCTTCTCCAGAGCGGCCAGGAATTCTGGTTCTCGAACCGGGCTCGAGGAATGTTCGAGAATACGACCACCCTCGCGCAGAGCATCTACGACTCCGAGGTCCAGCGGGTCGCGAACGAAACGGTCACCGCCAGCAACGACTTGGCCGGATATCTCCAGCAGATTCCGATCGACGACCCAAGGTTCGCGGATGCCTTTACCCGGCTTCAGGTCTATCAGCGCGGTCTCTCCGAGGCGATCATATTCACCTACGGGCCGGACAAGCAGGTGCGCTCGCTCGCGCTTGTCAGCCCTTACGGCAGACCGCTCGTTCGAGTGATCACACCGGAACGAATTGCTTCCCTGAAGGGCCGTGAGGTCGTCGAAGTGAGCTCGGCCGACCGGATCGGGGCGCTGACTCGACTCCCCGGGGCGCCCGACACCTATCTTTACGCCGCGCGCCTGTTCGATCCCCAGTTTCGAAATCAGCTCGGCCGGGCCAGCGACGTGATGAAGGACTACCAGGCCCTTCAGGAGCGGTCGCGGATCAATCAGCTGAAGTTCAACGGCGCACTTCTTCTCGGGGCCCTGGTCATCGTCGGCCTGGCGATCCTCGCCGCGCTAAAGATCGCCGACTGGATGGTTCGGCCGGTCGGCCAGCTCGTGACCGCTGCCGGACGGATCGAGGAAGGCGATTTTTCCGTGCGGGTTCCGGTGACCGAGACCGAAGACGAGGTCCAGACCCTGGCCACGGCCTTCAACCGGATGACGGGCCGGCTCGAAGAGCAGACTGGCGCGCTCAAGGCCGCGAATACCCAGCTCGAGACGCGCAGGGCCTTCATCGAAGCCGTTCTGTCGAGCGTGACCGCGGGAGTGATCGCGCTCGATTCCAAGAATCACATCCTCCTTATGAACCGGTCGGCGGAAACGCTCCTTCACAAGGGCGAGGAGGATATCGAGGGCAAGGCGCTTGGCCAGGTGTCGCCGGACCTCGACGAATTCCTTCGCGGCGACCAGGCGGAGGCCAACGTCACGGTCGTCGCCGGCGGCGGCCAGCGGTCGCTCGCGGTCAAGCGCGTTCGATACCAGGACGGCAGCGTTCTCACCTTCGACGACATTACCGACCAGCTGACCGACCAGCGGCGGGCCGCCTGGTCGGACATCGCGCGCCGAATCGCTCATGAGATCAAGAATCCGCTGACCCCGATCCAGCTTGCGGCCGAACGGCTCCAGCGCCGTTTCGGGGAGGACATTCCGTCCGACAAGGAAACGTTCGAGCGGCTGACGGGAACGATCGTCCGCCAGGTCGGAGACCTGCGGCGCATGGTCGACGAATTCTCCAACTTCGCGCGCATGCCCAAGCCGGTCTTTCGCGAGGAGAATATCCACGACATCGCCCGGCAGGCCTTGTTCCTGCACGAAGTCGCGCATCCCGGAATCACTTTCGTGCTCGATCCGCCGCAGGGCGAATTCGAGATGGTCTGCGACCGGCGCCAGCTCGGCCAGGCGCTGACCAACGTCGTCAAGAACGGCGTCGAAGCCATCGAAAGCCGGAAGAGCCGCGGGGAGCATAGCCTTGCCGGCGACCGCGTAGAGCTGAAGCTTCACGGCGAGGATCATCATCATCTGATCATCGATGTGATGGATACCGGTATCGGCCTGCCGGAGGACCGCGAGCGGCTGACCGAGCCCTATATGACGACCCGCGTCCGCGGGACCGGCCTGGGCCTCGCGATCGTCAAGAAGATCGTCGAGGAGCACATGGGCGAAATCGCCTTTCTCGACCGATCGGGTGGGGGAACCCACGTCCGGATCGCGTTCGACACCGAGAAACTGGCGGCGCTGGCGACCGAGAATGCGCCTACTCAACCGGACGACAATCCCGATGAAAGCGAGGATGAAGCCTGATGGCCCTTGAAGTGCTCGTTGTGGACGATGAGGCGGATATTCGGGAGCTCGTCAGCGGCGTGCTTGAGGATGAGGGGTATGCGGTGCGCACGGCGGCGGACAGCAACCAGACCCTCGAGGCATTCGAGGAGAGGCGGCCCTCGATGGTGCTGCTCGACGTGTGGCTGCAGGGATCCCGTCTCGACGGACTTCAGCTGCTGCAGGAGATCAAGCGCCGCGATCCGACCGTGCCCGTGCTGATGATCTCGGGTCACGGCAATCTCGACACGGCCGTAGCGGCCGTCAGGGAAGGGGCGATCGACTTCATCGAAAAACCGTTCGAGGCCGAGCGGCTGCTCTATCTGGTAGACCGCGCAACCGAGACCGACCGGCTGAAGCGCGAGAATGAGAGCCTCCGGCGCCAGGTGGGCCACGAAGAGCAGCTTCACGGCACGTCCGTTGCGATCAACACCGTACGGGCGACCCTGAAACGCGTCGCTCCCACCGGAAGCCGGGTCCTCATCACCGGGCCGGCCGGGGTCGGCAAGGAAATCGCCGCCCGGGTGATCCACAACTGGAGCCCTCGAGCGAAAGCGCCGTTCGTCGTCCTTCCGGCCGCAATGATGAGCCCGGACCGGGTCGAGGAAGAGCTTTTCGGAAGCGAGACCGACGGCGTCGTCCGTCCGGGGCTGCTCGAACATGCCCACGGCGGCACTTTGTTCCTCGACGAGATCGCCGACATGCCGCTGACGACGCAGGGCAAGGTACTGAGGGTGCTGAC
>Ga0207703_10003067_pt1 | contig 14130 bp, 9 predicted proteins | sample KBSSwiS12_FD_184304 | JGI IMG/M metagenome (GOLD analysis project Ga0207703, IMG submission 184304) | Switchgrass rhizosphere microbial communities from Kellogg Biological Station, Michigan, USA - KBS Switchgrass S1-2 (SPAdes) (version 2) | ecosystem: Host-associated > Plants > Roots >... | reverse complement strand
GCATAGCATGACCGGCGTCCGTCTCAGTGGTATTGAAGCCCGGCGCCCGCTTAGGTCCGTACGAGATCGTCACGCTCCTCGGCCGGGGTGGCATGGGCGAAGTGTATCGCGCGGTCGACACGCGCGTGGGGCGCACGGTCGCCATCAAGGTCCTGCCGTCCGAGGCCGCCGATCAGCCTGACCGGCGCCAGCGCTTCGAGCGTGAAGCCAGGGCGGTGGCGCGGCTCAATCATCCTCATATCTGCGCGCTGTACGACGTGGGCCGGCAGGACGGCGTCGAGTTCCTCGTCATGGAGTATCTCGACGGCGAGACGCTCGCCGCGCGCCTCGCGCGCGGACCGCTGCCGCTCGACGAGGCGTTGACGCATGCGGCCGCCCTCGCAGGGGCGCTCGCGCGCGCACACCGCGAGGGGATCACGCACCGCGACATCAAGCCGAGCAACGTGATGCTGACCGAAGGCGGCGTCAAGCTGCTCGACTTCGGCCTCGCGAAGCTGCGCGAGCGAGGGGATGCGAGCACGCCGCGCTCGGCGCTCGATGACCTGTCGACCGGCGCCGCGCTGAGCCCCGAAGGGACGCTGGTCGGGACCATTGCCTACATGTCGCCCGAACAGCTCGAGGGGCGACCCGTGGACGCGCGCACCGACATCTACGCCCTCGGCCTGATCGTCTACGAGATGATCACCGGCCAGCGCGCCTTCGCCAAAGGCAGCCAGGCGGGCCTCATCGCCGCCATCCTCACCGAGGATCCGCCGCCAATGACGGCGCTGCAGCCGAAAACACCGCCGGCCGTCGAGCGCATCATCCTCACCGCGCTGGCCAAGGATCCGAACACGCGCTGGCAGCATGCCGGCGATCTCGCGCGGGAAATCGCGTGGGTCGCGGCCGACTCGCACACGACGACGGTAAACGGGACCGCGCCGGCGACCGCGTCTGCGTGGCGTCCATGGACGCTCGCCGCCGCCGCGGTGATCGTCGCCGCGCTCGGCGCGGGCGCCGTCTGGGCGGTCCGCACTGGCGGCTCCGCGGCCGCCAATCCGGCTTCCAGAACGCGGAGCCTCGTGATCTTGCCGTGCCGGGCAGGCGGCGACGCGTCCACCCAGGCCTACTGCGACGGTCTCACCGACACGTTGAGCGCGAAGCTGACGCCGCTGGCGGTATCGCGCGGCCTGGAGATGACGTCAACACTCGAGGTCCGTCAGCGCGGCGTCAAAGACGCGGCGAACGCGCGGCGGGAGTTCGGCGCGACGCTGATCCTCGAGGGGGGCATCCTCCGAGCCTCCGATGCCCTACGCGTGAACTATGTGCTCGTCGACGCCATCACCCTCCGGCAGATCGACGCGTTTTCGGCGACGGCGGCGGTGGGCGATCCGTTCGCGCTCCAGGACCGCGTCGCGACGTGGGCCTTGGGGGTACTGGCGATGCGGCTGAATGAGGCCGAGCGACAGACGCTGACGGCGTCCGGCACGCGCGTGCCGGGCGCGCTCGATCTGTATCTCGAGGGACGCGGCTACGCGCTCGATTACCAGAAGCCGGGCAACGTCGACGCGGCGATCGATCGCTTCACCCGCGCGCTCGAGCTCGACCCCCGCTTCGCGCACGCACAGGCGGGCCTCGGCGGCGCGCTCTGGCTCAAGTACGAAGCGACGCGCGACGTGGCGCTGGTACCGCAGGCGCGCGCGGCTTGCGTGCAGGCTGCCGCCCTCGATCCCGGCTCGGCGGCGGCGCACGTCTGCCTCGGCACGGTGGCGCTGGGCACCGGGGGGTTCGACGAAGCCGTCCGCGACTTCCAGCGCGCGGTCGATCGCGAACCGACCAGCGACGAAGCGACGCTCGGGCTCGCACGCGCGCAGGCCCGCACCGGAGCGGCCGCTGCCGCCGAAGCGACGTACCAGCGCGCGATTGGTCTGCGGTCGCAGTACTGGGCCACCCACAGCTGGCTCGGCACTTTTTACCGCGAGCACGCGCGCTACGCCGACGCGGTGCGGGAGTTCGAGCTCGCGCGGACGCTGACACCCGACAACGCGCGGTTGTATCTGATCCTGGGCGGGCTGTACGGGACGATCGGGCGCTACGAGGAGGCCATCGCCGCCTGCCGGAAATCCGCCGAGCTCGGGCCGAGCCGCGGCGCCTACGCCAACTGGGGCATGACCCTGTTCCGCATGCGCCGCTTCGACGAAGCCGTCGCCAAGCTGACCGAGGCGCGGCGCATCGGTCCGGACACGTACCAGGTTGTCGGCAACCACGCGCATGCGCTGTATTTCGCAGGCCGTCGCGCCGAAGCGATGGCGCTGTATCCGACCGCGGCGGCGCTTGCCGAGCAGGCGCTCGCCGTCAACCCCGGCGACACCGACGCGCGCGTGAGCGCGGCGACCTACTACGCCAAGCTTGGCGAGCGCGCTCGCGCGATCGCCCTGATCAACGCGCTGCCGAAAGACCTCGCCGACCCGCATGTCCTGCTGTTCGCCGCGTTCGTGTTCGTCGATCTGGGAGACAAGGCCATGGCGCTGGACTGGCTCGACCGGGCCACAAGCCGCGGGCTCGCCCGCAACGAGCTGACCGAGTGGATAGACCTGGATCCGTTGAGAAGCGACCCGCGTTTCGCGGCGCTTCCTGCCAGGTGAATGCGACAGAAGAGGAGGACGCGTGGCTATGACGAGGACGTCGAAAGGGCCCAAGCTGGATCCCAAAGAACGAGACGTGCGCATCATCAAGGTGACGTCGGATGGCGCACTGGGCCGGATGATGGCCGATCACGCGCCGCAGGAGCAGATTCTCAAGGAAGCGGCGAAGCACGTCGGGCAGCCGAAAAAAACCGATATTGTGGTCTTCGATCACACGCCCTGGCACGTGGTCAACGGCCGGCTGCGCCCTCACCCGCAGGTGCACCTCGAAGACAACGAAACGATCTTCAAGATCTCGTTCAAGCAGCAGGAGCGGCCGTGCTGGTGGAGCGAGCAGGAATTCAGGATTACACGGATCGAACCGTCCCACCATTCCCCGGCAGTCTCTGGCGGCGCGGACTATCCGTTCGCAACGGGCCGTCCGCCGCTGCCCGGCCAGCCGGAGCTCGACCACGATGGACAGCCGATCTTCGTCGCGCGCTGTCCGCCGATCGTGGCCGCGGCGGTAGGCCAGACCTACAAGATCCACTTCTTCATGGGCGAAGACATCGATCCCGACATGGAAGGCACGCCGTAGCCGTAGCTCCAACGGGCCGGCGGGCACCGCCGGCCCGTTGGTTTATTGAGTAGAATCGGACCGTTCGAACCTCATGCCGCTGCAACTACCGTCGCGTTATCAGATCGGACGCGAGATCGGTCGCGGCGGCATGGGCATCGTCTACGAAGCCGACGATGAACGCCTCGGCCGCAAGGTGGCGGTCAAGGTGTTGCACGCGGGGCCGGAAAGCGATGAGCGAAAGCGCCGCTTCGCTCAGGAAGCCAGAGCCGCCTCAGCACTCAACCATCCGAACATCATCACCATTCACGACATCGACGTCCACGGCGGCGTCGACTTCATCGTGATGGAGCTGGTGGACGGCGTCGCCCTGACGCGGGTGGCGCGCGATGGTCCCCTGGCGCTCGATCGCGCGCTCGGCTACGCGCTGCAGATTGCCAGCGCGCTCGCTGCCTCGCACGCCGCGAACATCGTCCACCGCGACCTCAAGCCGGCCAACATCATGGTGACCGGTACCGGCAGCATCAAGGTGCTGGATTTCGGTCTCTCGAAATGGACCGCCCCTGCCGCCGTCGATGCGGCGACGGCGATCGCCGGCCCTGCCACGCGAGAGGGCACAGTTGTCGGCACCAGCGGATACATGTCGCCCGAGCAGGCGCTCGGACAGGCGATCGATGCACGGTCGGATGTATTCTCGTTCGGCGTCGTGCTCTATGAGCTGCTGGCGGGACAGCGTGCATTCGTCGGCGACTCCGACTGGGCGGTGCACACCGCGGTCGTGCGCGATGGCCCGAAGCCGCTGTCGGAGATCCGGCCCGATCTGCCGGACGCGCTGCGGCAGATCGTCGCTCGCTGTCTCGAAAAGGATCGACTGCGGCGCTACGCGTCTGCCGTCGACGTGCTCGACGATCTGCGGCGGCTGACGCCCGCGAGCGCGCCGAGCCGGCCGGCGTCGACGGCTCGATACGTGGCTGCCGCCGCCGTCCTGCTTCTTGCCGTCGTGCTCGCCGGCGCGTGGGTGGCGGTCGGTCGCTGGCAAACCGCGACGATGGTCGAGCGCTCGATTCCGGAAGTCGAGCGGCTGGCCGCAGGCGGACAGTACATCGATGCCTATCGACTCGCGCAGAAAGCGACGCGAGCCGCCCCAGGCGATCCTCGCGTGCGGCGGGCGCTTGCCGCCGCAACGAATCCGTTGACGATCGCCGAACCGGTCGGCGCGGACGTGTACTTCAAAGATTACGCCGATGTCGACGGTCCGTGGGAACCTCTCGGACGCATTCCTCTCCAGGAAGTGCGCGCGCCGCAAGGTCAGCTCAGGTGGAAGATCGCCAAGGACGGATTCGAATCGGCTGAGGGCTCGTCGCCCATCGGACCGTTCATCACCATTCATCGATCCGGAGAGACACCCGCGGGCATGGTGTATGTGCGCGGCGGACCATCTCAAGAGGGGACGACGCGAGTCCAGCTACCGGGCTTCTGGATCGACAAGTACGAGGTGACGAATCGGGAGTTCAAGCGCTTCGCCGACGCCGCCGGATACAGCAATCGCCAGTACTGGAAGGAACCCTTCGTCATCGACGGCGTGACCCGGTCCTTTGAGGACGCGGTTGCGCGGTTCACGGATAAGACCGGCCGGCCGGGTCCCGCCACCTGGGAGCTCGGCACGTATCGCGAAGGACAGGCGGACTATCCGGTGGCCGGCGTCAGCTGGTACGAGGCGTCGGCCTTTGCCGAGTTCGCCGGGAAGCGACTCCCGACTGTCTTTCATTGGCGGCAGGCCGCAGGAAATTTCCTGTTCGGCCAGGCCATCGCATCCATCGCGAACTTCAACGGCCGGTCGTCCGAACCGCCGGCGCGGCTCAAGGATCTAGGGGCGTACGGCACCTATGGACTCGCCGGCAACGTGAAGGAATGGATCTGGAACGAAACCGGGAGTCGACGGTACGTCGTGGGCGGCGCGTGGAATGATCCTCCGTACATGGCTCTGAACCGGGAGGCTCGATCGCCCGTCGATCGAAACGAGACCCACGGTTTCCGCTGCGTTCTGGACACCTCGATGCTGCCGCCCGCGGCTTCGGCGGCGATCGCCGCCGGTTCAGGAGCGCGGACAGACAAGCCGGTCGGCGATGAGCTCTACGCGGCGTACAGGGCGCTCTATGCGTACGATCGGCCTCCGCTCGACGCCCGGGTCGATTCCACGGAAGACACGGATCAGTGGCGTGCGGAACATGTGTCGATCGCAGCGGCGTACGGACGGGAGCGCGTGCCGGTTCACATCCTGCTGCCGAAGAACGCCACGCAGCCGTTTCAGCCGATCGTGTGGTTCCCGGGCGGATACGCGTTCGGGCTCTTCCGGTTCGGCAACGACATCGCCGACGCACCGGGCGCGTCACAATTCCGCTTCATTCCGCTCAGCGGCCGCGCGCTCGTGTTTCCCATCTATCAGGGAACGTTCCAACGGTTCGCGGGGGTGGGTGAGATTCCACGAGAGGATCAGATGAACGCCTATCGCGACATGGTCGTTCAATGGTCGAAGGATCTCGGCCGGACGATCGATTACCTGGAAACGCGGTCCGACATGGATGCCGGGAAAGTGGGCTACTACGGGTTGAGCGCGGCCGCGAATGCCGCGCTGCCGATCGTCGCCGTCGAGTCGCGATTCAAAGCCGTCGTGCTGGTGTCCGGAGGAATCATCGCCGCGCGCCGGCCGGCCGAGGCGGAGCCGCTGAATTTCGCACCGCACATCACGGCGCCCACGCTGATGATGAGCGGCCGCGACGATTTCATTTTTCCATTCGAGACGGTCGCCAAGCCGCTCTTCGCGCTACTTGGCGCCCCGCCCGACCGCAAGCGGCTCGTCACTCACGACGGCGGACACATCCCCGCGCTGAACGACCTCATACGGGAAGTACTCGGGTGGTTCGACGAGCACCTCGGGCCGGTTCGAATGAAATAGTGCGACGCCCCCCTTCTATTTGGCGGGAACGACGGCGACGACTTCGATCTCGAGCAGCAGTTCCGGCCGCACCAGCCCCTTGACCTCGACGAACGTGCTCGCCGGCGTCGCGTCCTTGAAGTATTGCGCGCGCACATCCCTGACCGCCTGCACCTTCGACATGTCGGTGATGTAGCTGTTCATCTTGACGACGTCGGAGAATTTTGCCCCCGCGGCCGCGAGCGCCGCCTGCAGGTTCTTGAAGACCTGTTCAGCCTGTGCCTTCATGTCGCCGGCGCCGACAAGCTTGCCGTCCTTGTCGTAGGCGATCTGGCCGGAGATGTAGATCGTTTTCGCCGGCCCGGTGACTTCGACGACGTGCGTGTAGCCGGTCGGCGTGGACAGCGCGGGCGGATTCGTGCGTTTCACTTGCGCAAAAGCGACGACCGGCAGGAACAGAAACAACGCTGGCAACATGACTCGCATCGGCTGATCTCCTCGCATGAGCGCTCAGGCGTTCTTGCCTACCCGCTACCCGCCCCACCTGCCCTCTACCCGGCCCGACCTGCCCGACCTGCCCTTAGCCCCTCAGCCCTATCTTTTCTTCACCGCCTTGGGCGGCGGTCCGGGCTTGTACTCGAGCATCACGTTGCTGACGACGGCGATCGGCCGGCCGGGTTGCGAGTAGCTCGCCCCACCATCGATCCGCTCGACGCCCAGCTTTTCGCCCAGCAGGCTGACCGCGAGCTCCCCTTCCGGGATCGCCACCGTGATCGTTTCCGTGCCTGTCGGCGCGACCGCTTTCACGCCGCCGGGTCCGGCACCGCCGCCGACGCGATCGACGAGATCGGCGGCCGAGCGAAACTCGTTCTGCACGACCGCACGGCTGATCAGCGTGTTGTCGAGCGTCAGCACGCCGATCGTCGCCGTGTAGCGCGCGTAGGCGCGATGGGTCTTGACCTGCTCCTCCGAGTAGGTGTGCAGGTTGTGAAGATCGAAGGTCAGGGTCGCGGGCCCCTTGTGCGGCGGCACCTGAATGATGACGCCGCCGGACGGATCGCGCCCCGCCATGACCTCGCAGAACGACAGCTTCGTCCTGACGCCGACCCCCAGTGGCGCCGGGCAGCTCATCTCCGGTGCGACTTTCTTCAGCGCGGCGGCTGGCGGCGGCGCCGGCTTTCGCACCGGCTTGCGTGCTTGCGCAAGGGCTGGCGCAGCCATCGCCACGACGATCACGAACGCAAGGACGTGACGCATGGCTCAGTATAGTACGGGGGCCGGCTGCTTCGCAGCCGGAAGTCAGAACTCAAAACTGAGAACTGAAAACTTAGTTCTGAGTTCTGAGTTCTCAGTTCTGAGTTCCGGAAGGCCCCGGCTTCAGATGCGCGTCGAAGAAATCTTCGACGCGGTGCCATGCGTCGCGCAGTACGTGCTCGCGCGTGAAGTAATGGAACTCGCCGGGGTAGGTCATGAACGAGACGAGATCGCCCTTCCCCTTCTTGAGCAGCTCATCAATCAACCGGACGGAATGCAGGTACGGCACGTTCACGTCCGACGTGCCGTGCAGGACGAGAAGCGGCCGCTCGAGCCGATCGACGTGCGAGAGAGGTGAGGCGTTCTCGTACACCTTCGGGTTCTGCTCGGGCGTGCCGATGCGGCTTGCCGTCCAGCCACCGTGGTACGGATCCTCGTAGTACATCGCGTAGTCGGCCACACCGGCGACGTCGACCGCGGCGCGGAACAGCCGCGGCTGATCGGTGGCGGCGATGAGCGTGAAGAAGCCGCCGTAGCTCAATCCCCAGACGCCGACCCGATCCATGTCGACGTACGGCAGCGTCTTCAGATAGTTCGTCACCATCCACGCGTCCTTCGCGTCCTTGCCGCCGACGTCCATGTACACGCCTTCGCGCCATGCCCGGCCATAGCCGATGCTGCCGCGGTAGTCCGGCATGATGACGACATAGCCGTGCTGCAGCAGGTACTGGTGGAAGCTGTAATACACCGCGTAGTTGCGCTGCACGTGCCAGCCGTCATAGCCCTGGTTCACGCCATCGCCGTGGATCCAGACGATGGCGGGATGTTTCTTCGTGCGGTCGAGCCCCTTCGGTACGAACAGCCATGCCGGCACGTTCTGGCCGTCTGGGCCGGCATAGCTGACCGATTCCGGCTCGACGAACGCCGACCGATCCATCGCGGCGGGCATCGAGTCGGACAGGCGCAACGGCATGGCAGATTGCGGATTTCTGACGGCAGATTGAGACGAGGCAGCGACGCTTACCATCCACAGGTCCGCGGAGTTGTGGGGATCGGTGTGCTGGTAGACGAGGCGCGTGCCGTCGGGGGACCACTGCGGCGCGATGTCGGTGCCGCGGCCGCTGGTGACCGGGGCGATCGTCGCGCGCGCCGGATCGGATCCGATGGTCGCCACATACAAATGGCGATCGCCGTAATGATCGGGCTCGTTCGCGTCGAACGCAATCCGCGTGCTGTCGGACGACCACTGTGGCGATCGCACCTCGAACTTGCCCTTCGTGATCTGAACCGCGGCGCCGCCCGAGGCGGGCATCACGTAGATGTGGTCCCAGCCGTCGCGATCGCTGAGGAACGCGACCCATTTGCCGTCCGGCGAGGGTTGCGACCCGTTGTCGCCGGTGATGCTCCAGAACTTGTCCGAGACGTCCTCGTGCAGCACCTTCGGCTCGCCGCCGCCGATGTCGACCAGCGACGTGGTGCGGCGCTTGAAGTCGGCCGACGTGCGATCGACCAGAAAATGGCGCGCGTCGAGCCAGCGGCGCCCGCCAAAGGCGCCGCCTGAGCCGAGCGATTTCGGCGCGCCACCGGCCGCGGAAACAACCTCCGTCGCGCCGGGCACGTTCTCGTTGATGGTGTAGATGATTTTCGAGCCCGAGTACGCCGGGGTCTGCTCGTGGCGGATCGTGCGCGCGCCGTCGCCGAACACGATCGACTGTCCGTCGGGCGACCAGTTCAGGCCGCCGATCGACCTGCCCTCGCCGCGGAGCGCGACCGACTCGCGTCCGTCGGCGAGAGTGCGAACGACGAGATCGCCGCCACCCGCTCCGCCGGCACCACGCCCGCCGCGCCCGGTGGCCGGCGCAGCGCCCGGCGTGGCAGCCGCCGCCGGCCGGACGAACGCGACCCGCGTCCCGTCAGGCGACGGCGTGATGCCCGACTCCATCTGCGGTGTCGACCAGACGGCTGACGGTTCACCGCCGCTCACCGCGACCTGCCACAGATCGCCTTGCCGCGGGAAATACACCCGCTGGCTGTCGGCGCTCCAGAAGAATCCGCCGCCCTGGCCGTCGGCATAACGCGTCAGCGCGCGGGCGACGGAGGAAGCCGATGTCGGTCCAGCGGCCTCGGCGACAAAGATGTTGGCGATCCCGGCGCGCTCCGACAGGAACGCGACGCGACGGCCGTCGGGCGACCAGACGGGGTTGGACGGATGACGGATGTCGATCAGTTGCTCGATCGTCAAACGCCCGCCTCCGCGAGACGCCGGCTGCGACGCCGCCTCGACCAGGAACACGAGCCCGCTGAACGTCAGTGTCACAGCTATCGCAACGAAGGAATTCTTCATAACGACGGAAGTATACAGACGGTTCGCTGTCCATGGAGTCACCTCGAGCGACCAGGTGCGATCCAACTTTTCGAAGACTATGGCGCCATAAGATTCTTTGATGGACGATGAGGCGACTGCAGCCACAGCGGCTGTTGTAGACTCGACCCGTTCATTTTTTTTCGTAACCGACGGATCTGTTGGCTGAGGGACCGTCCCGAAGACGCCACCGCACATCAACGTCGCTTAGGAGGATGGCAACATGAAACGGATCGTGTGTGTCTTCGCGGTGCTGATCGCGCTGGCCCTCGCCGCAACGGCGAACGCCCAGGTGCAGACCGGCAGCATTTTGATCAGAGCAGTGGACGAACAGGGCGCAGTCATGCCCGGCGTCTCGATCACTATCAGCAGTCCAGTGCTCGTCGCCGGGTCGATGACCGGCGTCACCGACGCCGGCGGCGTCAATCGTTTCCCGTCGCTTGTCCCTGGTGAGTACAGCGTCAAGGTCGAGCTCTCCGGCTTCCGTTCCGTCACGCGCGAGAACATCGTCGTGCTCGTTGGCCAGACGACGCCGGTGGAGTTCTCGATGAAGATTGCGAGCGTGGCCGAGAACATCACGGTGACCGGCGCATCCCCGACCGTCGACACGACGAGCGCGACCGTCGCGGTGAACCTCTCCGAGCAGCTGATCCAGGGGACGCCCGGCGGGCGCGACATCTGGGCACTGGTCGAAGCCAAGGTGCCGGGGCTCGTCATGAGCCGGCCGGACGTCGGCGGCGCCTCGGGCGGGCTGCAAGGCACCTTCAGCGCGCGCGGGACCGCCAGCGCGCAGAACACGTCGTTCCTGAACGGCATCAACGTCGGCGACCCGGCGGCGATCGGCGCGGCCGGCTTCTACTACGACTTCGACGCCTTCGACGACATCCAGGTCTCGACCGGCGCGCACGACATCACCGTCCCAACGTCCGGCGTCTTCCTGAACATGATCACGAAGACCGGCGGCAACAGGTGGAACGGGACCACGACGTTCACCTACACCAAGGACAGCCTGCAGGCTCGCAACGACACCAACCCAACGCTGCAGAAATACGGCTTCAGACCGAATGGCAACACCTCGGACTTTGTGTCGGACATCAACGTCGCCGCCGGCGGGCCGCTGGTGCAGAACAAGGTCCGGTTCTTCGGATCGTTCCGCGACTGGCGCGTGCACCAGAACGTGCCGGTGCAGAACTCGCAGTCGGTCCTCGATCAGACCAACATCACGTCGGGCCTCGGCAACTTCACGTGGCAGGCCAACCAGAACAACCGTGTCACCGGCTTCTACTCGCGGCAGCGCTACAGCAAACCGAACCGCCTGTTGAACTCTCAGACGGTGACCGTACCGGAGTCGACGGTGGACGAAGAAGACATGTTCGACCTGGCCCAGGGGCTATGGAACTCAGTCCTCGGCAAGAATCTGTTCCTCGACGCGCGGCTGGGCGTGAACAAGATTCTGTTCCCCACCTACTTCAACGGCGGCACGAACCAGTCGCTCACCGACAACGCAACGACAATCATTTACGGCAACAACCCGAGTCAGGTCATCCGGCATCGCAGCCGCTACCAGGCAAACACGACAGCCCAGTACTACAAGGACCACGCGCTCGGCGGCCGTCACGAGTTCAAGTTCGGGTTCGACTATTCGCATGCGATCACGAAGAACGAGACGACGCGTCCCGACAACGTGCAACTGTTCTACACAAGTGCGAGCGGCAGCTTCGTGCCGCAGAACGTGACTCTCTTTGCGACGCCTCAGAACGACGCGACGGCGGTCAACGTGCTCGCGCTGTTCGCGCAGGACAGCTATAGCGTCAAGCGATTGACGATCACGGGCGGCGTCCGTTTCGAACAGCTCGAAGGCTATCTGCCGTCGCAATCGAGCCCGGCGTCGCCGTTCGCGAGCGCCGGCATCGGTGGCTTCGCGGCGCAGCCACGCAGCTACGACGAGGTCCGCAACATCGTCAAGTGGAACACCGCGGGACCGCGCGTCGCCGCGATCGTCGACCTTACGGGCGACGGCAAGACTGCGGCGAAAGCCTCCGCCGGGCGGTACTACTACGTGCTGTCGACCGGTGGCGGCGGCGTCAGCAACGTCAACCGCAACGCCAACTACAGCGAGCAGTACGTGTGGAGTGACCTGAACGGCGACCACAAGTTCCAGCTCGGCGAGCAGACCGGCACGCCGGTCGTCTCAGCAGTAGTGGTCAACGGTGCGATCCTGACGTCGATCGACCCGAATTTCAGCCGACCCTATACCGACGAGTACAGCTTGGGCGTTGATCGCGAGCTGGCCGCGAACTTCAAGCTGAGCGCGGTCTACACCTACCGGCGCGAGAAGAACACGCAGGCGTCGGCCAACCCCGACAACCCGTACGCAACGACGCTTACATCCGCTGTTGATCCGGGTATCGATGGTGTGGTCGGTACCGCGGATGACGCCACCTATGGCTTCTATCAGCGGCTGTCAGCAGCGAACCGCGTCCTGATCACCAACGATCCGACCGTGCTTCAGAGCTACAAGGGTCTCGAGGTGACGCTCACCAAGCGGTTCACCGACCGTTGGCAGGCACTGGTTGGGTACACGCGTTCAGTCAACCGCCTCGATAACATCAGTGTGGATGTATCACCGAACTTCCTGATCAACGCAAACGGCGTGATCGCGAGCGACGCCAATCCAGGCAATCTTGGCGGGTCGAGCCGCTGCAGCGGCTGCGGCGCCTCGAACGCCGACAAACCGAATCAATTCAAGTTGACAGGCATGTACATCCTGCCATGGCAGGAGATCATCACCAGCGTCAACTACAGCGGCGTCAGCGGCCCGGCAGTGACCCGACAGATCAGCCGCGCCCTGGCGATCGGTGGCAGCCAGACGATCAACCTCGAGCCGATGGGGAGCACGCGTCTCGACTTCCAGAATCGCATTGATGTGCGCGTCGGCAAACTGTTCAAGTTCACCGGTAACCGGACGCTGGAAGCGACCGTCGACTTCGACAATCTGACCAACGCGTCGTGGGTGTGGCAGGTCCGCTCGCTGACGCCGGCGACCGCGTTCACCGATCCGACGACGGGTACGCGAGCGACGCTGCAGCAGTTCCTGTCGCCCTCGCAGATCCTTCAGCCGCGAACGGTTGTGCTCCGCGCGGCGCTGCGCTTTTAGCGACAGCTAGTCGTCGGTCAGACATGCGTAGCCGGTTTCCCGCAAGCCGGGAACCGCGCTACGCAGTTTGATCAGCTCGAGAAACTCCATCCGCGTCCGCGAACTGGTGCGGAAGGCGCCGTGCATCGCGCTGGTCACCGCGAACGAGTTCTGCTTCTCCACGCCGCGCATCGACATGCACAGGTGCGTCGCTTCCATCACCACCGCCACGCCGAGCGGCGCGATCTTGTCGCGGATGGTGTCGGCGATCTGGTTGGTGAGCCGTTCCTGCACCTGAAGCCGGCGTGCGAACACGTCGACGATCCGCGGGATCTTGCTGAGCCCAATCACCTTCGTGCTGGGAATGTACGCGACGTGGCACTTGCCGAAAAACGGCAGCAGATGGTGCTCGCACAGACTGTAGAAGTCGATGTCCTTGACGATCACCATCTCGCTATAATCGACCGTGAACAGCGCGTTGTTGAGCACCTTGTCGATGTCCGCGCTGTACCCGCTGGTGAGAAATTTGTACGCCTTCTCCACCCGCTTCGGCGTGTCGCGCAACCCTTCGCGGGTTGGATCTTCGCCGAGGTCTTTCAGCAGCTTCGTAATCGCGTCCTGCATCCTTCCATTCTATATCTGCGCTGCGGGGGCACAGGCGCCCGACGCGCGCGAGGCGGACCGCTTGTATGCGGATCGCGCCAACCTCGCCAGCGCCCAGCGCGCGGCCGACATCTGGTCGGCGATCCTCGCGAGCGAGCCGCGCAACTTCGAAGCCGCCTGGAAGCTCGGGCGGGTCGACTACTGGCTGGGCGGCCACGGCACCGAGCGCGAACGCCGTGCGCATCTCGAAGCCGGCATCGTCGTGGGGCGCAAGGCGGCGGACATCGAGCCGCAGAAGCCCGAAGGGTATTTCTGGATCGCCGCCAACATGGGGGCGCTGGCCGAGTCGTTCGGCCTGCGCCAGGGGCTGAAGTACCGCAAGCCGATCAAGGAGTCGCTCGAAACCGTGCTGCGTCTCGACCCGCCGTTCATGGAGGGATCGGCCGACCGCGCGCTCGGGCGCTGGTACTTCAAAGTGCCTCGCCTGTTCGGCGGCGATCGCAAGCTGTCGGAAGCCCACCTGCGCAAGTCGCTGTCGTACAACCCGGACAGCACCGTGTCGCATTTCTTTCTCGGCGAGCTGCTGGACGATGAGGGGCGGAAGGACGAAGCGCGCGCCGAGTTCCAGCGCGTGATCGGCGCGCCGGTGAACCCCAATTG
>Ga0207703_10003055_pt1 | contig 14156 bp, 16 predicted proteins | sample KBSSwiS12_FD_184304 | JGI IMG/M metagenome (GOLD analysis project Ga0207703, IMG submission 184304) | Switchgrass rhizosphere microbial communities from Kellogg Biological Station, Michigan, USA - KBS Switchgrass S1-2 (SPAdes) (version 2) | ecosystem: Host-associated > Plants > Roots >... | reverse complement strand
CAATTTTATAGAGCGGCCTCAGTGAAAGAAAATCATCCAGCAGGCCGGTCACAAACACCATGGCCGCGGCTGGCAGAAGTTTCCAGGCCGCCGGAGCCACTACGCTATCTGTGCCGATGACGCCGATCAAGGACGCGCCGTAAGCGATGGCAATGGCAATCCCGCCCACTCGCGGAATAGGGTAGGCATGGACTTTGCGGTGGCCCGGCCGGTCCACCATGTTGTAGGAGCGGAAAATATCGCGGACAATCGGCGTCAGGATCAGCGAGATCAGTAATGCTTTACCGGCTATCCACAGAAGATCACCCATGCGCAAAACCTTCCATGGCTTATCGCCAATTACCTTGCATGGAGGCTAATCTGGCGCGATCCAAGGAATGTTCAACCAGGACTTTCATAACCGATCCGCTACACTGTCGAACTTCACCAAAGTACAACCCGGACGCGCTTTCGATTTCCGCCAGCACCCCTGGAGTAAATCCCGCCTGTCCTTCTGGAAGGGTCAATTGAAGCAGGTTTTGATCCCAGCCGGACTCCCATGCATCCAGCACTACCCCATCGGCAAGATTTCTTACCTTCATGGGACAGCGGTCGGACATAACCGTATCATACTGCATTGATTTCCTTAAATGAATTGGAGGATTCAAATTTAGACTCTAGTATGATCAAAGGTAAGTATTTAGGCTATTCTCAAGGGTAGTTTCCGCTGGTTCACCCGGGGCTGAAACGCTACCGTAACGCGGCTGGCGGGCGGCTTTCCCCGGAAACGGCAACTTCGTTGGGAAGCTGCTCAGAATCAGTGACTTTCCCCATTCCCAAGGCGCGCCCCAAGGCCAGGAGATCGGCGGTGGGAGTCTCATTTACCAGGGAGTTGGGTTCGACGGCATTCCGGATTTCGGGTGGGACACATTCTCCTGGAGATTTTCTACCAATATCTCGTACCAGGTACTCCATAACTGCCACGGATACCAAGAACAGTAGAAATGTCATTTGCGCCGATACACTCCTTCCGGTTATCTATCGGCGGAAGGTGGCGGGATCCTTATAGCGGCCGTCAGAATTCGGCGCAGGAGTAACAAGAACGAGTGGCGGAGGAAGAGGGATTCGGACTCTCATTACTCATTTGGAATCAATAACTTGCCTGTATTCAGTACCGCTGGCAACCGATTTCACCGACGAACGCCTGTTTCACCGACATCGTAACGGTCATCGTAACATCGGAAACGTGATTCATGGGATCAACGCCTGACGGCAGCGCCCGGTGGAGATTTGCACCACACCACACCGCCCGTTTCGCTTGGACGATTGTACCGCCGCACAGCGCAAGCGTTGGGCTAGAGTTGGAATAAGCTGAAGGCGTGAGTCTTTCCTATGCTGGTAGATTCCTGGAGAAGCGGGTCGTGAAGCTACTGTTCGCCGTCGTGCTCACCTTATTCGCTGTTTACGCCCAAAAATACGATGCAAAGAATCCACCTCGCTTTCAGGACTTCCCTGTGAAAGAGACGTGGAGTCCACCGCCAGCGCCCCTGAAGCTGACGACGGGATCGGAGCGGATGTTCAAGACGCAATTGACCAATGCTGCAAAGCTGCCGCCGAACTTCGCTGGACATTATGAAATTGGCTATTGGGGCTGCGGTTCTATCTGTTCTGCTGCCGCAGTGATTGACCTCAAAACCGGAGATGTCTACCAGCCGCCGTTAGCAGTCTCGAATGCAACCGCTTGGGATCGGTGGATCATGTGTCCAGGCCGTTTTGAAAATGCTGAAGATGATTTTCACGTCGATAGCCGTCTCATGATCGTGCGATGTGGGTTGAACTACTCTGAGCGGCTTCAGAAGAACATTCCTGATACGTGGTATTTCGTTTGGGAGCAGAATCATTTTCGGGAACTACTATTCGTTTCGGGCAAGTCGGATTCCAGCCCAAAGTCAACCAAGTCGAATCCTCATTAGCTTTGAAACTTCAGCGCCCGTTGCACGCTCATTGTGCTGTAGCCGGTCTTCGCAGCGATTTCCCTCAAGCTGAATCCCTCTTCTCGCAGCTTTGCCAACTTGGAGCGGTTCATGATGACGTGAGGCCGACCGAGAACCTTTCCTTGTGACCGTGCTCTCTCCAGGCCGCTCCGAACTCGTGATGACAGGCGCTCTGCCTCAAACTTCGCCACGGTTGCCAGAATGCCAATTACGGCGTCACTGAAGGCCCCTAGCGAATCAATCCACTGTTCTTGAAGGCTCCGGTACTTCACGCCGTAATGGGAAAGCTGATTCAGCAGGAGAAGCGTCGGCAACACGCCTTGTCTGCTCAATCGGTCCAGCGACCAGAAGAGCAAAACGTCGTATTTCCGCTTCCTACCGGACTCAAGAGCTTTCTTCAACTGCGGACGGTCAGCCTTCCGCCCTGAGACTTGATCGTGGAATTCAGCGACGACAGTCCAGCCCATCTTTTCGGCGTAGGCGTGAAGTTCACGGGTCTGGTTGCCCAATTCCTGTCTGCCGTCGTCCGTGCTTGTCCTTGCGTAGATCGCAGCCTTCATGATTCTATTGTATCACAAACAGGTGTTTATGGTACAGTTTTTTGCGGCTAAGAAGTGCTTTAGATGGGGAGCAATTGTAGCGGTGATCAAAAAGGGATTTTGATACGTCGCCAATTTGAGCGCCTGGAGTCAAAGGGACCGGAGTTGTAAATAGCTTCGTGATACCACACTACGGCTTTTGCAACGATCCGGCCCCTGCACTTCAACCGTGCGGTCTTGACACCCTATGGTTATCTATCCCTCATACGGAGCGATTCACCCAAGAGTTTCAAGCCATGCGAAGGCGAATCCCACCGGCACGGAAAGGCTATGAAGACTTCACCGGCTTGGGCTTGCCGCTCGGAGTGAAATTCTTTAGCTGGCCGAAGGCTCCCAGGATCTTACAATTCGACCGGGTCGGGCAGATGTGTAGTGCGGACATCATGGACACGCTGGTTGCCGTCGTGGACTGCGATCCCCTCAGCGTTCGGGTCCACCGGGCTGATCTCACGGCAGACATGATCGGCAGCATCACGATTCTGGCGTGCCGGAATACCGTGACAGTGGGCCGGAAAAGAAAGGTGACGGAGTATAAGAATCCTAACCGTGGAACATCGTTAGAAACCCAATGTTACACGTCGGGCCGATTTGAGACGCTGTACTTCGGCTCTTCCAAATCGAACGACTTTCTGCGGGTTTACGACAAAGAGACGGAACTTCGCAAGAAGCTGAAGATTGCACCGGGCGTCCTGCCTTCGCCGTTGGTGCGCTTCGAGCGGGTCTTGAAAGGCGATGGAGTTCCCGCACAACTCGGTACTGTCGGTGCGCTGTTTCAGAATGGTGCGACGTTCGATCCCTTTGCCGATGTACAGATCAGCCCGAGCTTCGATGACATTACCCCGGCTATGCTTTACAACTGGCAAGCCCCTGGAATGAAGTTGAAGGATCGGGAGAGAGCCGCATCGACGCTCTGGGCGATTCAACAATTCGGTCTCACGAAAGCCAACGCCTATCTTCGTGCCAACCACCGTGACCCAGATGCGATGTACGCCCTCATGCGACAGGCTGTGACGGATCTCTCGGTTCCGATGCCTACACCGGCTGATCTGACGGCCCGGTATCAGTCATCCTTCGAGACGCAACTCTTCGGGCGTGCCGTCGTTGTAGAACCGCTACCCTATAACAACCCGTTTGAAGCGGAAATTTCCCTTTAGCCGACGTGACCGACAAAACTTATGACCACAACCAAACAAGAACTCATTCCAACCAGCATCCGCTTAGATTCTGAATCTCTACGTCAATTGTCCGAAGCCGCCGCTCTGCAAAGGACCACCAGAACCGAACTTCTTCGCACGGCGGTCGCAGAGATTCTGAACAGATGGAAGGTAGAAAGAAAGACGTTCATTGAAAAACTGATGGAAGCGTAGCAAGTCGATGGCCGGTGCTTTTTCCGGCCATCGGTGCGAAGCACGCCCAGGAGGAAACATATGACCTATAGACAACGAGAACGATGGGACGAAAAGATGGTGGACAACGCCAGAAAGCACTTGCGCAAGAACCTTCAGATCTTGACCCTCACCAGCAATCAAGACAAAGAGGAGATCGAAGCCAGAGTTATGGAAGAAATTGAGAGAGCGGTCGCCAGTGTGTCAGATTTCGACCTCGACCACGGCTATTCACCTTCCTCGTTCGAGTCCGATGCCGACACTCTGGCGCTCGGCATCATACAGGAGCAGGACTGCCGCAGGGAAATGAAGCGTGGATGAGAGTGTGCCCCGAATGCTTTCTCCCGGCCATCCTCTGCTCAAATCGTCAGGCGCACGCCGGTCAAAGTATATCTGGCACTGTCCTTTTCGGCTGTACGTGGCGAGTAGATAGACCGCATGAATCGGCGCTTCCGGCATAGCACCATGTTTCGTGATCGGCACGGGAAACAACGGTATCGGCGTGCTGTCACAGGGATGCAAGACCGCTGTGCGTGAGGGAGCCGGTTTGCGATTCTGACAGTAAAAAATGGAATTGGGTTCCCGGCCACCTCCCGTTTAGTCCCCGCCGTGCTAAAAGTGGAATCGGGAAATCGGTTTTGCGGACTGAACCTCCAGGAGTCCCGTTTTACCGTGTTTTTGACACCTCTTGACGGAATGGATTTTCATGGTGAAATAGAGTTAGGGCGGCTTTGCTACGTAAATAACGACGCTTTTCCGCCCCAATATTAATAAGAGAGGAGACCACAGGATGAGCCGGAATAATCCATTTGTTCGTCACGGGTCTTATAAAAGCCGTGAAAAAGAAGATTCGAGAGAAACTGGCGAGAATGGGTGTGACCTTCAGCGGTCATCAGTCGCCGGTATTGGCGACCGGGATTGATGCCGGTTTCGTGGATTTGTGTGTCGTTCAGATTATCGAGCACAAAAGTTACTCCGTCAAAGACTTGGCCGAGATGCTTGACGTTTCCGAAGATTGGGTTCTGAAGAACTTCAAGGATGTGACTGGAATGTTCCGCCAAGGCAAGGTCATCCGTTATCCCTACGAGGCGGTAAAAGCCAAAATTCGTTCCATGCTCAACCTGTAAACAGCCGGTAGCAGATCCCGGCGTGCTCCCTGCACGCCAGGACGCATTCCATCATCAACTCCCTATCCGACCTTCCGATACTTGATCGTCGCCGTGTCCGTTGCTGCCATGCGCTCTTCGTTGTCGCCTTCGATGATCGCCAGTGCCTCAAGGTAAACAGCATGGGATCGCTTGTAGACATCCGTGTTCGCATGGCCGTAGTGTTTTTCCGTAATCCTCACGCTCGAATGTCCAAGCCAACGGGAGACATCTTCGATTCGGGCCTTACCCGAGTTCAGCATCGTAATCGCAAAGAAATGCCTGAACGTGTGAGGTGTGGAGTGATGCTTGAAGGGCTGAGACGGTGCCTGTTGCGCCCGGTGGAGCACACGGCTGATGTCGTCGCTCCATGCCTTCGCATTCCCTTCAATGTCGCTCTGGCCGGTCCAGAACCAGAATGTCGTGCCGTATTCGATGGTCCTGTTGTTCGTCTCGAAGACGAACGGCTCTGGCAATTGGCCTCGTAGCGGTAGTTGTTGCAATATTTCAACGAGCGTGCGAGGAACCGGGATCTTCACTTGTTCGCCGGTCTTGATCTGCGTCAGTTCCAGGAAGTATATGGTATTCCCGTCATCATTCTTGGCGGCTGTAATGTTGTCCGGACCAAACATGGACACGTCGCTGATTCGCTGGCCGGTGTAACGCAAGCACATGGCGAATGCGTACTGCATCTTCGCTTTCCGGGTATCGACTCTGCCATACTCATCCTTCCATGTCTTGAGCGTCGTCACGATGTCTTTGTACTCGACTATCGTCCACGCCACTTTCTTCTTGACATCCACTTTGCCCATCTTGATGTGCGGCGGAAGAGCGTAGTTCGTCTTGATCCATCCATTCGACTGACAACAGCGCAAGAACGACCGGAACCGCTCCAGTTCGGCACGCTTCGTGGTCGCCGCCAGTTGCTTGTCAGCGTCAAACGGAACGTCCTTCTTGCCTCGATTGGGCTGAAGGTTGCGCCAGGACATAAAGAACTGCTTTACGGTCACCGCATCATCGAACTCCTTGATGAAACGAATTCCACGGGCTTTGCAGTATGGCTTCAGTCGCCCTTCCAGCAGAACGTCATATTTGTCGTCAGTGCTGTTTCCCTTCGTGTTGGTGCTGCGTCCGAAGTCGATAAAGAACGTCACGGCATCGTCTATGGTCACGCTGTTCGGGTTCGCATTCTTCAGCGGGTCGCCGGGTTCGGTTGTCTGACCCCAACTCAGCCAAACATCCCGGCAGCGGCGTGCGTCGGTCCAGTCCTTTGAATCGGTAGAGCGATGCAGGATACGGTTCTTCTCATTCTTCAACTTGCCGGAAGCGACGATGGGGCAATTGCAGTCAGGCCGGTTTGGATCGTGTCTAGGTGATTCGGGATCGTAGATTCTATCGTCGGTTGGATGGGTATGGAGACACAAAGCGGTGTGTCTCCGGTAAAGCGTCAGGCGTTGTTCCAAGTAGCAATCGTAACACGACGTAACAATCCGTCAAGACGACGACAATAGAATCAACGGTTTAGAATGGCGGAGGAAGAGGGATTCGAACCCCCGTGCGAGTTACCCCGCAAACGGTTTTCAAGACCGCCGGTTTCAACCACTCACCCATTCCTCCAGAACCATCGTACCCGATTCCCGCCTGAAATTCGTTCCCCGCCAGAGTTGGTCAACGACTATGTCGATATTTTAGAGTCCCAGCCCGTCGGCCGCGTTCTCCCGAAACAGGTTTCCATCCCTAATGTAGCGGCGGACGGTCATAATGCTTCGATGTCCGGTCTGGTTCATGATGGCGCGTTCCGATTTTCCGGCAGCCGCAGCGGAGGTGGCAAGGCCGGCCCGCAGGCTGTGTCCGGCGAAGTGTGCTGGATCGTAGCCGAGCTTTTCGACGTACCGTTTTACGACGATTGCAACGCCTTCGCCCGAGAGCCTGCTGGCGAGCACGCGGCCGTGCCGGTTCACCGGGCGAAAGAGCGGCCCCGACTGAATTTCCGCCGCATTGCGCCAGGCTTCGAGGGCTCGGATCGGGCAGGTCGCCTCCTCAATGCCATAGGGAATGCCTAGTATTCTTCCCTGCCCTTCCTGGTCGGTTTTGCTTCGACCGATGGTGAGAGCGATGCCAGCACGCTGTACCTCAATATCCTTAGCGTCAAGGCCAACCAGCTCGGACCGGCGGAAGGCGCCCGAAAACCCGAGCAGCAGGAGAGCCCGATCTCGTTTGCCGAGCAAGGAATTGGGAATCTGCTTCAGGATTTCCTGGAGATCGCCGACCAACACCGGCCTTTTGCGGATGGGCGCGATGCCGAGTTCCCGCCGCAGGCCCTGCAAGAACTGTTTCACCGCCCAGGATCGGGTAGGTGACTCAAACCCGGCTTGGCTGTGGAGCTGGCTGATGGCCGCAATTCTCCGGGAGAGTGTGTTCCACCTCTTCCCATGGTTCTTCGCGAGGTCGGTGCTGTAGAGGATAACCGTCTGAGGACTAGCCGGCAACGAAACGAACCCATTTGCTTCGCACCAGGCGCGGAACTGCTGCCAGTCGTGGGTATAGGCGCGGATTGTCGACCCGGCGCGGGCTGCGCGGAAACTGGCTTCCGCCTGGGTGAGGAGACGGGCGACGACATCGCCGGTGGGCGGCAGGATTGCCAATTTGGGGGAATTATCGGAGGACAAGACAACTCGCTCCTCGGTTTTCCATCGCCCGGTCAAAAGTGACTAGCTGGCCCTGATGGCCCGACGCAAAGGCCAACAAATAGGCATCGGCCCAGACTTTCGGCGAGGCAACCGGGGCATTGGCAAGCTGCCGGAAGCGCATTTCGAAGCCAGTTGGTTCGGGATAGAGGGCGACCCGCTCGTCTTGGAACAAGCGGTCGTAGGCCTGCCACGCCTCTGCCATCGTGAGGGGCTGGTCTCTCGTGACAGCGGATGTCGTTAGTAAGCGGAGCACACTGAGCTGGGTTAATCGCGTAAAGCCCAATGCAACCTCCTCGGGCTGGACCCACCACGCCAGCGCTTGCGCATGGTGCTCATGATCTTCAAGGAGGAGGGCCAACCAGACATTCACGTCAGGGAAACTCAACAAGGAGGTCATAGATTTCTTGATCAGTAATAGGTTTTCCCCCCCTGGACGGGATGATCGGCGGGTCGAGGCTGATGCGGCGGCGTGGACGCTCGGGAGCGATCTCCTCGACTGCCCGTTCGATGCTGCGGAGAATGAGTTGGCGTGCCGAGCAACCTTGGCGGCCAGCGGCTTCATGGAGGCGGCGATGCAAGGCAACCGGAATGTCGAGAGAGGTGCGGACCGTCGTTTTCTCCATATAGTGAAGTTAGCGTCGACGACTTAAATAAGTCAATATCATGAGTCGTGAGAACTATTATCTTCTCACGAGTCATAAATGAGTGGAACGCGTAGGCATTGTGCGCGTATGCGCACAATCGCAGTCGATGGTGGTAAGGTGAAGAGTGTCCCACAAACACAACGCGTTCTAGGATTTAGTGGGTAGTTCATGCCTGATAAGCCGACTTGGTTGGCCCAACTCGAGACCGCGATTCAGCAGCTTGAGCTACTTCCTTCACCTTGGATCGACCGCGCTGCTCTGGAAACTGCATTGGGAGTCGGCCGTCGTCGCGCTCAGCAAATCCTTCAACCCCTCGTACGCCACACGATTGGCAGGAACGGATTGGCTGATCGGGGAGAGGTTATCCGGTATCTCCGCCAACTCGCCGCGGGGGAGGCCGTGTACTTTGAGAAGCAACGCCGCGAGCGTCTTCATGCGATTCTTGGCGAACTGCAACTGCAGTCCAAAAGGCAACCTCGGGTGCTGGTCGAGGCGCCCACCGCCATCGTGAATCAGGTGCTGGACAGTCTGCCTCCCGGTGTCCATCTGTCGGCCGGGCGAATCGTATTAGAAGGTTTTTCAACGCCCGACGAAGCCAGACAAAAACTGCTTGCACTGATTATGGCTATGGGCAATGATCCTGAAGGCTTCGATGCCCGCATCATGCTTCCGCCGCGTTGAAAGTCGAAGACTTCCCTTCCCCCGTTCCCCAGTCGGTAGACCCGGTTAGATCCAAGGTAGCAGATAGGTAGCTACCGCATAGCTAACCAAAAGCTATCAGTTGACTGTCAGATAGTACTCCGGTAGACTTGTGCTATGTCGGCCGTGATCGCGGTAGCGAACCAAAAAGGTGGGTGCGGTAAGACAACCCTCTCCATGAATCTCGCCGGTGTTCTGTCCAGCGAGGGCAGCCTGAAAGTGCTGCTCATTGACGCCGATCCCCAGGCGAGTGCCCAGCAATGGGCCATGCGGGCGGGCGAGTCGGGGATGAGCTTTGAGGTTATGACCCATCCCCATGAGGACATCCACCGCAAAGTGCGGGAAATGTCCGGCAAGGGCTATGACGTCATCCTGATCGATTGCCCGCCCGGCGCTTCCCAATCGGTGTCGGGAAAAGACAGCCAGACGAGTATTTCCCGCATGGCGATCCTGGCGGCGGATATTGTCCTGGTCCCGGTCCGGCCATCGATGCTGGATTACCTGGCAAGCCACCAACTGCTGCCGCTGCTGAAGGATATCGGGGCGCTCAAGGACAACCAGCGAGTCTTCATCGTGATTAATGGCAAGCCGCCTGGCAACACCCGCAGCGGAGCCGAGGCTCTTTCGGTAGCCGAGGACGTCTTCCAGGTGGAAGGTCTGGATGTTCAGGTCCTGCGGACCGAGATCACTACACGCCAAGCCTTTGTGCTGGCCCCGACACTGGGAAAGACCGTCACCACCTACGAACCAGCCGGCAAAGCCGCCGCCGAAATCCGGGGCTTGGCCGAGGAGATAGCGAAATGCCTGCAAACGACCGCGGTAGCCTGAGAGCCGCCTTCAGCAACTTCAATCGGGCCGAGACTGAAAAAGAGGCGGAGCTCAAGCTCCTGGGACGGACCGTCGAGCCGGCGGCGGCGGAACCCGCGCCCAAGCCGGAGGTGCCGCAAAGCTACCAAGTAGCTACCACTCAGACACCTGTCGCCAGTGCATCCGCCAGCGGTCTCACCCCGCGGCCGCTGTTGCAACGCGAAGCCGTCCGCCAGCTTTCGTTTCGATGTCCCGTGCAACTGGCCTCCGAACTCCGCAAGAAGGCCGCCTTCAATCAACTCGAGCAGCAACAGATCATCGTAGAGGGCATCAAGCGGGTCTTATCCGAACTGCCGGATCCTCCCGAAGGTTGGCAGGATTAGGCAGACGGGCCCAATTGAGGTAGCTACATCACAGCTACATCGCAACTTGCATCTTTCTCAGGGACCGTTAAATTAGCCTGGATGTTATACTGAACCTTCCGGATAACTTAAGCGGTCCTTTATTTTGAACCGATTACAGACCATCCTCCAGGCCCGTCTGGGCCGCAGACTGGCTCCCGGGATGCTGGGGCCAAACGAAGCCCGCATCGCCTACGACCTCGCGATCGGCCTGCTTGCGCTGGTGGCTTCGCTGGCCTTCTGCCAGGCGTTTCTCCCCCAGGTGAACTGGCTGGCACAGCTCCCTTCGCTCGGCCTGCTTCCGGTTCTGCTCCTCGGCTTTAACTGGCTTTTTGGAATCTACTCCCGCTTGAAGACCGCCCCCGGCAGGCTCAAAGCGATGGTCCTGTTCGCCTCCGTCCTCTGCACCTGCGCGGTGGAGTACATGCTTCCCGGCAATATGCCTCCGGTGATCCTCTGGGGACTCATCGCCTACGCCCCGCTGGCCCTCGCCCGCCTGCTGCTCAGCCTGCCTTATGGCAAACATAAGACGCTCGCTTCCATTGCCGTCAACCAGCGCGGCCCGGTTCTGGTCATTGGCGGAGCTGGCTATATCGGCTCGCACACCGTCGACCTGCTTTTGCAAAACGGATATTCCGTACGGGTGCTCGACCGGCTCATGTACGGGCAGCAGTCCCTGGCCCCGTTTCTAAACCGGCGGGACTTCGAGTTGATCGAAGGCGACGCCACCGACATCACCAAACTCACACTGGCCATGAAGGGCGCCTCCGCGGTAGTCCACCTGGCCGGCCTGGTCGGCGACCCGGCTTGCGCGGTGGACGAACAATTCACCCGGCATACCAACATCGTGGCCACCCGCATGGCCAAGGATGTGGCGCAATCGCTTGGTGTCCAGCGATTTATCTTTGCCTCCAGTTGTTCGGTTTACGGTATGAGCGACCGGGAAGTCAGCGAGACCGATGCGTTGAACCCCGTCTCCATGTATGCGCAGACCAAGATCGACAGCGAGAACGAGTTGCTGTTCACCGATCGCGACGACTTCTTTGTCACCATCCTGCGCTTTGCCACAGTCTTTGGACACTCCCTGCGGCCGCGCTTTGACCTGGTCGGCAATCTGTTCACCGCGCAAGCCCTGACGGATGGTCTGATTACCGTGATCGGTCCCCAGCAATGGAGACCGTTCATCCATGTTCGCGATCTCGCCCGCGCCATCGTGAAGGTGCTCAAACAGAATCCGGAGCTGGTGCAGAATCAGATATTCAATGTCGGGGATAAACGACTGAACCTGACCATCCTCCAATTGGCCGAGGCGGTACAGAAAGTCTGCAGCCGCCACCGGGAAGTGGGAATTTCAGTCAGCGAGAACGTGCAGGACCGCCGCAACTACGCGGTTTCGTTCGAAAAAATCCGCTCCCAGTTGGGCTACGAGGCGGCCACCACCCTGGAGGAAGGCATTCAGGAGATGGTCGACCATTTCCAGGCCGGCGAATACCAGCACTACCGCGAACAGATCTACAGCAATGTGGCGATGACCCGGAAGGCGCTCACTCAGTTTCAGGACCCCTCCGAGGTTGCTCATCTCTATGCGCCGCTCCGTATGACGCCGTGAGTGCGAATCGGCACTTCAGCTTCCCCGTCACGTAGTCTAATTTCACAAAAATTGCCCAGATTTATCCGAACGTCTCTACACTAAAATTGGTAACCTGCAGCATGTTTTAAATGTGTAATTTAACGCCCACATTGATAGAGGTCAAATGAGCAAAGTCTTTGGCAACATATGTTCCGGAGTAAATAGTAAAACGGCTGTTCTCGCATCTTTGGCGGGCTTCCTTCTGTGTCCCTTGGGCTTCTCGGCGCAGCTTGCTCCGGGTGCCATCGCCGCCGCCGCGAACGGCGAAGTCTTTATCTCTTCGCCCAACACCGGCAGCATCAACGTGTATGACAGCAATGGCACGCTTCACTTACAGTTCGGATCCAAGGGAAGTGGAGCCGGACAGTTCAACGGACCGTCCGGCATGGCGGTTCTGAACAACGGCAACATCGCGGTGGTTGACACCGGAAACAGCCGGGTAGAAGTATTCGATCCCAACGGGGGATTCATTCTTCAGTTTGGAACTCCAGGCTCCGGCTATGGTCCGCAGTTCACCCTGCCCACCGGAATTGCAGCTACCAGCAACCAGATCCTGGTGGCGGACACCGGCAATAACCGGATCTCAGCCTTTGATTACAGCGGCAATTTTATCTCTCAGTTTGGCAGTTCAGGCTCGGGATATGGGCCGCAATTCAATCAGCCCACCGGCATCGCGGTCACTAACAACCAGATCCTGGTGGTCGATACCGGCAATAACCGGATCTCCGTTTTCGATCTCAACGGCAACTTCAGTTTTCAGTTTGGTACTCAAGGTTCTGGATATGGTCCGCAATTTAACCGGCCCACCGGCATCGCGGTCACGAGCAACCAGATCCTGGTGACCGATACCGGCAATAACCGGGTCTCGGTCTTCGATCACAATGGCAACTTCAGCAATCAGTTTGGCACTCCGGGCTCCGGCTACGGCCCATATTTCAACCAACCCACTGGAATTTCGGTCGTTCCGGCTACCGGTACAATTGAGGTGATCGACGCCGGCAATAATCGAGTAATCATCTTCGATATGTTCGGGAATTTCCGCAGCCTGTTCGATTTACCGCAGCTGATTCAGGTCCCGATTTAAACGCTCCCCAATCAACTGTTGTCCCATCCGAAGCCTGTCGGGCACTCCTCCCCGGCAGGCTTCAGTTGTTGTTCTCCCAACGATTCTGCCGCAAAGCGCGAATGCTATACTGTAGCCTCCCTGAATGCCCCTTACCCACCCTGAGACCTCGAAACCGGTCATGATGGCCGGAGGCCTGGCCGCCGACGATCGTGGCGAGCTCGGCTTTGTCAACGACTTCCGCTTTGAAGGCGTCAAGCGTTTCTATACCGTTGCCAACTACCGCCAGGGCTTTATCCGCGCCTGGCACGGCCACAAACGCGAAGCCAAGTACGTGACGGCGGTATCCGGGGCCGCCGTGGTCGGGGCCGTGCGCATCGATAACTGGGATGAACCCTCCCGCGATCTTCCCATCGACCGCTTTGTCCTCTCCGCGCATAAGCCGTCGGTCTTATACATCCCTTCCGGTTTTGCCAACGGCTTCATGTCCCTGACCCCCGACCTCAAACTCATGTTCTTCTCCACCTCCAGCCTGGACGAAAGCCAGGGTGACGACTTCCGTTTCGATGCCCGCTATTGGGACATCTGGCAAGTGGTCGAGCGGTAGCGCCTGAATATCGTGTCTCCCAGCTTCTGCGTCGTGATTCCCATGTACAACGAAGAGCCCGGCGCCGAGAACTGCGTGCGCCAGGTGTGCCAAGCGCTGGCCGGCATTCCAGGCGAAAACCGGTTGATCACGGTCAACGATGGCAGCCGTGACCGCACGGGCGAAATCCTGGATCGACTTGGCCCGGACTTTCCCCGACTGACCATCGTGCATCACCCGAAGAACGCAGGCTATGGAGCGGCTCTGCGTACCGGCATCGAGACGGCCGCCAAAGCCGGCTTCGACTACACGCTCTTCATGGACAGCGACCTCACCAACCATCCGCGCGATCTCCCCAAATTCGTGGACCGCATGAGCCAAGGCTACGACGTGATCAAGGCCACGCGTTACAGCGGCGGTGGAGGGGTTTCCGGCGTGCCGCTGTACCGGGTACTCATCTCCCGAGTGGGAAACTGGATCGCAGGCATGCTCTTCCGCCTGCCAATACACGACTGCACCAATGGTTTCCGCGCC